>Ga0105251_10000010_pt1 | contig 186242 bp, 155 predicted proteins | sample KBSS64metaG_FD_80424 | JGI IMG/M metagenome (GOLD analysis project Ga0105251, IMG submission 80424) | Switchgrass rhizosphere microbial communities from Kellogg Biological Station, Michigan, USA - KBS S6-4 metaG | ecosystem: Host-associated > Plants > Roots > Rhizosphere > Soil | place...
CCAGCTTGCGCACTTCCGCGGCGACCACGGCGAAGCCCTTGCCGTGTTCGCCGGCGCGCGCCGCCTCGATCGCCGCGTTCAGCGCCAGCAGGTTGGTCTGGTAGGCGATGTCGTCGATGATGCCGATCTTCTGCGCGATCTGCTTCATCGCCGACACCGTGCAACGCACCGCCTCGCCGCCCTCGTTGGCCTCGCGCGCGGCCTTGGCCGCCATGCCGTCGGTGACCTTGGCGTTCTCGGTGTTCTGCGCGATCGAGGCGCTCATCTGCTCCAGCGCCGCGCTGGTCTCCTCCACGCCCGCGGCCTGCTCGCTGGCGGCATGGCTCAGCGACTGCGCGGTGGCGCTGACCTGCTCGGACGCGCTGGCCAGGGCCTCGGCATTGACGTTGACCTCGCCGACCACCTGCGCCAGGCGCGCGACGGTGGCGTTGATGCTGTCGCACAGTTCCTTCAGCTGGCCCTGGCAGGCGACGTCGGCGGTGCGGGTCAGGTCGCCGTCCTCGATCGCCTTGAGCACCTTGCGCGCTTCGTCCAGCGGCGCGATCACCGTGTCCAGGGTCTGGTTGACGCCGGCGACGATGCGGCGGAAATCGCCGTGATGCAGCTGGGCGTCGGCGCGCACGTCGAGGCGGCCGGCGGCCGCGGCCTCGACCAGCAGGTTGGTGTCGTGGATCAGCGCGCGCAGGTTGGCCCGCACCTGCTCGATGGTGTCGTTGATGAACGCCTTCTTGCCCGGGAAGCGCTCCAGCGGCGCATCGAAGTTACCGCGGCCGAACTCGGCGATGCAGGCCATGGCCTGCTTCTTGACCGCGATGTGTCCGGCGACCATGCGGTTGATGCCGTCGGCCATGCTGCGGAAGTCGCCGTCGAAGCGCAGGCTGTCGATGCTCACGTCGATGTCGCCGGCGTCGTGTTCGGCGGACATGTGGTTCATCTGCGCGATCAGCCCCAGCAGGTTGCGGCGCACCTGCTCGATGGTGTCGTTGATGAAGGCCTTCTTGCCGGGGAATGCTTCCAGCGGCGCCTGGAAGTTGCCGCGGCCGAATTCGGCGACGCAGGCCAGGGCCTTCTTCTTGGTCGCGATATGCGCGCCGACCATGCGGTTGATGCCGTCGGCGATGGCGCGGAAGTCGCCATCGAAGCGCTGGCTGTCGATGACCACGTCGATGTCGCCGGCGTCGTGCTCGGCGGTCATGCGCTGGATCTCGCTGCTGACCAGGCGCACGCTGCCCTGCACCTGGCGCAGGCCGAGCAGGATCTCGCAGGCCTGGTCGTTGCGCACCGTGGGCATCACCACGTCGAAATCGCCGCGCGCGAAGCGCGCCAGGCTGGTGAGCGCGATGCCCAGCGAGCGGCAGACCGCGTGCACCACGTAGGCCAGCACCGCGCCGCCCAGCACGGCGGCGCCGACGGCCAGCGCCAGCAGTTGGCCCGGGGCGAGCGCCAGCGCCAGACCGGTGGCGCTGGCCGCCAGCGGCAGCGCGATGGCGACGCAGGCGCCGGTCCATAGCTTTGCGGAGAGAGAGAGGGCGTTGGACATGGCGATGTACCTGTGTGTGTCGAAGGGGGCGGCCATGCCTTGGCCGGTTCCGGGTGAATGGGGGGACGGTCAGAACGTTTCGAACGCGGCCTCGTCCAGCCGCGTGGCCGTGGCCGCGGCCGGGCCGGCGAAGCTGCGCAGGCGCGGCGCCCGCACGGGCGGAGGCGGCGTGCGCCGCGGCAACGGCGTCGCGGCGGTCGCTGCGACGGGGCCGGTCCTGAAGAAGCTCATGAGCGCCTGCAACTGTTCGGCCTGGCTACTCACTTCTTCGGCCGTGGCGGCCAATTCTTCAGCGTTGGCCGCCGATTGCTGGGTGGTCTGGCTGAGCTGCACCACCGCGCAGTTGATCTGGCCGACGCCGCTGGTCTGCTCCTCGGAGGCGGCGCTGATCTCCTGCACCAGGTCGGAGGTGCGGCGGATCGACGGCACCATCTCCACCAGCAGGCGGCCGGCGCTTTCCGCCAGTTCGACGCTGGAGCCGGCGACCTCGCCGATCTCGTGCGCGGCCACCTGGCTGCGCTCGGCCAGCTTGCGTACCTCCGCGGCGACCACCGCGAAGCCCTTGCCGTGCTCGCCGGCGCGCGCCGCCTCGATGGCCGCGTTCAACGCCAGCAGGTTGGTCTGGTAGGCGATGTCGTCGATGATGCCGATCTTGCGGGCGATCTCCTTCATCGCCGCGACGGTGGCGCGTACCGCCTCGCCGCTCTCGGCGGCCTCGCGCGCGGCCTTGGCGGCCATGCCGTCGGTGACCTTGGCGTTCTCCGAATTCTGCGAGATCGACCCGGTCATCTGTTCCAGCGACGCGCTGGTTTCCTCGACCCCGGCGGCCTGCTCGCTGGCCGCCTGGCTCAGCGATTGCGCGGTGGCCGACAGTTCCTCCGATGCGCCGGCCAGCGTGGTCGCGTTGCCGTTGACTTCGTTGACGATGCCGGTGAGCTTGTCGATGGTGGCGTTGACGTAGCGCTGCATGTCGGCGAACGCGCCCTCGTAGCGTCCCTGCACCTTGCGGCTGAGGTCGCCGTCGGCGATCGCGCCCATCACCTGGATCACGTCGCCCACGCTGCGCAGGTTGCCGCGCGCCTGCTCGATGGTGTCGTTGATGAAGGCCTTCTTGCCGGGCAACTGCGCCAGCGGCGCGTCGAAGTTGCCGCGGCCGAACTCGGCCACCACGCCCATCGCCTGCTTCTTGACCGCGATGTGCGCGGCCACCATGCGGTTGATGCCGTCGCCCATCGTGGCGAAGTCGCCGTCGAAGCGGGCGGTGTCGATGACCACGTCGATGTCGCCCTTGTCGTGCTCGGCGGACATGCGGTTGATCTCGGTGATCAGTTGCTTGAAGTTGCCGCGCACCTGCTCGACGGTGTCGTTGATGAAGGCCTTCTTGCCCGGCAGTTGCGGCAGCGGCGCATCGAAGTTGCCGCGGCCGAATTCGGCGACCACGCCCAGCGCCAGCTTCTTGACCGCGATGTGCGCGGCGACCATGCGGTTGATGCCGTCGCCCATCGTGCGGAAGTCGCCGTCCAGCCGCGCGGTGTCGATGACCACGTCGATGTCGCCCTGGTCGTGCTCGGCGGACATGCGGTTGATCTCGGCGATCAGCTGCTTGAAGTTGCCGCGCACGTGCTCGATGGTGTCGTTGATGAAGGCCTTCTTGCCGGGCAGCGGCGCCAGCGGCGCGTCGAAGTTGCCGCGGCCGAACTCGGCGACCACGCCCAGCGCCAGCTTCTTGACCGCGATGTGCCCGGCGACCATGCGGTTGATGCCCTCGGCCATGCCGCGGAAGTCGCCGTGGAACTGCGCGCTGTCGATGACCGCGTCGATCTCGCCGGCCTCGTGCTGCTCGGACATGCGCCGCATCTCCGCGATCAGCCCGAGCAGGTTGCGCCGCACCTGCTCCACCACCGCGTTGATGAACGCCTTCTGGCCCGGGAACGCCGCCAGCGGCGCGGCGAAGTTGCCGCGGCCGAATTCGGCCACGCAGTCGATCGCCTGCTTGTTGACGGCGATGTGCCCGGCCACCATGCGGTTGATGCTGTCGGCCAGGTCGCGGTGCGTGCCGGGCCAGCGCGCCAGGTCCATCGCCACGTCGCAGTCGCCGGCCGCATGCGCGGCGGACATCCGGCCGACGTCGGCATGGAACTGGCGCAGGTCGGTCTGCGCGGTGCGCAACAGCCGGCTCACCTCGTCGTCGGCAGCAAGCTGCGGCGGCACGATGCCGTCCAGGTCGCCGCGCACCAGCGCGTCGAGTCCGGCGGTGGCCAGGGTCAGCGCGCGCGCCGCGGCGCGCACGGCCCAGCCCAGCGCGAGCGCGCTGGCCAGCGTCGCCACCGCGACCAGCGCCAGCGCGGCGCCGGGCGCCAGCGGCAGCAGCAGCGCGCTGGCCGTCGCGGCGGCGGGCAGGGCGACGGCGAGCGCCGCCGTCGTCAATAACGTGGTCGCGATCCGTGAGCGGTGGGACATGGCTGCGGTTCCTGGCTAGCGTGCTTTGCGTGATGTGGTGCGCGGCGGCACCGGCGTGCGGGCGGGATCAGGCCGCCAACGAATCGGGGGCGGGTTCGACCTGGGTCAGCAGCGAGGGCACGTCGAGGATCAGGGCGACGCCGCCGCTGCCGAGGATGCTGGAGCCGCTGATGCCCTTGACCCCGGCGAACACCTTGGACAGCGGCTTGATCACGGTCTGCCATTCGCCCAGCAGCGTGTCCACGACCAGGCCGAAGCGCTGCGTGCCCTGGCGGATGACCACGATGCTCTCGCGCGCCGGCGGCGCGCCGGCGATGCCGAACACCGAGCGCAGGCGCACGAACGGCAGCACGCCGCCGCGCAGGTCGATGTAGTCGCTCTGGTAGTTCGGCGCGAATTCCACGCATTCCTCGACCACGTCCAGCGGCACCACGAACACCGACTTGCCGACGCCGACCTGGAAGCCGTTGATGATCGCCAGGGTCAGCGGCAGGCGCACCGAAATGGTGGTGCCCACGTCCTGCTGGCTGGCGATGTCCACGCTGCCGCGCAGCGCGGTGATGTTGCGCTTGACCACGTCCATGCCGACGCCGCGGCCGGACAGGTTGGTGACCTTCTCGGCGGTGGAGAAGCCCGGTTCGAAGATCAGCGCGAACACGTCGCGGTCGGACAGGTTGCGGCCGGGTTCGATCAGGCCGCGCTCCAGCGCCTTGGCCAGGATCCGCTCGCGGTTGAGGCCGCCGCCGTCGTCGCTGATCTGGATGACGATGCTGCCCGAGTCGTGGAAGGCGTTGAGCCGCACCGTGCCGCGCACCGGCTTGCCGCGCGCCTGGCGCAGCTCGGCCGGCTCGATGCCGTGGTCCATCGCGTTGCGCACCAGGTGGGTCAGCGGATCGGCGATCTTCTCCACCACCGACTTGTCCAGCTCGGTGTCCTCGCCGTTGACCACCAGGGCGATGTCCTTGCCCAGTTCGCGCGCCACGTCGTGGACCACGCGATGGAAGCGGCTGAAGGTGCCGCCGATCTTGACCATGCGCAGTTGCAGCGCGCTCTCGCGCACTTCCTCGACCAGGCCGGCCAGGATCGAGGTGGATTCGAGCAGTTGCGCGTCGCCGGTGCGCTGCGCGTTGGCGCCGGTGCTGGCGACGGCGATGATCAGTTCGCCGACCAGGTCGATCATGCGGTCGAGCTTGTCGGCATCGACGCGGATGGAACCGCCTTCCTGCGCGCGCGCGGCGCCGCCTTCGGCACGCGCCGCGGGCGCCTTGGCGGCCGCCGCGGCCGGCGCCGCCAGGGCAGGCGCTTCCGCAGCCGGTTCCGCCGCGCCGAAGTTGGCGAAATCGTCGGCCTGCGCGTGGCCGCCGGCTTCGGCGACCAGCAACGGCAGGTCGAGGTTGGCGGCATCGCCGTGCGGATCCACCGCGATGACGTGCAACTCGCAGTCGTCGCGGACGAATTCGAAGATGTCCTCGATCGCGGCCTGCTGCGCGTCCGAGCGCAGCAGGATGTCGAAGCCCAGGTAGCAGGCTTCCGGGTCCAGCTCCGGCAGCGCCGGCACGCGCTCGTGGCGGGTGCGCACCGCTTCCAGCGTGCCCAGGCTGCGCAGGCAGCGGATCAGGTGCAGCGGCGAGTTGCCGAAGCGCAGCGCATCGCTGAACAGTTGCAGCGCGATGCGCCAGTAGCCGGTGTGGGCCGCGGTGGTCGCCGCGGTGGCCGCGGCGGCCACGGGCGCGGCCGCCGGCTGCAGATAGGTCTGCAGTCGCGCCAGCAGCGGCGCGCCGTCGGCGGCAAGGGTGGCTTCGTCGGCGTCGGCGCCGGCCGCCGCTTCCACCAGCGCGCGAATGTGGTCGCAGCAGGCCAGCATCAGCTGGATCAGCTCGGTCTCCAGCGCCAGCGTGTTGTCGCGGACCAGATCGAGCACGCTTTCCACGACGTGGGTGAAGCCCACCAGTTGCGCCAGATCGAACAGGCCGCCGGAGCCCTTGATGGTGTGCGCGGCGCGGAAGATGGCGTTGACCGCGTCGGGACCGGCTTCGCCGCGTTCGGCTTCCAGCAGGTTGCGTTCCATGTCCTCAAGCAGGTCGCGGCTCTCGGCGATGAAGGTCTGCAGCAATTGGGCGAAATTCATGGGCGGGTGCCGATCAGTGGAAGGTGTCGTTGGCGCACGCGAGCGTGTCGCGCAGGCCAAGCAGATCGAGTGCGTCGTTGACCGGCGCGCTGCAACCGTGGAGCTGGAACGGACGCCCCAGCGCGCGCAACGCGGCCTGCGTGGCCAGCAACAACTGCACGCCGGTGGCGTCGATTTCGGTCACCGCCTGCAGCTGCAGTTGCAGTCCGCCCGGATGCTCCAGCGCCGGCAGCAGCAACGGCTTCAGTTCGCCGGCGCGGCGAATGGTCATGTCGCCTTCCAGGCTCAGTTGCAGCGGAGGAGGCGGGGAGTCCGGCGAGGTCGAGCGCATGGCGTGTCTCCGAAACGAGCGGTAGAACGGCGAAAGAGCGGCCGCGGCACGATGTGAAGACGGCGTGCAGATGGCGGTGTAAGCAGATATCGGCGCCTTTCGGGAATATTTAGGCCGAATGCCACATTTGTCTCGCTAACCCTTGACAAGGATGAGCGGTTCAGATGCGAAACCGGAAATGCATTCCAGATGCCTGCGCGTCGCTGCCGGCGGAGACGTAGATGCATGCGCCATGCCAATGCATGACCGGCGCGGCGCAACGCGAAACGGCCGGACAACCGGCCGTCCTTCTTCACATCGAGAACGCAAGCGCGCCCGGGAGCCGGCGCGCGGCGCGCCCATCGCGGGCGCGTCGGTGCCGCCGGCTCAGCGCGGCGACAGCGCCGCGAGCAGGCCGCGCGCGGCGTTGAAGCGGTCCGCGGCCTCGGGCAGCGGCAGCTTCACCTTCAGCTTGTCCGGGCCGTCCATCGCGTACAGCTTGGGCTGTTTCTGGATCATCTGGATGATGGTCATCGGATCGACGTTGGGCTTGGCCTCGAACACGATGCGGCCGCCGTGCTCGCCCAGTTCCAGCTTGCGCACGCCCAGCGTGTTGGCCTGCAGCTTCAGTTCGGCGATCGCGAACAGGTGCTTCACCGGATCCGGCAGCAGGCCGAAGCGGTCGATCATCTCCACCTGCAGTTCGCGCAGGCCGTCGCTGTCGCGGGCGCTGGAGATGCGCTTGTACAGGGTCAGGCGGGTGTGCACGTCGGGCAGGTAGTCGTCCGGGATCAGCGCCGGCACGTGCAGTTCCACCTCGGCGCCGCGCGCTTCCTCGCCGGCATCCAGGTCCGGCAGCTTGCCCTGGCGGATGCTGCGCACCGCGCGCTCCAGCAGTTCGGTGTACAGGCTGAAGCCGACCTCGGCCATCTGTCCGCTCTGGTCCTCGCCGAGCAGTTCGCCGGCGCCGCGGATCTCCAGGTCGTGCGTGGCCAGGGTGAAGCCGGCGCCGAGTTCGTCCATCGAGGCGATCGCATCCAGCCGCTTCTGCGCGTCGGCGGTGATGCTGCGCCGGTCCGGCACCAGCAGATAGGCGTAGGCGCGGTGGTGCGAGCGGCCGACGCGGCCGCGCAACTGGTGCAACTGGGCCAGGCCGAAGCGGTCGGCGCGGTTGATGACGATGGTGTTGGCGTTGGGGATGTCGATGCCCGATTCGATGATCGTGGTCGACAACAGCACGTTGAAGCGCTGCTTCTGGAAATCCAGCATCACCCGTTCCAGCTCGCGCTCGGGCATCTGCCCGTGGGCGATGCCGATGCGCGCCTCCGGCACCAGTTCGCTCAGCTCGCGCTGCATGCGGCCGATGCTTTCCACGTCGTTGTGCAGGAAGTAGAGCTGGCCGCCGCGCGCCAGTTCGCGCTGGAACGCCTCGCGCAGCAGCGCGTTGTCCCAGGCGGTGACGAAGGTCTGCACCGCCAGCCGGTTCGGCGGCGGGGTGGCGATGATCGACAGGTCGCGCAGCCCGGCCATGGCCATGTTCAAGGTGCGCGGGATCGGCGTGGCGGTGAGGGTGAGCAGGTGCACGTTGGCGCGCAGCGCCTTCAGCGCTTCCTTCTGGCGCACGCCGAAGCGCTGTTCCTCGTCGACCACCACCAGGCCCAGGTCCTTGAACTTCACGTCCGGCTGCAGCAGGCGGTGGGTGCCGATGATCACGTCGATGCCGCCCTCGGCGACCTTCTCCAGTTCGGCCTTGATCTCCTTGGCGCTCTTGAAGCGCGACAGCACCTCCACCCGCAACGGCCAGTCGGCGAAGCGGTCGCGGAAATTGCGGTAGTGCTGTTCGGCCAGCAGCGTGGTCGGCACCAGCACCGCGACCTGCTTGCCGGCACTGGCCGCGGCGAACGCGGCGCGCACCGCCACCTCGGTCTTGCCGAAGCCGACGTCGCCGCAGACCACGCGGTCCATCGGCTGGCTGCTGGCCAGGTCGCGCAGCGTCGCGTCGATCGCGGCCAACTGGTCGCCGGTTTCCTCGAACGGGAAGCCGGCGGCGAACGGCTCGTACATCGCGCGATCCACCTGCAGCGCCAGGCCGGCGCGGGCGCGCCGGCGCGCCTGGATCTCCAGCAGTTCGGCGGCCACGTCGCGCACCTTCTCGGCGGCGCGGCGCTTGGCCTTGGTCCATTGCTCGCCGCCCAGCGAATGCAGCGGCGCGGTCTCGGCCGAGGCGCCCGAGTAGCGGCTGATCAGGTGCAACTGCGCGACCGGCACGTACAGGCGGTCGCCCTTGGCGTATTCGATTTCCAGGAACTCGCCGGGCATGCCGCCGGCGTCGAGCACGATCAGCCCGCGGTAGCGGCCGACGCCGTGGTCCTCGTGCACGATCGGCGCGCCCTCGGTCAGCTCGCCGAGGTCGCGGATGATCGCTTCCGGCTCGCGCCCGGCACGGCGCGTGCGGCGTGGCTGGCCGGCGCGTTCGGGGAACAGTTGGCGCTCGGTGAGTACCGCGATCCGCGGTGCGTCGAGGGCGAAGCCGTCGTCCAGCGGGGCGACCGCGATGGCGAAGCGCGCAGGCGAGGCGTCGCCGTCGAGCCCCTCTCCCATCGGCGACCGAAGGGAGTCCCCGTGGGAGAGAGGGGTTGGGGTGAGGGTACGACCGCTAGGGAGTTCTGTCCGCTCGGCTGTCGAGGAAGCGGCCGCGGCAGAAGCGTTCTTCGATGAGGTCCGCGCGCGCGCCGTCCCCTCACCCGGCGCTGCGCGCCACCTTCCCCCGGTGGGGGAAGGGAGGAATGCGGCGAAGTTCGGGATCACCTCGGGCTTCAGGTCCGCCGCCGCCAGCACTTCCAGCAACGCTTCGCGGCGGCCCGGCGAATCGGCGGCGATCAGCACGCGGCCCGGGTAGTTGGCGAGGAAGCCCTTCAGCGCTTCGGCCGGCGCGGCGTCGCGCGCGGCGATCGGCAGCGGCGGCAACGGCTGGTCGCCCAGCGCCTGCGCCTCGGCGATGCGCGCGTGGTCGGCGGCCCACACTTCGATGCGCGGCAGCCCGTTGAGGGTTTCGCGCAGCGCGTCCGGCGCCTGGTACAGCTCCTCGGGCGCCAGCAGCGGGCGTTCCACGTCGTGGCGGCGTTGCTCGTAGCGGGTCTGGGTTTGCGCCCAGAACGCGTCGGCGGCGGCGCTCACGCCCGGCGCGAGCAGCGGCAGCACCGATTCGCCCAGGTAATCGAACAGGGTGGCGGTGGCCGCGCGGGCGGCGCCGGCGCCGCGCGCTTCCTGGAAGAACAACGGCAGGTAGTATTCGATGCCCGACGGCGCCAGCCGCGCCTTCAGGTCCTGGTACAGCGCGCTGCGCCGGGTGTCCACGTCGAAGCGCTCGCGCAGCGCGGTCAGTACCCGCTCCACGCTGGCATCGTCCATCGGCACCTCGCGCCCCGGCAGCAGCTGCACCTGCTGCACGTGGTCGAGCGAGCGCTGCGATTCCGGGTCGAAGGCGCGGATCGAGTCGATGTCCTCGTCCAGCATCTCGATCCGCAACGGGCTGTCGGCGCCCATCGGGTACACGTCGAGCAGGCCGCCGCGCACCGCGAAGTCGCCCGGGTCCATCACCTGCGGCACGTTGCGGTAGCCGGCGCTCTCCAGGCGGCGCTTTTCCGCTTCCAGGTCCAGGCGCTGGCCCACGCGCAGGTCGAAGCTGCCGCCGACGATGTAGCGCAGCGGCGCCACGCGCTGCATCAGCGTCTGCACCGGCACCACCACGATGCCCTGGCTCAGCGTGGGCAGGCGGTGCAGCGCCGACAGGCGCTGGCTGACGATGTCCGGATGCGGGCTGAACTGGTCGTAGGGCAGGGTTTCCCAGTCCGGAAACGGCACCACCGGCAGCCGCGCGTCGCCGCCCAGCAGCGTGTGCAGGTCGGCTTCGATCTGGTGCGCGCTCTGGTTGTCGCGCGCGACCACCAGCAACGGCCCGCGATGTGCCGCGGCGGCGCAGGCGATGTGCCAGGCCAGTGCGGTGGAGGACGCGGGGGCGCGCCAGAAGGCGCGGAGCTGGCCGGACTTGGGCAGCGGCGGAACGGGAAAGGAGAGAGGCGCCATGGACCGGCTAGTTTAGCAAGCTGGGATCGGGGAGTCGGGATTGGGGATGGGCCGCGCGCGCGAAGGTGCGTGGCCGTTGCGTGGTTGGACGCCCGTGCGGCGGTCGATGGGGTCGCTGCGTCCGCCGCGCCGCTGCGCGCCCGAACGAGGTGCGTGGCGGAAGGCAGGTGGGCAAGCGCCCGCGAGCAGCCCGCGCCGGGTCGCCTTCGCTCAGTTGCCCAGTTCCAGCACCACGCGGACCAGCCCCGGGGTGTCCGGGTGCGGCATCGGCCGGAAGCCCAGCGACTCGGCCAGTTGCAGCATCGGCACGTTGCTCTCGACCACGTCGCCGTACAGCCGGTCCAGGTACTTGCGCCGCGCCCACTTGACCAGCTTGCGCATCAGTTGCCGGCCCAGGCCCTGGCCGGCGACGAAGCTGCTGACCAGGATCGCGTATTCGGCCTCGCGCGTGCCGGGGATGATCGCCGCGCGCGCCACCGCGCCGACCACCGCCTCGCCCGGCGGCAGCGGCTCGGCCGCGACCAGGGTCAGTTCCGTCTTCGGGTTGGGGTGGGTCAGGCGCTGCGTCATGTCCTCGCTCAGTTCCTGCACCGAATGCAGGAAGCGCGCGCGGATCTCGGTCGGGCCGAGCAGGCTGAAAGCGCCTTGCAGCGGCGCGCCGTCTTCCGGCCGGATCGGCCGGATCAGCAGCTCGCGGCCGCTGGGCAGGGTGAAGTTTTCATGCCACGGAGGCATGCGGTTGCGGGTAGCCATGGCCGGATGATCCTCGACGAAGCCTGGATTCTCGCATTACCCGCGACGGCCGCCGTGAACGCAACGCTCACCGCGCTTGCCTACGCTATGCACCGGTTTTCGATTCGGGAGCGGCCATGTCCGGCAGCGGCGATTCGCGGCGCGCCATCTTCTTCGCGCTTGGCGCCAACCTGTCCATCGCCCTGGCCAAGGGCGCGGCGGCGCTGGCCACCGGCTCGGGCGCGATGCTGGCCGAGACCGTGCACTCGCTGGCCGACTGCGGCAACCAGTTGCTGTTGCTGCTGGGCATGCGCCAGGCCAAGCGCCCGGCCAGCGCCGAGTACCCGCTGGGCTACGGCCGCGCGATCTACTTCTGGTCGTTCCTGGTGGCGGTGATGCTGTTCTGCATCGGCGGCATGTTCTCGGTGTACGAGGGCGTGCACAAGCTGCTGCGGCCCGAGCCGCTGAGCAGTTGGGGCTGGGCGGTGGGGGTGCTGTGCTTCGCGCTGGTGGCCGAGGGCGTGTCGCTGCGCACCTGCCTGCAGGAGATCGCCAAGCTGCGCGGCGAGCGTTCGTTGTGGCGCTGGTTCCGCGAGAGCCGCCAGGCCGAACTGATCGTGATCTTCGGCGAGGACCTGGCGGCCCTGCTCGGCCTGGCGCTGGCGCTGGCCGCGGTGCTGCTGACCGTGCTGACCGGCAATCCGCTGTGGGACGCGCTCGGCACCATCGCCATCGGCGCGCTGCTGATCGTGGTCGCGGTGCTGGTGGCGATCGAGATCAAGGCGATGCTGATCGGGCAGAGCGTGGATCCGGCACTGCAGCGGCAACTGCACGCGTATTTCCAGGCACGGCCGGAGATCGAGCGGGTGATCCACCTGATCGCGATGCAGCTCGGCGAGGACGTGATGGTGTCGGTGCAGGCGACGCTGCGCGAGACGCGCGACGCCACGGCCTTGCTGGCCGACATCACCCGCATCGAGCGCGATCTGAAGCGGCAGTTCCCGACGGTGCGCTGGAGTTTCTTCGAGCCCGAGGCGTCGGCGCCCCTGGCCGACGCCTGAGCGCGCGTTGCTAGAGTAGCGCCTGGCCACCACGAGCACCGCAGATGAAGACCGCCCATGCCATCGTTCTGTCCAGCGTGATCGCGCTGGCCCTGTTCGCCGTGCTGCTGGGGCTGGTGCTGGGCGGCGGTTGGTGGCTCAAGCGGTCGATGCCGGCGGCGCAGCCGCTGCCGGCCGCATCCTCCTCCCCCGCCGTATCCGCCGCGCCGGTGCAGGCCGATGCCGTCCTGTCGCCGTACCGCGGGCGCCTGGACCCCACCGCCAAGCCGGTGGCGCAGCTGAGCCTGCAGCCGATGGCGCAGGACGACCGGCTGGCCAGCAAGGTCGGCGGGCGGCCGTACTGGACCGGGGACGCGGCGTATCCGCGCGATGCGCGCGGCCAGCCGCTGGCGCTGCTGGCGCAGGTCGACCTGGGCGCGATGCCGCCGCTGCCCGGCTACCCGGACCACGGCCTGCTGCAGTTCTTCATCGGCGGCGACGATTTCTACGGCGCCAATTTCGGCGACCATCGCGCCGACCTGGCCGCGCTGAGCGTGCAGCGCAATTTCCGCGTGGTGTACTGGCCGCGGCCCGAGCCGGCGGCGCGCCAGGCCGCGGTGCCGTTGCCGGCCGCCGATACCCTGCCGTTCGATCCGGCAAAGCCGCGGGCGATGCGGTTCAACGTGAGTACGGAGACCATCGGCAGCAGCGACGTGCATTTCGAGCAGGCGCTGGGCCGCTCGCTGGACGACGTCGCCGCCGCCTACGCCGGCCGCCTCGGGCTGCCGCAGGACACGGTGGACGAGGCGCTGTACGACGCGTTGAACCGCAGCGGGCACAAGCTCGGCGGCTATCCGGAGTTCACCCAGGAGGATCCGCGCGCGCCGCAGGACCGGCAGGTGCTGTTGCTGCAGTTGGACAGCGACGACGAGATGATGTGGGGCGACAGCGGCATCGCCAATTTCTTCATCGATCCGGACGACCTGCGGCGCGGCGATTTCAGCCGCGTGGCCTATCACTGGGATTGCTACTGACCTCGCGCGGGCGCGCGCAAGGCCTGGCGCGCGGCGCCGCCCGGCGTCTCATTCCTCGCGCTTGAGCCACTCCACCCGCGTCGCCGCGCCGGCCTCGCCCAGGTGCGCCTTCAGCGCCGGCAGCGCGCTCGCCAGGACCTTCTCGAACTGCCAGGGCGGATTCAGCAGCAGCATGCCGCTGCCGTTGAGCCGCAGCGGCGAATCGTCGGGACGCACCTGCAGCTCGGCCAGCAGCACCGACTTGGCCGGCATCGCCGCGGCCTTGCGGAAGAACGGCTGCAGGCTGCGGCGCTGCTTGATCGGATACCACACCGCGCACATCGCCTGCGGCCAGCGGGTCAGGGTTTCGCGCAGGGCCGCGGCGATCAGCGGGTACTCGGCGTCCTGCGCCTCATAGGGCGGGTCGATCAGCACCAGGCCGCGGCCGATCTTGCTGGCGCCGGCTTTCGGCGGCACGAACGCCTTGATCGCCGCGTAGCCGTCGCCGGCATGCACCTGCACGCGGCGATCGCCGGCGAACAGCGCCTTCAGTTCGGCCGCCTCCTCAGCCTGCAGCTCGCAGGCGACGAGCCGGTCCTGCTCGCGCAGCGCCTGCGCGACCAGCAGCGGCGAGCCCGGATACGCGACCAGCGCGCCGACCGGATTGTCGGCCTGCACCGCGCGCAGATAGCGTTCCAGCACCTCCGGCAGGGTCGGCTGGCCCATCAGCCTGAGCACCCCGGCCGCGGCTTCGCCGGTCTTGCGCGCCTCGCTGGCGGCGAACAGGTAGCGGCCGCGTCCGGCGTGGGTGTCGAGCACGAAGAACGCGCTGTCCTTGCGCTTGAGCGCATCGATCAGCGCGAGCAGCACGGTGTGCTTGAGCGCATCGGCATGGTTGCCGGCGTGGTAGGCGTGGCGATAGTTCATCGGCGCAGTGTACGGGGCGCCACGGCGCGGAGCCATGTCGGCGCCGCGCCGGCGATGCTAGCCTGTGGCCATGTCGATCCCGCTCCGTTCGCCGCCGCGCCGTACCGCCCGCGTTTCCATCCTGCGCCGACTGTGTGCGGCCGCGCTGCTGGCGACCACGCTGGGCGGCTGCGTGACCGCCAGCGATCGCTGGCAGTCGATGCGCGGCGACGTGCAGGTGCGGGTGGGCGACCGGCTGGTGGCGCGGCACGGCTTCGCCCTGGTGGCGTGCCGGACCGAAACCTCCACCTTCCAGTTCTGGGCCGGCGGTACCCGGAAGCGCTGCGTGGAAGCCGGCGCCGCGGCGCCGCCGCGGGACGCGACCTACGCCGCCGGGACCGTGGTGCGGGTGGTGGCGATCAAGGACCGTGGCATGGTGGATAACGCGGACAGCCTGATGCTGCTCAAGTCGGACGCCTGGCGCGGCACGGTGGTCGCCGATGCCGAGCTGGCGCAGGGGCTGTTCGGTCCCCAGCCGTGATCGGCGCAGCGCGGGCGGACAGCATCGCGCGGCGCGGCGATCGCCGCCGGGGCCTGCGCGGGCCTTGGCGCCGCCACCACCGCGCACCCGGTAGGGTCGCCGCCATCAGCTTCCCTTAAGCCCGGTCGGCTACGTTGTCCCGATGCGCATCCTGCTGGTAGAAGACGATCCCTCGCTCGGCGACACGCTGCGCGCCTGGCTGAAGCTCGACGGCTACACCGTCGACTGGCTGACCCGTGGCGACGAGGCGCGCGCCGCGCTGCAGGCGCAGCCCTACCACTGCGTGCTGCTCGACCGCGGCCTGCCCGGGCTCGATGGCGACGCGCTGCTGCGCACGCTGCGCGCCGCGCGGGTGACCACGCCGGTGCTGCTGATCACCGCCCGCGATGCGCTCGAAGACCGGGTGCAGGGCCTGGACCTGGGCGCCGACGACTACCTGGTCAAGCCGTTCGACCTGGAGGAACTGTCGGCGCGGATCCGCTCGGCGCTGCGCCGCGGCAACGGCAATCCCAGCGTGGTGCTGACGCACGGCCCGGTGCAACTGGATCCGGTGGCCAAGCGCGTCACCCGCGACGGCGAAACGGTGGCGCTGACCGCGCGCGAGTACGCGGTGCTGCATGCGCTGATGGCGCGCAAGGGCCATATCGTCGGCCGCGCCCAGTTGGAGGACGCGCTGTACGGCTGGGGCGAGGAAGTGGAAAGCAACGCGATCGAGGTGCACATCTCGCACCTGCGCAAGAAGCTGGGCAGCGACCTGATCGTCACGCTCCGCCGCCAGGGCTATCGCCTGGGAGCGCCGGAGTGAACTGGCCGTGGCGGCGGGCGGCGGCCGCCGGCGCGGAGGAGGTCGGCCGCCATTCGCTGCGGCGGCGGCTGATCGCCACCACCCTGGGATCGAGCATCGTGTGCTGGCTGGTCAGCCTGGGCATCATCGTCGGCGTGGCCTGGACCGAGACCAGCGACGTGTTCGACGACGCGCTGGAGGAAAGCGCGCGCCTGGTCGCGACCTTCGGTCCCGGCCTGCTGCATGGGGGAGCGGCCGCGGACGACGGCGACGGCGACAAGGCCGCGGACGCCGATGGCCGCGTGCGCCTGTACTACCAGATCGTCGATCGCCACGGCGCGGTGCTGCGCCGTTCGCCGGACGTGCCGCGGCAGCCGTTCGTGGCGCCGCGACAGGTGCGCGACGACGATACGACCGTCACCGTACGCCATGCGCAGCGCTACTGGCGCGTGCACGTGCTGCATGCGCGCGCGCAGGACCTGTACGTGCAGGTCGCGCAGCCGCTGGAGGAACGCACCGAACTGCTCGAGGACATGGCCGAGAACCTGGTGTGGCCGGCATTGGCGTTGCTCGCGCTGCTGGCCGCGCTGAACTGGTGGGTGATCCGGCGCCAGCTGCGGCCGCTGGAGCGTCTGGCCGCGGACATCGGCCGGCAGTCGCCGCAGGCGCTGCACCCGGTGTCCGCCGCCGGCCAGCCCGACGAACTGCGCCCGATCGTGCAGGCGCTCAACAGCGTGCTGGCGCGGCTGGGCGAGGCGCTGCAGTCCGAGCGCCGCTTCACCGCCGATGCGGCGCACGAACTGCGCACCCCGCTGGCGGCGCTGCGCATGAAGATCCAGTTGCTGCAGCGCCAGCATGCGGCGACGCTGGAGGCCGCGCAGCGCCAGGATCTGGCGGCATTGCGCGGCGACGTGGATCGCGCCGCGGCGCTGCTGGACAACCTGCTGATGCTGGCGCGGCTGGATCCGCAGCAGCCGGGCAGCCTGGCCTGCGCGACGGTGGCGCTGCCGCCGCTGGTCGATGCGGCGCTGGCCGATGTCGCGGCCGCGGCCGCGGCCAAGCGGATCGCGCTGCATACGCGCATCGACGTGGACACGGTCCGGGCCCACGCCGAGCTGCTGCGCAGCGTCTTGCGCAACCTGTTCGACAACGCGGTGCGCTATGGCAGGCCCGGCGGCCAGGTCCGCATCGAGGCCAGTGCCGAGCATGGCGCCGCCGGGACGCCGTCCACGGTGCACCTGGTGGTGCGCGACGACGGTCCCGGCGTGGCGCCGGCCGACCTGGCGCGGCTCCCGCAACGCTTCTTCCGCGTGCTCGGCAACGCGGGGCAGGGCAGCGGACTCGGCCTGTCGCTGGTGCAACGCATCGTCGCCCTGCATGGCGGGCAGCTACGCTTCGAGTCCGGCGGCGAAGGCACCGGTTTGACCGTCCGCATCGCGCTGCCGCAGCGCGGGCCGAGTGTGCCCGACTAGAACCGCGCCTTGCGAGCCTGCGCGGCGCCGATCGCCGCGGTACGCCGCCGTGCCTGCTCGGCAGGAGCGGGCACATGCTGGCGATCGCTGCGCCTGGCGCACGACACTTTCGTGCGCGGTGGCATACCGCGATCGGCGCGCAGCACGCATGACGACATGGTGATGCAGCGTGGACCAGGGACGCCTTTGCGAATCCCCAATCCCCACTTTCCAATCCCTAACCTCCGAATCGACATCAGATCCACTTCAGGTTCGTGCGCTGCAATGGCGTCCATGGCGATCGGCCATGACATCGCATCCCAAAGGAGCCTCCCATGCGGACTTCCATTCTCTCCGCCCTCATCGCCACCGCCGCGGTCTTCGCCGCTGGCCAGGCCGCCGCGCAGTACACCGGGCCCAGCAGCGTTCCGGTCACCACGGTCAAGCAGCTGCTGGACCAGGGCAAGGACGAGCAGCAGGTGGTGCTGCGCGGAACCATCGTCTCCCACGACGGCGGCGACCGCTACACGTTCCGCGACGCGACCGGCAGCGTGAAGGTGGAGATCGATGCACATCGCCTGCCGGCCGGGCGCCCGTTCGACGACAAGGCGCAGGTCGAACTGGTCGGCGAATTCGACAAGGACTTCCGCTCCGCCGAAGTCGAGGTGGACGAGGTGCGCTTCCTGCGCTGAGCCAGGGACGCGGCGACGGGACCGGGCGCGCTGCCCGGTCTGTCTCCGGCGTGGGCGAGGGTGGCCCGCGCCCGCGCTGCACGCCGCGCCCCGCTGCGGCTATGCTGCGCGCCATGTCCGCCTCCGCCGCCCCCTGTGTCCTCGTCGTCGAGGACGAATCCGCCATCGCCGATACCGTGCTGTACGCGCTGCGCAGCGAGGGTTACCAGGTGCGGCACTGCCTGCTCGGGCGCGAGGCGCTGGCCCAAGCCCGCGCCGGCGGCATCGACGTGGTGGTGCTCGACGTGGGGTTGCCGGACCTGGGCGGCTTCGAGGTGTGCCGCGAGCTACGCGGTTTCAGCCAGGTGCCGGTGATCTTCCTGACCGCGCGCAACGACGAGATCGACCGCGTGCTGGGCCTGGAACTGGGCGCCGACGACTACATGGCCAAGCCGTTCTCGCCGCGCGAACTGGTCGCGCGGGTGCGCGCGCGGCTGCGCCGGCCGGCGGCCGCGACGGCGGCCGAACCGGGCTGGCAACGGCACGGCGACTTCGCCATCGACCGCGAAGGCCGCCGCATCCAGTACCGCGACGCCATGCTGGACCTGACCCGCTACGAATACGCGTTGCTGGCCGCGCTGCTGCAGCGGCCCGGTGCCATCCTCAGCCGCGCGCAGCTGATGGATCGCGGCTGGGACGCCAGCGCCGACAGCGCCGACCGCACCGTGGATACCCACATCAAGACCCTGCGCGCCAAGCTGCGCGCGGCCGGCGCCGCGTCCGATCCGATCCGCACCCATCGCGGCCTCGGCTACGCGCTGGAGCAATGAGGTGCGGCTGGGGCTGAAGCTGTTCCTGGGCTTCTTCCTGATCGTCGGCGTCGCCGCGTTCTTCGTGATGCGGGTGTTCGTCAACGAGGTCAAGCCGGGCGTGCGCCAGGCCATGGAATCGACCCTGGTGGACGCGGCCAACGTGCTGGCGCAGATGGCGGCCAGCGACCTGAAGGCCGGGCGCATCGACAGCGGCGCCTTCGCCCGCGACCTGGGCGCGGCGCAGCGGCGCAATCCGCGCGCGATGGTGTGGCGCTTCCCCAAGCGCAGCGTCGATTACCGCGTCACCATCACCGATGCGGCCGGGGTGGTGGTGTTCGATTCGCGCGGCCAGGACCTGGGCCGCGACAACTCGCGCTGGAACGACGTCTACCGCACCCTGCGCGGTGAGTATGGCGCCCGCTCCAGTCCCGAGGCCGACGGCGACCCCAACCACACCGTGATGCACGTGGCCGCGCCGATCTACGACCCGGCCGACAACCGCCGCCTGATCGGCGTGCTGACCCTGTCCCAGCCCAACCGCAGCATCGAACCGTTCATCCTCGCCAGCCAGCGCAGCATCCTGCTGCGCGGCGCGTGGTTGATCGGCATCTCCGCGCTGATCGGCCTGCTGATGACCTGGGGCCTGCTGCGCGGCATCGGCCGGCTCAACCGCTATGCGCAGGCGGTCAGCGCCGGCGAACCGGTGCCGCCGCCGCCGCCGCGCCGCGACGAGATCGGCGACCTGGGCCGCGCGCTGGAGACGATGCGGCGCAAGCTGGAGGGCAAGGCCTATGTCGAACAGTACGTGCAGTCGCTGACCCACGAGATGAAGAGCCCGCTGGCGGCGATCCGCGGCGCCGCCGAACTGCTGCAGGAGCCGCTGCCGGAGGCGGAGCGGCAACGCTTCGTGCGCAACATCGCCGAGCAGCAGCAGCGCCTCACCGAGACCATCGACAAGCTGCTGGCGCTGGCCGAGGTGGAACAGCACGGCTGGCTGCAACGGCGCGAGCGGATCGCGCTGGCGCCGCTGTTCGAGCAACTGCAGGAGGCCCTGGCGCCGCGGCTGCAGGCCAGCGGCGTGCGGCTGCAGGCGCCGCCGCCGGACCCGGCGCTGGCGCTGGTTGGCGATCCCTACTTGCTGCGCCAGGCGCTGCACAATCTGCTGGACAATGCGATCGCGTTTTCGTCCGCCGGCGATGCCGTGGTGGTGCGCGCCGAGCGCGACGCGCAGGGGCGCATCGTGCTGCTGGTGGAAGACCAGGGCCCGGGCGTTCCGGATTACGCGCTGGAGCGGGTGTTCGAGCGCTTCTACTCGCTGGCGCGGCCGGCCAGTGGACAACGCAGTTCGGGCCTGGGCCTGCCGTTCGTGCGCGAAGTGGCGCGGCTGCACGGCGGCGAGGCGAGCCTGCGCAATCGCGACGCGGGCGGCGCGGTGGCGCGGATGGCGTTGCCGGCGGGGTGAGTGGTACGGGTCCGGGCTGGGGTGTCAGCGGGTGTCGCTGGCAGCTCGACGTGAGCCGTGCTGGAGCCTGCTATGAACTTTTCCCTTGAGTGTGAGTCCCGCCGCTGCAGTCATGAACATCAAACAAATTCATCTACTGGCGAGCCAGCTTCCGACCATCATGGATCTGGATGACGAAATCAGGTTGATTGAAAATTTGACCATGATTGGGCCAAGGGAGATAGCCGGCCATCAAGACGAATTTCGATGCGTGGTTTTAAAGCTGCAAGCATCCCATCAGGGCGGTGGGGTGTTTGAGGTGACGGAGGAAAATTATCCTGTTTTTGAAGGTTTCTGCGATTGGCTTAAATCGCTGCAGCCCCATCTCGAATTCGATGTCTCGCGCCTTTGCGATGGGTTGAACTTGTCGCCCGGCGCTATCAGGGCTTCGATGGGAACGGGGCGGAATCGAATGCCGTGAGTGGTATTCACTGAGTCGGCCAGAGCGTGTCATGAACTTCGCTTCGCGGGTGCGGCACAGACGTGGAGTGCGCTGGTGCCACGCGAGCGCCGACCGGCGGACGTAAGCGATGAAGGTTCCGCCGGTTGGCGGGGTTTCGTGGATTGGCCAGGAACCATGAGCGGCTACCCGCCGCGCTCGGCGGGCCGCATTTCCTGGTGCTTGCGGTGCTCGTGTCGTCAGCCGCCGCATGGGGGCTCGATGCGGCGAAGGTTCATCGCGCGCGCAAGGTCTCTCCGTTGTTCCGGTCGCGGCTGAAGCCGCTCCTACAGAGGTGACGCGTGGGCGGGGGCGCTGCGGCGAGGCTTGGGTGCCGCCGGTGCCACGCCGGCGGCGACTTCACATTCGCTTCAAATTCGCCTCAAACCCCGCACACGCGGCCGCGGCACCCTGGCGTCCTCCCGATCCCGAGGACCATCCATGAAATCCCTGAAGCTCGTCCTGCGATTCGCCACCATCGGCGGATTGATCCTGTTGCTGCTGATCCCGCTGCTGATGATCCGCGGCACCATCAGCGACCGCGAAAGCTACCGCCGTCAGGCGGTGGAGCGCGTGTCGCAGAGCAAGGCCGGCGAGCAGCGCCTGCTCGGCCCGGTACGCGTGCTGCCGTGGACCCAGGTGCGCGACGTGACGGTGCTCGACGCCGACGGCAAGCGCAGCGTGCAGCGCGAGACCACGAGCGGCTACGACCTGCAGACCCCGCGGCACCTGGCCATCGACGGCGAGATGAAGCCCTCGCAACGCGTCATCGGCCTGTTCAAGGTGCAGGTCTACAGCCTGCACGCGCGGCTCAAGGCGCAGTTCGACGACATGGAATACGCCGCGGTCGAGGGCCGCACCTACGGCCAGCCCTACCTGGTGCTCGGCATCGAGGATGTGCGCGGCCTGGTCGGCACGCCCAACCTGCGCATCGACGGCAAGGCGCAGACGCTGCAGCCGGGCTCGCTGGCGATGAACGCCGTCACCAAGGGCGTGCACGCGCCGCTGCCGGCGCTGGCCGACACCCGCCAGGGCAGGCTCAGCGACCTGCACAGCGTGGAGATGGAGTTCGTGCTCGACGGCACCCAGGCGCTGTCGGTCGTGCCGGTGGGCGACGACAATCAGATCGCGCTGACCTCGCCGTGGCCGCACCCGCTGTTCGGCGGCCGCTTCCTGCCCAACGAACGCCGCTTCGGCCCGCAGGGCTTCCAGGCCAGTTGGGCGCTGTCCTCGCTGGCGACCGGCGCGCAGGCGCAATTGGCGACCGGCACCGACGAGGTCGATGCCTTGCGCGTGGACCTGGTCGATCCGGTCGACGTCTATACGCAGACCGACCGCGCCAGCAAGTACGGCATCCTGTTCGTGGTGCTGACCTTCGTCGCCTTCGGCCTGTTCGAACTGATCAAGCGCCTGCCGATCCATCCGCTGCAGTATCTGCTGGTCGGCCTGGCGCTGGCGATCTTCTTCCTGCTGCTGCTCAGCCTGTCCGAGCACATCCCGTTCTGGCAGGCCTACCTGATCTCGGCGGTGAGTTGCATCGGCCTGCAGTTCTTCTACCTGGCCGGGGTCTTGCGCAGCCGCGCGCGCGCCGCGGGCTTCGCCAGCATGCTGACCCTGCTGTACGGCGCGCTGTACGGGTTGCTGGCGTCGGAAGACAACGCCTTGCTGATGGGCTCGCTGCTGCTGTTCGCGATCCTCGCCGCGATCATGTGGATCACCCGCAAGATCGACTGGTACGCGCTCGGCGCGTCCCTGCGCTGAGCCGATGCGCGAGGAGACCCGGAGCATGTCGGCGCATCTGCATCTGCACCGTCGCGTCCAGGCGCTGTTGCCCGACGTACTAGACACCCGCGGTCTGCACCGCGGCAACGCCGGCGCCGCGCTCGCGCGCAGTGCGCAGGCGGCGCTGGTCACCGCCGTCGACCGCGGCGGGGCGTTGTGGCTGCGCCTGAGCGAACGCAGCCGTGACGCGCTGGCCGCGCACGGCCTGGCGTTCCTGGCCGCGGCGCTGCAGGCCCGCGCCGCCTTGCCGGGCGAGGCCGAACCGTGGCGCTACTGCGCCTGGCGCGCACTGCGGCGCGACTCGGCCTGGGCGCAGCCCGGGCAGGAGGCGGCATCGGCGCATGGCCCTGGCTTCGTGACCTGGGAAGCGCAAGGCCGGGCGCGGCTGGTGGTGCTGCCGGCGCAGGCCGCGCTGCTGTGCCGCTGGTGGCGGTGAGCCAGGCCGCGGCCGGCGCTCGCGGCGTCGGCCACGGCACGCGACCGCCGCGCATGGAGCAGCCGTGCGGTCGCGGTACCCAATCGCGGCACGGACGCCGCCGCAGGACGCGTCGGCCAGGAGGTCGCCGCCAGGGAGGGCGCCAGGGAAGGGCGAGCGGATAGGCCCGCTCGCGGCTTGCATCGCGGAAGGGACGCCGCCGCAGGACGCATCGGCTAGGAGGCCATCGTCAAGGAGGGCGCCATGGAAGCAGCGAGTGGACAAACCCGCTCGTGGCTTGCATCGCGGCAACGGACGCCGCCGCAGGACGCGACATCGGCCAGGAGGCCGCCGCCAGGGAAGGCGTCATGCAACACCCGAACGGGCACCGCGATCGCGGTGCCCATCGTGGCCAGGGATGCCGCGGCACAGGAGCGGCAAGGACGCCACGCGCCAGGGACGGCGACTCAGGGATGAAAGGAGTAGGGCATCGCCAGGCCGGCAGCGCCATGGAAACACCTGCGGTAGAGTGCACGGATGCACTCTCCGCTCTCCATTCAGCGGCTGCGCGGCGCGCAGATCGCGCCCTACCTGGACGACGTCGCACGCCTGCGCATCGCGGTGTTCCGCGACTGGCCGTATCTGTACGCCGGCGACCTGGACTACGAGCGCGACTACCTGGCCGCCTACGCCGGCTCGCCCGACAGCGTGTTCGTGCTCGCCCAGGACGGCGAGCAGGTGGTCGGCGCCTCCACCGGCCTGCCGCTCGCCGACGATGCCGAGGCGTTCGGCGCGGCGTTCGCGGGCAGCGCCATCGCGGTGGCCGACGTGTTCTATTTCGGCGAATCGGTGCTGCTGCCGGCCTACCGCGGCCGTGGCGTCGGCCACGCCTTCTTCGACCACCGCGAAGCGCATGCGCGCGCGCTCGGCCGCTTCGGCCTGACCGCGTTCTGCGCGGTGGACCGCGACCCCGCCGATCCGCGGCGCCCGCCGGACTACCGCGGCAACGACGCGTTCTGGCGCAAGCGCGGCTACGCGCCGCAACCGTCGCTGCGCGTGCGCTTGGCATGGAACGAACTGGAACGCGGCGAGATCCCGCATACCCTGAGCATGTGGACCCGTCCGCTGGAGCCTTGCGCATGAAGATCGCCGTCGCCAAGTACCCGATCGGCGCGCCGGTCGATTTCGCCGCCTTCGCCGACAAGCAGGCGGCCTTGATCGCGCAGGCGGCGCAGGCCGGCGCGCAGCTGGCGGTGCTGCCCGAGTACCTGTCGCTGGAACTGGCCGCGACCTTCGCCGCGCCCGTGGCCCAGGACCTGCCCGCGTCGCTGGCGGCGATCCAGGCGCTGCATCCGCAGTACCTGGCGTTGTTCGCGCAGTTGGCGCAGCGCCATCGCCTGCACCTGATCGCCGGCAGCTTCCTGCTCGCCAGCGGCGAGGGGCGCTACCGCAACCGCGCCTACTGGTTCGCGCCCGATGGCCGCCACGGCTGGCAGGACAAGCTGCAGTTGACCGGCTTCGAGAAGGCCACCGGCCTGATCGACGGCGGCGAGACCTTGAAGGTGTTCGCCGCCGATGGCGTGCGCGCCGGCGTGGCGGTCTGCTACGACAGCGAGTTCCCGCTGTCGGTGCGGGCCCAGTACGAGGCCGGCGCGCGCTTGCTGGTGGTGCCCAGTTGCACCGACACCGAGGCCGGCGCCACCCGTGTGCGGGTCGGGTGCCTGGCGCGGGCGCTGGAGAATCGCATCTTCGTCGCCCAGTCGGTGACCGCCGGGCTGGCCGAATGGAGCCCGGCGCTGGACGTGAATACCGGCGAGGCGGCGATCTACGCACCGATGGACGCCGGCTTCCCGGCCGACGGCATCGTCGCGCAGACCCTGGGCGAACAGGTCTGGGCGCTGGCCGAGCTGGACTTCGCCGCGTTCGAAGCCAGCCGCGCGCAGGCCCAGGTCGCCAACGACCGCGACTGGCGCGGCCAACTGGCGCCGGCGATCGTGCGCGCGGAGGTCGAAGACTTGCAGTAGCGTCGTCGGCCGCTGTCGGCCGTGCATCGCGGGATGGCAGGACGGCTGCGCGTGCCGGCGCGGGCGCTTGGATCACGGGCCGAGGCCCGCCTGGCGCGCAGGTCGGCCAGTTGCCGAAGCCTCTGCTCGGACAACGTGACGTCGCCTTCGGCCTGCTCGCGCTGCTTGCGGATGTAGCCGTCTCGCCTTTGCGTCGCCGTCGCGTCCACACAAGTTGCCGTGCACACCGCACACGCACAGCGGCGCCAGCCGCGGAACATTCCGGTGCGTGGCCGCCCGATGTCCTGCAGCACACGCCATCCGAACGCGTGATGCGCTTTGCTGTCGCCTTGTCCGCGACCCACTGTGTGCCCCATGCCCAAGATCCTGCAGCCGCACGCCGTGCGCCTGGAATTCGCGCCCGGCGCGCTGGTCCACGCCAATCTGTCCGGCGCCGCCTTCACCGACGAGTGGCTGTGGGTGGCGGGCGACGAGGCCTGCGCGGTCGATCGCCTGCGCGCGCTGGCGCCGCGCGGCGCGGAAACCCTGCGCTTCGGCGACGGCCGCAGTTTCGCCCTGGGCGCCTTGCTCGACCTGCCCGGCGATCACGACGACGAAGCCGACCTGGAGGGCATGGCGCTCTCGCCCGGCTACCTGTGGGTGGTCGGCTCGCATGGCATGAAGCGCAAGAACGCCAAGCCCGATCGCGACGACGCCGACAACGGCAAGCGCCTGGCCAAGCTCAAGCTCGACGCCAACCGGCGCCTGCTCGCATGCCTGCCGATCGAACGCGCCGCCGACGGCGCGCCGCAGCTGGTGCACGAGGCCGCGGACGGCCGCCGCGCCCTGCGGCTGAAGGGCGACGCCAAGGGCAACCAACTCACCAACCTGCTCGCGGACGATCCGCACTTCGGCGCCTATCTCAAGATTCCGGGCAAGGACAACGGCTTCGACATCGAAGGCATGGCGGTGGACGGCCAGCGCCTGCTGCTGGGCCTGCGCGGGCCGGTGCTGCGCGGCTGGGCCGGGGTGCTGGAGATCGCGGTGGAGGCGCACGGCGACCACCTGCGCCTGGCGCCGCTGGACGAGGACGGCACGCTGCTGCGCAAGCACTTCCTGCAACTGGGTGGGCTTGGCGTGCGCGACCTGCATTTCCACGGCGATGACCTGTACCTGCTGGCCGGCCCGACCATGGTGCTCAACGGCGAGATCCGCCTGTTCCGCTGGCCCGGCGCGCGCACCCTGCTGGCCGACAACCGCGCGCCGGTGCGGTTCCAGCGCGAGCTGGTGAAATCGCTGGCGCTGCCGCATGGCGAGGACTGCGATCGTGCCGAAGCGCTGTGCAACCTGCCGCCGGCGCTGTCCGGCGGCGTGCCGAGCTGGCTGGTGCTGTACGACGCGCCGGGGCCGGCGCGCAGCGAGGGCGAGTGCATCGTGCACGGCGATCTGTTGCGCTAGCGCCGTTCCGCGCCTGGGCGACGAACGCCCATGTAGGAGCGGCTTCAGCCGCGACAGGCACCACCAGTTCCCCCCATCGCATCCGAAGCCGCGCCCGAAATGCAAACCGGGGGACGGCACGCTGCCGCCTCCGGCAGCCAACGGCCCGGCGGGGTAAAATCGCCCGATTCCCGTTTGCCTTCGAGCGTTCCATGGCCTGCCGCACCCGTTTCGCCCCCAGTCCCACCGGTTACCTGCACATCGGCGGCGCGCGCACCGCGCTGTACTGCTGGCTGGAGGCGCGGCACCGCGGCGGCGAATTCGTGCTGCGCATCGAGGACACCGACCGCGAGCGCAGCACCCAGGCGGCGATCGACGCGATCCTGGAAGCGATGGACTGGCTGGGTCTGGACTACGACGAAGGCCCGATCTACCAGACCCGGCGCCTGGACCGCTACCGCGCCGTGGCCGAGCAGTTGCTGGCGCAGGGCAAGGCCTACTACGCCTACGAGACCCGCGAGGAACTGGACGCGATGCGCGAAGCGGCCATGGCCCGGCAGGAAAAGCCGCGCTACAACGGCGCGGCGCGCGAGCAGAACCTGCCGTACCGCGACGATCCGAACCGGGTGATCCGCTTCAAGAACCCGCCCGAGGGCGTGGTGGCGTTCGACGACCTGATCAAGGGCCGCATCGAGATCGCCAACAGCGAACTGGACGACATGGTGATCTTCCGCCCCGACGGCTATCCCACCTACAACTTCGCGGTGGTGGTGGACGACTGGGACATGGGCATCACCGAGGTCATCCGCGGCGACGACCACATCAACAACACTCCGCGCCAGATCAACATCTACCAGGCCCTGGGCGCGCCGGTGCCGACGTTCGCGCATATGCCGATGATCCTGGACGAGCAGGGCGCCAAGCTGTCCAAGCGCACCGGCGCGGCCGACGTGATGCAGTACAAGGACGCCGGCTACCTGCCGCACGCGCTGATCAACTACCTGGCGCGGCTGGGCTGGTCGCACGGCGACCAGGAACTGTTCGGCCGGCAGGAGCTGATCGACCTGTTCGACGTCAAGGACGTCAATTCCAAGGCCGCGCGCCTGGACATGGCCAAGCTCGGCTGGGTCAACCAGCATTACCTCAAGAGCGACGATCCGGCGACGATCGCGCCGCAGCTGGAATACCACCTGGCCAAGCTCGGCCTCGATCCGGCCGCCGGCCCGGCCGCCGCCGACGTGGTGGTGGCGCTGCGCGAGCGCGTGCAGACGCTGAAGGAAATGGCCGAGAAGGCGGCGGTCTGGTACCAGCCGCTGGAGCGCTACGATGAGGCGGCGGTGGCCAAGCACCTCAAGCCGGGCGCCGAACTGGCGCTGGGCAAGGCGCGCGAGCTGCTGGCGGCGCTGGGCGACTGGAGCGTGGAGGGCGTGTCCGCCGCGCTGCACGACGCCGCCGCCGCGCTGGAACTGGGCATGGGCAAGGTGGCGCAGCCGCTGCGCGTGGCGATCACCGGCACCCAGGTCAGCCCGGACATCTCGTATACGGTGTACCTGGCCGGGCGCGAGCAGGCCTTGAAACGCATCGATGCCGCGCTCATCAAGATCCCAGCGGGACCCTGACTCCCCGGAGACGCCCATGTCCAGCAAGAAGACCGCCTGCACCGAGCCGCACCACCACGTCCACGACGCCGACGACTTCGTGCGGGTGGTGGAGCGGGTGAGCCGCGAGCGCGGGCTGCGGCTGACCCCGATCCGCGCCAACGTGCTGCGCCTGATCGCCGAGGCGGCGCGCCCGGTGAAGGCCTACGAGCTGCTGGAATGGGTGCGCGAGGGCAAGAGCGTGGGCGCCGACGCGCCGCCGACCGTGTATCGCGCGCTGGACTTCCTGATGGCCAACGGCTTCGTGCACAAGCTCGAGTCGGTCAACGCCTTCGTCGCCTGCCACCACCCCAGCAGCGCGCAGCATTCGGTGCCGTTCCTGATCTGCGATCGCTGCCATAGCGCGGTCGAACTGGAGGACCGCGACGTGGTCGCGCAACTGGAGCAGCGCGCCAAGGCGCTGGGCTTCCAGCCGCAGGCGCAGACCCTGGAAGTGCACGGCCTGTGCGCGCGCTGCGCCGGCTGAGCTGACGGCCGCGGCGCGCCACCGCCAGCGCCGGAGCCCGCATGTACCCGATCATCCTTCCGCTGTTCGCCGAAGGCCTGCGCCGCAGCGCCGCGTTCTATGCCGCCACGGGCTTGTGCGCCGCCGATCCGGCGTCGCTCCTCGTCGATGCCGATGCCCGGGGGACGATCCTGGTGGAACTGGAGAAGGGCCCGAGCCTGCGCGTGCATCGCTGCGAGGACCCCGCGGTACTGCGCTACCTGCGCGCGCAGCAGCCGCAACTGGAGATCGGCGAGGCGGACGTCGCCGCGATCGCCGCCCGCATCGCGCCGCAGCTGCGCCGCGGCGACATCTTCGGCGCCGGCGAAACCAGCTGCTGCCAGGGGCCGCTCGACTATCCTGGCGGCCTGGCGCTGGTGTTCTGCGATCCCGACGGCAACCGCCTGGTGTTCACCGAGTGGTAGCGCCGCGCGCCGCCGCGGCGCGCTACATCGCGCGGAACAGCGGCAGGTAGCTGCGGCTGACCGGCAGGGTTTCGCGACGGCCGCGCAGGTGGATCTGCGCGGTGTCGTTGTCGAGGCGGACCAGGTGCGCCACCGCGTGCAGGTTGACCACCACCGCGCGGTGCACCTGGCGGAAGCTGGCCGGGTCCAGCTGCGCGGCCAGGTCCTTGAGCGGCGTCGCCACGATCGCCTGGCAGGGCTGGGCGGCTGCGTCGCGCCAGGCCACGCAGGTGTACTTGTGCTCCGACCGCAGATAGTCGATCGCCTCCACCGGGATCAGCCGCAGCGTGGTGCCGGCCTGCGCGTGCAGCCAGCGCAGCGGCGCCGGCCGCTGCGGCGGCAGCAACTGCGCGGCCAGCCGCTGCAACTGCTCGCTGAGGTCGGCGGCCGGCCGCGCCGCCTGCAGGCGCTGCTGCAAGCGGCCGACGGTATCGGCCAGGCGCGCGTCCTGCACCGGCTTGACCAGGTAGTCCAGCGCGCCCTCGGCGAACGCCTGCACCGCGTAGTCGTCGTAGGCGGTGACGAACACGATGTGCGCGCCGCGGCCGATCTGCTGCGCCGCCTGCACCCCGGACAGGCCGGGCATCTGGATATCCAGGAAGCAGATCTGCGGCTGCCTTTCGGCGAACAGGCGGACCGCGTCGCGGCCGTTGCGCGCTTCGGCGGTGACCCGCAGCGCCGGCCACAGCCGCGCCAGCTGCCGCTTGAGCGCGTCGCGCAGCAGCGGTTCGTCGTCGGCGATCAGCGCGCTGGGCGTGTCCATCAGGCCTGCGCCGCCAGCGGGAAGCGGATGTCGGCGCGCGTGCCGTGCGGCAGTTGCGCCGCCACCTGCAGGTGCGCCGCGGCACCGAAGCTGAGCGCGAGCCGGTCGCGCAAGGTGCCCAGTCCGGTACCCAGGCCCTGCGCGCTCGCCCCCGCGCGGGTGCCGCTGTCCTCGACCCGCAGGTGGCAGTAACCGGCCTCGCGCCAGGCGCGGATGACGATGCGGCCGCCGTCCTCGGCCGGGTCGATGCCGTGCTTGACCGCGTTCTCCACCAGCGTCAGCAGCGTCAGGGTGGGGCAACGCACCGCGGACAGCGCCTGGTCGGCGTCGATCGCGTACAGCAGGCGGTCCGGCATGCGCATGTACATCAACTCCAGATAGGCCCGGACCAGCGCCAGTTCCTCGCCCAGCGTGGTGGTCGGTTCGTGCAGCCGCGGCACCGCCGCGCGCAGGTAGGCGATCAGGCTGCGCATCAGGTCCGCCGCCTTGGGCGAGCCCATGTCGATCAGCGCCTGCACGTTGGCCAGGGTGTTGAACAGGAAGTGTGGCGCGACCTGGCGCTGCATCAGATGCAGGCGCGCATCCAGCGTCTGCCGTTCCAGTTCGCTGCGCTCCAGCTCGAAGGCCAGCGCCTGGTGCCGGGCCAGGGCATCCTTCTGCCTGACCAGCGCCGCCAGCGCCGTCCACGGCGCGACCAGCACGCCGGTCACGGTGAGCGTGAGGAAGCCGGACAGCCGCTCCTGGTCCTGCCAGAACGGCGGCGCGCCGTGTGGGGTCAGGCCGACGTAGATCGCCAGCGTCGTCAGCGGGATGGCCAGCGCCACGCCCAGCACCTGCAGCGCCCAGCGCGCCAGCCACGCCGGCAGCCGCCGCGGCCAGCGCTCCAGCGCGACGAAGGCCAGCAGCGCGGCGGCGCCGAGCGCGAAGGCGCGGGCCAGCGCCGAGAGCGTGGAATCCCAGCTCAGGCTCAGCAGCAGCCCGAGTCCGCCGGACAGGACGCAGACCGTGCCGATGCGCGCCCAGGCCAGCGGCGCGGGACGGTGTTGCGGGGCGGAGAGCGGAGCGGAACCTGGCATGGGCGCGAGCATAGCCGAGGGCACCGGTCGGCGTGCCGCGCCGCTAGGGCATGTCCCCACTCCCCGGGACACGCCCTAGGCCGGCCGCAGCATCGGCCACCACATGCCCAGCGTCGCGGCGGCGCTGCCGATCAGGGTCACCAGGCTCATCAGCGCCAGCGTGCCGGTCGCCAGCCACTGCAGCGCGCGGCGGCGGCCGTCCAGCGCGCGCAGGTACAGCTCCAGTACCGCCAGCGGCAGCAGCGTCTGCGCGAACGCGAGGATGGTCAGCGCCGGGCCCACTAAGCGCTCCGGATCGAAGCCCGCGGGGCCCTGGTTGATCGCCAGCCAGAACATCAGGCCGATGCGGAAGAACCACACGCCGCTCACCGCCAGGAACAGGCGCAGCGCCCAGCGCCGGTGCGCGGCGATGCGCCCGGCACGGGCCGCGCGCCAGGCCATGGCGGCGAACGCGAGGATCAGCAGCGCATTGAGGGTGGTGCCCAGGTGCTGGCCGACATCGCCGGCGGCGCCGCCGCGCACCCAGATCATCGCCAGTCCACCCAGGCTCAGCGCCAGCGCGCTCAGCAGGTACAGCCGTCCGTTCCAGCGATGCACGGCCGGGGCCAGCCGGCGCAGGGCCGGCAGCAACTGCGCCGCGCCGGCCAGCACGATGCCCACGGCGAGCAGCAGGTGCGAGGCGAGGATCGCGTTGAACGCGTGGTCGCCGGCGATGTAGCCGTGCGGCAGCACCCGGTTCCACTGCTGTGGCGTGCCGGCCAACGCGGCGCGGCCGTAGAAGAGGGCGACGTAGGCGGCGAACAGCGCCTGTCCGCCGAGCGCGATGCACAGCCATGCCGCTGCGGCGACGCGCAGCGGCCGGTGCGCGGCCGGTGCCGGTGCTGATCGTGTAGGGGCGGTCGCGACGGGCATGCGGGGTGTGATTTGGGACGCGCTGGTCGGGAGCATGGCGATGGGTGTGGGGCGTCGCGGTCGAGGCGCGGATTGTGGTCGTGCGCCACACGCGTCGGCGCGCTGCGCCGGACGGACGGCGGCAGGATCGGATGGGCTGCGGCAGGCGCCGACCAGGCACGGTCCACAACTGGTGCCGCCGCGCAGGTGGGCGGTCGAGGCGTGGACGCATGCGCGCCACGGTACGCAGCGCGGCTGGCGGACACGGGGGTGACGCCCATGCAGGCCGCCTGCTGGCGCCGCGGCTGCTTCGATACAGCGCTGCCGCGCGCGATGGTATCGGCTCGCGCGGCAACGGTGCGGGGATGCGGGTCATTGTCTCGCACGCGTTGCTATGCTGTGCGGCGCCTTGCGCCTGCCGGAGTACCGTGTCGATGCCGAAGACCTCTGTCGCCTCCGTCCCGATCGCCGCCGCGCATGCGCGGGCGCTATGGCTGGACGCGCAACGGCTAACCAGCCCGGCGCCGTTCGGCGCCGGCGCCGAGGCGGTGCGGCAGGCGACCGCGCATCTGGGCTACGTGCAGATCGACACCATCCACGTGATCGAGCGCAGCCACCACCACGTGCTGTACACCCGCATTCCCGACTACCGCAGGCAGGACCTGGAGCAGGCCCAGGCGCAGGACAAGTCGGTGTTCGAGTACTGGACGCATGCGCTGGCCTACGTGCCGGTCGCCGACTACCGCATGTACGTGGCGCAGATGGCGCGTTATCGCGCCGAGGCGGACGCGGCCGGCAGGATCGATCCGGCCGATTACGCCAAGCTGCTGCGCCGCATCCGCAACGACGGGCCGTTGTCGATCCGCGATATCGACGACGACGTGCTGGTCGAGAAGACCCATCCGTGGGGCAGCCGCAAACCCTCGCGTGCGGCCTTGCGCTACGGCTTCTTCAGCGGCGACCTGGTGGTCAGCCAGCGCAGCGGCATGCTCAAGACCTACGAGCTGGCCGCGCGCCATTTCGGCTGGACGCGGCGCCCGCGCCCGGCCAGCGCCATGCAGTACGCGCGCTACCTGCTGCAGCGCGCCTTGCGCGCGCAGGGCGTGGTCGGCGTGGATTCGATCTGCTACGGCGACGCCGGCGCCAAGCCCGCGGTGCGCGCGCTGCTCGCCGCCGCGGTCGCCGCCCGGCGCCTGGTGCCGGTGCACCTGCAGGGCCAGGAGCGGGTCGCGCTCTGGGTCGAACCGGCGTTGCTGGAGCATGTCCCACCGGTGCCGGACCCGAACGTCGCGCATCTGCTGTCGCCGTTCGACCCGCTGGTGATCCAGCGCAAGCGGCTGCAGTTGTTCTTCGGCTACGAACACCGCTTCGAGGCCTACGTGCCGGCGGCGCAGCGGGTACTCGGTTACTTCGCGCTGCCCGTGCTGGTCGGCGACCGCATCGTCGCCGCGCTCGATCTGAAGATGGACCGCCAGGCCGGCAGGTTGCTGATCCAGAAATGGACCTGGCTGGTGCCGCAGCGGCCCGCGCTGAAGCGCGCGATCGAGGCGGCGCTGCAGCGCTTCGAATGCTTCCATCTGCAATAGCCAGGCGCGCTCGCGTGCCGTCAGGTTGTACGGACCGGGCCAGGCCGTCTGCACGATGCACGGTCCGCTGCAGGCACGCCCTATATACTCGCCACTCGTCCAAGAGCAGAGCAGAAGCGCTCGCATGCAGCTGATCCTCGAAGAATCCGGGCAGGCCCTCTCCGTGCAGGAGTTGGACGAATTCCAGGAAAGGTTCGATGCGCAATTGCCGGCTGCCTTCAGGCAGTTCTATTTGCAGCACAATGGCGGAGACCTGTCCGAGGACAATGGCCACAACGATCTTCTGCTGGGCGGGTTCACGCCGATCAAGTACGGCATCGCTCCCATCGAGACCGTCTACCGCGATTTGACCGACAGCCTTCCGTCCCTGCAGGGAATGCTTCCCTTCGCCTACGATTATGGCGGTCATTCTTTCCTGTTGTCGCTCAAGAAAGAAGACTACGGAAAAATCTACCTCTACCTGATGGACGAGGATGAGCTGGCCTTGGTATGCGAGTGCTTTGACGACTTCATGGCCGAACTCACCGGCTGAGCGGCCGCTGCCTACTTCTTGCAGACCGCTGCCGCCGCTTCGTTCCCGCCGGCATTCTCGCCGGCGCCGACCGCGTCCGACACCGCCTGCGCCAGGCTGGCGCGCGAGTACGGCTTGGACAGGCGCGGGAGTTGCGGGTGCGCGCCGGGCGCCAGGTCGGTGTAGCCGGACAGCAGCAGGATCGGCAGCGCCGGCTGCGCCTGGCGGATCGCCTGCGCCAGCTGCATGCCGGTCATGTCCGGCATCGCGTAGTCGGTGACCACCAGGTCGAAGCGCTGCTGCGCGAGCGCGGCCAGCGCTTCGGGGCCGGAGCCGGCCACGGCGACTTGGTGGCCGAGTTCGCCGAGCATCTGCGCGGTGTTGGCGAGCACCAGCCGGTCGTCGTCCACCGCCAGGATCTTCAGCGGGCCGGCCGCCGCCGCTGGCGCCGCCGGGGTGCGCGCCGCGGGCGCGGCGACGGCGACATCCGCGTCCGTGGCGGGCAGCCATATTTCCGCCGTGGTGCCCAGGCCCGGCGTGCTGTGGATCAGCAACGCGCCGCCGCATTGCTGGGCCAGCCCATGCACCATCGACAGGCCCAGGCCGGTGCCCTTGCCGACGCCCTTGGTGGTGAAGAACGGTTCGGCGGCGCGCTTGAGCGTGGCCTCGTCCATGCCGGTGCCGGTGTCGGTGACCGCCAGGCATACGTAGCGGCCGGGCCGCAGGCCCTCGGCCGGGTGCGTGCGCTGCGCCGCGCGCGCGGCGATCAGGATGCGGCCCTGGCCGTCCATCGCGTCGCGCGCGTTGACCGCCAGGTTCAGCAGCGCCGTTTCGAGCTGGTTGGCATCGGTGACCACCGCCGGCAATTGGGTCGGCAGTTCCAGCTGCAGCGCGATGGTCGCGCCCAACGAGCGTTCCAGCAGGTCTGTCATGCCCTCGACCAGCGCCTTCACGTCGAGCCGTTCGGTGCGCAGGTCCTGCTTGCGCGCGAAGGCCAGCATGCGCGAGGTCAGCGCGGCGCCGCGTTCGGCGCCGGCGGTGGCGTTGTCCAGCAGCCGCTGCAGCCGCGGGTCGTCGGGGACGCGCGCGCGCAGCAGTTCGAGGTTGCCGAGGATCACCGTCAGCAGGTTGTTGAAGTCGTGCGCGATGCCGCCGGTGAGGTTGCCGATTTCCTCCATCTTCTGCGCTTGCCGCAGCGCCTTCTCGGCCATGATCCGCGCGGTCATCTCCACCGCCTCGAACACCAGGCCGACCGCCGCGCCGGCCGGGTCCAGCACCGGCCGCAGCGACAGGTCGAAGGCGCGCACCCCGGTGGGCAGGTGCAAGGTCATGCTCATGTGTTCGGTGGCGCCGGCGGCGGCGCGGCGTACCGCCGCCTCGACCAGCTCCGGTGCGCCCTCGGTGCCGGCGAACCACGGCGTGGTCCACAGCGGCCAGCCGCGGATGTCGTCCAGGCGCGCGGCGATGCCCTGCAGCGCGGTGGCGTTGGTGTAGCGCAGGCGGCCGTCCAGGTCCAGCAGGCCCTGGAACAGATGCGAGGTCTCCAGCACGGTGCGGATATGCGACTGGCTCTGCGCCAGTTCGGCGGTGCGTTCGTCCACCTTGCGCTCCAGTTCGCGCAGGAAGCGTTGTTCGTCGAGCCTGCGCTGGGTCTCCGAACGCACGCGCTCGATGTGCGCCCAGGAACGCTCGGTGACCTCGGTCAGCAAGGCCAGTTCCTCCTGGGTCCAGCGGTGCGGATCCTTGTCGTGGACCGCCATCAGCGCGGTCAGGCGCCCTTCCTTGACCAGCGGCATGCAGATGGTCGCGGTCAGCCCGATCCGCTGGAACGTGGCCGCCTCTTCCGGCGGCAACTGCACGCGGTTGTCGTCCAGCACCAGCGGCAGGCCGGCGCGCAGCCTGGCGACCGCCAGTTGGCCGAACGCGGCCAGGCTGTAGTGGCCGGCGATGCTGCGCGAGCCGGCGGCGTTCCATTCGCCGCGGATGGTGAAGCCGTCCTGGTCCGCATCCATGTCGGCGTAGGCGCACACCGACACGTCCAGGTGCTGGCCGAGCATGCGCGTGGTGGTGGTGAGCACGACGCTGGCGTCGGTGCTGGCGGCGGTGGCCTTGCTCAGCGCGTCGAGGAAGCGCAGGCGGCGCTCGTTGGCGCGCAACGCATCGGCGGCCAGATGCTGCTCGGTGACGTCGTGGCCTTCGACGAAGATGCCGCTGACCTGGCCGTCGGGTCCGGTCACCGGCTGGCAGACGAAATCGAGGATGCGTTCGGAGGCCTGGCCGTCGTGGCGCAACTGGATCTTCGCCGCGTTGGCGACGACGGCGGTGCCGGTGCGGTAGGCGTTGTCCAGGATGTCGATGAACTCCTGTTCCGCAAGCTCCTGCAGCACGTCGCGGATCGGCCGTCCGAGCAGGGCGCGGCCGCCGCTGAGGCGCACGAACGCCGGGTTGGCCAGTTCGATCACGTGCTCGGCGCCGGACAGCATCAGCATCAGCCCGGGCGCCTGGTCGAACAGCCGCGCCAGGCGCGTGCGTTCGGCCTGGATCTGCGCCTGCGCGCGCACCCGTTCGCTGGTGTCCACGACGAAGGCGATGACGCCGCCCGGTCGCCCGTCGTCGTCCAGGACCGGCGAGTAATCCAGATCCATCCACACCTGTTCCGGCCGGCCGTGGCGGTGCAGGGTCAGTTCCTGGTCCTTGTACGACAGCGTCTTGCCGGCCAGTCCCACCTTCATCACGTTGTCGTTGAACTCGGCCACTTCCGCCCAGCCCTGGCGCACCTGCGAACCGAGCAGTTGCGGATGCCGCGCGCCGGCGAACACGGCATAGGCGTCGTTGTAGATCATGATGCCTTCCGGACCCCACAGCAGCACGATCGGCAGCGGCGAGCGCAGCAGCATCGCGGTCACCGTGCGCAGGCTTTGCGGCCACCGCGGCAACGGCCCCACCGCGGTACGCGACCAGTCGAAGCGGCCGATCAGCGCGCCGGTCTGGCCGCCGCCGCGCAGGAACGCCGCCGCATCGGCAGCGGCGTCGGGAGTCGGATGGTCGAGGCTCATGGGGAGGCGTGCGATGTGGTGCTGGTCGACGGCGGTACTCTACCGGAGCGTTGTGCGGCGGCCGTGATCCGGCGTTCATGCGCGCGGCCGCTGCCGGGCCGCCGGCCGCGCCCGTCATGGCGTGGATGGCGCACGGGACGCCGCGCCGCGCCTGCGCGGCGCTCGGACGCATGCCGGTGCGACGCGGTGGCCGAGCGCGAACGGATCGTGTCTTCACGGAGGCCTGCTTAGTCTGGCGCTTCCATTCCCGCCCGCGCGATCGCATGTCCGCCGCCCGCCACTGTCTCCACGCCGCCCTCGTCGCCTGCCAGGAACGCGCCACCGCCGTGCTGGCGGTGGTGATGGGCAGCGAGGGTTCCACCTATGCGGGCGCTGCTGCGATCGCGCTGTTCGGGGCCGATGGCGCGCAGCACGGCTGGCTCAGCGGCGGCTGCCTGGAGCCGGAGATCGCACGCTGCGCGGCGCGCGCGGCGGCCGCCGGCGAGCTGGCATGGATGGAGATCGACACGCGCGACGACGCCGATCTGTTGTCCGGCTCGGCGGTGGGGTGCCGCGGACGCCTGCACCTGGCCTTGTTGCCGTTACCGGCCTTGCCCGGCTTCGCGCGCCTGGCGCAGGCATGGCTGCAGCGGCGCGGCGGCCTGACCCTGGCGCTGGACGGCGACGGCGGCATCGTCGCGGCGGTGGCCGACGCCACGTTGCAGTGGCGCCTACCGTGCCGTGCGTGGGAGGGCGCGGCCGCCTGCGCCGGGCAGGTGCGGATTCCGCCGCCGCCGCGGGTCAGCGTCTTCGGCGCCGGCCCGGAAACCGCCACGCTGGTGCCATTGCTGCGGCAACTGGGCTGGATGACCACGCTGGTCGAGCAGCGCCCGCGCTGGGCGGCGCAGGCGGCGTTGGCGGACCAGGCCCTGGCCTGCATGCCGGCGCGCGCGCTGGCCGCGTGCGCCGACAGCGACGCGGCATTGGTGATGCACCATCACTTCGAGCTGGACCGCGAGGCGCTGGAGGCGCTGGCGGCCAGCGCGATCCCGTTCGTGGGCCTGCTCGGGCCGGCACGCCGGCGCGAGGATCTGTTCCGGCTGCTGCGACCGCAGCAGCAGGCGCAACTGCGGCCGCGGCTGCATGCGCCGATCGGCCTGCGGCTCGGCGGCAGCGGCGCGGAGGCGATCGCGCTGAGCATCGCCGCGCAGTTGCAGGCGACCCGCGCCGCGCCGGCGCAACTGCGTGCGGTGCCTGCGCTGCGCGACGCGTCGTCGTCCGCACATGCCGACGCACAGCCCACGGCGACGCCGCGGCCGCTGCAGGCCGAGGGCGGGCGATGAACGCGACGCATGCGGCATTGATCCTGGCCGCGGGCGGCAGTCGCCGCCTGGGTCAGGTCAAACAGGCGCTGACCCGCGACGGCGAGCCGCTACTGCGGCGCGCCGTGCGTCTGGCGCTGGCCACCGCGCCGGCGCGCTGCGTGGTGGTGCTGGGCGCGCATGACGCGGCGTTGCGTCCGCTGCTGGATGGGTTGCCGGTGGAACTGGTGCGCAATCCGCACTGGTCCGCGGGGATGGGCGGCAGCCTCGCCTGCCTGCGCGCGGCGGTGCAGGACGATGCCGCGCTCACCCATAGCCTGATCCTGGGCTGCGACCAGCCGGCGCTGGAAGCGGCGCACCTGCAGGATCTGCTGGCGGCGGCGGGGCGCGCCGCGTCCGGTTGCGCGGTCAGCGGTTACGCCGGCATCCGCGGCATGCCCGTCGTGGTGGCGCAGCCGCGCTGGCGCGCGCTGCGCCTGCAGGGCGACCAGGGCCTGCGCGCGCTGTTCGACGCGATGGCGCCGGACAGCCTCGGCTGCATCGTCGCGCCGGCGCTGGCGCTGGATGTGGACACGCCGCAGGATCTGCTGGCGGCGGTGGAGCGCGGCTGGTTGGATCCGTAGCGTGGGTTCTGCGGCGTCTTGGAGACGGAATGTTCGTCGGCTTCGTTCGTCGCGGCTGAAGTTGCTCCTACAGGGATCTGCGGGTGGGTGGCTGGTGTGGCGTGGGAGGGGCTTCAGTCCCGACTGCGGCCGGCATCGGACTGCGGGCCGCTTCGTTCGTCGCGGCTGAAGCCGCTCCTGCAGGGCAGGGAGGTTGAAGAGTGGCTTTCGCTCCGATGGCGAGGCTGTCGCACCCCCCGAACCTCATCGCGGCCATCGCGCGTTGCATCGATGGCTTGGCCTCAACCGATCAGCTTGTCCGGGGTGATCGGCAGTTCGCGGATCCGCTTGCCGGTGGCATGGAACACGGCGTTGGCGATCGCCGCGGGAATACCGACCATGCCCAGTTCGCCCATGCCCTTGACCCCGAGCGCGTTGACGACGCTGTCCTGCTCTTCGACGAACATGGTCTCGATCTGCTGCACGTCGGCGTTGACCGGCACGTGGTAGTCGGCCAGCGAGGCGTTGAGCATGCGCCCGTAGCGATGATCGACCTCGGTGCCCTCGCTGAGCGCCATGCCGATGCCCATCACCACCGCGCCGATCTCCTGGCTGTGCGAGGTCAGCGGGTTCATGATCTTGCCGCAGGCGGTGGCCTCGATGACCCGGGTCACCTGCACCATGCCGGTGTCCGGATCGACCTTGACCTCGATGAACTGCGCGCCGTGCGCGGCGGTGGCGTACTGCTTGCGCTCGGCGGAGGGCTTGGATTCGTGCACCACTTCCAGCTCCTGCAAGCCGTGCTGGCGCATCAACCTGGCCACCTCCAGGCCCGCCTCGGGCCTGCCGATCGGCCGCAGGCGGCCGTCGGCCAGTTCCACCTTGTCCACGTCCAGCCCGGCGAAGGCGGCCTGGCCGTCCTGCCGCGCCAGGTCCAGCAGCTTGCCGCGGATCTCCCGCGCGGCGCCGTGGATGGCGCTGCCGACGCTGGCGGTGGTCCACGAACCGCCCTGCGACGGCGCCTTGGGCAGGCGCGTGTCGCCGAGTTCGAACTGCACGCGCTTGGCGTCCAGGCCCAGGTACTCGGCGGCGATCAGGGTCATCACCGTGTAGGTGCCGGGGCCGATGTCGGCGGTGGCGCTGCCGACCACGGCGCTGCCGTCGGCCTTGAGCAGCACCCGCGCCAGCGCCGGCATCTGCATCGCCGGCCAGGTACCGGTGGCCATGCCCCAGCCGACCAGCAGGCGGCCGTCGCGCATCGAGCGCGGCTCGGGGGTGCGCTTGCTCCAGCCGAAGGTCTCCGCGCCCAACTGGTAGCACTCGCGCAGCGCCTTGCTGGAGAATGGCTTGCCGGTCTCCGGGTCGGTCTCGGCATAGTTGGCCAGGCGCAGCTGCAAGGGATCCATCTTCAGCGCGTAGGCCAGTTCGTCCATCGCGCACTCGATGCCGAACATCTGGCTGATCGCGCCGGGCGCGCGCATCGCCTGCGGCGTCGGCAGGTCGGTGTCGACCACTTCGAAGCGATCCTCGACGTTGGGGCAGGCGTACAGCCCGCGCGCGTTGCGCAGGAACGCCTCGTTGAACGCCTCGATGCGCGAGGTGTTCAGCACGTGCCGGTAGCGGATCGCCTGCAGCTTGCCGGCGGCGTCGGCGCCCAGCGCCAGCTCCACGCGGTAGTAGGGACGGTAGCCGTGGCCGCTGAACATCTGCCGGCGGGTGTAGACGATCTTGACCGGACGCCCGACCGCCTTGGACACCGCGCCGAGCAGGAAGGTGTAGTAGTTCGGGCGCAGGCACGAACCGAACGCGCCGCCGACGAACAGCGACACCACGTTGACCCGCTCGATCGGGATGCCGAAATAGCCGGCCAGCTGCTCGCGGTCCTGGTGGACGTTCTGGCTCTTGTTGACCACGGTCAGCGTGTCGCCGATCCAGTAGCCGATGCCGCCGTGCGGCTCCATCGGGTTGTGGTGCTCGATCGGCATGGTGTAGGCGGCCTGCACCTTGACCGGCGCGCCCGCGAACGCCGCGGCCGGCGTGCCGCGCGGCTTCGGCGACTGCTCCGGCGTCGGGTCGTAGGCCTGGTCGAGCAGCGCGACGAAATCGGTCTGCGGCGTTTCCTGCGCGTATTCGACCTGGATCAGCCGCGCGGCGTGCCGCGCCTGCTCGAAGCTGCCGGCGACCACCACCGCGATCGGTTGCGCGCTGAAATGGATGCGATCGTCGACCAGGGCGCGGAACGACAGGTCCTCGCCCTTCTTCTTGACCGCGTCGGACACCGGCTTGATCGCATTGAGGTGGGTCAGCACCTTGATCACGCCCGGCGCGGCCTCGGCGGCGCGGGTGTCCATGCGCACGATGCGGCCCTTGGCGATGGTGCTGGTGAGGATGTAGCCGTGGACCAGGTGCGGGATCTGGAATTCCGCGGCGTAGCGCGCCTTGCCGGTGACCTTGGCGTAGCCGTCGACGCGGCGCATTTCCTTGCCGATGTAGTTCATTGCGCAGTCTCCGGTTCGGCGCTCACGCGGCGTCGCCGCCGCTGGCGCGATGCAGGGCGCGGATCATCGCGTGCGTGCCCATCGGTACCTTGTAGGCGTTGTGCGCCAGCGGGCGCGCCGCGGCCATCTCGGCCTGCGCGGCGGCGGCGAAGGCGGCCTCGCCCACGCGCTGCCCGCGCAAGGCGCGTTCGGCGGCGTGCGCGCGCCACGGCTTGTGCGCCACGCCGCCCATCGCGATACGCGCCTCGCCGATGCGCCCGTCCGGCTCCAGCGCCAGCGCCGCGGCCACCGAGACCAGGGCGAAGGCATAGCTGGCGCGGTCGCGCACCTTCAGATAATGGCTGTGCGCGGCGAAGCGCGGCGCCGGCAGCACGATCGCCTCGATCAGTTCGCCATGCGCCAGCTGATTGTCCAGGTCGGCGCGCGCATCGGGCAGCAGGTGGAAGTCGGCGAAGGCGATCTCGCGACGCGTGCCGGCCGGCGTGCGCACCTGCACCGTGGCGTCCAGCGCGGCCAGCGCCACGCACATGTCGGAAGGGTGCACCGCCACGCAGTGTTCGCTGTGGCCGAAGATCGCATGGGTGCGGTTGAGCCCCTCGCGCGCGCCGCAGCCGCTGCCGGGACTGCGCTTGTTGCAGGGCAGGGCGGTGTCGTAGAAATAGCCGCAGCGCGTGCGCTGCAGCAGGTTGCCGCCGTTGGTGGCCATGTTGCGCAGCTGCATCGTCGCCCCGGCCAGGATCGCCTGGCTCAGCAGCGGATAGCGCGCGCGCACCAGCGGATGGTTGGCGGTGCGGGTGTTGCTGGCCAGCGCGCCCAGGCGCAGGCCGCCCTCGGCGGTTTCGGCGATCTCGGCCAGGTCCTGCAGCCGGGTCAGGTCGACGATCTCGTCGGCGCCGGTCACGCCTTCCTTCATCAGGTCGAGCAGGTTGGTGCCGCCGCCGAGGAAGCGCGCCTGCGGATTGGCGGCGACGCGGCGCACCGCGTCCTCGGCGGAACTGGCGCGTTGGTACTTAAACGGCGTCATCGGCCACCTCCTTCGCCAACTTCAGCGCGGTCAGCTCCGATTGGTCGACGTAACGCCAGGTCAGCGGCCGCGGCGCGCCGCCGCTGTGCACGTCCTGGATCGCGGCGACGATCTTGGGATAGGCGCCGCAGCGGCAGATGTTGCCGCTCATGCGTTCGCGCACCTCGGCGTCGCTGAGCGCGGTCACCGGCTGGCGCACGTCGGCGCTGACATGGCTGGCGTCGCCGCGCTTGATCTCCTCCAGCAGCGCCACCGCCGAGCAGATCTGGCCGGGGGTGCAGTAGCCGCACTGGAAACTGTCGTGCTGCACGAACGCGGCCTGCATCGGATGCAGCCGTTCGCCGTCGGCCAGGCCTTCGATGGTGGTGATCCGCGTGTCCTCGGCCTGCGCGGCCAGGGTCAGGCAGGACAGCCGCCGCTCGCCGTCCACGATCACCGTGCACGCGCCGCACTGGCCGTGGTCGCAGCCCTTCTTGGTGCCGGTCAGGGCCAGGTGTTCGCGCAGCGCGTCCAGCAGCGTGGTGCGCGGATCCAGCCGCAGCGCGTGACGCTGACCGTTGACCTGCAGCGTCACCGGCATCGCGTTCTGCGGCGGCGTCGGCGCACTCGCCGGCGCGGCGAAGGCGGCGTCGCTGAAGGCGATCTGGCCACCCGCGCCGCTCAGCCCGGCGGCCGAGAGCAGGGCGAGGAATTCGCGCCGGGACAGGCCGTTGATGCCGAGCCGGCGCGCCAGCGCGGCCTCGTCGGCGCTGAGCGGCGCGTCCTGCGGCGCTTCGGCGCCGTCGGGCGTTGCCTGGGAAGGATGGGGATCGTGCTGCATCGGTCTCTCCTGCCTGGGGGACCGCCGCGCCGCCGCGCGTGGCGCGGCGGAGGCAGGCGGTACGACCTGGGTAGCGGCGCCGCCGTCGAAGCCGGCAACGGACGCGCGATGGCGACCTGCCCGAGGATTGCAGCGCCGCCGCGAAGGATGTGCGAAGAAGGGCCGCGCGCGCCTTCTGTAGGAGCGGCTTCAGCCGCGACAGGACCTGTCTGGGGTGTCTGTCGCGGCTGAAGCCGCTCCTACAGGGGCATTGCGCTATTGCCCGTGCATCGCTACCAGCGGTACGCCACCGACACCTGGTACTGGCGGCCGGCGATCGGGCGGCCCATGAACACGCCGCCGGTGGCCGCGCCGGGCACGCGCACGTTGCCTTCGGTCAGGCCCAGCGCGTCGGTCACGTTGCTGCCGCTGGCGGTGAATTCCCAGTGATCGCCGGCATGCAGGCTGGCGCCGACGTCGAGCATGTCGTAGGACGGCAGGCGCTGGCTGTTGGCCAGATCCGCGTAGCGCTCGCCGATGTAGGAATAGGTGGCGAACACGCGCAGGTCGCCGAACGGCAGCATCCAGTAGTAGCTCGGGGTCAGCCGGAACTGGCGCTTGGGCTGGCGCATCACCTGGTTGCCGGTGAATTCGCGGTAGTTGCGGTACTTGGCATCCAGCCACACGCCGGTGCCGGCCAGTTCGAAGCCGCCGAACGGACGGATCGCGCCTTCCACCTCCAGGCCGTAGGCGCGCGAGTCGCCGACCGTGGTGAAGTTCTCGCCGTTGGCCAGGAACGCCTGGAACGGCGAATTCTTGAAGGTGTTGTAGAACGCGGTCAGGTACAGGTCGTAGGCGGCGCCGCCGGATTTCAGGCCCAGTTCGTACTGGTCGATGTCCTGCACCTTGGTCTGCCCGTCGCGCAGGTTGTCGAAGCCGGGGAACTTGACCCCGGAATTGACCCGCGCGAACAGGCTGTTGTGCGCGTCGAGCTTGAAGTTCAGGCCCGCGGTCCACGACAGCGCGTCGTCGTCCTGGTCGATGCGGCGCGCGCTCGGCAGCGAGATCGAGGTGGCGTTGTCGTACAGCGTGGCCGGATCGCCGTCCAGGTCCACGCTGGCGGTGTCGTGCACGGTGCCGGTGACGCGCTGGCGCTCGTAGCGCACGCCCAGGTCCAGGCGCAGGCGCTCGTCCAGTTCCCATTCGTCGGCCACGAACACCGCGCTGTTCTCGCCCTTGTAGTGCGCGCGCAGGGCGAGGAAGGCGGTGCTGGTGAAGCCGTCGCGGGTCGGCCGGCGGCCGTCGGCCAGGTCCACGTCGATGCGCCGCGCATGGTTCTGCGCGGTCAGCAGCATGCTGTTGCCGAGATACCAGGTGTCGTTGGAGGTGTACCTGGCGTAATAGCTGCCCACCGTCAGGGTATTGCCGGCGAACAGTTCGCGGCTCAGCCGCAGGTCGTTGGTGAAGGCGTTGAGGCGCTTGTCCACCGACCACCAGCCGGCCTCCAGCACCTGCTGGTCCGGATCCACCGCGCCGCCGCCGTTGGTGTAGCGGCCGCTGCCGGCGCTGCCGTAGCCGGCGATGAAATCGCCCAGGCGCTGCGGCGCATCGCCGGTGAACAGCGCGTAGGTCGGCGCGTCGCCGCCCATCACGCTGAAGCGGTCGGCCAGGGTCCAGTCGCCGGCCTGCCAGTTCAGTTCGCCGCCGAACACGTCGATGTCGACGCCGCGGCCGTCGGCCAGGTCGCGCTGGATGGTCTGCCCGTTCGGGCCCACCGGCAGGGTGACGTTGCGGAAGTCGTTGCTGAGCAGGGTGCCGCGTTGCGCGTTGAGGCCGGGGAAGCTGGACAGGTCGCTGCCGTTGTTGCGCGACAGCAGCGGGATCGCGGTGTAGAAGGCGTTGTTGTCGTCGGTGTGGCGCGCGTAGAACGTCAGGTCGCCGCTGTCCCAGCGCTTGCTCAGGGTGGCGCTGAACTGGCCGCCCTTGTCGGCGGAGAACTGCGGGTCGCGCACGCCGTCGGTCTCGCGGAAGAAGCCGCCGATGCTGTAGTACCAGCCGTTGCCCATCGGCCCGCTGTTGAACAGGTCGATGCGGCGCAGCGCGTCGCTGCCGCCGGTCAGGCGCACGCTGCCTTCCGGTTCGTCCTGGCCCTGCTTCTGGATGAAGTTGGCGGTGATGCCGGCCTGGCCGTTGGAGAAGATCGGGCTGGAGCCGCCGCGCAGCACCTCCATGCGCTCGATGGTGTCGTCGGTGCGGAACAGCGTGGAGTTTTCCAGGAACGAGAGGGTCGGCGGCGGGAACAGCGGCGAGCCGTCGAGCTGGAAGGTGACGAACGGCGCGTCGCCTTCGGAGGGCATGCCGCGCACGAAGATGTTGGCGCCGGTGCCGCCGCCGCTGGGCTCGGCCCACACGCCGGGCACGATCTTCAGCAGGTCGGCGCTGCTCTGCGGCACCGCCTGCTGGATCTGTTCGGGCGTGGCGGTGGTGATCGAGAAGCTGGCGTCGCGCTTGCGCAGGCCCTTGAAGCGCGCGGTGCCGCTGACCACCACCGTATCCAGCGTGGTCGCGTCCGCCGGCGCGGTCGGCGCATCGGCGGCGCGGGTGGGTTCGGTCTGCGCCAGCGCCGGTGGCGCGAGCAGGATGGCGGCGACGGACAGGGGCAGCAAACGCAGGGACACGGTGGGCTTCATGAAGAATCTCTCCTTTCTTCATCCGGAATCGGTACGCCGGCGGTGGCGCGTCGCGCGTGTCGTACGCGCATGCGCAGGGACGCGTCCGGCGTGGCGCGCAGCGGGGGCGGTGCGCCGCGCCCTTTGTAACGCCGTTGCGCGGCAACGCTGTTGTGCGCCGCGGTAGAGGCCGCGATTGCGTGATGGGATGCGCAGGCTCGCGCTGTCATCGGCATAGGCCTGCGGCAAGATCCGCGAGGTCGCGCCTGATGCCGGTTGCGCGCTTGTCGGCGATGGCGCGGTGCGGCGTGTGTATGGCGCACTCAACGCGAGGCGCCTGCGCGCATTGCATTGCGCAGGTGCAATGCAGCGGTATCGCCGAGTTGCAGCGTTGCCCACCCCGACGGAGCGCATCCTGTAGGAGCGGCTTCAGCCGCGACATCGGCGCTGGGAGCGCCTTGATTGCGGAAGATATCTGTCGCGGCTGAAGCCGCTCCTACAGTGCAGAACTGCATTCGGCGCGGGCAGGTCGCTTGAGGTGCCCTTGCATCGCGGATTGCGCATCGCGCTCTGGTCGTGATGCGCGGCGTCGGCTGCTCGCGGCCAAGCGGCGTGCACTGTCGATGCGCGATTCGCTTGCCCGCGCGGCGTTGCGCTGCATGCGGCGCGTCGCCCGTTGCAGGCCGCCGCCGCGAAAAAAAGGCCGCCCGAAGGCGGCCTCGCCGACGTGCGGGAGAGCGCCGCGTCAGAAGAACAGGCGCACGCCGAAGGAGGCGTTGCGACCGGGCAGCATCACGTCGTCCTTGAGGAACGAGGTGTGCACGCGCGCGTCCTGGTTGGTCAGGTTGTTGCCGTCCAGGAACACTTCCCAGGCGGTGGCGCCGGCATCGACGTGGTAGGCCAGGTGCGCATCGACCATGGTGTAGCCGGCGGTCGGGGTCTCCTCGGCCGCGACCTTGTCCTGCTTCTGGTAGCGCGTGGCGCCGAGCGCGGCGCGCCAGTTGTTCGCGTCCCAGCGCAGTTGCGCGCCATAGCGCGCCGGCGCGATGCGCGGCAGGTTGCCGCCATCCTTCAGCCGCGCGCGCACCGTGTCGCCGAACACGCGCAGGTCCCACGCGCCGCTGTCGTTGTCGGCCAGGTGGAAGGTGGCCTCGCCCTCGAAGCCGTGGAAGATCGCGTCGGCCTGGGTCCACTGGCGGATCGGCAGGAAGTCGTTGTCCTCCTCGTGGAACCACTGCGCGCCGGTATCGACGATGTAGATGAAGTCGTCGTAGCGGTTGTAGTACGCCGAGACCTTGGCATCGACCCAGTCGTTCTTGAAGTTCAGCCCGAGCTCGGCCTGGTTCGCCTTCTCGGTCTTGAGGTCGGGGTTGCCGATCTCGTAGGCGAGGGTGGCGATGTGCGGGCCGTCGGCGAACAGCTCTTCCTCGGCCGGCGCGCGCTCGGCGTGGTCGAGGTTGGCGGTCAGGCGCCACTGTTCGTTGAAGCGGAAGCCGCCGCTGAGCGAGAGGCTGTTCGGGGTGAAGTCGCGGTCCACGCCGCTGTCGGTGCGGTACTTGGTCTTGTCCACGCGCGCGCCGACCTCGGCGCTGACGCGCTCCCAGTTGTTGCGCGCCACCGCGAACACGCCGATCGCGCGGGTGTCGGTCTTGGGCACGAAGGCTTCCTCGCCGATCGCCTGGAAGGTGCTGTCGCTGCCCTGCACGCCGAACGCGGTCTGCCAGCCGCCGCCGAAGCTGAAGGAGGCTTCCACGCGGCCCTCGTTGGCGCGCTTGTTGAACACCGTGCCCACTTCCTCGCCCTCGAACTCGGTGTGGGTGTACGCGGTGTGGCCGAAGCTGTAGCGCAGCGCGCTGCCGTCGCCCCACGGATCGGTCAGGCCGCCCTTGAGCTCGTAGCGGTCCTGGTGCAGGCGCAGCGACACGCCGCGCTCGCCGGCGGCCGGATCGCCGGGTTCGCCCGGGTTGCCGTAGTTGTCGCGGTAGCGCGAGGCCGACACGCCGACGAAGCCCCAGTCGCCGGCCAGCGAGGCGCCGATCGAGCCGGTCTTGGTATCGAGGAAGGAGTTGGCCTGGCGTCCCTGCGGGGTGTCGTAGTCCTTCTGGTTGCGGTACACGCCGTCGGCGTGGATCGACAGGCCGCTGCCGTTGCCGGCATCGACCCGGAACATGTCGGTGTTGCCGTCCTTGTCGCCGCCGTCCAAGCGCACTTCGGCGCGGCCGTGCACGCCGTCCACCGGGGTCTCGGCGATGCGCCCGTCGACCACGTTGACCACGCCGCCGATCGCGCCGGAGCCGTACAGCAGGGTGGACGGGCCCTTGAGCACCTCGATCTGGTCGGCCAGGAACGATTCCACCGCCGGCGAATGGTCCTGGCTGACGGTGGACACGTCCTGCGTGGCCAGGCCGTCGCTGAGGACCGCCACGCGCGGGCCGTCCAGGCCGCGGATGATCGGGCGGCCGACGCCGGGGCCGAAGTTGGAACTCTGCACGCCCGGCAGGCTGGCCACGGTCTCGCCGATGCTGGCGCCGCGCTCCTCGTCCAGGCGCTCGCCGGCCAGCACGTCGACCGGCTGGCTCAGGTCGCCGGCGGCGTCGCGCAGCGGGCTGGCGGTCACCACCACCACGTCCAGGTCCTTCACGTGGCGGCCCTGGCGATGGCCGTCGTTGTGGCGGCTGTCGCTGGCCGGCGGGGTGGCGTCGGCGTCGGTGGGAGCGTCGGCGGCCAGGGCCAGGGCGGGGCCGAGCAGGGTGCCCAGCGCCAGGAACAGCGCGGTGCGATGGAGCGAACGGGAGCGGGAGGGGGACATAGGCATACCGGGTGAGAGGAAAAGGCATCCAGGCGAGCGCGGGCGCTCGCGTTCGCCGCGCGGGCGGCGGACGGACATGGACATGGACGTGGGGGAGGCGAGGCGACACTGGTCGCCGGCCAAGTGATGTTATATTATTCCATAACGCAACCACCACTGTGCTGGAAGTCATGTCGCCACCCTCCGATCTGCGCGCATTGCTCGACCGCCTCGGCGCCACCGGCTCGCTGCTGTGCGCGGTGCATTGCGCGCTGCTGCCGCTGGCGCTGGCGGTATTGCCGTCGCTGGGCCTGTCGATCTGGCTGGGCGATGGGGTGGAGCGCTCGCTGGTGCTGTTCGTGACCTGCCTGGGCCTGTTCAGCCTGGTCCTGGGCTACCGCCGCCATCGCGCCTGGCAGGCGCTGGGCGTGCTGCTGGTCGGGCTGCTCTCGCTGTGGGCCGGCATGCTGGTGCCGGCGCTGCACCACGCGGTCGCGCCGCACGCGGCGATCATGACCTTTGGCGGCACCCTGGTCGGGCTCGCGCACCTGCTCAACCTGCGGCTCAACCACGGCCACGTGCACGACGCAAGCTGCGCCCACTGAGCGCACGTGGTAGGCTTGCCGGCCTTGCGCGAGGGCGCCGACCGCGTTGCCTCGCCAAACCCGTGCACCGCGCGGGGATTTCGCACACACATTCAGGAGTCGATGAGCATGGGTAAGGGTGACCGCAAGACCGCCAAGGGCAAGCGCTACAACGCCAGCTATGGCAATTCGCGCTTGCACAACGTGAGCAAGGTGGCCGTGGGCGCCGCTGCGCCGGCCGCCAAGAAGTCGGTGGTCAAGAGCCCGGCGGCGAAGAAGGCCGTGGCCAAGAAGACGGTCGCCAAGGCCGGCTGAGCCTGGCTTCCGGCGGTAACGAAGAACGCGGCGCTTGCGCCGCGTTTTTTTTGACCGGAGAAGTGCAGCCACCCGCAGGGCCGCGATTCAGCCCCTCTCCTCCGGGAGAGGGGTTGGGGTGAGGGCTCGGCGCGAAGCGACCCGCGGAGTTCGGCGCTCAGCGCGGCGGATCGTCCGCGCCGCTGTCGCCAGCCAGGTCGGCGGCCAGCGATGTCGTTTCCGGTTCGGGCGCGGCGACGGCAGTGGCCGGCAGCAGCTGTTCCGCCAGGCCGCGATAGATCGGCGTGCGGCACACCAGCGCCGAGGCGCCGCGCGCGATCAGCACGGTGGCCAGGATCGGCAGCAGCATGTCGCTGGTGTCGGTGAGTTCCAGCGAGATCACCGCCGAGGTCAGCGGGGCCTGGGTCACGCCGGTCAGGTAGGCGCACATGCCCAGCAGCACGAAGGTGCGCGGATCCACGTCCGGCATCAGCACCGACAGGTTGTGGCCGAGACCGGCGCCCACCGCCAGCGCGGGCGAGAACAGGCCGCCGGGGATGCCGGCCACGTACGACACCAGGTTCGCCAGCAGCTTCATCAACCCGAACTCGTGGCCGACGCTGGCCTGGCCCTGCACCAGGCTGCGCGCCTGCTCGTAGCCGGTACCGAACGCGCCGGCGCCGAACACCAGGCCCAGCGCGACCAGCGCCACGCCGCACAGCGCGGCCAGCAGGACCGGATGGCGGCCGCGCAGCGTGCCCAGCCAGCGCGGCCGGCCGGCGACGGTGGCCAGCACCATGCGGCTGAACACGCCGCCGAGCAGGCCGGCGACCGCGCCGCACAGCGCGATCGCCAGCCACGCCCGGCCCAGCGGCAGCGCCGCGGAGACCTTGCCGAAATAGGTGTAGTTGCCGAGCAGGCCCAGCGAGACCACGCCGCCGACGATCACCGCGGTCAGCAGCGTGCCGGAGAAGCGGTGCTCGAAGCGTCCGCTCAGTTCCTCGATCGCGAACACCACCCCGGCCAGCGGCGTGTTGAACGCGGCGGCGATGCCGGCGGCACCGCCGGCGAGCAGGAAATGCGAGGCCTGGCGCGCATCGCGGAAGCCGAACCAGCGCCCGAGCACGTACATCAGGCTGGCGCCGACGTGCACGGTCGGGCCTTCGCGCCCGACCGAGGCGCCACCGAACAAGGCCATGGTGGTCAGCAGCAGCTTGCCGGCGGAGACGCGCAGCGACAGGTTGGTCTGCCGGAACCCGTCGTCGGGCCGCTCCAGGGCGGCGATCACCTGCGGGATGCCGCTGCCGCGGGTGGGGCGCAGCACGCCGTTGGTCAGCCAGGCGAGCAGCGCGAACACGCTCGGGGTGAGCAGCAGCGCCCACCACGGCGAGTGCGCGACGATGCGCTGGAACAGGTGGAAGGCCGCGTCGCTGGCCTTGGCGAACACGATCGCCACCAGCGCCACGGCCACGGCGCCGCCCCACAGCACGGCGCGTTGTTTCCAGCCGTCGTGCGAGAGCAGCGGGCGCAGACGATGGCGCATGCGGCGCGGCGCGGATTCGGGCGAGGTCATGCGCCAATTGTCGCACGCGTGCCAGGCGCGGGCCTGGTCCGCGGCGCGGGCATTCATGCGTCGCGCAGGGCGGGAGGCGTTTCGCGCGAAAGGCGGTGCCGCCGCGTCACCGGGTCTGACGCGTGCTCCGGCGCGCTTCGCACCACGGCCTTGCGCATCGCTGCATCAGGAAGCGCCGCAAGGAAGCGCCGCAGCGCACGAAAGGCCTGGCAGCGCTCTGGCAGGCCGTTGCCGCTAAGCGCGGGGCGTTGCAGCGCATGCGTGTCGTAAGCGGATGTGGGAACCCTGGCGCGACGGGCGCTGCCGATAAGCGCGTCGCGAAGGAAGGGCACCTGTGACGACCTGCTTTCGCGACAATCGATCCGGATGCAGCTTGCCTGATGGGAGCGGCTTCAGCCGCGACAGGATCTACCATGAGTACGTCGTCGCGGCTGAAGCCGCTCCTACAGGACGCTTTCCGACGTTGTTAGTGATGCCCTGAAGCCGCTCCCACGCGCGGCCGATCAGACCACCGCAATGCCGCCTCCACGAATCCCGACTCCCCAATCCCGGCCGTCAATGGCGCAAGGCCGGCAGCAGCGCCTGCGGATCGCCGTCGTTGGGCGCGGCGGGGATGCCGAGCAGGCGCGCCAGCAGCGGATACACGTCGACGTTGTCGATCGGCGCCAGCGTCGCGCCCTGGCGGAACGCCGGGCCGCGCGCGACGAACACCGCGCGCATCGACGGCAGCGCCGGGTCGTAGCCGTGCGAGCCGCGCAGGCCGGTGGGCGGGCGTTCCGCGGCGCGCGCGGCCGGCAGTGCGTCCCAGCCTTCGTGCATCTGGCACACGATCGGCGGAATGCGCGGATGGCTGCCGTAGTGCCAGCGCGCCGGCAGTTCGGCCTTGCGCCAGCAGTCGTATTGCGGATGCGCGCCGAGCAGCCTGGCCTCGACCCGCGCCTGTTGGCCGGGGCGCGGTGCGATGCCGACCACCTGGCCATAGCTGATCACCTCGGCGTCCTGCGTCGGCACCATGTCCTCGACCGTCACCACGTGCCCCGCCGGGACCGTGGCCATGCCGTGGTCGGAGACGACGACCAGGTTGGTGCGCTCCAACTGTCCGCGCCGGGCCAGGCCGTCGAGCAGGCGGCCGATCGCCGCGTCGACCTGTTCGATCGCGCGCGCGTACTGCGCCGATTGCGGGCCGAAATCGTGGCCGGCCTGGTCGACCTGCTCGAAGTACAGCGCCAGCAACCGCGGCGGCGGGACGCTGCGGTCGTCGAGCCAACCCAGCGCCTGGTCGATCCGCGCGTTCGCGGCGACGGTTTCGTCGAAGGGCTGCTGGCGGCTCGGGCGCACGCCCTGGATCGCCGCCTCGCTGCCCGGCCAGGCCCAGCTCGCCGCGGGCAGGCCGGCCTTCTCGGCGCCGACCCAGATCGGCTCGCCGCCCCACCAGCGGCCGTCGCCGACCGCGTCGCGGTCGCTTTTCTCGAACGTGCCCAGCACCGGGTCGCGCATGTTGTTGTGGACGATGCCGTGATGGTCCGGACGCAGTCCGGTGACCAGGGTGTAATGGTTGGGGAAGGTCAGCGACGGATACGACGGCGTCATCCATTGCGCGCGCACGCCCTCGCGCACCAGCCGGTCCAGGTGCGGGGAGAGGCCGCGGCCGAGCATGTCCGCGCGCAGCGCGTCGATCGAGATCAGCACGAGCAACGGCGGTGTCGTGCTGGCCGGCGCCGCGTGCGCGGCGGCCGGCGCATGCGAGGTGGAAGGAGGGGCGGAGGCGCAGGCGCCGAGCAGCAGCGCCGCGCAGGCGCCGGCCAATCGTAGGGCGATCGAAGTCATCGGCGCATCATAAGACGCGCATGGTGACCTGGCGAAGACATGGCGTGGCGGGTGCGAGGGTGGCGCGATCGTGCCTGCGAGGCCGGGGTGTGCGATGGCGTTGCTGTTGCGTTGCGAGCGGCTGCGGGGCGACGCGGGCGCTGATGACGCCTGTCGCGGCTGAAGCCGCTCCTGCAATGGCGGGTTGCCGGCGCAGCAACGCTTGAAAAGCGCGATGCGGTTTCAGTCGAACAGCGGCGCGGTCGCGCCTTGGGTCGCGGCCGCGCCGCGCCGTTCCAGCGCCAGCAGCGCGGCCTTGGTCGGCAGGCCGCCGCCGAAACCGGTCAGCGCGCCATTGGCCCCGATCACGCGGTGGCAGGGCAGCACGATCGGCAGCGGATTGCGGCCGTTGGCGGCGCCGACCGCGCGCACCGCGCGTGGCTGCCCGATGTGCTGCGCCAGTTGCGCGTAGCTCCAGGTCGCGCCGAACGGGATCGCCGCCAGCGCCTGCCAGACGCGGCACTGGAACGCGGTGCCGCGCGGCGCCAGCGGCAGGTCGAAGGCGTCGCGCTCGCCGGCGAAATAGGCCAGCAACTGCGCGCGCGCCTCGCGCACCGGCGCCGCGTCGCGGATCCAGTCGCCGCGGCCGCGCGCGTCGTAGCGGTTCTCCGGGAACAGGATGTGGCGCACGCCGTCGTCGGCGACGGCCACGGTCAGTTCGCCGATCGGGGTGGCGAAGGCGTCGTAGTACAGGCGTTCACGCATGCGAAGTCTCCTCGGCCGGATCGCCAGCCAGATGCCATAGGTGCAGGACGGCGTAGGCGCGCCACGGCCGCCAGGCCTGCGCGCGGGCCTCGGTGGCGCGTGCGCTCAGGCGCGCGCCGTCGGCGCCGAGCACGCGTTGCAGGACCAGGTCGCCGGCCGGAAACGCATCGGGCTGGCCGAGCGCGCGCAAGGCGATGTACTGCGCGGTCCAGTCGCCGATGCCGGGCAGGGCGGTGGCGCGCGCGACGAAGTCGGACAGGCGCTGGCCGGCGCGGAACTGCAGGCGTCCGGCCGCCACCGCCGCGGCCAGGGCGCGGATCGTGGCCGCGCGCGAGCGCGGCAGGCCGATCGCTTCCAGCGGCGCGTCCAGCAGGTCCTGCGGCGCGGGGAACGCGCGGTCCAGTCCCGGCGGCTGGCCCGGCCGCTGCGCGCCGTGGCGCTCCACCAGGCGCGCGGCCAGGGTCGCCGCGCCGGCCACGCTGACCTGCTGGCCGAGCACCGCGCGCACCGCCACCTCGAAGCCGTCCCAGCCGCCGGGCACGCGCAGTCCCGGGCGCCGCGCGATCGCGCGCGCCAGCAGCGGTTCGGCGGCCAGGGTGGCGTGCACCGCGCGCAGGTCGGCGTCCAGGTCGAAGATGCGCCGTACCCGGCGCACGATGTCCGGGATCGCACGCGGATCGCCGCCGACGATGCGCAGGCGCAGTTCGTGGCGCAGCGGATCGGCCTCGACGTGGATCCGGGTCGAGGCGTGCAGCGCACCCAGCACGCGTTCGTAGCTGGTCTCGCCGATGCGCTCGATGCCGGGGATGGCGCGCTTGCGCAGGAACCCGAGCATGGCCGGGAAGTCCAGCGGCGGGCGATAGCCCAGGCGCAGCACCAGGTCGCCGCCGGGCACCTCGGCGCGCCGCTTGCGGATCGCCGACGGCGGCATGCCGCAGCCCTCCAGGAACGCGGCGTTGAAGCGGCGCAGGCTGTTGAAGCCGGCGGCCAGCGCCACCTGGGTGATCGGCAATGCGGTCTCGGTCAGCAATTGCTTGGCCAGCAGCAGCCGCCGCGTCGCGTGCACCGCGGCCGGGGTGGCGCCGAGCTGGGCGACGAACACCCGCTGCAACTGGCGCGCGCTGAGCCCGATCTCGCCGGCGAGCTGCGCCACGCTCGCCTCCTGCAACGCGCCGTCGGCGATCAGCGCCAGCGCGCGCCGCACCGCCTCCTCGCCCAGGTGCTGCTGCGCCTCCGGCGACAGCTCCGGCCGGCAGCGCAGGCAGGGGCGATAGCCGGCGGCCGCGGCGGCCGCGGCGCTGGGGTAGTAGTGCACGTTGCTGCGCTTGGGCACCGGCGCCGGGCACACCGGACGGCAATAGATGCCGGTGCTGCGCACCGCGGTGAAGAACACGCCATCGAAGCGCGCATCGCGCGCCAGGCGGGCGCGGTCGTAGAGGGCGTGGTCGGCGGATGCGGCGTGGGTCATGGCGCCAGTCTAGTCGGCACCGGCGACGCGTACTGGCCGCTTTCGGACATGGTTGCGCCGGCCGGTCGCGGCGCGTGCGCCGTCGTCGCGGCGGCGGCGCCGGTTTAGGCGCAGTTCGGAAGCGACCGCGCATCGGCACTAGACTAGGCACGCGCGCCGCAGGTGCGTCGTCCCTTCGCCCGTGGACCCGCCGCTTGTCTTTCCGATCCAGAACCTGGTGGTTGTCGCTGTGCTGCGCGGGCCTGTTGTCGTGCCAGCAGGGCACGCCGTCCGCCAACAGGACCCTGGCCGACAGCCCGCCCGGCGATGGCGAGCACATGGTCTCGGTGGGGGCGCCGCCCGCACCACCCGCGCCGCCGCCGGCGGCCAAGCCCAAGCCGGCCAACGACGCCGACGCCGACCTGTGGGACGAGGCCGCGCTGGAGAACGGCGAGGCCTTCGTCAGCTGCGATACCGACTACGCGGCCGAAGCCGGCGACGGCGCGCCGCTGGCCGGGCTGGACCGGCCGGCGATCGAGGCGGCGCTGGCGCCGTGCCGCGAGCGCGGCCTGCTGCGGGTGCGCTACGAAGGCAAGATCAACGCCGGATTCGCCGCGCTGGTGCGGCGCCTGGCCAAGGTCGCCGCGCAGCAGGGCATCGGCAAGCGCGTGCTGGACCTGGATTCCAGCGGCGGCCAGGTCGAGGCCGCGATCCGCGCCGGCGACGCGATCGGCGAGTCCGGCTGGACCATCTGGGTGCGCGAAGGCTCGATCTGCCACAGCGCCTGCGTGTTCGTGCTCGCCGCCGGCGACAACCGGCTGATCTCCGGCAAGGTCGGCATCCACCGCATGATGCGGATCAGCTCCACCGCGACCTCGCGCGCCGAACTCAACCGCGAGTTGCAGGAGGTGTACGGCAACGTCAAGGACTACCTGGAGCGCAACGGCGTGGCGGTGGCGGTGGCGGACCTGATGATGACCGTGCCCAACCGCAGCCTGCGCCTGCTCAGCAGCGACGAACTCAAGCAGTACGGGCTGGACGGGACCAACGCGGTGCAGGACGACCTGGAGCGGATCAAGCAGTTGCGCAAGTGCGGCGACGATTTCCTGCGGCGCAAGGACGCCTTCCTGGTCGCCTTCGACCACGAGTGCAAGGCCAAGGAGGTGGACCTGGAGACGCTGACCGCCTGCGGGCAGGCCTTGAAGCAACGCTTCGGCTTTCCCGACCAGGCCTGCCCGGCGGAGAGTCCGCTGTCGGAGATCGACGTGGCCACGCTGCCGCTGGCCTCGCCCGGGGCCTGAACGCCCGCTCAGGGGCCGCGCCGCGCGTTCACGTCTCGGGCACCGCGGCGGCGCTAGCGTCCGCGCCATCCACTTCGGGAGCGCGCGCATGGCCGTCGGAACCAAGCTGATGGTGCGGCTGTACCTGCCGCCGGCCTTGCTCGCGCTGGGCGGCTTCGTGGTCGCGGAACTGCTGCTGCAGTTCGCCAGTGGCGCGCATGCGCAGGCGCTGGCGCGCACCGCCTCGCTGCTGAGCCTGGCCGGCCTGCTCGGCGGGACCGTGTGGGCGCTGTGGGTGAGCTGGCGCGCCTGGCATCGGCAGCGCTACGCGGTGCCGGTGAGCGCGGTCGCACCGGGCGAGGAGCCGTGAGCGCGACTGCACGGGCGCATGCCGCCGACGTAGACTGCGGCCCCCGCCGCTGCCATGCGGCCTGCGCGATGACCATCTCGATGCCTTTCCTGTCGATTCGCCTGATCTCGTTGTGCGCGGCCGCGTGGCTGCTGGCGTCGCCGGCCGCCGCGCAGTCCGTCGTGCCGCCGCCTGCCGCGCCGTCCGCGGCCGCGCCGCCAGCCGCCACGCAACCGGCTTCCCCGCAGGCTGCGCCGCCGCCGGCGCGGCCGGCCGCGGCCAAGCCGGGGGCCGCCGCCGCGCCCGGGCCACTGTCCAAGCAGGATGCGCAGATGGCGCAGGCCGGGCTGCGTGCCGCGCAGCTGGTCGATGCCGGGCGCAGCGGCGAACTGTGGGATGGCGCCTCGGAGGTGGCGAAGAAGGCGGTCACGCGCGAGGTCTTCGTGCGCCAGGTCGAGGCGGCGCGCGCGCGCCTCGGCGCGCTGCTCGGCCGCGGCGTGGCCAGCGTGGCGCGGGTGCAGTACGCGGCCGGCTCGCAGGTGCCACCGGGCGTCTACGTCAACGTCAGCTTCCCCAGCCGCTTCGCCAATGCGCCGCAGCCGGTGCGCGAACTGGTGTCGCTGCGCCTGGACGACGACAAGACCTGGCGCCTGGTCGGCTACCACGTCGGCCCGCCCGAGTGACCGGCCCCGTCGCGCTTTCGCTTGCCATCCCGACCGAGGTCTCCATGAACATCGAAATCCGCATGCTGGCCTGGGCGATCCTGCTCGGGATCGTGCAACTGCTGCTGGCCGCCGCCTGCGTCACCGCGCAGCGCGGGATGAAGTGGAACGCCAGCGCGCGCGACGCGCCGCAGCCGCCGGCGAGCGGGGTGGCCGGACGCCTGGAGCGCGCGATGCGCAATTTCCTGGAGACCTTCCCGTTCTTCGCCGCGGCGGCGGTGGCGGTGGTGGCGACCGGCCAGGGCAGCGCGCATACCGCGTTGGCGGCGCAGGTGTATTTCTGGGCGCGGGTGGCCTACGTGCCCTTGTACGCGGCCGGCGTACCGTACGTGCGCAGCCTGGTGTGGGTGGTCTCGCTGTGGGCGATCCTGCAACTGGTGTGGGCGCTGCTGTGATGCGCGCGCGGCGTGGCGCGCCAGTCCGTGCCACGGCCGGGCGGACGCTGCGCCGCGACCGTTTGCCGCAGTCCTGATCCAGATCAATGCGGCGCGCCGCGACCGGTCTATGCTGACGGCGTCCGATACGGGAAGCGCTGCAATGCATGTGGATATCGCCATCGTCGGTGCCGGTCCCGCCGGCCTGTGTTTCGCCCGCTCGCTGGCCGGCAGCGGACTGTCGCTGGCGCTGATCGAACCGCAGCCGCGCGCGGCGCTGGCCGAGGCCGCCTTCGATGGCCGCGAGATCGCCCTGACCCACGCCTCGCGCGCGGTGCTGGAGCAACTGGACCTGTGGTCGCGGATCGATCCGGAGGAGATCTCGCCGCTGCGCGATGCGCGGGTGATGAATGGGTCCTCGCCGTTCGCGCTGACCTTCGCCGCGCGCCAGGGGCGCGGCGGCGACCTGGGCTGGCTGGTCCCCAACCACCTGATCCGCCGCGCCGCGTTCGATGCGGTGCAGGCGCAGCCAGGGCTGACCTTGCTCGATGGCGTCTCGGTGCAGGCGCTGCACTGCGACGACACCGAGGGCCGGCTGCGCCTGTCCGACGGGCGCACGCTGACCGCGCGCCTGGTGGTCGCCGCCGACAGCCGCTTCTCCAGCACCCGGCGCATGCTCGGTATCGGGGCGCAGATGCGCGACTTCGGCCGCAGCATGCTGGTGTGCCGGGTCCGCCACGAGCGGCCGCATCACCATGCCGCGTGGGAATGGTTCGGCTACGGCCAGACCCTGGCGCTGCTGCCGCTGCACGGCAACCAGGCCTCGGCGGTGCTGACCCTGGCCCCGGAGCGGGCGCAGGCGCTGCTGCAGATGGACGAGGCCGCGCTGGGCGCGGAGATCAGCGCGCGCTTCGAGCACCGGCTCGGCGCGATGACGCCGCTGGTGCGGCCGCAGGCGTATCCGCTGGTCGCGGTGTACGCGCAGCGCTTCGTCGGCAAGCGCTACGCGCTGATCGGCGACGCCGCGGTGGGCATGCATCCGGTGACCGCGCATGGCTTCAACTTCGGCCTGCAGAGCCAGGCGCGACTGGCGCGCGCATTGCACGCGGCGGTGGCGCAGGGCCGCGACATCGCCGCGCCGGCCTTGCTGGCCGGCTACGAACGCGGCCATCGCCTGGCCACGCGGCCGCTGTACGAGGCGACCAACGCGATCGCCGCGCTGTACACCGACGACCGCCTGCCGGCGCGCGCCCTGCGCAACGCCGCGCTGCGCGTGGCCGACCGGGTGGCGCCGTTCAAGCGCGCGATCGCCGCGCACCTGACCCAGCGCGTGGCGCAGGGCGCGCGCTGAGGTGGTGCGCTTGCGATGACGCATTGCACGCTCGTGTAGGAGCGGCTTCAGCCGCGACGGATCCTGTCAGATCCTGTCGCGGCTGAAGCCGCTCCTACAAACGCCGGCGTTGGCGCACGGCGCCAGTCGCTCTATTCGTTTGGCGACGTCATTGTGGGAGCGACTTCGGTCGCGACGGGCTCTCCCGGTAACGCCTGTCGCGACCGAAGTCGCTCCCACAGAAATATCGTCGCCTGGACAGGTGCGAGAAAGCGTTAGCGCCGCGGCGTGCCACCGAGGCGGCGTTCTTCAGCCCCGGCAACGAGCAGGGCGAGGACGCCCTGCACATCGCCCGCGCACTGCGCCGCCTCGATCGGGGCGATGGCCCAGGCGCAGCCGGCGTGGCGCAGGTGCTGGCGCCAGTCGCCGCGCCAGCCCTCCAACTCGTGCAGGCCCAGAAACACCGAGCCGCCGCTATCGGCCTGCCCGCCGCGGATGGATTGCGACAGGCAGAACGGACGCGCCGCGTCGGGATCGAGCGAGAACAGGTACACGTCGTGCCGCGCGTCCTCGGCCGAGGGCGCGATGTTGCGCGCGGCGATCTGGATCAGCACGACGCGGCCGCGCCGCGCAGGTGCCGGCAACGCGTCGCGCCGCCCGCGCTCATGCCTTGCCGATCACCCGGATCTGCACGCCGTCCAGGGTGACGACCTGGCCCGCGTGGATCTTGCAGGCCTTGCGCAGTTCGACCTCGCCGTCCACCCGCACCTGGCCTTCGCTGATCACGGCCTTGGCCGCGCCGCCGCTGTCGCACACGCCGGTCAGTTTCAACAGGTGCTTGAGTTCGACGTAGTCGCTTTCTAACTGGAGATCGATGGTCTGCATGGGGGCTGTGCTCGGAAATCGGCGCCCATTGTCGGTCATTCGCGCAACAAACGCTCGGACTTCGCGCCGCGTCGCGTTCGCCGCCGCCGCCGCCGCGGCCCGCACGGTTGCAGGTGCTGCCGATCCAGCGCACCGGCGCGCAAGCGAACGAACGCTGACCGGCCCGCGCGCGCCGAACGCCCGCGCGGCCATCGATTACTCGCGCGCGAAGCGCGCCGCCTCCTCGAGCAGGTCGCTGGCCTTGCGCAGGCTGGCGCCGCCCAGCCAGCGATCGACCAGCCGCGCCAGTCGCGGCCGCGCCGGGTCGCGCGCGCGCCGATAGAGCGCCGCGCACAACGCCAGGCCGGCTACGCCGACGCCGAGTCCAGCCCAGACCATGCCCGGTGCGTGCGCCAGCAGATCGACGCCGGCCAGCGCGGCCAGCACCATCAGCGCCGGCACCCACAGCAACCACCACGACAGTCCGCACAGCAGGCCGGCGAGCACATACCCGCGCCGGGTGCGCGCGAGCTGGCGCTGGATCTCCAGCACCGGCGCCGCGTAGTCGATGCGCAGCAGCCGGCCCAGCACGATGCCGGCCATCGCCACGGTGACCACGCCATAGACATGCACCGCCACGCCGGCGGCGATCACGTGCGTCGGCAGCGCCTGGTGCTGCCACAGCAGGCCGGCCAAGGCGATGCAGGCCAGTCCGAACGGCAACTGCAGCAGTTGCCCCCAGAGCAGCGGGCGCAGACTGCCGCGGACGCGCTGCAGGTCCTGCCGCAGCAGGGCCTGCAACTGCAGGCGGTCGTGACGTTGCAGGCGCAGGTCCAGTGCCTGCCAGGCGTGTTTCAGTTCGTCGGGATGCATGGGGCGGAGTCCTGTCGGGTGCGTCAGAGTTCGTTGCGAAGCCGCTGCTTGAGGCGGCCGATCTTGGTGGAGACGTTGCTTTCGCCGATGCCGAGGATCTCGGCGATCTCGCGTTGCGGCGTGTCGTCCAGGTACAGCAGCGCCAGTGCCCGCTCCAGCGGCGGCGACTGGGCGATGAAGCGGTACAGCGCCTGCACCTGACGCTCGCGCTCCGGGTCGGCGGCCTGCGGGTCGGTCGGCTCCGTGTCGTCCAGCGGCTGGGTCTGGCGATGCGCGCGGGTGCGTCCGCGCAGGTCGCCGATCGCCACGTTCAACGCGATCCGGTACAGCCAGGTGGAGAACGCGCGCTGCCGGTCGTAGCGCGGGAAGGCACGCCAGGCCTGGGCCGCGATCTCCTGGATCAGGTCGGCGCGGTCCTCGGGGTGCCAGCAGTAGCTGCCGGCGACCTTGGCGACGATGCCGCGGTGGGCCTGGAACAGGCTGGCGAAGGCGTCGGCGGGCGCGATGGGAGGGGTGGGGAGCTCGGGCATGGGGCGCGTGGAAGGGGAGTCTGTGCGGTGGTTCGGCGCAGCGCGGTGTTTCTCACGCCTGAACGGGGCCGTTCACCTGATTTCGACATGCGGCCCGCCAAGGCGCACAATAGGGGCTTGTTTGCGCCTGCCGGCTCTGTGCGGCGCCCCCGGAGTCTCCCATGTCCCAAGATACCCCCGCGCCGCTGCTGTTCGCAGATCTCGGCCTCTCGCCTGCTGTGATGAAAGCCGTCGCCGACGTCGGTTACGAGTCGCCGTCGCCGATCCAGGCCGCCACCATTCCCGCGCTGCTGACCGGCCGCGACCTGCTCGGCCAGGCCCAGACCGGCACCGGCAAGACCGCCGCGTTCGCGCTGCCGATCCTGTCGCGGCTGGACTTCAACCAGCGCAAGCCGCAGGCGCTGGTGCTGGCGCCGACCCGCGAACTGGCGATCCAGGTGGCCGAGGCGTTCCATCGCTACGCCGCGGCGATCCCGGGCTTCCAGGTGCTGCCGGTGTACGGCGGCCAGCCCTACGTGCAGCAGCTGTCGGCGCTCAAGCGCGGCGTGCACGTGGTGGTGGGCACCCCGGGCCGGGTGATCGACCATCTCGACCGCGGCACCCTGGACCTGTCCGAGCTGAAGACGCTGGTGCTCGACGAAGCCGACGAAATGCTGCGCATGGGGTTCATCGACGACGTCGAGGCGGTGCTGAAGAAACTGCCGGACTCGCGCCAGGTGGCGCTGTTCTCGGCGACCATGCCGTCGGCGATCAAGCGCATCGCGCAGACCTATCTGAACGATCCGGCCGAGGTCATCATCGCCTCCAAGACCACCACGTCGGCGAACATCCGCCAGCGCTACTGGGCGGTCAGCGGGCTGCACAAGCTCGATGCGCTGACCCGAATCCTGGAAGTGGAGCCGTTCGACGCGATGATCATCTTCGCGCGCACCAAGGCCGGTACCGACGAGCTGGCGCAGAAGCTGCAGGCGCGCGGCCTGGCCGCCGCGGCGATCAACGGCGACATCCAGCAGTCGCAGCGCGAGCGGGTGATCCAGCAGCTCAAGGACGGCAAGCTCGACATCCTGGTCGCCACCGACGTGGCCGCGCGCGGCCTGGACGTGGAGCGGATCAGCCACGTGCTGAACTACGACATTCCCTACGACACCGAAAGCTACGTGCACCGCATCGGCCGCACCGGCCGCGCCGGCCGCAGCGGCGAGGCGATCCTGTTCGTCAGCCCGCGCGAGAAGGGCATGCTGCGCGCGATCGAGCGCGCCACCCGGCAGCCGATCGAAGAGATGCAGCTGCCGAGCGTGGACGCGGTCAACGACCAGCGCGTGACCCGCTTCATGGAAAAGATCAGCGAGACCATCGCCAGCGGCGGCATCGACATGTACCGCGATCTGCTGCAGAAGTTCGAGACCGAGAAGAACGTGCCGATGGTCGAGGTGGCCGCGGCGCTGGCGCGCCTGCTGCAGGGCGACACGCCGCTGCTGCTGGCGCCGGAGCGCGCGCGTCCGCCGCAGGGCGAGCGCTTCGAGCGGCCCGCCGGCGAACGCCGCGAGCGCGCCGACCGCGGCGAGCGCACGGAACGCCCGAAGTTCGACCGTGAAGCACGTCCGCCGCGCCGCGACGAAGGCGAGCGCGCGCCGCGTCCGCCGCGTCCCGCGCCGGCCGGGCACGGTCCCGACTTCGACTACCAGCGCGACGTCGGCAGCTTCGAGGCGCCGCGCCGCGACAAGGCGCCCAAGGCGCCGCGCGGCGAGCCGGAAGTGGGCATGGAGACCTACCGCATCGAAGTCGGCCACCAGCACGGGGTCAAGCCGGCCAACATCGTCGGCGCGATCGCCAACGAGGCCGGCCTGGAGAGCAAGTACATCGGCCGCATCGACATCCACGACGACCATTCGGTGCTGGACCTGCCGGCGGACATGCCGCGCGAGCTGCTGACCCACCTGAAGAAGGTCTGGGTCTCCGGCCAGCAGCTGCAGATGCGCAAGCTCGACGGCGACGACGCCGGCAGCGCGCCGTTCAAGCCGAAGTTCGCGCGTGGCGCGGGCAAGCCCGGCGGCCGCCCGAACGCGGCCGGTCCGCGCCCGTCCGGCGCCGCCACCCGCATCGCCGACCGCGCCGGCGAGCGCCCGCCGCGCAAGGGGCCGCCGAAGCGCTGAAAGGCCGGGATTCGGAATTGGGGATTCGGGATTCGTATCGGCTCCCTGGTCCCCTCGATCCTTCGTGCCGCTTCCGATGGCGGTAGCCCGCTTTTGCCAATCCCGAATCCCGAATCCCCGCTCAATGTCCGTCCGCCTCAACAAGCACATCGCCGAGACCGGCTACTGTTCGCGCCGCGAGGCGGACCGGCTGATCGCCGCGCGCCGGGTCACCGTCAACGGCATGCCCGGCGGGGTCGGCTCGGTGGTGGGCGAGGGCGACGAGGTCAAGGTCGACGGGCAGCCGCTGCGCGCGCGCGCCAAGGCCAAGAGCGGGCGGCGCCATGTCTACATCGCGCTGAACAAGCCGGTCGGGGTGACCTGCACCACCGAGAGCGCGGTCAAGGGCAATATCGTCGACTTCGTCGGCCACGAGCAGCGCATCTTCCCGATCGGGCGCCTGGACAAGGAGTCCGAGGGGCTGATCCTGATGACCAGCAACGGCGACATCGTCAACGAGATCCTGCGCGCGGAGAACCGCCACCAGAAGGAATACCTGGTGGCGGTGAACAAGCCGGTGACCGACGAATTCCTGCGCGGCATGGCGCGCGGGGTGCGCGTGCACAACGAGATGACGCTGCCGTGCCGCACCGCGCGCATCGCCAAGTTCGGCTTCCGCATCGTGCTCGAGCAAGGCCTGAACCGGCAGATCCGGCTGATGGCCGCCGCGTTCGACTACCGCGTCACCCAACTGCGCCGCGTGCGCATCGACAACATCAAGCTCGGCGCGCTGAAGCCGGGGCAGTGGCGCAATCTCACCGAACAGGAACTGCACGGGCTGCTGCCGCAACGCCAGGACTGGTGACCGGCGGGCGCGCGCCTTCACTGGCGTCGGCCGCGTTTTTGGCGATACTCGCCGGGCAATCCGCCGCCGGCCGCCCGCTCCCGTGATCAAGCCACGCAAGCCCGACAACGAAGCCGACCGCCTGCGCGCGCTGCACGCGTTGCGGATCCTCGATACCGAGCCGGAAGCGGCCTACGACGACCTGGTCGGCATCGCCGCCAGCCTGTGCGATACGCCGTCGGCGCTGATCTCGCTGGTGGACGGCGAGCGCCAGTGGCTGAAGTCGCAACGCAACGTCACCTTGCTCAGCGCGGCGCGCGACGATTCCTTCTGCGGCCACGCCATCCTGAATCCGCAGCAGGTGATGGTGGTCGCCGACGCCGCGGTGGACCCGCGCTTCGCCTTCAATCCGCTGGTCACCGAGGTGGGGGTGCGTTTCTACGCCGGCTCGCCCCTGGTCGACCGCGACGGACTGGCGGTGGGCGCGCTGTGCGTGCTCGACCGCCGCCCGCGCTCGCTGGAGCCGGAACAGGTGGTGGCGCTGCAGGCGCTGTCGCGGCAGGTGATGCGGCTGATCGAGCTGCGCCGCACCAGCCACGCGCTGGCGCTGCAGTTGCGCGAGCGCGACTGGTACGAGCAGCAGTTGGCGCAGTATCAGTCCACGCTGGAATCGCTCAACGCCGACCTGCTCGAACAGGCGCGGACCGATCCGCTGACCGGCCTGCTCAACCGGCGCGCCTTCGCCTCCGCGCTGATGGTCAACGTGGAGGCGGCGCACCTGGACGGCGGCCCGTTGAGCGTGGCCCTGCTGGACCTGGACTACTTCAAGACCATCAACGACCTGCATGGCCACGACAAGGGCGATGCGGTGCTGCAGGCGCTGGCGGACATGCTGCGCGCGCGGGCGCCGTCAGCCAGCCTGGTGGCGCGCTACGGCGGCGAGGAGTTCGCGGTGCTGCTGCCGGGGCTGGACGCCACCCAGGCCATGCGCGAGTGCGAGACCTTGCGCCACGAGGTCGTCCTGCTGCGCGCCGGCGTGCCGGTGACCGCCAGCTTCGGGGTCGCCACCTATCAGCCACAGGAAAGCGCCGAGCAATTGCTCAAGCGTGCCGACCTCGCCCTGTACCGGGCCAAGCGCGCCGGCCGCGATTGCGTGTCGCTGGCGGAGTGAATCGCGCCAGCGCGCGGCTCAGTCCAGCGCGTTCTTCGCTTCGGACGTGGCCAGCAGTTCCGGGTGCCGCAGCGGCCTGGCGCGGGTCAGCAGCGGATGCAGGAACACCGCGCCCAGGATCACCGCCACGCCCAGGTAGAACAGCGCGGTGAGTTGCTTCTGCTCGTCCAGCAGCACGATCGCGAACACGATCGCGTAGACCGGTTCCAGGTTGGTCACCAGTTGCACCGCGTAGGCGCTGAGGTGGCGCAGCGCGACCAGCGCCAGGGCGAACGGCAGCAGCGTGCACAGCAACGCCAGGGCCAGCAGCAGGGCGGTGTCGTGCAGGCCCGGCAGGACCAGCAGCGGGCCGCTCAGCGCCGGCAGCAGGACCGGCAGCAGCGGCGCCAGCAGGGTCAGGGTCAGGGTGCCGGCGCCCAGTTCCACCGCGGTCACGGTCAGCGGATCGGCGTGATCGACCAGGCGCTTGTTGAGCGAGCCGAACGCGGCCACGAACAGCGCCGACACCGCGCCGATCGCCACGCCGGCGCGCATCCCGTCGGGCACGCCGCCGACCACCAGCGCCACGCCCGGCAACACCGCCAGGCCGAACACCAGCTCGCTGGGGCGGAACGGACGCTTGGCCACCCACGGCTCGATCACCGCGGTGAACACCGGCGCCAGCGCGATGCAGGTCGCCGCCACCGAGGCGTTGGCCAGCTTGATCGCGCCGTAGAAGGTCAGCCAGTGCAGACCGACGAGGGCGCCGACCGCGGCGTAGCCAAGCAGCAGCCTGGGGGTCAGCGCGGCCAGTCCGCGCCACACCCGCGGCAGCAGCGCCAGCGCCGCCACCACCATCAGCATGCGCCACCACACCAGCGGCAAGGCCGGCAGCGTGATCAGCTTGCCGAGGATCGCGGTGATGCCCCACAGCAGCACGCAGAAATGGATTTGCAACTGGGCTTTGGTGGTGGGTTGCAGGGGCATGCGCCTATTGTCGCGCGTCGACGCTGGGCGTGGGGAGAATCGGGAATGGGAATCGGCAGCGTACCTGCGTTCGCCGCTGCTCTTGGGGGCGCAGCGCTTAGCCCCTCTCCCGTCGGGAGAGGGGTTGGGGTGAGGGTCCGGCGCGAAAGCGCCTCGCGGAGTTTGGGTACACGAGGCTGCACCCGTATCCTCATCCGCCCCTTCGGGGCACCTTCTCCAGAGGGGAGAAGGAAGAGCATTAGCCCCTCTCCGCCGGGAGCGGGGTTGGGGTGAGGGTCCGGCGCGCAGCGTCTCGCGATGTCTGGCGTCGAGGCCGGCGCCCAACCCCTCCAACTGCGCGCGACGCTCAGCCCTTGCCGAGTTCGGCCAGCAACGCCATCGCGGCGGCCGGGTTGCGCTCCTTGGCGGCGCTGATGAAGTAGACGAAGACCTCGCGCGGCTTGGACCTGGCGAGCGGCGCGCCGACATGCGGCAGCGCGTCCGCATCCTCGCCGCGGCGCCAGGCCTGCGCCTGCGCCGCCCACGCCCGCAGTTCCTTGGGCGGATAGCCGTGGGCCAGGTGGGCGCGGCTGCGCATCAGCCGCGCGTAGACGAAGTCGGCGGTGAGGTCGGCGAAGGACGGGTACTCGGGCGAATCGGTGAACACCGTGGCCACGCCATGGGTGCGGGCCAGGTCCAGCAGGCGCGGCCCGATGCTGGCCGGATCGCGCACTTCCAGCACGTGCCGCAGGCGGCGGCCGCCGCCCTGCTGCGGCAGCAGGTCCAGGAACACGGCAAGGTCGTCGAGGTCCAGCGTGCGCCCGTGCTCGAACTGCCACACCAGCGGGCCGAGCTTGTCGCCGAGGGTGACGATGCCGCCGATGAAGTCCTCGATCTGCGTGCCGGCGCCGGCCAGGCGGCGCATGCCGGTGATGCGCTTGGGCGCCTTGGCCGAGAACAGGAAGCGCGGCGGCGTCTCGTCGCGCCAGCGCGCGTAGGTGTCCGGCTTCTGCGCGCCGTAGTAGGTGCCGTTGATCTCGATGCTGGTGACGTGGCGGCTGGCGTATTCGAGCTCGCGACGCTGCACCAGGCCCTGCGGATAGAACATGCCGCCGCGCCAGGGCGCATAGGTCCAGCCGCCGATGCCGACGCGGATGCCGTCGGGCGCGGCCGGGGCGGAGTCGAAGAGATCGTTCATGGCATGTGCGCCGGCGCGGACAGGGAAGAGGGATTGTGCCGCACTGCGCGCCGTGGCCGCGTGCATGGCGCGCGTGACCGTCGGGCCGCGCGTCGGCGGCCGGCGCACCGCGCTACCATCGTGGCGACGCCCTGCACCCGACCGACCATGACCTGGACCACGCCCGATCTCTGCGATGCCCACCCCCAGGTCCAGGTGGCCGAACCGCTGTTCCGCAGCTATGGCGGCCACGGCGCGTTCTGTGGGCCGATCGTCACCGTGCACTGCGTGGAGGACAACTCGCGGGTGCGCGAACTGGCGGCCACGCCCGGCGCCGGCCGGGTCATGGTGGTGGATGGGCAGGGCTCGCGGCGGTGCGCGCTGCTCGGCGACCAGATCGCCGAGAACGCGGTGCGGCACGGTTGGGCCGGGTTGTTGATCCATGGGTGCGTGCGCGACGTGGAGGCGCTGGCGGCGTTGCCGCTGGGCGTGCAGGCGCTGGCCGCGTGCCCGCGCAAGACCGAGAAGCGAGGCCTGGGCGAGGTTGGCGTGCCCGTGCAGTTCGCCGGTGTGACCTTCACGCCCGGGCACTGGTTGTACGCCGATCGCAATGGGGTGTTGGTCGCTCCCCAGGCGCTGCTTCCTGCCTGAGCGCGCCGGCAGGGGGCCGCGCCGAGGTAACGCGCTGGCGGTCTTCCGCGGCGCCGCCGCATCCGCCGCATCCTGCTGCATGCGGCAGGATGCCCGGCGCGGGTGCGCTCAGGCCGTCGCCGTCGGGCATGCAGCCGAGGCGCCGACCCGGGCGCGCTCGGCGTCCATGTCGGCCAGCGGCCGCACCTCGATGCTGCCGAAACGCGACCATGGGAAGTGCGCGGCGATGCGCAGCGCTTCGTCGTGGTCGCGGGCATTGATCAGATTGAAGCCAGCCAGCAGTTCGCGGGTTTCGGCGAAGGGGCCGTCGGTGATGCGCGCCTGGCCCTGGCGCGTGCGCAGGGTGCGGGCATGGGCCACCGGCTGCAACTGCTGCGCCAGCACCAGGGTGCCGTCCGCCTGCAGCGCATCGGCGTGCTCCAGGCAGCCGCGCATCAGCCGGTCGTACTCCGCGTCCGGCACGGATTGCAGCAGCGCAGGGTCGATATAGATCAGCAGCAGGAATTGCATGGGGCGACCAGGCGGCGGGGGGAGCGGCCATCATCGCGCACCCGGGCGTGGTCGCGTGTTGCGTCGCCGCATCCGGTCGCTGCCGCCGGCGCAACTTTTTTCGCGGACCTGTCGATTTGCGTCGCCCAGGCGCGTCGTACCTCACGAACGGCCCGACCCGCGGGCTGCCCGCAGGAGGCATGCGATGAAAGTGATGGTGTTGGTCAAGGCGACTCCCGCGTCGGAATCCGGCCAGCTTCCCAGCGAGCAGGAATTCCGCGCGATGGGGGCCTACAACGCGCAGTTGATCGAGGCGGGGATCCTGCTCGCCGCCGACGGCCTGCACCCGAGTGCGCGCGGGCGCCGCATGCGCTTCGAACACGATGGGCAACGGGTGATCGATGGCCCCTTCGCCGAATCGCGCGACCTGCTGGCCGGGTTCTGGCTGTGGCAAGTGCGCTCGCTGGACGAAGCCACCGAGTGGCTCAAGCGCGCTCCGTTCGATGTCGGCTTCGAGGTCGAACTGCGCCAGGTCATGGAGATGGAGGACCTGGGGCCGGGGTTCACCGAGGATCTGCAGCAACAGGAACACCGCCTGCGCGAGCGCATCGGCGGCGGCGCGTGAGCGCCTTCATCCACACCACACCCACAACCCGGAGCATCCCATGAAACTGATCCCCTTCCTGAGCTTCGATGGCGCGACCCACGAGGCGATGGCGTTCTATGCGCAGGCGCTGGGCGGCAGCGTCGTCTCGGAGATGACCTACGGCGAGATGCCGCCCAGCGAGAACATGGACGGCTGCGGCGGCATGCCGGCGCCGCGCCCGGAGCACGTCGCGCACAGCCAGCTCGAGGCCGGCGGCGCGGTGCTGATGGCGGCCGACGGGCCGGCGCCGCAGGAACCCGGCCACGGCACCACCATCAACGTCGAAGTGGACACGGTGGAGCAGGCCGAGCGCGTGTTCGCCGCGCTTGCCGAGGGCGGCCGGATCGGCGTGCCGCTCGGCGAGACGTTCTGGGCGCTGCGCTGGGGCATGCTGGTGGACCGCTACGGCAAGCCGTGGATGGTCAATTGCATGAAGCAGCCGTGATCGGCGCCTGCCCGCCGCGCGGCGCGCACGGTCGCGCCGCGGCTTGTGCGGCGGCCCCGGCGGTGCTCTGATCGCGGCATGCACGGCGCACTGACGCAACGCCTGGAGACGGTCTGGCGCATGGAGGCACCGGGCCTGATCGCACGCCTGACCCGCCTGCTCGGCGGCGACGTCGGCCGCGCCGAGGAACTGGTCCAGGACACCTGGGTGGCCGCGCTGGAACGCTGGCCGACCCAGGGCATTCCCGACAATCCCGGAGCGTGGCTGATGACCACCGCGCGCAACCGCGCCATCGACGTGCTGCGCCAGCACCAGCGGATCGCCGGCCAGCACGCGCAGTGGGGCGAGGCGCTGCAGCCGCAGCCGCTGCCCGCGCCGGACGACAGCGACGCGCTGCAGGACGACATCGGCGACGACCTGCTGCGGCTGATGTTCGTCGCCTGCCATCCGGCGCTGCCGGCCGACGCGCGGGTCGCGCTGACCCTGCGCCTGCTCGGCGGCCTGAGCACGGAGGAGATCGCGCGCGCGTTCCTGCTGCCGGAGCCGACCATCGCGCAGCGCATCGTCCGCGCCAAGCGCACCCTGGCGCAGAAGCGGGTGCCGTTCGAGGTGCCGCGGCAGGCGGCGCTGGCCGAGCGCCTGGCGTCGGTGCTGGAGGTGATCTACCTGGTGTTCAACGAGGGCTATGCGGCCAGCGCCGGCGACGACTGGATGCGGCCGGCGCTGTGCGAGGAGGCGCTGCGGCTGGGCCGGGTGCTGGCGCAGCGTTTGCCGACCTGGCCGCAGGTGCACGGCCTGCTGGCGCTGATGGAACTGCAGGCCTCGCGCAGCGCGGCGCGGGTGCGCGCCGACGGCAGCGCGGTGCTGTTGCCCGAGCAGGACCGCGCGCGCTGGGACTGGCTGCAGATCGCGCGTGGCCAGGCGGCCCTGCAGCGCGCGCGGCAACTGGGCGGTGGCGACGATGCCTACGTGCTGCAGGCAGCCATCGCCGCCTGCCATGCCGGCGCGCGCCGCGCCGAGGACACCGATTGGGCGCAACTGGCGGCGCTGTACGCGCGGCTGGCGCAGCTGCATCCCTCGCCGGTGGTGGACCTCAACCGGGCGGTGGCGGTGGCGCGCGCGCACGGCGCGGCGGCGGCCTGGGCGCTGCTGCAGCCCTTGCGCGACGATCCGCGGCTGCGCGACTACGCGCCGCTGGCCGCGGCCTGCGGCGACGCGCTGCAACGCCTGGGCAGGATGGAGGAGGCCCGCGCCGCCTTCGCCGAGGCGGCCGCGCTCAGCGGCAACGCGCGCGAGCGGCAGGCGCTGCTGGCACGGGCCGCGGCGCTGTAGCGCGCCACTGCCGCGCGGGTCGCGGCTGGCCTACACTCGCTCCTGCGCTGCGGCCTGCGCGGCGTGCTGCAGATCACGCCGGTTGCCGCCGTTGCCGTGGACGATGCGACCTGCGCCGTGGCAAGGCGCGACGCCACGGGCGGGTGCGTGGCGGCGAGGTCGCGATGCGGCATCCGCGCCACGGTGCGTTGCCGCAAGCGGCGCCGTCGTTGGCGGTGTCTTTCCCTTTTTCAGGAGCGATGGATTTGAAGAGCATGTCGATGGGCTGCGGCCTGCTGCTGGCGATGAGCGCGACCGCGCAGGCGCAGGCGCCTGCCGCCGTGGATGCGGCCTTGCCGCTGTCGCTGCAGGATCTGGACGCGCGGGTGGAGCGCGTGCGCAAGCAGTTCGACGTGCCCGGCATCGCCATCGCCATCGTCAAGGACGGGCAGGTGGTGCTGGAGCGCGGCTACGGCGTGCGCGAACTCGGCAAGCCGGAACCGGTGGACGCGCAGACCCTGTTCGCGATCGCTTCCAACACCAAGGCGTTCACCGCCACGGCGTTGTCGATCTTGGCCGACGAGGGCAAGCTCAAGCTCGACGACCGGGTGATCGAACACCTGCCGTGGTTCCAGATGGCCGACCCGTACGTGACCCGCGAGATGCGCGTGCGCGACCTGCTCAGCCACCGCAGCGGGCTGAGCCTGGGCGCCGGCGACCTGTTGTTCTGGCCGGCCACCGCGTACAGCAACGAGGAGGTGGTGCGGCGCCTGGCGCAGGTGCCGCTGAAGGGCGGTTTCCGCGACCGCTACGCCTACGACAACATCCTGTACGCGGTGGCGCAGAAGGTGATCGAGCAGGTCTCCGGCCAGTCCTATGCCGAGTTCGTGCGCCAGCGCATCTTCGTGCCGGTGGGCATGAGCGGCGCGCGCATCAACAGCGACCATCTGCAGCCCGGCGACCAGGCCGCGGTCGGCCACGCCAAGTTCGACTTCCGCGCGCTGCGCGCGGTGCCGCCGCTGACCTGGTCCAACAACTCCGGCGCCGGCGGCATCTACGCCAGCGTGCACGACATGGCCAAGTGGATGCAGGTGCAGCTCGACGGCGGGCGCCTGCCCGTCGATGGCGGCGCCGAGCGGCGGCTGTTCAGCGCGCAGCGGCAGCAGGAGATGTGGCAGGTGATCACCCCGATCGCCATCGCCGAGCCGAGCGTGCCGGAGCTGCTGCCGGCCAAGCCGAACTTCGCCGGCTACGGCGAGGGCTGGAGCCTGAGCGATTACCGCGGCACCAAGCTGGTCTGGCACACCGGTGGCTGGCCCGGCATGGTGTCGCGGCTGACCCTGGTGCCGGAGCGCAAGCTGGGCGTGATCGTGCTGACCAACCAGGAGGTCGGCGCCGCGTTCAACGCCATCACCTTGCAGGTACTGGATGCCTACCTGGGCGCGCCGGCGACCGACTGGACCGCCGCCTACGCCAAGGCCGTGGCCAAGGCCGATGCCAATGCCGACGCGGACTGGGCCAAGCACGCGGCCGCGCGCGACGCCACGTCGCGGCCGTCGCTGCCGCTGTCCGGCTACGCCGGCACCTATCGCGACCCGTGGTACGGCGAGGTGGCGATCGCGCAGCGCGGCAAGCAACTGGAGCTGCGCTTCAGCAAGACCGCGCAACTGGTCGGTACCCTGGAGCACTGGCAGCACGATACCTTCATCGTGCGCTGGCGCGACCGCTCGCTCAATGCCGACGCCTTCGTCAATTTCGCGCTGACCCCCGACGGCAAGGTGCGCGAGGTGCGCATGGAGGCGATTTCGCCGCTGACCGATTTCAGCTTCGACTTTCAGGATCTGGTGCTGACGCCGGAGGGCGGGGAATCGTGATTCGTGATTCGGGATTCGTGATTCGCAACTGCCCGGCTGATGCGCTTTGTGCTTTTCTGTGGGAGGGGCTTCAGCCCCGACGCTTTATAGGTAAGGCGTCGGGGCTGAAGCCCCTCCCACAAGTGCAGTGAACTTCGGATGCACTGCGCGGGGCTGCAATCCCGACTCCCCAATCCCCAATCCCGGCTCCCAAGCGCTCAACCTTTTCCAGGCGGCCCGATCGAGTCGCGCAGCAGCAAGCGATACGGCAGGGTCTCGCAGGCCGGCGGCTGCGGCGCGCGTACCCGCGCCAGCAGCAGTTCCAGCGCGCGCCGGCCCATCTGCTGCAGCGGTTGCTGCACCGTGGCCAGGGCCGGCGAGACCTGCTGCGCGACCAGGGTGTCGTCGAAGCCGCAGACCGACAGGTCGGTGGGCACGTGCAGGCCGCGCAGGCTGGCGCTGCGCAGCACGCCGGCGGCCATCTCGTCGTTGGCGGCGAACACCGCGCTGGGCCGCGGATGCTGCGCGAGCAGGCGCTCGCCGGCGGCGACGCCGGAGGTGAACTCGAAGCGTCCCGGGACCACCAGGTCCGGGTCGTAGGCGATGCCGGCCGCGGCCAGCGCGTCGCGGTAGCCGGCCAGCCGCCATTGCGTCGCGCCGTGGCCGGGCAGGCCGCGCACATGGGCGATGCGGCGATGGCCGAGCCGCACCAGTTCGCCGACCAGCGCGCGCGCGGCGGCGCGTTCCTCCAGCCGCACCCCGGGCCAGTCGCGCTGGCGCCGCGGCGACACGCAGGCCAGGGCGATGCCTTCGGCGTCCAGACGGCGCAGCAGCGGCGCGTCGTCGGTCAGCGGCGGGATCAGCAGCAGTCCGTCGATGTGCTGGTGCCGCGCCAGCGCGACCAGCGCATCGGCATGGTCGGCATGGCTGCGGTCCACCGGCGCCAGCATCAACGTATAGCGTTGCGCGCGGCAGGCCGCGAGCACGCCGTTCTGGATCTCCATCTGGTAGTAGGAGGGATTGTCGTAGGCCAGCGCCACCGCGTAGGAGCGCTGCCCGGCCAGGCTGCGCGCCGACGGGTTGGGCTGGTAGCCCAGCCGCTGCATGGTCTGTTCGACCTTGCGCCGGGTCTGCTCGCGCACGTTGGGCTCGCCGTTGATCACCCGCGAGACGGTCTTCATCGACACGCCGGCGCGCGCGGCCACGTCCTCGATGCGCAGGCCCGGCGTGGCGCGTTTGCTCACCGCGGCGCGACCGCGGCCGGCGCCGGCCACACGAAGCTGGCCAGGCTGCGCGCCGGCACGGTGTAGCGGAACCCGCGCGCGCCGTCGGCGACGCTGACCGCACGTGCGCGTTCGGCGCTGTTGACCACCACCAGCACCCGCGAGCCGTCCGGATTGAGGAACGCCACGTTGTCCATGCCTTCGCTGCCCTCGCTGGAGTCGATGCGCCAGGCCTGCGGACGCACGAAGCGGCTGGCATGGGCGAGGGCATAGTACTCGTCGGTGCGCACCACGTGCTCGCCGCGCGGATCGACATCGACCACGCCGCGGCAGGTGCCGCAGCCGCCGGCATGCGGGCCGCCCTGCAGGTCCAGCGCCAGGTTCCAGAACAGCACGCCGCGCGCGCCGTGGCGCACCGACTGCACGATCAGCCGCCGCGCCTGCAGGGTCAGCCCGCCGCTGCGCAGCGGCTCCCAGTCGCCGCCGGAGCATTCGGTCATGTACGCGTCCTTGTCCGGATAGGCGGCCTGCACCGGGCTCTGCGCGGACGGGTCGCCGGCGTAGCAATGCCAGGCGACGGCGGCGACATGGCGCCGCGCCTGCGCATCGGCCAGCACCGCCAGCGGTTCCTGCGGCTGGTCCCAGTTGTGGTCCCAGTCGAAGATCAGCGGCGGGTCGCGGCGCGCGTCGAGCAGCGGGCCGAGGTGGCGGCCGATCAGTTGCGCGCGCTGCGCCGCCTCCAGGCGCATGCCCGGGTAGTCGGTGGGGGTGAAGCCCGGCTCGTTCTGCAGGGTCAGCGCGAAGATCGGCACGCCGGCCTGCGCATAGGCATCGACGTAGCGCAGCAGGTAGCGGGCGAAGGCGTCGTAGTACTCGGGCTTGAGCGTGCCGCCGATCAGGCTGCCGCTGGTCTTCATCCACGCCGGCGCGCTCCACGGCGAGGCCATGATCTTCAGGTCGGGATTGATCGCCAGCGCCTGCCGCGCGATCGGCAGCACGTCGTCGCGGTTGGGGGCGATGCTGAAGTGCGCCAGGGTCGGATCCGGCGCGTTGTTCGGCGTGTCGTCGAGGCTGTAGTGGTGGCGCGAGAAGTCCGAGGCGCCGATGGTCAGCCGCGCGAAGCTCAGGCCCAGGCCGCCGTCGGCGCGGCCGAACAGTTCGCGCATCAGCGCGTCGCGGCGTGGCGCCGGCAGTTGCTGCAGCACCCAGGCCGAAGCGTCGGTGATCGAGGCGCCGAAGCCGAGCATGCGCTGGCGCCGGGCCGCGGCATCGACGCGTATATCGGCGTCGGGCTGCGTGGTCCAGGCCGCGGCCGGTGCCGCCGCCAGCGCCTGGCGATGGTCCTGGGTGGTGATCCAGACCTGGACCTCGCCGCTCGCCTGCGGCGCGGCGAACGCCGCCCCGGACACGATCAGCAGCGTGCCGCACAGCGCGCCGGCGCAGCGCCGCCACAGGGCGGGCGAGGGCCGCGATTGCCGCGCAAACGGCATGCTGCGCCGCAGCGATTTCGCCGATGGCGCTGGCGCATCGGCCCGGATCTGACTGAACTTGCGTGGTTGCGGCACGGCGCGCTCCTGGTCGGGATTGACCGCACTGGATACGACGGGTATGACAGCGCTGTCAAAAATGCCGGGAGGGGCACGACATGAGGGGTATGCAGGAATCGTTCGTAGGCCGCGCGCGCCGCGGCGCGCCGTCGCGGCGGCTGTTGGCCGTGGCCTGTTGCATCGCCGCGTTGCAGCAGGCGCATGCGCAAACCGCCAGCGCCGATGCGCCGCCGCCCGCGGCGCAGGACACGGTCGGCACGCTGGATACGGTGCGCGTCACCGGCATCCGCCACGCCATCGAGACCGCGGTGGAGACCAAGAGCGAATCGTCGCTGATCGTGGAGGCGATCTCGGCCGAGGACATCGGCAAGCTGCCCGACGTGAGCATCGCCGACTCGATCTCGCGGCTGCCCGGCGTGGCCACCCAACGCGTGGACGGCCGTTCGCAGGTGATCAACATCCGCGGCATGTCCGAGCAGTTCGTCGGCACCACGCTCAACGGCCGCGAGCAGGTCAGCACCGGCGACAGCCGCGGCGTGGAGTTCGACCAGTTCCCGGCCGAGCTGATCAACGCGGTCACCGTCTACAAGACCGCCGACGCGGCGGTGATCGGGCAGGGCCTGTCCGGCACCGTGGACCTGAAGACGATCCGCCCGCTGGATCTGGGCGAGCGGCGCATCGTGGTCAGCGGCAACGGCGAGAAGAATTCCTTCGGCAAGCTCGGCGCCGATGGCCACGACACCGGCTACCGCGCCGCGGCGTCCTATGTCGATCAGTTCGCCGGCGACACCATCGGCGTGGCGCTCGGCGTGGCGCGGCTGAATTCGCCGTTCCAGGAAAAGCACTACAAGGCGTGGTGGTGGGGCAACCCGGATAGCTGGGGCGCGACCCAGCCGGGCAAGCCGCCGGGCGCGGTGGCGCTGCAGGGCTCGGAGGCGTGGATCAAGTCGCGCGAACTGAGCCGCGACGGCGTGATCGGCACCCTGGAGTACAAGCCCAACGAACACTTCCACAGCGTGCTCGACGGCTACTGGTCGAAGTTCGACCAGAAGGAAACCACGCATGGCGCGATGTGGTCCAACGCGCCGGACTTCAGCAACGCGCTCGGCCAGCAGGTGAGCTACAGCGACATCGTCACCACCGACCGGCAGGGCGTGCCGATCATCACCCAGGGCACCTTGAGCGGCGTGCAGCCGGTGGTGCGCAACGACCGCAACGACCGCCAGGACAAGCTGCTCTCGGTCGGCTGGACCAATACCCTGCACTGGGAGCCGTGGTCGCTGAGCCTGGACCTGAACTACTCGCGCGCCGAGCGCCGGCAATCGCAACTGGAGACCTACGCCGGCCTGGCCGATCCGCAGGACATCGGCTTCGACCTGCCGCTGAGCAACGATTTCGCGCGCTACTCGCTCGCCAATCTGGCCGATCCCGGCGCGGTGTACCTGTGGGATCCGCAGAAGTGGGGCCACGACGGGCGCCTGGAGAACTCCTGGCAGAAGGACGAGATCAAGGCCGGCCGGCTGGAGTTCAACTACGACCTGGACACCGCGCTGGTGCGCAGCATCGACCTGGGCGTGAACGTCAACCGGCGCAGCAAGGACAAGCGCGCCGACGTGTACTTCGCCGACCTGCCGGGGCGCACGCCGACCCTGGTCGACCCGGCGCTGCTGTACGCGCCGACCTCGCTGGGCTTCGCCGGCATCGGCGACGTGCTCAGCTTCGATCCGCGCGCGCTGCTGTCGCGCTACTACGGCGTGACGCTGTCGGAAAGCAACGACGACCTGCGCAAGGACTACGTGGTCGACGAGCACGTCAATACCTACTACATGCGCGCCAACATCGACATGGACCTGGGCGAGCGCGTGCGCGTGCGCGGCAACGCCGGCCTGCAGTACATCAGCACCGACCAGTCCTCCACCGGCTTCAACGCCAGCGGCGGCGCGGTGGTCGGCGCGCAGACGCTGGGCGCGCGCTACCACGACGCGCTGCCGAGCCTGAACCTGGTGTTCGACTTCGGCGATGGCTGGATGGCGCGGCTGGGCGCGGCCAAGCAGTTGATGCGCCCGCCGATCAACTACCTCAGCGCCGACGCCAGCGCCGCGGTGGACACCACCACCGGGCTGTGGAGCGGCAGCGGCGGCAATCCGACCCTGCAGCCGTATCGCGCCGATGCGGTGGATCTGTCGCTGGAGAAGTATTTCGGCTCGGCCAGCTACGTCAGCCTGGCGCTGTTCTACAAGGACCTGCAGACCTACATCTACCGGCAGAACCTGACCTGGGACTTCACCGGCTACAACCCGGACGGCAAGACCCCGCTGTCCAACATCGGCACCTTCAGCACCTGGGCCAACGGCAGCGGCGGCTACATGCGCGGCATCGAGTTCGCCGCCACCGTCACCGGCGACGTGTTCAGCGAGCGCCTGGACGGGTTCGGCGTGCAGTTCAACGGCTCCTACACCGAGTCGTCGATCGATCCCGATCCCAGCGACAACTCGCCCGGCACCGACACCATCCCCGGCCTGTCCAAGATCGTCGCCAACGCCACCCTGTTCTACGAGAAGCATGGCTTCGGCGCGCGCGTCAGCCAGCGCTACCGCGATCCCTACCGCGGCGAGTACGGCTCGCTGTTCGGCCAGCGCAGCTACCGCAACACGCTCAGCGAGCGCGTCACCGACCTGCAGCTGAGCTACGACTTTCCCGACAGCAGCCGCTTGAAGGGACTGTCGCTGATGTTCCAGGTCAACAACCTGACCAACGAGGCGTTCCGCACCGAGGTCAGCGCCGCCGGCGTGTCGTCCACGGTGTTCCTGCCCGAGGAATACACCGAGTACGGCCGCCAGTACCTGCTCGGCTTCCGCTACAAGCTCTGACCCCGCCGCACCGCCTGCCGGAGCGGGCGCCACGCCGCACGTGGCGCCCGCCGCCGCATCCGATGGAGAAACCCGCATGTCCACACCGCACCCCTGGGCGCGCGCGCTGCTTGCCGCCGCCACGTTTGCCGCCGTCGCTGCCGCCGCGCCGCCGTCCGCGCCGGCACCGGCACCGGCACCGCTGCGCGACTGGCCGGCGCTGCGCAGCGCGGTCGCGGCCGATCCGGCGATCGAAGCCCGCATCGACCAGATCCTTGGCGGCATGACCTTGCAGCAGAAGGTCGGGCAGATGACCCAGGCCGAGATCAAGTCGATCACGCCCGAGCAGGTGCGGCAGTACTACATCGGCTCGGTGCTCAACGGCGGCGGTTCCTGGCCGGGCAAGGACAAGCACGCGCGCGTGGCCGACTGGCTGCGCCTGGCCGAGGCCTACTACCAGGCCTCGATGCACACCGGTGCGCAGGTGCCGATCCCGATCGTATGGGGCACCGACGCGGTACACGGGCACAGCAACGTCTACGGCGCCACGCTGTTCCCGCACAACATCGGCCTGGGCGCGGCGCGCGACCCGGCGCTGGTCGAGCAGGTCGCGCGCGCCACCGCCGAGGCCAGCCGCGCCACCGGCATCGCCTGGGCGTTCGCGCCGACGCTGGCGGTGGCCGAGGATCCGCACTGGGGACGGACCTACGAAAGCTTCTCCTCCGATCCGGCGCTGGTGCGTCGCTACGGCGCCGCCTACGTGCGCGGCATGCAGGGGCGACTGGGCGACGATGCCAGCGTGCTCGCCACCGCCAAGCACTACCTGGGCGATGGCGCCACCGAGCACGGCCGCGACCAGGGCGTGGCGCGGATCGACAAGGCGCGCATGGTCAACGTGCACGGACAGGGCTACTACGGCGCGATCGAGGCCGGGGTGCAGACCGTGATGGCCTCGTACAGCAGTTGGAACGACGTCGCCGCCGGCGTCGATTACGGCAAGATGCACGGCGCCGAACCGCTGCTCACCGGGGCGCTGAAGCGCAAGATGGGCTTCGATGGCTTCGTGGTCTCCGACTGGAACGGCATCGGCCAGGTGCCGGGCTGCAGCAATGCCAGCTGCGCGCAGGCGATCAACGCCGGCGTGGACATGGTGATGGTGCCCGACGACTGGAAGGCGTTCATCGACAACACCATCGCCCAGGTGCGCTCCGGGCAGATCCCGCAGGCGCGCATCGACGATGCGGTGCGGCGCATCCTGCGGGTCAAGCTGCGCGCCGGGCTGTTCGCGCACGCGCCGTCGGCCAGCCGCTATGCCGGGCGCGAGGACGCGCTGGTGCACCGCGACCTGGCGCGGCGCGCGGTGCGCGAATCGCTGGTGCTGCTGAAGAACGAGCGCGGCGCGCTGCCGCTGCGCCGCGGCCAGCGCCTGCTGGTGGTCGGCAAGAGCGCCGACAACCTGGCCGACCAGGCCGGCGGCTGGTCGCTGACCTGGCAGGGCACGGACAACCGGAACGCCGATTTCCCCAATGCGCAGAGCATCCTGGCCGGCTTGCGCGAGGTGGGCGGTGCCGACAGCGTGCGCTATGCCGAATCGGTCGCCGCGGCGGCGCCGGGCAGCTACGACGCCATCGTCGCGGTGATCGGCGAAACCCCGTATGCCGAGGGCAGCGGCGATATCGTCGCCTCCAGCACCATGGCCCACAGCCAGCGCCATCCGGAGGACCTGAAGACGCTGCAGGACGCGGCCGCGACCGGCAAGCCGGTGATCACGGTGTTGCTGTCCGGGCGCCCGCTGTACGTCAACGACCTGCTCAACCTGTCGCAGGCCTTCGTCGCCGCCTGGCTGCCGGGCAGCGAGGGCGGCGGCGTGGCCGACGTGCTGTTCGGTGGCACGCACGACTTCCGCGGCCAACTCGGCTTCCCGTGGCCGGGACAGGCCTGCCCGCCGCCGGTGGCGCCGGCCGACCCGGCGCGGCCGCCGTTGTTCGCGGTCGGCTACGGTCTGCGCTACGCGCGTGGCGGGCGCGTGGGCGCCTTGCCGGTGCGACTGCCGGAGAACTGCGGCGCAGCCACCGCGCTGCCGGTGTTCAACCTGCGCGATGCGCCGCCGTTTTCCCTGAAGCTGGCCGCGCGCGGCCAGCAGCAGGCGCTGGGCGCGGACCTCAACGCCGAACGGCAGTGGCCGCAGCCCGCGCCGGCGCTGCGCGTGCGCACGGTGCAGGTCAACACCCAGCAGGATGCCAAGCAGGTCACCTGGCTGGCGCCGGCGCGGCTGTTCGCCAGCAGCGACGCCAGCCAGAACCTCACCGCGCTGGCGCAGGCGCACGCCGCGCTGCAGTTCGACGTGGCGGTGGAGCAGGCGCCGACCGCGCCGGTGACGCTGCGCCTGGGCTGCACGCGCGGCTGCGGCGAAGGCATCGACATCGGCCCGCTGCTGGCCGCCGCCGGCAAGGCCAAGCGCACCGTGACCGTGCCGCTGGCCTGCTTCGCCAAGCGCGGCGCCGACCTCGGCGGCATCGACATGCCGTTCGCGGTCGATGCCGACGCGCCGTTCGCGGCCGCCTTCACCCGCATCCAGGTCGTCGCCGGCGCCGCGGACGCGAGCGACGCGGTGCGCTGCGAGTAGCCGCCATGCGCGGCGGTGGGGGCCGGGGCGTTCGACGCCGAGCGCCGCCGGCGCAAGCGTGTCGGCGTCATCCCACGGCCTATGCGGTGGCGATGGGCGGGCGTTCCGGGTGAGTCCGCACGCCCGCGCGTGCCGGCATGACGGCACGCGCGGGATGACGGCTTCGTTCGTCGCGGCTGAAGCCGCTCCTACAGGGACGTCGCGCGGCGGACGCGGCGTTCCTTGGCTCGTCGTGGGACGGACTTCAGGCCCGACGCTTGGTTCGCGCGCCATCCGCGCACGCGGCCGGCGCCATCCGCGGTTGACGCCCGATACGCTACCCTGGCGCCCCGTTGTTCGTTGGCGCTGTGCGATGTTCCGCTGGTTCGAATCCCTGATCGACGTCTTCCCCAAGGTGGAGACCCGGATGCCGCCGCGCGACGTCGCGCGCTTCTATCTGCACTACCTGCGGCCGCTGTGGCCGTTGCTGCTGGCCACGGTGGTGGCGGGCTTGCTGCTGGCGTTGGTGGAAGTGGCGATGTTCGATTTCCTCGGGCGCATCGTCGACATGCTCGCCGAGCAGCCGGGGCCGGACTTCTTCCGGCGCCACGCCGGCGAACTGGTGTGGATGGCGCTGATCGTGCTGGTGGCGCGCCCCTTCTTCGTCGGCCTGCACAACCTGCTGGTGAACCAGGCGATCGTGCCCGGCCTCAGCAACCGCGCGCGCTGGCTGATGCACAACTACGTGGTGCGGCAGAGCCTGGGCTTCTTCCAGAACGATTTCGCCGGGCGCATCGCCAACCGGGTGATGCAGACCGGGACCTCGCTGCGCGAATCGGCGGTGCAGATGGTCGATGCGCTGTGGTACATCGTGGTCTACACCGGCAGCGCGCTGTGGCTGTTCGCCCAGGCCGATCCCTGGCTGATGCTGCCGCTGATCGCCTGGCTGCTGGTGTACGTGGGCTTGATGGTCTACTTCGTGCCGCGGATGAAGCAGCGCGCCTGGATCGCCTCGGACGCGCGCTCCAAGGCGATGGGCCGCATCGTCGACGGCTACACCAACATCGCCACGCTCAAGCTGTTCTCGCACGCCGGGCGCGAGCAGGGCTATGTGCGCGAGGCGATCGAGGAACTGGCGGTCAAGCATCGCCGGCAGACGCGCATGACCACCACGATGGACACCGCCATCGCCATCGCCAACGGGTTCCTGATCGCCGGCACCTGCGGCCTGGCGCTGTGGCTGTGGAGCCGCGGCGAGATCAGCGTGGGCGCGATCACCGTGGCCACTGGCCTGGTGATCCGCATCCACAACATGTCCGGCTGGATCATGTGGACGGTCAACGGCCTGTTCGAGGACATCGGCGCGGTGCAGGACGGCATGGAGACGATCGCGCAGCCGGCGCAGGTGCAGGACCGCGCCGACGCGGTGCCGCTGCGGGTCGAACGCGGCGAGGTGCGCTTCGAGGACATCCATTTCCACTACGGCAAGCGCGGCGGGGTCATCGCCGGGCTGGACCTGCAGGTACGCGCGGGCGAGAAGATCGGCCTGGTCGGGCCGTCCGGCGCCGGCAAGTCGACCCTGGTCAACGTGCTGCTGCGGCTGTACGACCTGGAAAGCGGACGCATCCTGATCGACGGGCAGGACATCGCCGGCGTCACCCAGGAAAGCCTGCGCGGGCAGATCGGCCTGGTCACCCAGGACACCTCGCTGTTGCACCGCTCGATCCGCGACAACCTGCTGTACGGCCGTCCCGACGCCAGCGAGGCGCAGGTGCACGCGGCGGTGGCCAAGGCGCGCGCGGCCGAGTTCATCGAACAGTTGGTGGACGGCGAAGGCCTGCGCGGCTACGACGCGCAGGTCGGCGAGCGCGGCGTGAAGCTGTCCGGCGGCCAGCGCCAGCGCATCGCCATCGCGCGCGTGCTGCTCAAGGACGCGCCGATCCTGATCCTGGACGAAGCGACCTCGGCGCTGGATTCGGAAGTGGAGGCGGCGATCCAGGACAGCCTGGACGAACTGATGGCCGGCAAGACAGTGATCGCGATCGCGCACCGGCTCTCGACCATCGCGCGCATGGACCGCCTGGTGGTGATGGACCAGGGCGTCATCGTCGAAACCGGCACCCACGCCGAACTGGTCGCCCACGGCGGCCTGTATGCGCGCCTGTGGGCGCGGCAGACCGGTGGGTTCGTTGCGGGATAGCGTGTCGGTGGGACGGGCACCTCTAACACATAGTGTCCTGTAGGAGCGGCTTCAGCCGCGACGGGCTGTACCGGTAACGCATGGTCGCGGCTGAAGCCGCTCCTACAGGGCGAGCTGCATCGGGATGATTGTGGCGAAAGAAGCTTATTAGAGGTGCCTTTCAGTCGCGACGAACGTGCCGGTACGGCCTGTCGCGGCTGAAATCGCCCCCACAACATTTGGGGGGCGTTATCGCATTCGCGCTAACGCCCCACGGTTCGCTCCGCAAACCGCGGGCCCCGGCTCATCATCTCCCCACATCCCCCGCGCCTGTCGGCGCGCCCCCCTTGACTCAGGGGGGCTTTTTCTCCAGATGGACCGGGAAGGCATCAGCCGCGAGAACCGCTCTCACGATTCCCCATTCCCGAATCCCCATTTCCGGCTACTTGATCGGCTCGTCCAGCATCAACTCGCGCACGAACCGCACCGGCGGCGCGCCGTAGGACAGCACCTGGTCGTGGTAGGCCTTGAGGTCGAACGTGTCGCCGAGCTTGGCCTGCATCGCCTTGCGCAGGTCCAGGTGCTCCTGCACGCCGACGAAGTAGGTCGGCAGCTGCGCCGAGGTCAGCTGCGCGCGCACCCACTTGCCCTCGGCTTCGCTCTGCTGCTGGAAGGTGTCGTGCACCATCAGTTGCAGCGCCTGTTCCTTGCTCCAGTTGTCCACGTGCACGCCCTGGTCGAGCAGCGCGTTGGCGATGCTGCGCAGGTAGAACTTCAGCTGCACCAGGTGGAACAGCGGGTCGTTGTCCAGGTAGCCCTGCTCCTGCATCATCCGCTCGGTGTACACCGCCCAGCCCTCGGCGAACACGCCCGAGCGCAGCACGCCGCGCAGGGTCGAGGGGAACTTGGCCGAGTGCCAGCCTTCCACGTAGTGGCCGGGCACGCCTTCGTGGATGCTCAGCAGGTGGATCATGCGCCCGTTGTATTCGCGCAGGAACGATTCGGCCTGCTGCGCGCTCCAGTCGTCGGGAATCGGCGACACCGCGTAGAAGGTCTTCAGGTTCTTGTCCAGCGGGCCGGGCGAATCGCAGTAGGCCACCGCCACGCCGCGCTGGAATTCGGGCATCAGGATGATGTCCACCGGCGCGTCGGGCAGGGTCAGCAGGTTCTTGCGGCGCACGAACTCGGTGGAGGACGCCAGCGAGGCCTTGGCGTCGTCGACCACCTTGTCGCGCGCCGGGTGCTGCGCGTAGGCCAGTTCCAGCGCCGCCTCGATCGCCTGTTGCTGCTGCGCGTCGCTGGGCGCGTCGGGCAGCGCCGGCGCGTTCGGCGTGTCCTTCAACACGGTGCGGGCGATGCCGTACATCTCCTCGCGCACGCGCGTGAGCTCGGCCTGCGCGCGCTGCTTGATCTCGGCGCGCGACAGCGACGAATTGAGCGCGAACTTGAGCTTCTGGTCGTACTTCTCCGCGCCGATGCGGAAGTCGCCCTTGGCGTTGGGCACCAGGGTCTTGTCCAGCCAGGTCTGCTGCTCGGCCACCGCCTTCTTCAGTCCGTCGATCGCCGCCTGCAGGCGCTGCGCGTCGGCGGCCGGCAATTCCTTGACGTGCGGGACGATGAAGCCGTCGACGATGCTGAGGATGCCCTGGTTCTGCTTGGCCACGGTCTGCGCGTTGATCAGCGGCACCCGCGCCGGATCCAGGTTCGCGCGCGCCTGCGCGAACAGCGCCGGGATCTTCTCCATGCGCGCGGTGGCCGACTTCAGCCGCTCCGGCAGCGGCGCGAATTCGCGCGCCATCAGCCCGTAGATCGCGCCGCCGGCCAGGCCGTTGTAGACCTGCGGATCGGTGGCCCAGCCCTGCGCTACTTCGCTGTTCCAGATGTCGGACTGCAACTGGTTGCGCAGGATCGCCGCATCGACCTGGTTCTCGCGCGAGAGCTTGGCCACGTCCAGCTTGTCCAACTCGGCCAGCAGGTGCTTGCTGGCGTCCAGGCTCTTCTGCCGGCCGGCGGCGCTGAGGTCGTCCAGCTCGCTGTCGTAGCGGTGGTCGCCGGTCTGGGTGGCGCCGACCGGGGACAGCTGCATCCAGGTGTCCACGGCGCGCTTGGACAGGGCGGCGAAGGCGGCATCGGCGGCCGCGTCGGCGGCAGGGGCGGCGGCGCCGGGCGCGGCGGCGGCGGGCGACGACGGGGCATCGGCGGGCTTCTGGCAGCCGGCGAGGGCGGCCAGCAGGGCGGCGGCGAGCAGGTGCTTGCGCATCGGGGTTCCTGATGTGGGTCGATCCACCAGCATAGGCGGCCGCTGCCGCCCGTGCACCTGCCGTTGGATTACCCTTGCGCTTCTCGACTTGGACCTTAAGGAGTGCAGGGATGAACTACACCGGCAGCTGCCATTGCGGCCGCATCGCCTTCGAACTGGACACCGAAGCGCCGATCGCCGAGGTCTACGATTGCAACTGCTCCATGTGCCGCCGCCGCGGCGGGCTGCTGTGGTTCGGCGCGCGTGCGGCGCTGTCGCTGCGCAGCGCGGCCGAGGCGCTGGGCACCTATCGCTTCCATCGCGAGCACATCGAGCATCACCATTGCCCCGACTGCGGCATCGCGCCGTTCAGCGAGGGCCGCCATCCCAAGACCGGCGAGCCCACCGTGGCGGTCAACGTGCGCTGCCTGCCGCAGGTGGACCTGCTGGCGCTGCAGGTGCACCGCGTGGACGGAGCCAGCCTGTGAGGGCGGCGGCACTGCAGTGGGGTGTGCTGCTGCTGGCACTGGTGGCGGGCGGCTGTTCCAGGAAGATCGGCGAGGCCAGTGCGCCCGCCAGCGCCAGCGCTGCCGAAGCCGCGGCGGCCGCCGCGACCGCGGATGGCCGCGCGGCGATGCTGGCTTACGAGCACGAAGTGAGCGTGGAGCTGCCGGCGGCGCAGATCGAGGCGCGGCTCAAGCAGGCCCAGGAGAGTTGCCTGAGCGGGCGCTTCGGCGCATGCAACGTGCTATCGGTGGAGCAGCGTGGCGGCGACTTTCCGCATGCGTCGCTGACCGTGCGCATCGTGCCGGCCGGGGTCGAGCCGCTGATCGCCCAGGCCGGCAGTGGCGGCGAGATCGGCAGCCGCAGCACCCAGGCCGAGGACCTGGCGCAGGTGGTGCAGGACAACGCCGCGCTGCAGCAGCGGCTGCAGGCCGAGCAGCGTCGCCTGCAGGAGTTCCAGCAGCGGCGCGACCTCAGCGTCGCCGACATGATCAGCCTGTCGGAGAAGATGGCCGAGGTGGACACGCAACTGCTGGCCGCCAGCCAGGACGCGGCGCAGCATCGCCGGCGCATCGAGACGCAGAAACTCACCTTGCGCTTTTCCGCACCCGACGGCGAGCGCGGTCGCGGCGAGATCGGCGAGGCGTTCACCGACATGGGGTCGATCTTCGCGTCCGCCACAGCTTGGGCGATCCGCGCGGTGGCGGCATTGGCGCCCTTCGTGCTGCTCGGCGCCGTGCTCTGGTGGCTGCTCGCCTGGCTGCGTCGGCGCCGCAGGCGCGCTTGACGTGCTGAGGTGCTAAAGCGCCACCTGTAGGAGCGGCTTCAGCCGCGACCGGGCGTTACCGGTAACACCCGGTCGCGGCTGAAGCCGCTCCTACAGGCCTTCGGCAACCGCAAGGCAGGCGTCAGCCTTCGTCCTGCTCGAATTCCACGATCACTTCCAGGTCGAAGGCCAATGCCTCCACCGCCTCGCGCACCTTCTGCGCGGTGGCGAGGTTGCCGGCCTCGATCTCCACTTCGTGGGTGCCCGGGCCCTGGTCGTCGGGCAGGCCGGCGGAGCTGGAATCGTCGTCGTCCATATGGTCCATCAGGTCGTCGATCTCCTCGACGTGCTCGATGCCTTCCAGGCTGCCCAGCAGGTTGATGATCGCGCGCGCGTCGTCTTCGCTGCCGGTGATGCGGATACGGAGCAGGGGCATGGGCCTTCCTCTGAGTGGGGAAGGGCAAGGCTAGGCAGGCGCCGGCTAAGGCGAAGTGATGACGCCTCAGCGTACGTGCGGGTCCAATGCGGTCTGGTCCAGCGCGGCCTCGTCCAGCACCGGCGCCAGCAGCGCCGTGGCCGCCGCGCGCAGCATCGCCGGGGCGATGTAGTGGCGATGGGCGCGCGCGATCAGCGCCATGTACAGGTGGCCGAAGCCGTTGCGACAGGCCACGCGCGTGTCCAGGCTCAGTTCGACGCTGCCGTCCTCGGCCACCGCCACGCCCACGCAACTGCGGAACGCCAGGTGCCGGTCGTCGGCGCCGAGCAGGACCTGCGCGCGCCGGTCGCGCGGCGCCTGCGCCTGGTCCAGTACCGGGAAGCGGCCGGCGAACAGGCGATCGCGTTGCGGCGACAGCAGCGAGGACACCGGGCAACCCAGCGGCGAGGTGCGCAGGTGCAGCGGCGCGACCAGCACGTTGCGGATGCGCATCAGCCAGGTCACGCCCAGCGGCGGGCGCTGCATGAAGCCTTCCAGCAAGGCCACCATCAGCGCGTGCGCGCCATGCTGGCGCAGTTGGTGCGCTTCGATGCGCAGGCGCACGCTGTCCTGATGGTGGTGCGCGGGCAATTCGCGCCACAGCAGCGAACCGGGTGCCGGCTGCGGCAACGACCGCACCGGCGCCAGCCGCGGCGCCAGCGCGGCGAAGCCGGGCGGATGCCGCCAGCGGCTCAGCGCCTGGCGCAGACGACCGCTCAGCGCGCGCAGGCCGGCGCACCACGCCAGCCGGCGGCTGCCGGGCGAGGCGGACAGCGACAGGCGCACCGTGGGCACCCGCATGGCCTGCGCCTGCGGCGATGCCAGCAGCGCGGCCACCGGCGCCGGCAGCAGTTCGGTCAGGGTCGCGATGTCGGCATCGCCGGCCAGCACCTGCGCGCGCACGGCGTCGGTCAGCTCGCCGCCGGCCTCGTCGCTGTGGCAGGACAGGGCGAAGAACGCCGGATGCGCCGCGTTGGCGCGCAGCGGTACGAACTGGTGCCAGGTGCCGCCGCCGAAGCGCACGGTGAACAGGCAGTCGGCCGGCAGGTCGACATGGCGCAGCGCGGCCAGGAAGTGCTGCGGGTCCTGCTCGATCTGCGCCATCGACGCGGTGCTGAAGCGCAGCTGCGCGCCGCCGCTGCCGGTGATCGCGGTGAACATGCGATGGCCGGCATGGCGATGGAAGGGATGGCCGTCCGCGCCGACCGCGAAGGAGAACAGCGCGGTGCGCTCGCCGTTGCCGAAATCGGTGCCGGCCAGGCGCGCCGACGGCTCGTCCAGCGCGTCGCGAAAGGTCGGATGCGCGCGCTGGCGCACGCAGGCCTGGGCGATCAACGGATCGCCGGCGCCGGCGCCGAGCTGCGCGATCAGCGTCACTTCCACCGGCAACCCGCCGCTGTAGGAGGCCAGGCGCACGGAGGGAAAGCCGGCCTGGGCGGCGGCGGTTTCGCGAAGCGGGGCACTGGTGGACATCGGCGGATTCCTTGTGCCGTGGCGGAGAGGGGTCAGGCGTTCTTTTTCGCCAGCTTGCGCGCTTCGCGCTTGAGCGGGCCGGCGCTGGGGCACACCTCGAAGGCGAAGCCGCTGAGCGTATTGACCAGGTTGTCCGGGGTCAGCCGGTACACCACGAACTGGCCGCGGCGTTCGCTGGACACCAGGCCGGCCGCTTCCAGCACCGAGAGATGCCGCGAGATGGCCGGCGCGCTCATCGCGAAACGCTGGCCGATCTGCCCGGCGGTGAGTTCCTGCGCCGACAGGTAGGCGAGGATCTCGCGACGGGGGCGCGAGGCGAGGGCTTCGAAGACGCGGTCGATGGACATCTGGTATTAGCTAATTAACGAATTAGTTAATTAATGACGCGTTGTCGGGCGGATGTCAAGTACGCAGGCGGCGCGGCCCGATCCGGCGGTGGCGTCAGGTGCGCCGCCTTGCGTAGGAGCGGCTTCAGCCGCGACAGGCACCCTCGGTCCGCGCACAGGCGGAAGGCGCGATGACCGGCCATGTCCACGGCGGCGGTGCCGGCGTGATCGCTGTTGGGACCGCCGAGGTGACGGGCGCGGTACCGCGCTTCGTTCAAGGTTCCTTGCCGGTCGTCACCAGGCGCAGGAAGGCCTCGTGCTGGTAGCGGCTCATGCGCAATTGCTGGCCGGTCTCCATCGTGACCACATGGTGGCCGTTGAACCAGGGATGGATCGCCTTGACCCGGCGCAGGTTGACGATCGCCGATCGATGCACGCGGGCGAAGTGGCGCGGGTCCAGCCGTGCGGCCAGGGTGGCCATGGTCTCGCGCAGTTCATGGGTGCGGTCGGCCAGGTGGATCAACACCGTGTTGCGGCTGGCCTTGATCCAGACGATGTCCTCTACCGCGACCAGCACCACCGCTTCGTCGACGCGCACCGGAATCCGTTGCAGATAGTCGTCGCGCTGGCGCAGCGCATCCAGGGTCTGCAGGATGCGCGCCTCGGCAAGGGAACCCATGCCGCTGCCGGCGGACAGGCGCCGCTTCGCGCGCTGCAATGTCTCGGCGAAGCGTTCGCGGCTGAAGGGCTTGACCAGGTAGTCCACCGCATTGGCCTCGAATGCACGGACCGCGTACTGCTCGTAGGCGGTGACGAAGATCGTCGCCGGCATGTTGGCCGCGCCGATCGTGGCGAGGACGTCCATGCCGGTCATCGCCGGCATCTGGATGTCCAGGAACACCAGGTCGGGCGACTGGCCGCGGATCGCGATCACCGCGGACGCGCCATCGCCGCATTCGCCCAGCAGTTCGATGTCCGGATCGGCGCGCAGCAGCCGCACGATGGCGTGGCGCGCGATCGGCTCGTCGTCGATGACCAGCGCGGTGATGCTCATGCGGCGACATGCTCCGGGGCGTCCTCGCCGTCCAGTTCGCGGAACGGCAAGCGGATGCGGCAGGAAACGCCTTGTGGATAGAGCATGTCGAGGCGGATGTCGGCGTTGTCGCCGTAGAGCTCCTTCAGCCGCAGGCGGGTATTGGAGAAACCGATGCCGTGTCCGCCCGCGCCGCTGTTTTCCTGCAGCGTGCTGTTGCCGTTGCGCACTTCGATGGACAGCGTGTCGCCTTCGCGCCGGCTCTCGATCTCGATGCGGTCGCTGCCGACACGCTGGCCGATGCCATGGCGGATCGCATTTTCCACCAGCGGTTGCAGCAGCAGGCTGGGCACCGCGCAGTGCAGCGTGCCGGGCGCGACATAGACCGTCGTGCGCAGGCGGTCGCCATAGCGCTTGCGCTGGATGCCGAGATACAGGTCGAGCAGGGCCAGTTCGCGTTCCAGGGTGATTTCCTGGCCATCGTAGTCTTCCAGGAAGGCGCGCAGCAGTTCGCTCAACCGCAGCAGCATGTCCTCGGCGGCGACGGTGTCTTCGTCCAGCAGGGTGACGATGGCATGCAGCGTGTTGAACAGGAAATGCGGTTGCAGTTGGCTCTTCAGCGCTTGCAGGCGCGACTGCGCCAGTTCGGCGGCCAGGCGGCTGGCTTCCACTTCGCGCCTGGCCTTTTCGGCGTGGAAGTGCAGCGCCTGCTGGATCGCGAACAGGGTCCAGTAGGTCAGCAGCCCGATGGCGAAGTGCTGCTCCAGGAAATACCCCAACTGTTCGGCGAAACCGCTGGGTTCGAACACGGTGGAGACCAGCGCGCCGATGACCATCGCGGCGAACGTCACGCACAGGCTTGCGGCCGCCTGCGCGCCAAGCCCGTGGAAGCGCTGGGCGCCGCGGACAGGAAAGCGTTCGGCGAGCCGGAAGACCAGGGGGGCGAGGGTCGCCCAGGTGTACCACTGGATCAGCGACCAGCGAATGGGCACCCAGAGCGGCCATCCGCCGGCAGATCCGTTGTTGACCATGGTCTGGAGCATGAACACCATGGCCACCATCGTCCACAGCGCGATGTAGCGCGACAGGCGGATGTCGGTATTGCCGAGTCGGACGTTCATCCAAGGGCGGTCGAGGGGGGACGGGGGCATCCTAGGCGCAGCGGCACGCCGTGGAAAGCGCTGGCGCGCGCGCACTACGATTGGGAGCGCGATAGCGACGATTCGTCCCAACTCGATATGCAGCCGCGCGGCGACGCGGCCTGATGGGCATGCCGGCACACGGGAATCGTTCCCCTCGCTGCTGGCGAATCCCTCCCATCGGAGCTCACGCCATGCCCTCGATTCGTCTGCTTGCCCCGACTCTTTCTCTGTGCATCGCGACGACACAGGCGGCCGCGGCCGAGCCGGCGCGCTATCTGGAGCTGAGCAACCGCGCCCACGACGCGCTGATCGCGCTGGCGGTCGCTGCGCCGGGCAGCGATGCCTTCCGTGACATCGCGCTGGGCGCGCCGTTGCAGGGCGGTGGCGATGCCGCGACCTTTCGGCTCGCAGGCGATGCCTGCCGCTACGACCTTCGCTTCACCTTTCGCAACGGACGTTCGATGCTGTATCCCAACGTGGACATCTGTGCGAACCGTGTCCGCATCCGTCCGCTGCCGCACTCGCAGTCGGGCAGGCGTGCGGTGCCGGTCGCGCAGACGGCGGGGACGTCACCTTGAACCGCGCTGCATTCGCTTCGCTTTGGGGGCACGCCGCCCCTCGCTGCCCGTTACTCCCGCTCTCTGTGGGAGGGACTTCAGTCCCGACGCGACCCGCCGTGGGACCCAGGGCCGCGGTCGCGCTGCCACCTCACGGCGCGCGCGCACGGCATCCGTCGCGGCCGATGCCGCGCCTGCGAACGCGCGCGGCCAGGCGAGCTAACGCGCCGTCGGCGGCAACCCGAGCAGTTCCGCCGGCAACGCCGGCATCGGCGTGCGCTCGTCCTGGGCCTCGCGCTTGAGCCAGTCGATGAACTGGCTGGCCGCCGGACTGGGCAGGCGATGCCCGGGATGCACGATGTAGTAGGAGTAGCGCGCCTTCAGCGCCGGGCCGGGCAGGCGCACCAGCTCGTAGCGCTGCAGGTACGGCTGGGCGATGTGCTTGCGCGCCAGCACCGCGCCGACGCCGTACACCGCCGCGCGCATCGCGTCGGTGCTGTCGTTGAAGGTGTGCATCGGCGGCAGCGCCACGCCGCGTACGCCGGCGGCGCGGAACCAGTCGCGCCAACCCTGCGGCGACATGTCGGTGAGCAGCGGCAGCCGCGCGATCTGCTCGGGGCGATGCAGCGCCGCCAACTGCGGCAGCGCCGGCGAGGCCACCGGAAACAGTTCGTCGTCCATCAGGTGGTGCGAGGTCAGCCCCGGCCACGCGCCCTGGCCGTAGCGGATGCCCAGTTCCGGGCCGCCTTCCTCGAAGCGCGAGAACGCCGCGTCGGTCTGGATGTCCAGGCGCACGTGCGGATGCGCCTGGCAGAAGCGCGGCAGCCGCGGCAGCAGCCAGCAGTACGATAAGGAGCGCAGCGTGGTGATGCGCAGCGGCGCGGTGTCGGCCTGCGGGTGCAGGTTGCCGGCCACGGCGGCGATGTCGGCCAGCGCCGCGCTGGCCGCGTCGGCCAGTTGCCGGCCTTCCGCGGTCAGCTTGACCCCTCGGGCGTGGCGCTGGAACAGGGCGGCGCCGAGCAGCGCTTCCAGCTTGCGCACGTGGTGGCTGACCGCGCTGGCGGTGAGGTGCAGCTCCTCCGCGGCGTGGGCGAAGTTCTGGTGGCGGGCCGCGGCGGCGAACACGCCGAGCGCGGGCAACAGGGCGGGGCGCAATTGCATGGGCAGGCACGCGGCAGATTTGTGGCTCGCCACGATACTACGCGCTTGTGGACATTGCGGCGTGGCGGGATCCTGGCAGCCATGCGCAAGATGCGAGGCCGGTGCAGCCCATGCGGGCCGCGGCCGCCGCCTGGCTGTACCCGGCACGCCGGGCGCGAGCAGCCCGCGACGGCATCGCCACGCCCCCCAGTCCAGGAGACATCACGGTGAATGCAGCCAACCCCACTTCCGGCGAACCGCTCGACCATCGCCCCGCGGCGGCACGCGATTGGCGCACGCCGCTGGAACTGTTGTTCCTGGGCATGGTCTGGGGGTGCTCGTTCCTGTTCATGCGTGTGGCGGCGCCCCGGTTCGGCGCCTACGCGCTGGTGGAACTGCGCCTGGCGCTGGGCGCCGCGGTGCTGCTGCCGTTCCTGTGGATGGCGCGCGCGCGCTTTCCGCTGCGGCGCTGGCCGACGCTGGCGGCGATCGGCCTGCTCAACTCGGCGCTGCCGTTCCTGCTGTTCGCCTGGGGTGCGCAGCACGCACCGGCCGCGATCGGCGCGATCTGCAACGCGATGACCGTGCTGTTCACCGCGCTGATCGCCTTCCTGTTCTTCGGCGAGAAGATCGGCACGCGCCGCGCGCTGGCCTTGCTGATCGGCTTCGCCGGCATCGTGGTGCTGGCCACCGGCAAGTCGGCGGGGCTCAGCGTGGGGCCGGCCGCGTTGGCCGGCGCCACCGCCTCGCTGCTGTACGGCATCGGCTACAGCCTGGTGAAGCGGCATATGAGCGACCTGCCGCCGGCCGCCGCCGCCGCCTCCACCCTGGGCTGCAGCGCGCTGTTGCTGGCGCCATTGGCATGGACGCATTGGCCGGCCGCGCCGGTGCCGGCGGTGGCCTGGGCCTGCGCCGGCGCGCTGGGCGTGGTCTGCACCGGGCTGGCGTTCCTGATGTACTACCGGCTGATCCAGCGCATCGGCCCGGCGCGCGCGTCGACGGTGACCTACCTGGTCCCGGTGTTCGGCGCGCTGCTGTCCTGGGCGATTCTCGGCGAGCCGCTGACCTGGAGCATGTTGCTGGCCGCGGTGCTGATACTGGGGAGTGTCGCCTTCAGCCAACGCGCGCGTTAGGGCGCGGCGGCCTGCCGCAACTGGCGGACATGCGCTTGGATCGGGGACACTCGGGCGCGTGGCGAGCGTTCCAGTCGCGCGCCAGGGCGACGCCATCGATTGGTGGCGTACGCCATGGCCTGGAAACCCCACGCAACCATGCATTCCCTATGGCCTGGAGATCCACGCAATGACGCAGTCCCTGCTCGCATCGCAGTTCGCCTTCAAGGCCTGGGCCAACGCCGAACTGCTGCAGGCGCTGGCGCGGATCGACGCGGACGCGTATCCGGCGCAACGGCACCGCGCGATCCGGCTGTTGAACCACACCTACGTGGTGGACCGGATCTTCGCCGCGCACCTGGACGGCGGCACGCATGCGTTCACCGCCAGCAACACCCCGCAGACGCCGGCGCTGGACGCACTGGGCACGGCCGTCGCCGCATCCGATCGCTGGTATGCCGACTACATCGCCCGGCTCGATGCGAGCGCATTGCGGGAGTCGCTCGCATTCCGCTTCACCGATGGCGACGCCGGGCGCATGACCCGCGAGGAAATGCTGTTCCACGTGCTCGCGCACGGCGCCTTCCACCGCGGCAACATCGCCATGCTGCTCAGCGACTGCGGACTGGAACAGCCGCGCGAACTGTTCACCCGCTTCCTGCACATGCGCGACCCCGAGCGCCGTGGCACGGCGCCCTGATCGCCCTGCCGCGCGCGAACCAAAGAACGCGGCAAGCCGGTAGGCACGCGACGCGTCACTGCGGCGGCGTGCGCACCGGCAGCGGGACGTTGCACAGGTCGATGTGGCCGGCCGGGCGCTTGTAGAAATCGTCCTTGCGGTTGCGCCGCGCCTCGACCACGTCGCGGAAGGTCCGGGTATCGGTGCGCAGCAGCTGCAGCGGCGTGCGTTGCGCCTCCGGCACGTCGCTGGCAAGGGTGATCGCGCGGATCGGCGTGCGCTGTTCGGGCTTGGCGTAGAAGCCCATCGGATCCGGCCCGCGCGGGATCACGCTGAGCAGCTCCATGCCCTTGACCACGCGGCCGACCACGGTGATGTTGCGATCCAGTTGTCGCGGCGACTGCCCGGTGACCACGTACAGTTCGGCGCCGATGCTGCTGTCCTCCTCGTTGTTGCGTCCGGCGCCGAGGGTGCCGTAGCAATGCGCCAGCCACGCGGTGCCGTCCTTGGGATCGCGCGCGGCCGGGAGGCCGTCGACGAAACCCACCTGCGGCGCCCAGCCGTCGCGGTCGGGCAGTGCCTCGAACGGCAGGCCCTTGGCCGGACGCTGGAATTCGGCCGGCAGGTGCCGTTTGGCCGACCCCAGCGACTTGGCCTTGCCCGGCTCCTCGCCGTCGGGATCGCCGAACTGCACCACGAAGTTGTCCTGCGAGCGGTAGATGCTCAGCCCGTCCCAGAAGTGCGCGTGGGCCAGGGTCCGGATGTTGCCGACGTGTTCCGGCGCGAACGCCGGCGCCAGTTCGATGACCACGCGGCCGCTGTCCAGGTCCAGATACAGCGTGTTGGCCGGGTCCAGCGTGCGCCAGTCGCTGGGCTTGGACGCGTCCAGGATCTGCTGCGGACTGCGGTACGGCGTCGCCGGCGCGGCGGCCTGCACGATGGTGGCGGCGGACAGCAGCGCGAGGGCGAGCAGGGTGGGGCGCAAGGGCATGGCGGCAGCCTGGAGGACGGTAGCCGATTCTTACCCAGCCACCGGCGGCTGCCAATGCCAATGCCGACGCCGACGCCGACGCCGCAACGCCGACGCTGCGGCGATCGGGTTCAGCGCGCCGGCGCGGCGCGCTGCTGGACGTCCTGCATGTCCTGGGCGGCGGCCGCCGCGGGCGGGGTCGCCGCGCGCAAGGCGTCGAGCTGGCGCATGCTGTCCTGCAGCGGGATCGCCGCGGCCTGCGCATCCACGTAGGCGGTGCGCTTGTCCGCGGCCAGCGGGTCGCCCTGCACCGCGAACACGCGGCCGGCGTCATTGCGCAGCACATGATCGACCTCGGTCAGGCCTTCGCGCTTGGCCGACAGCAGCAACTGGGTCGCCAGTTGGGGGTCGGCCGGACGCAGCTTGGCGTCGATCGCGCACTGCATCGCATAGTCGGGGTGGGCCGGATCGCGCGGATCGGGCGCGGCGCTCGCGCGCGCGCCTGGCGTGGCGGCTGCCGCAACCGGGGCGGTTGCGCCGATCCCGGCGTCGATGCGGGTCAGCGCGCCGCTCGGTTGGCCATCGGCGTCGGCGGCGACCTTGAACAGGCGCTCGCTCAGGCCGTGCGGGGAATTGCCCAGGTTGCGCGCCAGGCCGATCGCGAAGTCCTGGTTGCTGGCCGCGGCATAGGCGGCGGCCTGCTCGCGATCGAACGGGCGCGCCTGCGCCGCCCGTGCGTATTGCTGGCGCAGCGCGCCCATCTGCGCCTCGGAGAACTGCAGGTTCACGTCCTGGCCGGCGACGATCGGACCATCCGCGCCGGCCTTGCCGGACAGCGCCGCGTTGAGCAGCTGCGCCTGGTTGCCATCGACCTTGCCGAAGTCGAACGCATAGCGGCGCGCCTCGACCTTCTCGTTGCCGGCGGCATCGAACTGGCGGGTGAGGGTGAGCGGCACGTTGCCGGGGTACTGCAGCCGGCTGCTGACGCTGCTGCTGCCGTCGGCAAGGGTGGTGCGCACGTTCTCGCCGCTGCTGCGCTGGCCGGCCAGGTCCACGCTCAGCGGCCCCAGGCCGAGCTTGCCGCGGGTCTGCGAACTCATGGTCAGCGTGTCGATGCGCTGCACGTCGCTGAGCCCGGAGGCCTGCGCCGGCAGTTGGCCGCTGCCGAGGAAGTCGCGATAGGCGGCCTGCGCCTGCGGATCGCGCAGGTCGAACGTGGCGGTGCGCATGCTGGCCTGGCCCAGCGCGTCCTGGCGGCCGAGCATGGCCTGCGCCACCGGCGTCTTCAGTCCGACCATCTCCAGCCGTTCGATCGCCGCGGTGGGGCCGGTCGCCACCCGCACATGGTGTTCGTCCAGGCGCTGCGCGGTATAGCTGATGCCGGCCGCGTCGGTCAGCTCGCTGCTGGTGGCGAAGCTGCGGAAGGAGGCCTCCAGCGAGGTGCGGACGAAGGCCTGGCCGTCGAGCTTGACGCTGCCGCCGACCGGGATGGTGAGCGGATTGAAGGGATTGACGCCGCGTGCCGCCTCGGCGTTGGCCTCGCCGGGCAGGCGTACGCTGTAGCGCGCGCGCTCGCCGAGCTGGGTGGCGTTCTCCACGCTCGCCGCGTTCCTGCCGCTGGTGGCGACCTTCGTCTGCTGGCCCTGGCGGAACTCCATCTCCAGACCGAATTCGGTGCCGCCGTCGGCGCTGCGGCGGCTGGCGCCGACGCTGCGGGTGGTGACGAGTTCGTGCTGCAGCGGCCCGGTGCGTCCGAGCGCCTGGCGCTCGGTGCGTTCGGCGCCGACGCTGCCGTCGTCCGGATTCCACTTCAGCGGACCGGCGCTGACGCTGCCGGCGGCGCTGCCGAAGGTGGGGTCGGTGGCCTGGGCGGGGGGCGGGGTCGAACTCATGCATTCCTCCTTGAGCGCCTGCGGCGCGAGCGGCGGCACTGTAGCCAGGCCGACGTTGCCGAAACGTTAGGCGTTCGTTGGTGGGGTGACTAGCGGCACATTCGCTATACCTAACTCAACAGTAGTGTGGAGCCCAACCTAGCGGGAGCCCGCGATGACCGAGCCGGACGCGCAACTGAAGAAATTCCAGAAGGAGTTGAGTGCCGGCACCGTGTCGCTCGCGCTGCTGGCGGTGCTGGCCGAGGCCGGCGAGCCGCTGTACGGCTATCTCATCGCCAAGCGCCTGGAAAAGGTCGGCGACGGCGTGCTCAGCGGCAAGCAGAGCGCGCTGTATCCGGTCCTGCGCAACCTGGAGGCGGCCGCGCTGCTGTCCAGCCATGTCGAACCGTCGGTGGCCGGGCCGCCGCGGCGTTACTACCGCATCACCGATGCCGGCCGCGCCACGCTGCGGCAATGGACCGTGGCCTGGCGCGCCACCCGCGATTCCGTCGATTCCGTCCTCAAGGGGATTCCAGAATGAGCAGCGAACACACCCAGGCGCGGCCGTTGCCGGCCACCATCCCCGACTACCTGGCGCAGCTGCGCGTGGCGTTGGCCGGGGCCGATCCGGCGCTGGTCCAGGACGCGCTGTACGACGCGGAGGAATACCTGCGCGCCGAACTGGCCGAGCAGGCCGGCAAGAGCGAGGCGGAGGTGATCGCCGAGGTCGCAAGCAGCTACGGCGCGCCGGAGGAGGTGGCGGCGATCTACCGCGACACCGAGGTCACGGTGAACCGCGCGCTGAAGCCGCCGGCGCCGCCGAAGCGCACCTCGCTGCTCGGCCGCTTCTTCGGCGTGGCCGCCGATCCGCGCGCCTACGGCGCCCTGTTCTACATGCTGCTGGCGCTGGTCACCGGCATCTTCTACTTCACCTGGGTGGTGACCGGGGTCAGCGTGTCGCTGGGCCTGCTGGTGCTGATCATCGGCGTGCCGTTGCTGGTGCTGTTCTTCGGCTCGGTGCGGTTGCTGTCGCTGGTGGAAGGGCGCATCGTCGAGGTCTTGCTGGGCGAGCGCATGCCGCGCAGGCCGCTGTACAGCGCGCGCGAACAGCCGTGGCTGCGGCGCATCGGGCAGATGTTCACCGACGCGCGGACCTGGACCACGATGCTGTACTTCGCGCTGATGCTGCCGCTGGGGGCGTTCTACTTCAGCGTGTTCGTCACGCTGCTGAGTACCGGGTTGGCGCTGGCGTCGGCCCCCCTGGGATTTTTCCTCCCGCAGCAGTTCAACGCGCTGTTCGTCAACTGGAACGTCACCGAGACCACGCCTTGGCTGCTGCCGCTGTGGAGCGCGCTGGGCATCGTGCTGCTGTTCTGCACGCTGCATCTGGCGCGGGGCGTCGGCAAGCTGCACGGCCTGCTGGCCAAGCACCTGCTGGTGCACAGCGCGGCGCAGTGAGGTGGCGCCCGCGGCCGGCACCTGGCCGGCCACGGGCGGGGACGCCGCTCAGCCGGCCTTGCGGCTGCCGCGGCGCTTGAGCGGGGTGACGTTGCCGGCCGGCGCCCGCGCGCTGGCCGAGGCGTTGGCGCCAATGAACGCACGCACCTGCGGATAGACGATGTCGCGCCAGCGGCGGCCGCTGAAGATGCCGTAATGGCCGGCGCCTTCCACTTCCAGGTGCTGGCGGCGGGTCGCGGGGATGCCGGTGCACAGGTCGTGCGCGGCGGCGGTCTGGCCGAGCCCGGAGATGTCGTCCAGCTCGCCTTCGATGCTGAGCAGCGCGGTGTCGCGGATCGCGGCCGGGTCGACCCGCTCGCCGCCGATCACCCATTCCCCGCGCGGCAGCAGGAACTCCTGGAACACCACCCGGATCGTGTCCAGGTAGTAGGTCGCCGGCATGTCCAGCACCGCGTTGTATTCGTCGTAGAAGCGGCGGTGCGCCTCGGCATCCTGCAGGTCGCCCTTGACCAGGTTGGCGTAGAAATCCCAGTGCGACATGAAGTGCCGGCTTGGGTTCATCGCCAGGAACCCGGTGTGCTGCAGAAACCCCGGATACACCGCGCGGCCGTGCCCCGGATAGGTCTGCGGCACGGTGTGGATGACGTTGTGCTCGAACCAGGACAGCGGATTGCGCGTGGCCAGGTTGTTGACCTCGGTGGGGCTGCGGCGCGCGTCGATCGGCCCGCCCATCATCACCAGCGAGCGCGGCGTGGTCTCGCCGCGCCCGGCCATCAGCGACACCGCCGCCAGCACCGGCACGGTCGGCTGGCACACGCTGATCACGTGCAGCTTGTCGGCGCCGATGTGGCGGATGAAGTCCTGCACGTAGTTGACGTAGTCGTCCAGGCCGAAGTCGCCTTCGGCCTGCGGCACCATGCGCGCGTCGATCCAGTCGGTGACGTAGACCTTGTGGTCGCGCAGCAGGGTGCGCACGGTGTCGCGCAGCAGGGTGGCGTGGTGGCCGGACAGCGGCGCCACCACCAGCACGGCCGGCTGCTGCTTGAGGCCGGCCACGATCTTGGCGTCGTCGCTGAAGCGCTTGAAGCGCAGCAGGCGGCAGAACGGCTTGCGCAGCACTTCCTGCTCGACGATCGGCAGCGGATGGCCATCCACCTTGACGTGGTCGAGCGCCCAGGCCGGCTTTTCGTAATCCTTGCCGAGCCGGTGCAGCAGTTCGTTGCTGGCGGCCAGGCGCTCGGCGCCGGGCAGCGTCGACCACAGGCTGTTGGCGTCGGAGAAGATCTTGGCGTTGGCCGCGGCCTGGTGGACCCAGGGGGCGAGCAGGTTGCGGGTCAGTTCGTGCCACTGGTAGAGCATGCCGGCGTTTCCATCCTGAGCGTATGCTGCCGTGCAGCATAACCCAATGCGGCCGCGTGCACCTTAATGGGGCGCCGGACCAATCGTTTCCAGTGCGGCCGCATCCCCCGCCAGTGCTGGCGATAGCCAGCAATGACTGCCGACCGGGCGCAGGCCCAGTGCACCAAACTGGCGCCGGTACCAGCGTGCCGGCCGCGCCTGGAAGCCGGCGTGGTCGCCATCGAACGCGTCCTCGCCGGCGAAGGTTTCCAGGAACGCGACTCCGCCGCACAGCTCGGCCAGGCCCGGCAGGCCCCGGCGCAGTTCGCGGCTGGGCACGTAGTGGAGCACGTCCGAACAGACCAGCAGGTCCACCGGCGCGCACGGCCGCAGCCAGGCGAAATCGCCGAACCGGGCCGGATGCAGATTGCGCTGGCGGCCATAGCGCGCCACCGCGTAGTCGCTGCTGTCGAATCCCAGGTACTTCAGCTTCGGCCGCAGTTTCAGCAGCGGGGCGCGCCAGGCGCCTTCGCCGCAGCCGATGTCCAGCACGCTGCGCAGCGGGCGTTCCAGGTAGTACTCGGCCTGGGCGACGGCGAGCGCCACCTTGCGCGTCAGGCGCGCGGCGTCGCCGATGCCGCCGTGGCGATACCAGCGCTGGAAGTAGTCGGCGTCGTATTGTTTGTCCATGCGGGGCGTCATCCGTGCGGGCGCCGGGCGAATCGGCGAAAATGGCGTGACATCCTACGCCAGCGCCCCGGAGCCAGCATGCAACTCTATCTGTGGATCAAGTCCCTGCACCTGCTGTTCGTGGTCGCATGGATGGCGGCGGTGTTCTACCTGCCGCGGATCCTGGTCAACATCGCCGAGAGCACGGGGCAGCCGCAGGTGCAGGAACGGCTGGCGCTGATGGGACGGCGCCTGTACCGCTTCGGCCACAGCATGTTCGGGCTGGCGCTGGTGCTGGGCCTGACGCTGTGGCTGGGCTACAAGGTGCTGCCGGACTTCCCGACCATGGTCGCGCCCGGCCACAGCGGCTGGCTGCACGCCAAGCTCGGCCTGGTGGCGCTGATGCTGGCCTATTACGTGTTCACCGGACGCTGGCTCAAGCGCGTGGGGCAGGCGCAGGCGCTGCCGTCGTCGCGCGCGCTGCGCGTGTTCAACGAAGTGCCGGTGCTGGCGCTGCTGGTGGTGATCTGGCTGGTGTTGGCCAAGCCGTTTTGAGCGGGTAGTGGGGAGTCGGGATTGGGGATTGGACATCCCGCCTGCCTGCTTGCTCGCAGCCTGTTAGGGACTCGCGCTGTCGAGGTGTTTGAGGGCGGTGCGGGCCTGGTCGATCCAGTGGCGTTGGTCGCGTTGGTAGTAGCGCGGGGCCACGCTTGAGCGTTTCAGGACTTCGTTGAACACGTCGCGCGCGCGTTGCGTCTGGCCGGCGCGCTGCAGCAGCTGCGCGTAGCGCACGCGGGCTTCCTCGCCGGGGTAGTCGTCGGCGAGCGCGGCGTATTCTTCCAACGCCGCCTCGGTCTCGCCCACCGCCTCGGTGGCGCGGGCGTAGAGCAGGTGGCCGTCGTGCGAGCGGAATTGCGGGTTGGCGGCGATCAGCCGGTCCAGGGTGGCCTTGACCGCGGCCGGCTGGTCCAGGCCGAACTGCGCCTTGGCCAGTCCCAGCAGCAGCCCGGGATCGTCGCGGTGAATGCCGCGCAGGGCGCCTTCGAACACCTCGGCGGCCTGCGCGTACTCGCCCTTGTCCAGGTGCAGTTCGGCCAGTTGCCGGCGGTTGTCCGCGGTGTCGGCCAGCGCCAGCCGGGTGTCGGCGGCGCGCTTGTCCCGGTTCGGGTCGAGCGTGGCGCCGACCTTGCGCAGGTGGCGGCGCGCGCGCGGGTCGTTGCGCCATTCCGGCAGCAGCTCGGCGATGACGTAGATCAGGATGCCCAGGTACGAAAACAGCAGCAGGATGAAGATCCAGTACAGCGGCCGCCCGCTGCGCACCACATGCACGCAGCAGGCCAACTGCAGGGCCAGCGACAGCAGGACGATGGGGCTCATGCAGGGCTTCCTTGTCGCGATCAGGCCGCTTCGTACGCCCCGTAGCCGCGCAGGCGCTCGTAGCGCTTCTGCAGCAGTTGCGCGATCGGCAGCGTCTCCAGCGCGTCCAGTTCGTTGAGCAGCACCGCCTTCAGGCGCCTGGCCATCTGCGTGGGATTGCGGTGCGCGCCGCCGATCGGCTCGCGCACCACCTTGTCCACCAGGCCCAGCGCGGACAGGCGCTTGGCGGTCAGGCCGAGTTGCTCGGCGGCGTCCTTGGCCTTGGCCGCGTCCTTCCACAGGATCGAGGCGCAGCCTTCCGGCGAGATCACCGAATAGGTGCCGTACTCGAGCATCAGGGTGCGGTCGCCGACGCCGATCGCCAGCGCGCCGCCGGAGCCGCCCTCGCCGATCACGGTGCAGATCACCGGCACCTTCAATTCGGCCATTTCCAGCAGGTTGCGGGCGATGGCCTCGCTCTGGCCGCGCTCCTCGGCGCCGATCCCGGGGTAGGCGCCGGGGGTGTCGATGAAGGTCAGCAGCGGCAGCTTGAAGCGCTCGGCCAGCTTCATCAGCCGCAGCGCCTTGCGGTAGCCCTCCGGGCGCGGCATGCCGAAGTTGCGCGCGATCTTGCTCTTGGTGTCGCGGCCCTTCTGGTGGCCGATGATGACCACCGGACGCCCGTCGATGCGGCCCAGGCCGCCGACGATCGCCTTGTCGTCGGCGAACGCGCGGTCGCCGGCCAGTTCCTGGAACTCGTCGCAGAACACGTTGATGTAGTCCAGCGTGTACGGACGCTGCGGATGCCGCGCCAGCTGCGAGATCTGCCACGAGGACAGGTCGCGGAAGATCTGCGCGGTCCGCACCCGCAGCTTGTCCTGCAGCGCCCGCACCTCGGCGTCGACGTTGACCGCCGGGCCGGTGCTGGCATTGCGCAATTCCTGGATCTTGGCTTCCAGATCGGCGATGGGTTGCTCGAAGTCGAGGTAGTTCGGGTTCATGGAGCGCCATGGTGAACGTCAGGACGGGAAGTGTAGCCGAACCGGCTCGGCGCACCCGTACGCCGCAGTGCGGTCGGCGTCGGGACGGGCAGGGCCGCCCGGCCTGCCGCTGCCGTGCGCGGAGCGGTGGCGGGCGTCGTTGCGCCGTGCGCGGCGACGGGGCCGGCGGGCAGGATCAGGGCAGGATCAGCACGCTTCTGGAGAGGATGTCGTTGTACTGCTGCATGAAGCGGTTCACGGCCTCGTTCTCCGCGACACTGTTCTTCACGGCCAGGCCGGCGGTGCCCTTGCCATAGGCCATGGTCGCGTCGAATTCGGCCTTGTGCATGGCCTTCACGTCGGCCGCGCTGCGCGCGCGCAGATGCGCGGCGTAGGCATTGCGCATCCCCGCCGCATGCGCCTCGTAGCGCGGCGGCAGCGGCGGCAGGGTGGACGGGGCGGGCTGCACCTGGGGCGGTGCGGCGGCGTCCTCGTGTCGTGGCATGTCCGCGTCCGCGCTCGCCTCCGCCGGCGCCGCATAGGCGGCGAACTCGCGCGCGGTGAACAGCTTGTCGCTGATCCGTCCGTGGCGATCCGCCGGGCCGCCGCCGGCATAGACCCGCTGCTCGTCGGGGAACGGCTCGCGCAGGTCGAAGGTCCAGGTGCGATCGATGAACAACCCCTCCACGCGATCGAAGTTGCCTTCGTAGGTCTTGCCGTCCACCACGATGCGCTTGGGAATCATGCCGAAGTGCTTGAGCTGGGACGCGTCGGTCGTATAGATCTCGCGCACCAGGACGTAGTGCGACAGCGTTGGGTTGATCAGCGTGCCCTGCTCGGCGCCCAGCGCGACGAAGCGCACTTCGCCGAGCCGCTCGCTGCGCAGGCGATGTTCGCCCTGCGCCAGTTCCACCGGCACCGCGCTGTCGGCGGGGATGTCGTAGCGCTTGTCGTCGATGTACACCTGCAGCGGCGCATCGGTCGGATTGTCGATCTGGAAGCGGTGCGTGGTGGTGGTGCCGACGCCCTTGCAGGCGCTCAGGCACAGCAGGACGAGGGCCAGCAGCGCGTGTTTCATGGTCAGTCCTTCGAAGGTCGCGTCCATTGCCGCGCGGATGCCGCGCAGCGGGCTCAGGTGGCCCAGGGCGGATTGTACTTGACCTTCACCGCACGCACGCCGGGGTCGGCACGCAGCGTGTCCAGCAATTGCGGGTCCACCCGCACCGCATGGCTGCCGTTGAGATCGAGCATGCCGGCCACCGCGCCGTGTTCGGAGTGCAGCAGCAGATCCAGGCGCAGCGGCGTCTTGCCGGGGCGGTGGCGCGCCAGCAGCGCGTCGATGCGCGGCCAGGTGCTGCGCTGGCGCAGGTCCAGGCGCAGCGACAGGCGTTGCGCGTGGTGGGTGCAGATCTGTTCGTAGTCCCAGCACTGGCGGATGCGCATCGCGTAGCCGCCGTTGAACTCGTCCTCGCGCACGCCGCCCTTGACGATCAGGATGCGGTCGCGGGTCAGCAGGTGGCCGAACTCGGCGATGGCGTCGGTGAACGCGCTGCACTCGATGCGGCCGCGGCCGTCCTCCAGTTGCACGAACACCTGGCTGTCGCCCTTGCGGCGCACGCCGACCACCTGGCCGGCGAGGATCGCGCTGACCTCCGGGCGCCAGGCGCGCTTCTCGCCGTCGCCGCCGCCACCGCGGCCGCCGCCGGATTGCGCGCAGATCTTCTCCAGCGCGCTCAGGTCGCAGCCGACCAGTTCGCGCACTTCCTCGCGGTACGGATCGAACGGATGGCCGCTGAGGTAGAAGCCCAGCGTCTCGCGCTCGCCGGCCAGCAACTGGCCCAGCGGCCATTCCTTGCTCTCCGGCAGGTCCAGGCGCAGCGCCGGCGCGCTGGTGTCGGCGCCGCCGAACAGCGAGTTCTGCCCGGAGGCGCGCTCGCGCGCCATCTGCTCGGTGGCCTTCATCACCTCCGGCAACTGCAGCATCAGCGTGGCGCGGTTGCTGCCCAGCCCGTCCATCGCGCCGGCGTTGATCATCGCTTCCAGCGTGCGCTTGTTGAGCTTGGCCGATTCCACGCGAGTGCAGAAATCCAGCAGCGAGGCGTAGTCGCCGCCGCGCTCGCGCTCGGCGACGATCGCCTCGCAGGCGCCGCGGCCCACGCCCTTGATCGCGCCCAGGCCGTACTGGATGGTGTCCGGGGTGGCCGCTTCGAACATGTAGGCCGAGGCGTTGATGCGCGGCGGCAGCACGGTCAGGCCGAGGTTGCGCACCTCGTCGAGGAAGCCGACCACCTTGTCGGTGTTGTCCATGTCCGAGGACAGCGTGGCCGCCATGAACTCGGCCGGATAGTGCCGTTTCAGCCACGCGGTCTGGTAGCTGACCAGCGCGTAGGCGGCGGCGTGCGACTTGTTGAAGCCGTAGCCGGCGAACTTCTCCATCAGGTCGAAGATTTCGTCGGCCTTGGCCTCGCCGACGCCGCCCTTGGCCGCGCCCTCGCGGAAGATCTCGCGGTGCTTGGCCATTTCCGCCGGCACCTTCTTGCCCATCGCGCGGCGCAGCAGGTCGGCGCCGCCCAGCGAGTAGCTGCCGACGATCTGCGCCATCTGCATCACCTGCTCCTGGTACACCATGATGCCGTAGGTGTCCTGCAGGATCGCTTCGGTGCGCGGATCGGGATAGACGATTTCCTGCTGCCCGTGCTTGCGCGCGTTGAAGTCGGGAATCAGGTCCATCGGGCCGGGGCGGTACAGCGACACCAGCGCGATCAGGTCCTCGAAGCGGTCGGGGCGGGCGTCCTTCAGCAGCCGGCGCATGCCCGAGGATTCGAACTGGAACACCGCGCCGGTGTTGCCCGAGGCGAAGATGCCCTTGTAGGTCGGCGCATCGTCGAGCGGGATCGCGGCGATCTCCACCGGCGGGACGCCGGCGCGCGCATGGCGCACGTTGATCGCCTTCACCGCCCAGTCGATGATGGTCAGGGTGCGCAGGCCGAGGAAGTCGAACTTGACCAGGCCGACCTGCTCGACGTCGTCCTTGTCGAACTGGGTGACCGGGTTCTTGCCGAAATTGTCGACGTCGTGTTCGGCGAACAGCGGGCAGAAGTCGGACAGCGGGGTCGGCGCGATGACCACGCCGCCGGCGTGCTTGCCGGCGTTGCGGGTCAGATCCTCGAGCTGCCGCGCCAGGTCCATCAGGTCGCGGACGTCGTCCTCGCTCTGGTAGCGCTGGATCAGCTCCGGCGAGGCCATCTCGCTGTCCTTGCCTTCGCCCATCGCATCCTTCAGCGTGATGCCGAGGATGTTGGGGATCAGCTTGGCGACGCCGTCGACCAGGCCGTACGGAAAGCCGAGCACGCGGCCGCAGTCGCGCACCACCGCCTTGGCCGCCATGGTGCCGTAGGTGATGATCTGGCTGACCCGGTCGCGGCCGTACTTGCGCGCCACGTAGTCGATCACCTCGTCGCGGCGATCCATGCAGAAGTCGATGTCGAAGTCGGGCATCGACACGCGTTCCGGGTTGAGGAAGCGCTCGAACAGCAGGTTGTACGGCAGCGGGTCCAGGTCGGTGATCTGCAGCGCCCACGCCACCAGCGAGCCGGCGCCGGAACCGCGGCCCGGGCCGATCGGAATGCCCTGGTTCTTGCCCCACTGGATGAAGTCGGCCACGATCAGGAAGTAGCCGGGGAAGCCCATCTTGATGATGGTGTCCAGCTCGAACTCGAGCCGGTCCACGTAGTCCTGGCGGGTCTTGCCGGGCGCCAGCGGGTTCTTCTCCAGGCGCGCGGCCAGGCCGTCGCGCGATTGGCTGCGGATCCAGCTGTCCAGCGTCTCGTCGTCGGGCACCGGGTAGGCGGGCAGGAAGTAGGTGCCCAACTGCATCTCGATGTTGCAGCGTTGCGCCAGCGCCAGGGTGTTGTCGATCGCGTCGGGGATGTCGGCGAACAGCGCGGCCATTTCCTCGGCCGACTTCAGGTATTGCTGGTCGCTGTACTCGCGCGGCCGCTTGGGATCGTCGAGCACGCGGCCGGAGGAGATGCACACGCGCGCCTCGTGCGCGGCGAAGTCGCTGGCGTACAGGAAGCGCACGTCGTTGCTGGCGACCACCGGCAGGCCACGCATGCCCGCGGCGTGCAGCGCGAACTGGTTGAACGCCTCCTCGCCGTCGCGGCCGGTGCGGGTCAGTTCCAGGTGCAGGCCGTCGCCGAAGATGCGCTGCCAGTCGGCCAGTTGCTGCTCGGCCAGGTCGTGCTGGCCCTCGGCGGCCAGGCGCCCGGCCAGGCTCTCGCGCCCGGCCAGGGCGAACAGGTTGTCGCTGCCGGTCTGCAGCCATTCCGGACGGATCGCCACGCCACCCTCGTTGCGGTGGCCTTCCAGCCAGGCGCGGGTCAGCAGCCGCGACAGGCTCAGGTAGCCGTCGCGGTTGCGGCACAGCACGGTCAGCCGCCACGGCGCCTGGGCGCCGTCGCTGATCACCAGGTCGGCGCCGGCGATCGGCTTGATCCCCACGCCCTCGGCGGCCTTGTAGAACTTGACCAGCGCGAACAGGTTGTTCAGGTCGGTGACCGCGAGCGCGGGCAGCTCCAGTTCGACCGCGCGGCTGAGCAGGTTGGCCTGCTTGGCTTTCTTCGGGTCGGCCTGATCCGGTTTCTCGGGCACACGGATGGTCGAATCCGCCAGCGAGAACTCGGTGTGGACGTGCAGATGGGCGAAGCGGGAAGTGGACATGCGGAACCAGGACGATGCCCGGTCAGGTTAGCGGCGGGGGGCGGGGCGAACAAGGCTTGACAGTGAGGCGCGGGGATTGGGGAGTGGGGAGTGGGGATTCGTCGGGTCTCACTGAGCGTTGAGTGCGCGAGGTTGCCGATGGATCAGTTGACCGTCTAAGCGAGCTGCAACGGCTCCAGCGAATCCCCAATCCCGACTCCCGACTCCCGGCCCGCCAGGGCCACCCGTACCGGCGCGAAGCTGCGGCGGTGGTGGACGCAGGGGCCGTGCGTGGCCAATGCCGCCAGGTGCGCCGGAGTGGCGTAGCCCTTGTGCAGGTCGAAGCCGTAGTGCGGGTGTTCGTCGTGCAGGCGCTGCATGATGCGGTCGCGGGTGACCTTGGCCACGATCGAGGCGGCCATGATCGCGCGGTCCAGACCATCGCCGCCGACCAGCGCCTCGGCGGCGCAGGGCAGGCCCTTGGGCACGCGGTTGCCGTCGATGCGGGCGAAGCCGGCCACGTGCGCCACGCCCTCGACCGCGCGGCGCATGCCCAGCATGGTCGCCTGGTAGATGTTCAGGCGGTCGATTTCCTCGGCCTCGATCAGCACCACCTGCCAGGCCAGCGCACGCTCGACGATGCGCGCATACAGCGTCTCGCGCCGCGCCGCGGTCAGCTGCTTGGAATCGTCCAGCCCGTTGATGCGGGTGCGCGCCGGATCGAACACCACCGCCGCCACCGCCACCGGCCCGGCCAGCGGCCCGCGCCCGGCTTCGTCGACGCCGGCGTAGAGCCGGGATTGGGGATTCGGGATTGGGGATTCGCAGAGCAGCTCCTGCTGCGGCGATGTGAGATCGGAGCGCTTCATGCCGTCGCTCCTGACGAATCCCGAATCCCCACTCCCGAATCCCCGCTCTCCAGCAATTCGAGCACCGCGTCGGCCGCGCGTGCCGAGGCGTCCTGGCGCAGCAGCCGGTGCAGGCGTTCGTACTCCGGTTGCAGCGCGGCGACCGCCTCCGGATCGCGCAGCCAGTGCAGCAGCGCCGCGGCGAGCGCGTCCGGTGTGCACGCGTCCTGCATCAGTTCCGGCGCCAGGTCGCGGCCGGCGAGGATGTTGGGCAGGGCGTAGCGATCGACCTTGAGCAGTCCCAGCGCCTTGACGATGCGGTAGGTCAGCGGCGCGACCTTGTAGCCGACCACCATCGGCCGCTTCACCAGCATGGTCTCCAGCGTCGCGGTGCCGGAGGCCAGCAGCACCGCGTCGGCGGCGAGCAGCGCCGTGCGCGCCTGGCCGTCGAGCAGGTGCGAGTAGACCACCGGTAGCGCCGACCGCGACAGTTGCTCGGCGAGCAGCGCCTTGCAGGCGGGGTTGGCGGCCGGTACCACCACGTGCGCGCCGGGCATCTGCTGCAGCACCTGCCAGGCGGCGGCGAAGAAGGTGTCGCCGAGCCGGCCGATCTCGCCCAGGCGGCTGCCCGGCAGCACCGCCAGCACGGTGGCGCCAGCCGGCAGGCCGAGTTCGGCGCGCGCCGCCGCGCGGTCGCCGTGCAGCGCGATCGCATCGGCCATCGGATGGCCGACGAAGCGCGCATCCACGCCGTGCCTGGCGTAGATCGGCGGCTCCATCGGGAACAGGCACAGCACGCGGTCGGCGCTGGCGCCGATCTTGGCCGCGCGCCGCTCGCGCCAGGCCCACACCGAGGGGCTCACGTAGTGCACGGTGCGGATGCCGCGCTGCTTGAGCCAGCGCTCCACGCCAAGATTGAAATCGGGCGCGTCGATGCCGACGAACACATCCGGCTGCCAGGCCAACAGGCGCTCGCGCAGGGTGCGGCGCAGCGTCAGCAACCGCGGCAGATGCCGCAGCACTTCCAGCAGGCCCATCACCGCCAGTTCGCTGGCATCGAACCAGGTCTGGCACCCGGCGCTGCGCATCGCATCGCCGCCGATGCCGGCGAACTCCGCCTCGGGATGGCGCGCGCGCAGCGCCTCGATCAGCCCGGCACCGAGCTGGTCGCCGGACGCTTCGCCGGCGACCAGGGCGATGCGCAGCTTCGCTGCGCCGGGATTGGGGATTCGGGATTGGGGATTCGCAACAGCGGAAGCGGTGCTATCGGCACCGGCAATGCCGGCGTTACCAATCCCGAATCCCGAATCCCGAATCCCGGCACTCATCGCAACAACGGCCGCTCGCTGGCCTCGATGAATTCCAGCATCGCGCGCACGTCCTCGCTGCTTTCGGCCAGCACCGCCAACTGCTGCTTGGCTTCGGCCAGCGGCAGGCCGGCGACGTACAGGGCGCGGTAGGCGCGCTTGATCGCGGTCAGGCGCTCGGGGTCGAAACCGCGGCGCTTGAGGCCTTCGCTGTTGATGCCGCGCGGGCGTCCCAGCGAATTGCCGCCGACCATGGTGAACGGCGGCACGTCGCCGTTGATCAGCGCGCCCATGCCGAGGAAGGCGTGATCGCCGATGCGGCAGAACTGGTGCGCGCCGGCGAAGCCGCTGATGATGACGTGGTCGCCCACTTCCACGTGCCCGGCCAGGGTGGTGTTGTTGGAGAAGACGCAGTGGTTGCCCACGATGCAGTCGTGGGCGACGTGGGTGTAGGCGAGGAACCAGTTGTCGCTGCCGACCCGGGTGATGCCGCCGCCGCTGCCGGTACCGCGGCTGACGGTGACGAATTCGCGGATCACGTTGCGGTCGCCGATCACCAGTTCGGTGCGTTCGCCGGCGAACTTCTTGTCCTGCGGGTCGCCGCCGAGGGCGACGTGGCCGACCAGGCGGTTGTCGCGGCCGAGCCGGGTCGGGCCGACGATGCTGCAATGCGAGCCGATCTCGCAGCCTTCGCCGATCTCCACCTCGGCGCCGATCACGGTGAAGGCGCCGACGCGCACGTCGGCGGCCAGCGTCGCCGCCGGGTCGATGATGGCGGAAGGGTGGATCAGGGGGGCGTTGGCGCTCATCGCAGGTCTCCTGCCTGGGTCATTCGCGGGTGCCGGCGCACAGCACCTCGGCGCAGGCGACGACCTTGCCGTCCACCTTCGCCTCGCCGTAGTACACCGCCATGTTGCGGATCACGCGCTTGATTTCCACATGCAGCTCCAGTACGTCGCCAGGCACGACCTGGCTGCTGAAACGCGCCTTGTCGACCTTGACCATGTAGAACAGCTTGGATTGCGCGTCGCGGCCCAGCGCGAGCTGCGTGAGGATGCCGCCGGCCTGGGCCAGCGCCTCGATGATCAGCACGCCGGGCATGATCGGCTGGCCCGGGAAATGGCCCTGGAAGAACGGCTCGTTGATGCTGACGTTCTTGTGCGCGACGATCGTCCTCGTCTCGAAGTCGAGGGAGATCACCTTGTCCACCAGCAGGAACGGATAGCGGTGCGGGAGCAGGGCCTGGATCTGGTGGATATCCGGCAGCGTTTGCTTGTGGCTCATTGCGTCTCCTTGCTGACAGACAGGATGCGACGGGCCAGGGCATCGAGCTGCTTGAAGCGCGCGGCGTTCTTGCGCCACGTGCGGTTGTCGGTCAATGGGGTGCCGGAGGAATACTCGCCCGGCTCGTGAATGGAATTGCGCACCACCGACTTGCCGGTGACCACGACCTTGTCGCAGATCTCCAGGTGGCCGACCACGCCGACCGCGCCGCCAAGCATCACGTAGCGGCCGATCTTGGCGCTGCCGGCGATGCCGGTGCAGCCGGCGATGGCGCTGTGCGCGCCGATGTGCACGTTGTGCGCGACCTGCACCAGGTTGTCCAGGCGCACGTCTTCCTCGAGCGTGGTGTCTTCCAGCGCGCCGCGATCGACGCAGGCGTTGGCGCCGATCTCGCAGTCGTCGCCGATGGTCACGCCGCCGAGCTGCGGCACCTTGATCCAGCGGCCGGCGTCCATCGCCAGGCCGAAGCCGTCGGCGCCGAGCACCGCGCCGGGATGCACGCGCACGCGCTGGCCCAGGCGCACCCGGGTGACCAGGGTGACGCGTGCGATCAGTTCGCTGCCGGCGCCGACCTGGCAGTCCTCGCCGATCACGCAGCCGGGGCCGATCACGCAACCGTCGCCGACCACGCTGCGCGCGCCGATGCTGACGAAGGGGCCGATGTGGGCGGTCGGCGCGATCCGCGCGCTGGGATCGATGCTGGCGCTGGGATGGATGCCGGGCGGGCGCACCGGCACCACCTCGAACAGCGCGGCGATCTTGGCGAAGGCGACGTAGGGATCGCGTGCGATCAGCGCGGTGCCCGGCGCCGCCTCGGCATCGTCGGCGCGCAGGACCACGATCGCGGCGGCGCTGTCGGCCAGTTGCGCGCGATAGCGCGGATTGGACAGGAAGCTGAGCTGGCCGGGCCCGGCATGCGCCAGCGTGGCGACGCCATGCACGGCCACGGCGCCGTCGCCATGCACCTGCAGGCCGAAGCGCTCGGCGATCTCGTGTGCGGTATGGGAAGGAGTATTCACGCGGGGATTCTACCGTGTGCCACCGGCACGGTCATGCTGCCCCTGCGCAGCGGAGCGTGGCGCCACGGATCGGCCGCCGCCTGCCGAGCGCGCAGGCCGCCATCAACCAACGGCAGGAACACCCCTGACTGGCCCATAATTCGACGACCATCTGAACAAGCGCCACAGACCAGATCGCGACCAACTGGCTGGAGCAAAGCCCCCTTTAGTAAAGGGGGCGCGCCGACAGGCGCGGGGATTTGGGAGAAGACGAGCCGGGGCCCGCGATTCGCACAGCGAATCGTGGGGCGTCAGCGCGAACGCGATGACGCGCTCGGGTGGGCAGTTCGTCAGAACTGCCCACCAAACGTGAACTGCAGGCGCTCGATCTCGTCGTTGTCTTCCTTCTTCAACGGGAACGCGTAGCTGATCGAGATCGGGCCGACCGGCGCGCGCCACAGCAGCGCCACGCCCGTGGAGGCGCGCAGCTGGTTGGACTTGAAGTTGTCCACGCCGTTGAACACGTTGCCGACGTCCACGAACGCCGAAATGCGCGCCGAAGGGCTGTCGAACAGCTTCGGGAAGTACATTTCCGCCGAGCCCACGGTCTTGAACGAGCCGCCCAGCGGCTGGCCGCGGCTGTACGAGGCGGTGGCCTCCGAGCGCGGGCCGAGGGTGTTGTCCTCGAAGCCGCGCACCGAGTTGGTGCCGCCGGCATAGAAGTTCTCGTAGAACGGCAGGCCGGAGGCGGTCACGCGACGGCGCAGATTGGTGCCATCACAGGCCTGCGGGTTATACACCGTGGCGCCTTGCGCAGTGTTCGTGTAGGTGCCGCAGATGTCGCGCGAGACGTCGCTGCCGTAGCTGTCGCCGTAGCCGAACTCGGCGCGGGTGTTGAGCACCAACGACGGGATCAGGGTCCAGTACTTGGAGATCTGGTAGTTCAGCTTCCAGTACTCGACGGTGGAGCCGGGCAGGGTCGCTTCCAGGCCCACGCGCTGATACATGCCGCGGGTCGGCATGAAGTAGTCGTTGCGGGTGTCGCGCGCCCAGCCCAGTTCGCTGCGCCAGGCGTGGAAGGTCTTCGTCCCCATCGCGTCGATGTAGTTGATGATCGCCTGCGGGGTGAAGCCGGGATAGACGGTGATCTGGTTGCTGTCGATGCCGAACATCAGCGAGACGGTGTCGTTCTCGGTGATCGGCACGCCGAAGATCATCTGCGCCGCGCCGTTCTTGCTGTTGTACTGCGCGGTGCCGAAGTCGGAGTAGTCCAGCTTGCGGTAGGAGAGGTTGTAGCCCAGCGACACGCCGTCGTCGGTGAAGAACGGATTGGTGTAGGAGAACGCGTAGCGCTCCTGGTAGCTGCTGCGCGAGGCGTCCACCGAGACGCGGTTGCCGCCGCCCAGGAAGTTGTTCTGCGAGAGCTGGATCGAGGTGGTCACGCCGTAGGTCTGCGAATAGCCCAGGCCGAAGGTGAAGCTGCCGGAGGTGGTTTCCTTGACGCTGTAGACCACGTCGACCTTGTCGTTGCTGCCCGGCACCGGCGGCGTTTCCACGTCCACCGACTCGAAGTAGCCCAGGCGCTGCAGGCGGATCTTGGAGCGGTCGATCGCCGCCTGCGAGTACCAGCTGTTCTCGAACTGGCGCATTTCCCGGCGCAGCACTTCGTCGGAGGTGCGGGTGTTGCCCTTGAACAGGATGCGGCGGACCGCCACGCGCGGACCCGGGACCACCTGCAGGTTGATCGCGACGGTGCGCTTCTCGCGGTCGGTGGTGGGGATCGGATTGACCTTGGCGAAGGCGTAGCCGATGTTGCTCAGGGTATTGGTGATCGCGTCGGAGCTGAACTCCAGCAGCGCGCGCGAGAAGGTGTCGCCCGGCTTGGGGATGACCAGCTTCTCGACTTCTTCCTGCGGCAGCACGGTGTCGCCGGTGACCTTGATGTCGGAGATCTTGTACTGCTCGCCTTCGGTGATGCCGGCGGTCAGGTACATGTTGCGCTTGTCGGGGCTGATCGACACCTGGGTGGAGTCGACGCTGAAGTCGACGTAGCCGCGGTCCAGGTACCAGGAGTTGAGCTTCTCCAGGTCGCCGGACAGCTTTTCCTTGGAGTACTGGTCGTCGCGGCGGTACCACGACAGCCAGTTGTGCTCGCGCGATTCCCAGTTCTCCAGGATGTCCTCGGTGGCGAACTTCTCGGTGCCGACGATGTTGACGTGCTGGATCTTGGCGGCCTTGCCTTCCTTGATCGCGATCGCCACGTCGACGCGGTTGCGGTCCAGCGGGCTCACCGTCGGGGTGATCTCCACGTTGTACTTGCCGCGGTTGTTGTACTGGCGGGTCAGTTCCTGCGTCACCCGGTCCAGGCTCAGCCGGTCGAAGGTGCCGCCTTCGCTCAGGCCGATGTCGGACAGGCCCTTGAGCAGTTCCTCGCTCTTGATGTCCTTGTTGCCGGTGACGGTCAGCTTGTTGATCGCCGGGCGTTCCTTGACCGTGACCACCAGGATGTTGCCCTGGCGATCGACCTGTACGTCCTCGAAGAAGCCGGTGCGGTACAGCGCGCGGATCGCCTCGCCGACCTTGGCGCTGTCCACCGTGTCGCCGCGTTCCACCGGCAGGTAGGTGAACACGGTGCCGGAGGAAATGCGTTGCAGCCCGTCGACGCGGATGTCGCTGGCGGTGAAGGGCTCCGCTACCTGCGCCATGGCCGGCAGGCTGAGGCTGGCGGCGAGGGCGAGGGCAAGCAGGCGGCGAGTGGGAAATCGCGTCATGTCACGTCCGGTAGAGGTCGATATATCGTTGTTGCATGGGCGCCGGCGTAAGACGACAGCGTGGTCGGGTGGAGCGGCGGCGGACTCATCGCAGGACCTGGCCGAAAAGGTCGTTGTAGAACGCCAACCCCATCAGCCCGGCCAGTAGCGCCAGCCCGACGAATTGCCCCGCCGCCATGGCACGCTCGCTGAGCGGGCTGCCCTTGACCAACTCGATAAGGTAATACAGCAAGTGCCCGCCGTCCAAGATCGGGATCGGCAGCAGGTTCATGATGGCCAGGCTCAGCGACAGCAGCGCCAGGAAATTCAGGAACCAGTCCGGGCCCTGCTTGGCCGAGACGTTGGCGACCTTGGCGATGGTGATCGGCCCGGACACGTTCTTCAGCGAGGCCTGGCCGGTCAGCATGCGGCGGATGATGCCCAGCGTGTCCCCGGCCAGCTTGCCGGTTTCGCGGAACGCGGCCGGGATCGCCGCCAGCGGTCCGTACTGCAGCTTGGCGTCGAACGCCGGCGCCTGGCGCTCGCCGCCGACGTCCACGCCCAGCGACAGGCCTTTCAGTCGCGGGTCCTTGCTCGGCGTCAGGCGCACGTCCAGCGCCAGCCGCTCGTCGTTGCGCCACACCTCGACCAGGCCCTTGCCGCCGTTCCGGGCCAGGGCCTGGACCTGCGGGGCGACCTGGTCGGCGCTGTCGATCGCGGCGCCGTCCACCGCCAGAATGCGGTCGCCCGGACGCAGCACGCCGTCGGCGGCCGAGCCGGGCGTGACCTTGGCGATCACCGCCGGCTGCAGCATGAAGCGCCAGGTCAGGCCGGCCAGGCGCGGCACCTGCTGTTCGTCGAAACCGGCCGGCAGCTGCGACAGGCGCAGCGTATGCACGCGGCTGGCGCCGTCCTGGGCGTCCTCGGTGTGGATGCGCACATCCGCGCCGTCCATCGCCGCCACGGTCAACTGCATGCTGGCATCGCTCCAGCTGGACACCGGGCGCGTGCCGATGCGCACGATGCGCTCGCCCGGCTGCAGCCCGGCCTGTTGCGCCAGGCCCTCGGCGCGGCCGACCACCGCCGCATAGTCCTGCTTGCCGATCACGAACATCGCCCACAGCAGCGCCACGCACAGGATCAGGTTGGCGATCGGGCCGGCGGCGACGATGGCGATGCGCTGCCACACGCTCTTGGTGTTGAAGGCTTGGTCGCGCTCGGCCGGGGCGACCTCGCCCTCGCGTTCGTCGAGCATCTTCACGTAGCCGCCCAGCGGAATCGCGGCGATCGCGAACTCGGTGCCGTGGCGGTCGTAGTACGACCACAGCGGCTTGCCGAAGCCCACCGAGAAGCGCAGCACCTTGACCCCGCAGCGGCGGGCGACCCAGAAGTGGCCGAATTCGTGGAAGGTCACCAGTACGCCCAGGCTGACGATCATCCACCAGACGGACCCGAGGAAATCACCCATGCGCGTGGCTCATAGCGGCGTGCGTCTCAGACATGGGCGGGCTGGCGGGCAATGGCGAGTTCGGTGATCTTGCGCGATTGCGCGTCCGCCGCCAGCAGCGCGTCCAGGGAGTCGGCCGCGCCCGCAGGCAGCACGGTCAGGGCGTTCTCGACCAGCGCAGGAATCGATAGGAAACCGATCCGGCCCTGAAGAAAGGCTGAAACAGCCACTTCGTTGGCCGCGTTCAGGATCGCCGGGGCGCTGCCGCCGGCCTGCATCGCGCGCCAGGCCAGGCCCAGGCAGGGGAAGGCGTCCAGGTCCGCCGGCTCGAAGTCCAGGCGGCCATGCGCCAGCAGGTCCAGGCCGGCGACGCCGGAGTCGATCCGCTCCGGCCAGCCCAGGCCCACCGCCAGGGTGGTGCGCATGTCCGGCAGGCCCATCTGCGCCAAGGTGGAACCGTCGATGAACTCCACCAGCGAGTGCACCAGGCTCTGCGGGTGCACCAGCACCTCGATGCGCTCGGGCGCCAGCGCGAACAGGTGGTGCGCCTCGATGACCTCCAGGCCCTTGTTCATCAGGGTGGCCGAGTCCACCGAGATCTTCGGGCCCATCGACCACTTGGGGTGGGCCACCGCCTGCGCCGGCGTCACCGCCTGCAGGCGCGCGCGGTCCCAGCCGCGGAACGGGCCGCCGGAGGCGGTCAGCAGCACCCGCCGCACCTCGGCGCCGGCCTGGCGCGAGCGCAGGCACTGGAAGATCGCGTTGTGTTCGCTGTCGATCGGGATGATCTCGGCGCCGGCCGCGGCGGCCGCAGCGGTGACCAGTTCGCCGGCCAGCACCAGCGCTTCCTTGTTGGCCAGCAGCAGGCGCTTGCCGGCGCGCGCGGCGGCCAGGGTCGAGGCCAGGCCGGCGGCGCCGACGATGGCGGCGACCACGCTGTCGCAGGCGTCGCTGGCGACGAGTTGGTCCAGCGCGGCGGCGCCGGCATGCGCCTGGGTGCGCAGCCCGGCATCGCGCAGGCCGTCGCGCAGCGCCGGGTACAGCGCCGGGTCGGCGATCACCGCGTGCGCGGGCCGGTGCGCGGCGCACAGCGCCAGCAGCGCGGCGACGTTGCTGCCGGCGGCCAGCACGCTGGCGCGCAGCCGCTGCGGGTGGCGCGCGATCACGTCCAGCGCCGAGGCGCCGATCGAGCCGGTGGCGCCGAGCACGGCGATGTGGCGGACGGCGTCGCTGGCGCCGCGGCCTGTCCCGAGAGTCTGCATAGGCCTAGAACCCGAAGATGTCCTTGCCCAGCGCGAAGATCGGCAGCGCCGCCAGCACGCCGTCGACCCGGTCCAGCACGCCGCCATGGCCGGGAATCACATTGCCCGAATCCTTGGCGCCGACGTGGCGCTTGAGCAGGCTCTCGAACAGGTCGCCGACCACCGAGGCCAGCACGCTGACCGCGGCGACGGTCAGCAGCCCGGGCAACTGCGGCAGGGTCACCCCGGCCAGCCAGCCGAAGCCGGCGGCCACGATCAGCCCGGCCAGCAGCCCGCCGATCAGGCCTTCCACGGTCTTGTTGGGGCTGATCCGCGGCGCCAGCTTGTGCTTGCCGAACTGGCGGCCGGCGAAATAGGCGCCGGAATCGGCGGCCCACACCGTGGCCAGCGCGGTCAGCAGCCAGCGGTGGCCGTTCGGCTCGCTGGCGTGGATCAGGCCCAGCGCGGCCCAGGCCGGGACGATCGCCAGGGTGCCGGCGGCGAGCTTGAACACGCGCGCGTAGGTGGCGTGGTCGGAGCCGAAGCGGTAGAAGCCCAGCCATAGCAGCGCCACGCACCACCAGCCGACGCCGACCAGGGTGGTGAGCTGGAACAGCACCAGCGAGCCGGCCGAGGCCCACACCAGCAGCACCATCAGCAGCAGGTTGAGCATCAGCAGGATGGTGCGCGGCAGGGTGTCGTCGACCTCGGCCAGCTTCAGCCATTCCCACAGGCCGATCAGGAAGATCAGGGCGGCCAGCGCCGCCAGCCACTGGGTCGGCAGCAGCGCGATGGCGCAGATGGCCAGCGGGGCCATGATCAGCGCGGCGATGACGCGGGTACGGGTCATGCGGATGTGCTCTCCGTCGCCGTGGCGACTTGCGCGCTGGTCAGGCCGAACCGCCGCTCGCGGCTGGCGTAGTCGTCCAGCGCTTGCTGCAGTACCTCGGCGCCGAACTCGGGCCACAGGGTCTCGGTGAACCACAGTTCGGTGTAGGCCAGCTGCCACAGCAGGAAGTTGCTGATGCGCACGTCGCCCCCGGTGCGGATGAACAGGTCCGGCGGCGGCAGGTCGGCCAGCGCCATGCGCGCCGACAGCGCGTCCTCGTCGATCTGCTCCGGGCGCAGGCGCCCGGCCGCGACGTCCTCGGCCAGCGCGCGCGCGGCCTGGGCGATGTCCTGGCGGCCGCCGTAGCTGGCGGCGATCGACAGGTGCAGGGCCTGGTTGTCGCGGGTGGCGCTTTCGGCGGCGGCCATGCGCTGGCGCAGCGACGGCGCGAAACGCGAGCGGTCGCCGATGAAGCGTACGCGCACGCCGCGCCGCTGCAGTTCCTCGACCTCGCGGTCGAGCGCGTGCAGGAACAGCTTCATCAGCGCGTCCACTTCCTCCTGCGGCCGTCCCCAGTTCTCGCTGGAGAAGGCGAACAGGGTCAGCGCGGCGATGCCGCGCTCCAGGCAGAAGTCGATGGTGCGGTTGACCGCGCGCGCGCCGGCGCGGTGGCCGATCACGCGCGGCCGGCGGCGGCGCTGCGCCCAGCGGCCGTTGCCATCCATGATGATGGCGATGTGGCGGGGCAGGGACATGGAGGGCAGGTCGGAAGGCATGGCCGAAAGGCGCAGGCTCAGACCGCCATCAGTTCCTGTTCCTTGCCCTTGACCACCTCGTCCACGTCCTTGATCGCCTTGTCGGTCAGCTTCTGGATGTCGTCCTCGCTGGCGCGGGCCTCGTCCTCGGTGACCTTCTTGTCCTTGAGCAGATCCTTGATCTGCTGGTTGGCGTCGCGGCGGATGTTGCGGATCGCCACCTTGGTGTCCTCGCCTTCGCCGTGCACGACCTTGGACAGCTCGCGGCGGCGCTCCTCGGTGAGCGCGGGCAGGTTGAGGCGGATGGTGGTGCCGGCGGTGTTCGGGGTCAGGCCCAGGTCGGAGGCCAGGATCGCCTTCTCCACCGCGCTGACCATCTGCTTTTCCCACGGGGTGATGGTCAGCGAGCGGGCGTCGGCGACGGCGACGCTGGCGACCTGGCTCAGCGGCATCTCCGAGCCGTAGTAATTGACCTTCAGGTGCTCGACCAGGGCGGTGGAGGCGCGGCCGGTGCGGACCTTGATCAGCGTATGCCGCAGCGCCTCGATGCTCTTGGCCATGCGGGTCTGTGCGTCTTGCTTGATGTCGTTGAGCATCGCCGGTGTCCGTGCTGAATCTGAATCGGACGATTATAGCCGGGAAAGGCGTGGGGCCGGGATTGGGGATTGGGGATTGGGGATTCGCAAAAGCCGCGCTTCAGGCGCTCTGCGTCGCCGTGGCGTTCCCGCAGGCGTGATGCTGCAGCGCGCAACGCTATTGCGAATCCCCAATCCCCAATCCCCAATCCCCAATCCCCAATCCCCAATCCCGAATCCCGAATCCCGAATCCCGAATCCCGAATCCCGAATCCCGGGGCGGGGCGTCAGCCCCGACCCTTCACCAGCGTGCCGATGTCGGCGCCGCGCAGGATCTTCAGCAGTTCGCCGGGCTGGCCCATGTTGAAGATGCGCAGCGGCAGGTCGCTGTCGCGGGCCAGGGCGAAGGCGGCGGTGTCCATCACTTCCAGGTTGCGGGCGATGACCTCGTCGTAGGTCAGGCTGTCGAAGCGCACCGCGTCGGGATGCTTCTTGGGGTCCTTGTCGTACACGCCGTCGACCTTGGTCGCCTTCAGCAGCAGGTCGGCGCCGATCTCGATCGCGCGCAGCGCGGCGCCGGAGTCGGTGGTGAAGAAGGGGTTGCCGGTGCCGGCGGCGAAGATCGCGATGCGGCCCTTTTCCAGGTGGCGGATCGCGCGGCGGCGGATGAAGTCCTCGCACACGTCGTTGATCTTGATCGCGCTCATCACCCGCACCTTGGCGCCGAGCTTCTCCAGCGCGTCCTGCATCGCCAGCGCGTTGATGACGGTGGCGAGCATGCCCATGTGGTCGCCGGTGACCCGGTCCATGCCGCCGGCGGCCAGGCCGGCGCCGCGGAAGATGTTGCCGCCGCCGATCACCAGCGCCACTTCCGCGCCGGCCTGCTGCGCCTCGATCACTTCATGCGCGAGGCGGTTGATGATCTTCGGATCGATGCCGTAATCCCCGTCTCCCATCAGCGCTTCGCCGGATAGTTTCAACAGGATGCGGCGATAGGCGAGCTGGGACATGGCGACCTCGTTGGGGGGACGGGCAAACCATGCGATTCTAGCCCAAGCGCGCCGCGGAATCTGCCGCGTCGGAGGTTCAGGCCGGCGTGTCGCGGAACGAGCGGGCGGTGACGCGCTTGCGGCCGCCGTGCTTGGAGCTGTACAGCATGTCGTCGGCGGCCTGCAGCAGCTCCTGCGCGCTGCTGAAACGTTCGTGCCCGCCCTGGGTGGCGATGCCGGCGGAGAAGCTGATGTACAGCGGCTCGCCCTTCACCTGCGCCATCGGCCGTTGCACGAGCTCGGCCAGGATGCGCCGGATCACGTTCAACGCCGCCTCCTCGCTGGTGTTGGGCAGCAGCACCAGGAACTCCTCGCCGCCGAAGCGGGCCACGGTGTCGCTGTTGCGCAGCAGCGGCTGCAGCGCCTGCGCGAAGGCGCGCAGCACCTGGTCGCCGATCAGGTGGCCGTGGGCGTCGTTGATCTTCTTGAAGTCGTCCAGGTCGATGAAGGCGACCGACAGCGGCCAGTCGTGGCGCGAGGCCAGGTCGAATTGCTGGGCGAGCAGGGTGTCCAGCTGATGCCGGTTGTAGACCCCGGTGAGCGCGTCGCGGCTGGCCTGCTCGGCCAGGCGTCGCGCGCGGTGCTCGGTTTCGTCGGCCTGGTGCCGGGCCTGGGTGGCTTCCTGGATCTCGCGCAGGTTGCGCAGCACCATCAGTTCGCGGGCATGGCTGATGATCGCGTCGATCCGCTCCGGCTGGGCGATGCGCACGTCGAAGATCGGGGCGATTTCCGGCAGCGTCGCGGCGATGCCGGCGATGACCTCGTCGAAGCGGCGGCTGTCCAGTTGCAGGTCGCGGTAGGCGCGTTCCATCGCCGCGCTGCGCGCGGCATCGGTGTCGCTGGCCAGCCAGATGTCGGCGATGGCGCCGGACAGTTGCACGCAGCGCGCGAACGTGTCCGCTACAGGGGCGGCGCCGGCGCCGCGGCCGATGCTGCGCTGCAGGTACTCGGGCAACTTCCATTTCTGCGCCAGCCAGGCGCCGACCTCGGCGCGGTCGCAGCCCAGCCGCTCGCGCTCCAGCGCGGACAGGCCTTGTCCCGTGCCGTCGCCGGCCTCGCGCAGCAGCGGCGCGTACTCGTCGTAGCACACGTGCAGCAGGGCCAGCGCGCCCATGTCCTGCAGCAGCCCGGCCAGCATCAGTTCCTCATGCTTGCGCAGGCCCGCCGCCTGGCCGAGCATGCGGCTGGCCAGCGCCGACAGCACGCTGCGCCGCCAGATGCGCTCCTGCAGGTCGTTGGCGGTGCTGCCGTCGCGCAGGCTGTGCACCATCGAAAACCCCAGCGCCAGGCTCAGCGCGGCATTGAGCCCGAGCATGGTCAGCGCCTGGCCGAGGTTGTCGACGCGGCGCCGGCTGGCGTACAGCGGCGAGTTGGCGATGCGCAGCATGCGCGCGCTCAGCGCCATGTCCATCGCGATGGTGTCGGCGGTGGTGGCCAGATCGACGTCTGGATCCTGGGCCAGTTCGATGATGCGCAGCGCGATTCCCGGCGGCGAGGGCAGGTTGCGGGAGTGAGCCAGGATGGCTTCGAGTTCAGGGCGCATGCGGTTCCGCGTGAGAAGTGTGACCTGGGCGGCGACATGCCCAACGAGCAGAGCGTACCACTTGCAAAAAAAAAGCCGCGACCAGGCGCGGCTTTTTCTCCCGGGAAGCGCGGGCGTCAGGCCAGTCCGGCCTGCTTCATCACTTCGGCGGCGTAGTCTTCCACCACCTTCTCGATGCCTTCGCCCACCGCCAGGCGCTGGAAGCCGACCACGTCGGCGCCGGCGGCCTTGACCGCCTGCTCCACGGTCTGGTCGGTGTTCAGCACGTAGGGCTGGCCGTACAGGGTGACCTCGTTGACGATCTTGGCGATCTTGCCGCTGATGATCTTCTCCAGGATGTCGGCCGGCTTGGCCTTGTCCTTCTCCGACATCTTGGCCAGTTCGATTTCCTTTTCCTTGGCCACGAACTCGGCCGGCACGTCGGACGCCTTGACGTGCGGCGGGTTCATCGCCGCGATGTGCATGGCGATGCCGCGGGCCAGGTCGGCGTCGCCGCCCTTGAGCTCGACCAGCACGCCGATGCGGCCGCCGTGCACGTAGGCGGCGACGTTGTTGGCGCTGTCGATGCGCACCAGGCGGCGCACCTGCACGTTCTCGCCGACCTTGGCGATCACCGCGGCGCGGGCTTCCTCGACGGTCTCGCCGCCGGGCAGCTTGGCGCTCTTGAGCGCTTCGACGTCGGCGGCGCCGGAGGTCAGCGCGGCCTGGACCACGGCGTCGGTGAAGGCCAGGAAGTTGTTGTCCTTGGCGACGAAATCGGTCTCGGAGTTGATTTCGACCAGCACGGCCTTGCCGCCGTCCTGGGCCATCGCGATGCGGCCTTCGGCGGCGACGCGGTCGGCCTTCTTGTCGGCCTTGGCCAGGCCCGACTTGCGCAGCCACTCGGCGGCGTTGTCGATGTTGCCGGCGTTCTCGGTGAGCGCCTTCTTGCACTCCATCATGCCGGCGCCGGTGCGCTCGCGCAGTTCCTTGACCAGGGAAGCGGTGATTTCCACGGGGTGACCTCACAAAAGGTGGGAAAGGGCCGGCTTGCGGCCGGCCGGGAATTCTGGAAAACGGGCGCTTGCGGCGCCCGCGGACCCGGGCGCGCCGCGCGCGCCGGGTGGCGACTGCGCATGTTCGCGCAGTCGCATGGCGCGCCGGTTACTCGGCGGCGGGAGCGGCTTCTTCGGCCTTCTTGCCGTTCTTGCGCGGGCCGCGGCCCTTGTCGTCGCCGGCTTCGCTGAACTCTTCCTCGCGCACGCTGGCGGCGTTCGGCGCGGCGGCCTTGCCTTCCAGCACGGCGTCGGCGGCGGCGCGGGCGTACAGCTGCACGGCACGGATGGCGTCGTCGTTGCCCGGGATGGCGTAGTCCACCAGTTCCGGGTTGTAGTTGGTGTCGACCACCGCGATCACCGGGATGCCGAGCTTCTTGGCTTCCTTGATGGCGATGTCTTCATGGCCGATGTCGATGACGAACAGCGCGTCGGGCAGGCGGTTCATTTCCTTGATGCCGCCCAGCGAGGCCTGCAGCTTGTCGCGCTCGCGACGCAGGGTCAGCACTTCGTGCTTGACCAGCTTGTCGAAGGTGCCGTCGGTCTCGGCCGCTTCCAGTTCCTTCAGGCGCGCCACCGACTGCTTGACGGTGCGGAAGTTGGTCAGCGTGCCGCCCAGCCAGCGCTGGGTCATGAACGGCTGGCCGCAACGCTCGGCTTCTTCCTTCACCGAGTCGCGGGCGCTGCGCTTGGTGCCCAGGAACAGGATGGTGCCGCGCTTCTGCGCGACGCTGGAGATGAAGTTCATCGCGTCGTTGAACAGCGGAACCGTCTTCTCGAGGTTGATGATGTGGATCTTGCCGCGCGCGCCGAAGATGTACGGCGCCATCTTGGGGTTCCAGTAGCGGGTCTGGTGGCCGAAGTGGACGCCGGCTTCCAGCATCTGACGCATGGTGACCTGGGGCATTGCAGTGACTCCTGATGGGGAACCGGCCGTGCGCGGGCGGTGATAGGTGACGTCCGCGCATGGACGTGCAGGCCCTGGCGGGCAGGCACGACGGTTCCGGGGTTGGGCCTCCCTGCGGCCTTACGTGACCGAACTCCTAGCGGAGCACCCCGGCACGGGCGATGGCAGCAGGTGTGGATTCGCCGGTGCGTCCGGCGTGGACGGTTCGCTGGCCCGGATGGGCGCAATGAAGCAGCGGAACTATAACCGGCCGCGGCCGGCAGCGCAAACCCGCGTGTGGCGGGTCATTCGGCCGGCAGCGCCTGCAGCGCCGCGTCGCCGTCCAGGCGGGCGGCGAAATGGCCGCCGCGCGCGGTGCCGAGCTCGGCCGGCAGCGGCCAGCGCTTCCGTTCGCCGGCCAGCACGTAGCCGGCCAGGTTGCGGAACAGGAGTACCGTGCGGCCGTCGGCGCCGACGAAGCTCAGGTCGCTGAGCCGTGCGTACGCGCTGCCGCGATTGCGCACCTGCAGTTCCGGGCCGTGGACGTCGACGACCACGCTGGCGCTGAGCGCGGGGGCCGCCGCGGCGCCGGGCGCGGACAGGAACAGCGGGGTGGAATAGCGCAGCAGCAGGCGTGGGTCGGCGGTGGCGGCGTCCGCCGCCGGGCGCTCTTCCAGGACCAGGCGGTAGGCCTGTTCGCGGTCGGTCGCGGCCGGCCCGGTGCGGACCACCCGCAGCAATTGCCGCCCGTGCGCGGGAATGTCGATCAGTTGCGGGCTGAGCTGGACGTCGTCGGTCGGCAGCAACTGCTCCGCGCCGTCGGTCTGATGCCAGCGGTACAGCCGGGCCTGCGCCTGCCAGGGCCGGTCCTGGGTGTTGTCCAGCCAGATCTCGGCGGTCTGCGCATCGGCGGCGAGGCGCACGATCATCGGGCTGATGCGCACCCCGGCGGCCGCGGCCAGGCCCGGCAGCAAGGCCAGCAGCAGGCCGGCCAGGCGTGCGCGACGGCGCCGGCGCACTTAGAACGCGACCGTGGTGTAGCGCGCATCCTGGCGCAACGGGCCGCCGGCCGCGCTCAGGCTCAGCGCCAGCGCGCCGTCCGTGCCCGGTGCGCTGGCGCCGTCGATGCTGACCTGGTAGGGCAGGGGCCGGGTGCAGGCCACCTGGGCGATCGCGCCCGGCTGGTCGTGCGCGGCGGCGCTGATCTCGCAGCTGCGCTGCAGGCGGATGCCGACCCGGAACGCCGTGCTTTCGTTGGCGGCAATGGACTGCGCCGCCGCGTCGGCGCAGAGCGCGCAGAGGCTTGCGAGCAGCAGCGATTGCATGAACGGCCTGGCGGTCATGGGCGGCTTCCCGGAGAGGACACGACAGATAACGGCGCCCGGCGGCGCAACTTTATCGCCGCCGCCGGCGCGCGTTCATCCGTCAGTAGGTGACCGTGACCTTGACCACGTCGCTATAGCTGCCCGGGCGCGGGGTCTGCGCCGCGGGGACCCGGCCGTACAGGGTCAGCGACTGCGCGCTGCCGGTGCCGGTGCCGGTCTGGGTGTCGCTGTTGAGGGTGCTGCCCCAGCGCTGGCTGCGCGCCGCGTCGCGGTACAACTCGTAGGTCAGGTACTGGCCGGCGGCGTTGCGCATGCGGCGGACGGTGCCGCTGGCGTTCTGGCCATTGTCCAGGCCGACCTGCCAGGCGGTGCGCCGGCGGCAGTTCATGCTGAGCGTGGTGGTGTAGTTGAGCGCGGTGTCTACCAGGCCGGACTGGGTGCCGAAGTCCAGGTCGGCGATGCTGGCGATGGTGCAGACCGGAGCCACAGTGGCCGAGCCGACGAACGGGAACTGCACCGCGCTGGCGCCGCCGGTGCCGCCGGTGGTGCAGGAGGCGGGCATGCTCGCCGGGGTGCCGATCAGCGGTTCGTCGTAGCGGTACTGCAGGTTGGTGTAGACCCCGCTGAAGTTGTTCTGGTACGTCCCGGTGGCGATGCCGCTCTGCAGCGGGATGCGCCCGTAGAGGGTGTAGCTGGCGCTGCCGCTGCCGCCGGTCACCAGCGAGGAGTAGGTCAGGTCCACCTGTAGCGGGGTGGAGGCGTTCAGCGTGCTGCCCCAGATCAGGCTGCGCGCGCTGTCGCGGTAGAGCTGAAAGCTGAGGCTGTCGCTGAGCGGGTTGAGCATGCGCCGCGGCGCGATGCCCAGGCCGCCGCCTTGCGCCCCTTCGCCGATATTCAGGCACATGCGCACGTAGATGGTGCCGAGGATGCTGAGCGCGCCGGTCTGGCAGGTGACGGTGATCTGCGCGGAGGTGTCGGTGGCCGCGCTGTTGGAGACGTTGCCGAAGTCCAGCGCGGTGGCCACCGCCGTGCAGGTGGTGGTGGCGCCGGCGCGCAGCGGCGCCAGCGTGGCGGCCAGTGCCAGCGCCAGCAGCAGGCAGCAGCGGCAGACGGCGGCGCTCACGGCGCCGCCTCCGCGCCGCAGCGCAACGGCCCCAGGCGGCTTGGGCGGCGCTGCGCGGCGTGGTCGATGCGTACCCGGCAGGTGCCGGCGGCGGTCTCCACCTCCAGGGCGTTGGGTCCGGCCTTGAGTCCTTCCAGGTAGGCCTCGCCATCGTAGCCGACCACCGCGTCGATGCCGGCGCCGCGCACCCGGCTGCCGACCGGCAGCGGCGCGTCCTGCGCGTCGTGCAGTTGCACCAGCACGCCGTCGCTGCTGCGGATCGGGAAGGCCACCACCACGCCGGTGCGGTCGCGCGGCGCGACGATCTGGTCGACCCGCTCCGGGCGCATCTGCGGCGGCAGCCGCATCGGGTCGATCGACAGTTGGTTGTGTTGCCAGCCCATCAACGGAGCGACCAGCAGGAAGCCGCGCGCGTCGGTGACGCCGACCGGGCGGTTCTCCAGCAGCACCGGCACGTCGGCCACGCCGCCGGTGGAGACCAGGGCGAAGGCCTGGTCGAGATCGCGGCCGGGAAACCAGCCGCCGCCGATCCAGGCCACGCCGCCGGAGGCTTCGGCATAGCCGTAGCCCTGCCCACCGTAGCTGGCCACTCCGGCCGCATAGCGCGCGTTGTCGCGCCGCCAGGTGGCTTCGGCCAGGCCGCCGGCGCCGTCCTGGCCGCTGCGCGCCTGGACCCGCCAGCCGCTGCCGCCCTCGGCCGGGGCCGACTGGCTGAGGTCGGCGGCCACGCCCAGGCGCTCGCCGCCGGCACGCTGCAGCGCGACGCTGGCCTGGCGCGCGCCGCCCAGCGAGACCGACCAGCCCAGATACAGGCTGCGGTCGCTGGCCTGGTCCAGGTTCTGGTTGACGCTCAGGTTCAGCGAGGACTGCCACGGCAGCGCCCGGCTCCAGAACATGCTGGCGTAGCGCAGGTCGCCGCTGTCCGGATAGGACAGGCGCACATAGCTCAGCGCGACGTTGCCGACCCGGTTCCAGGTGACCCCGGCCAGCGCGCGCTCGCTGATCCGCGGCGGCGCCGCGCCGTACTCGGCGGCCACGTCGCGATAGCCGCGCTGCGCGCGCTGGGTGTCCATCGAGATGTTGAAGCGGCCATTGTTCCAGCGATAGCCGAGCGCGTACTGGTGGCCGCTGCGGCCGTCGCCGCGGCTGTGCGCCAGCGACGCGCTGACCACCCCGGCCCGTGGCAGCAGCCACACCCCGCCGGCGCCGGCGTTGCGTACGCCCGCGCCGGCCTCGGCGTGCGCTTCGGCGGTGAAGCCGGCGCCGACGCCGCGGCGCCAGCTGGCGCTGCCGACGATGGGGCCGGCGTAGTCGACGCTGTCGCTGCCGTAGCCCTGGCGAACCCGGCCCAGCGCCAGCGACCAGTCGTCCAGGCCCGCGGCCAGCAGATCCTGGGTGGCGTAGAACGGAAACTCGACCGAGCGGCTGCGGCCGTAGGCGTCGGTGATCACCAGTTGCGCGTTGCCGGCGCCGTCCACGCCGGGCGCGGCCGACAACTGGAACGGCCCGGCCGGCAATTCCGAGCCGTACTGGCGGATGCCATTGACGTACAGGTCCACGTTCGAGGGCACGGTCACCTCGCCGAGGAATTCCGGCAGCGGCGTGGTCACCCGGTACGGCTGCAGGCCGAAGTCGCGGCCGACCCGGATCCCGCCCAGGCGCAGCGCGCGGCTCCAGGCGCTGCTGCTGCTCAGGGTGTCGCCGAGCACCACGCTGGTCATGCGGTCGGGCAGCGACCACCACAGCTGCGTGTCCAGGCGGATCGCCTGGCTGCGCCAATCGCGCCGCGGCTCGCGGTACAGGCGGGCGACGAAGGATTGACGGACCATGGCGCCGCCGAGCACGCCGCGGCCCAGGCCGAAGCCGCGCACTTCGCCGCTGGCGGTGAGGTTGCTGGCGCTGCCCTGGTGGCTGGCGTACAGGTCGTAGTCCAGCAGCGCGCCCGGCGAGCTGGTCGCCGGCAGCGCCGGACCGCCGCCTTGCGCGTCGATGCGGGTCACCGGCACGTCGAGCAGGGCCACCGGCGCGTCGATCGCCAGTTGCTGCAGGCCGGCGTCGTAGCGGTAGCGCACCCCGTCCAGGTCGTCCAGCGCGATCGCCGTGCCGGCGCCGCCGTCCTCCAGGCGCAGGCCGAGCTGGCGCAGCGTGGCGGCATCGGCGCGCATGCGCTCGCCGTCGCGCTGGAAGCGGAACAGTCCGGGCTTGCGGGTCTGGTTCAGGGTGACCTCCAGGTAGAGCGTTTCCTGTTCCGGCACGGCGCCGCTCGGCTGGGCGACCGCGAACTGCGCGGCGCAGGCCCACAGCGCCAGCAGCAGCTCAAGGAGCCTGTGCGTCCAGCGCGAGCGACTGAGCAAGGGGCTCACCGTTGATCGTGGCCTTGAACGCGCCGTCGGCACGCGCCAGCGCGGGAGGGAGCGGCCAGCGCTTGTGCTGGCCCGGCAGCACGTAGCCGGCCAGGCCGTCGGCGATCGCGGCACGGGTGCCGTCGCTGGCGATGAAATGCAGGTCCACCACCTGCGCGTGTTCGGTGCCCTGGTTCACGACTTCCAGGGCCGGCGCGTCGGCATCGCGGATCACTCTGGCCTGCAGCGACGGGGCCGCGGCGGCGGCCGGCTTGACGAAGATCGGCACCGAGTAGCGCAGCACGAACTGCAGGCCGGCGGCGTTGCCGGCGCCGGCGTCGGGCGACGGCAGTTCGTCCACCAGCACCCGGTAGGTGTCCTCGGTGGTGCGGGGCGCATCGTCCAGGCGGATGATGCGCACCAGTTGCCGCGAGTGCGGCGCCAGTTGCAGCATCGGCGGGCTGATCGCGATCCGGTCGCTGGCGTCGAGCAGGTCCTCGCCCTCGTGCTGGCGCCAGCGGAATACCCGCACCTGCGCCTGCAGCGGCGTATCGCCGCTGTTGCTCAGCCACAGGCCCTGCGCCGTCTCCTCCGCGGTCAGTTGCACCGAGGTCGGCGCGACCTGCAGGCTGGCGGCCTGGGCCGCCAGCGTCGCCGCCAGCCACAGGCCGGCGGCGGCCAGCACACGCAAAACAGGGAATCGGCGCAGGGACATGGGACGCTCCGGTTACCAGGTGACGGTGGCGGTGACGACGTCGCTGTACGAACCGGCAGGGTAATTGGTGCTGGCGACCTGGCCGTAGACGACCAGGGGTTGCACTGCACCATTGCCGGTGCCGGCCTGGGTGTCGGTGCCGATGGTCGAGCCCCAGTTCTGGGTGCGCGCCGAGTTGCGGTACAGGGCGTAGGGCACGCGCGCGCTATTGCCGGCATCGGCGCTGCCCATGGTGCGCGAGGTCACCGTGGCGCCGGAGCCGCTGCCGGCGTTGAGCGCGATGTTGTACGGGGTGCCCGAGGTGCAGCGCACGTTCAAGGTACCGGTGCTGTTGATCGAGGTCTGGGTCGAGTTGACGCTGCCGAAATCGACGTCGGTCGGCGCGGTCTGGATGTCGCAGACGCTGGTGATCTGGATCTTGACGTTGAAGGTGCGCGAGTCGGATTGGGCGAACGCCACGCCGGTCCCGGCGGCCAGCAAGGCGACAGTGGCAAGGGCGCGATGGAAAGCTTGCATGGGTGAAGGCTCTTCGGAATGACGGAGTCCGTCGGTGCCCGGGCCAATACAAAACGTGTGCCATTTCACATTTTCATGGATGCGCATCTAGGTTTCTGACGTGATGCCCTTCACCGATCCGTGGAGTTGAATTTGTGAAGGCGTTCGCATGGCGTCTCCGGGGTCGAAAATCCGACGGCCTCCGTGGGCGCGTTCAGGAAGCCCGCGGATGAGCGATAATGGCGGACATGACCGTCAATCTGAAAAGTCCCCAGGACATCGAGAAGATGCGCATCGCCGGCCGCCTGGCCGCCGAGGTGCTGGACATGATCGGGCCGCACGTGAAGCCGGGGGTGACCACCGCCGAGCTGGACCGGCTGTGCCACGACCACATCGTCAACGTGCAGCAGGCGGTGCCGGCCAACGTCGGCTACCGCGGCTATCCGAAGACCCTGTGCACGTCGGTGAACAACGTGATCTGCCACGGCATCCCCAACGACAGCAAGGTCCTGAAGGACGGCGACATCGTCAACATCGACGTCACCGTGATCAAGGACGGCTGGCACGGCGACACCAGCCGCATGTACTACGCCGGCACGCCATCGGTGATGGCGCGGCGCCTGGTCGAGGCGACCTACGAGGCGATGTGGCGCGGCATCCGCGCGGTGCGCCCGGGCGCCACGCTCGGCGACATCGGCCACGCGATCCAGCAGTACGCCGAAAGCCAGCGCTTCAGCGTGGTGCGCGAGTACTGCGGCCACGGCATCGGCAAGGTCTACCACGACGAGCCGCAGGTGCTGCACTACGGGCGCCCCGGCGAAGGCCTGGTGCTGAAGCCGGGCATGACCTTCACCATCGAGCCGATGATCAACGAAGGCGCGCGCCACACCCGCGTGCTGCCCGACGGCTGGACCGTGGTCACCAAGGACCGCAAGCTCTCGGCGCAGTGGGAACACATGATCGCGGTCACCGAGGACGGCGTGGACGTGCTGACCCTGTCGCCCGGCGGCCTCGGCGAGCCGTGAGCCTGCTGCCGGCCGGTGCCGATGCCGGCATGCCCGATGCCGGCGCCGACGACGCCGACTGGGCCGCGGCGGCGCGACAACTGCTGGCCCAGGCCGATGCGCGGCTGAACAAGCGCTTCGACCAGGGCGACGACATCGACCGCTTGCTGGCGCTGCGCGCGCGCGCGCTGGACCAGTTGATCCGGCACGCCTGGAGCCGCTGCGTGCCCCGCGATGCGGGGCTGGCGCTCTACGCGGTCGGCGGCTATGGCCGCGGCGAACTGTTCCCGCGCTCGGACATCGACCTGCTGGTGTTCGGCGAAGCCGAGTGCCAGCGCCTGCACGAGCAGGCCCTGGCGCGGCTATTCGCGCTGCTGTGGGATGCCGGCGTGCCGGTGAGCCACGCGGTGCGCTCGGCCGCGCAGTGCACCGCGGCCTGCGCCGACCAGACCGTGCTGACCGCGCTGATCGAGGCGCGCCCGCTGCAGGCCGACGCCGCGGCCAAGGCGGCGCTGGCCGCGGCCATCGCGCCGCCGCGCGTGTGGCCGCCACGCGAGTTCTTCATGGCCAAGCGCGAGGAACTGCAGACCCGCCACCAGCGCTTCGGCGACACCGCCGACAACCTGGAACCGGACATCAAGGACGGCCCCGGCGGCCTGCGCGACCTGCACACGCTGGGCTGGATGGCGCTGCGCGCGTTCGGCGTGCGCGACCTGGAGCCGTTGATCGGGCTCGGCCACGTCGGCGGCGACGAGGCCGCCGCGCTGCGCCGCGAACGCCGCGAACTGGCGCGGTTGCGCTACGGGCTGCACCTGGTCGCCAACCGGCCGGAGGAGCGCCTGCGTTTCGACTACCAGAAGACCCTGGCGCAGCGCCTGGGCTTCTCCGACGACGCCGAGAGCCTGGGCGTCGAAAAGATGATGCAGCGCTTCTATCGCAGCGCCGCGATCGTGCGCCGGCTCAGCGACCGGCTGCTGCAGCGCTTCGAGGAGCAGTTCGACGGCGAGGCGCAGCCGCAGCCGCTGGGCGAGGGCTTCTCGCTGCGCCGCGGCTATCTGGCGGCCGATGCCGAGAGCTGGCCGCAGGCCGACCCGGTGCAGGTGTTCGCGCTGTTCGCGACCTGGGCCGCGCATGGCGAGGTGCGCGGCCTGCATTCGCTGACCGCGCGCGCGCTGGCCGAGGCGCTGCCGCGGCTGCCGGCCTACGCCGATGCCGGCGCGGCGGCGCGCGAGCGCTTCCTGGCCCTGCTGCGCGGCCCGCGCGCGGTGCAGACGCTGACCCGGATGGCGCGGCTGGGCGTGCTCGGGCAGTGGATCCCGGCGTTCGCGCAGGTGTCCGGACGCATGCAGTTCGACCTGTTCCATGTCTACACGGTGGACCAGCACACCTTGATGGTGCTGAAGAACATCGCGGTGTTCGCCAGCGCCCGCGCCGACGACCGCTTCTCGATCGCGCACGAGGTGTGGCCGCGCCTGCGCAAGCCGGAACTGCTGCTGCTGGCCGGGCTGTTCCACGACATCGCCAAGGGCCGTGGCGGCGATCATTCCGAGCTCGGCGCGGTCGATGCGCGCGCGTTCTGCGCCGCGCATGGGCTGCGCGCCGCCGATACCGAACTGGTCGCGTGGCTGGTCGAGCAGCACCTGCGCATGTCGGTGACCGCGCAGAAGCAGGACATCTCCGATGCGGACGTGATCCACCGTTTCGCCACCCTGGTTGGCGACCGCGAGCGCCTGGACTACCTGTACCTGCTGACCTGCGCGGACATCGCCGGCACCAGCCCCAAGTTGTGGAACGCCTGGAAGGACCGCTTGCTGGCCGACCTGTATTTCGCCGCGCGGCGCGCGCTGCGCGAAGGCCTGGAGCATCCGCTGCCGGTCGCCGAGCGGGTGCAGGAGGCGCGCGAGGCCGCGCGCGCGCTGATGCATCTGCAGGGCCACGACGATGCGGTCATCGACCGCCAGTTCGCCGGCATGCCGGACGAGAGTTTCCTGCGCTTCCGCCCCGAGCAACTGGCCTGGCAGGCGACGGCGCTGATGGAAGTGGAATTGGGCGGGACCCTGGTCAAGGTGCGTCCGGTCACCCCCGACGACGCGGCGCTGGAAGTGTTCGTGTACTCGCCCGACCGCGACGGCCTGTTCGCCGCGATCGTGATGACCCTGGACCGCAGCGGCTACGGCATCCACCGCGCGCGCGTGCTGGATGCGCCGCACGACGCGATCTTCGACACCTTCGAGGTGATGCCGGCCGACGCCTTCGCCAGCGGCGACCCGGCGCAACTGGAAGCCGTGCTGCGCGAGGCGCTGGCCGGCGACCTGACCCGCCTGCGCCCGGCGCGGCGGGTGGTGCCGCGGCAACTGCGGCATTTCCGCTTCGCGCCGCGCATCGAGTTCCGCGAGGACGTGGATGGTCGCCGCACCCGCCTGAGCCTGGTCGCGCCGGACCGTCCGGGACTGCTCTCGAACGTGGCGCAGGTGCTGCGCCGCCAGCGCTTGCGCGTGCACGACGCGCGCATCGCCACCTTCGGCGAGCGCGCCGAGGATCTGTTCCAGATCACCGACGAACACAATCAGCCCTTGCCCGACGCCTCCCGTCAGGCGCTGCATGCCGCATTGCAGGCCTGCCTGGACCCCGACCTTCCGCCTGGAGACCCCCGCTAATGGCCACCAAGAAGCCTGCCGCCGCCAACAAGCCCGCCACCAAGACCGCCGCCGGCAAGACCGTTGCCAAGAAGACAGTCGCCAAGAAGGCCGTCGCCGCCGCTGTCGCAACGCCCGTCGTCGCGCCGAAGCCGCCGGTCAGGCCGGTGCGCGCCAAGCCGGCCGCCGGCCCCAGCGCCGACGAACTGAAGTTCACCATCGACAGCGCCTTCGAGCGCCGCGCCACCCTGACCCTGGACGAGATCGAAGGTTCGACCCGGCCGGTGGTCAATCGCGTCATCGATGGCCTGGAACGCGGCGCGTTCCGCGTCGCCGAGCCGGACGGGCATGGTGGCTGGAAGGTCAACGAGTGGCTGAAGAAGGCGGTGCTGCTGTATTTCCGGGTCAACGAGATGGCCGTGGTCGAGGCGCAGCCGGCGCCGTTCTGGGACAAGGTGGAGTCGCGCTTCGCCGGTTACCACGAGGCCGAGTTCCGCAAGGCCGGGGTGCGCGTGGTGCCGGGCGCGATCGCGCGCCGCGGCAGCTATTTCGGCAAGGACGTGGTGCTGATGCCCAGCTTCACCAACATCGGCGCGCACGTGGGCGAGGGCACCATGGTCGATACCTGGGCGACGGTCGGTTCCTGCGCGCAGATCGGCAAGCATTGCCACCTGTCCGGCGGCGCCGGCATCGGCGGCGTGCTCGAACCGCTGCAGGCCGGCCCGACCATCATCGAGGACCATTGCTTCATCGGCGCGCGTTCGGAGGTGGTGGAAGGCGTGGTGGTCGGCCACCACAGCGTGATCGGCATGGGGGTGTTCATCGGGCAGAGCACGCGCATCTACAACCGCGCCACCGGCGAGGTGTCCTACGGCTACGTGCCGCCGTACAGCGTGGTGGTGTCCGGGCAGTTGCCGTCCAAGGACGGTTCGCATTCGCTGTATTGCGCGGTGATCGTGAAGCAGGTGGATGCGAAGACCCGTAGCAAGACCAGCGTCAACGATCTGCTGCGTGGGTTGGCGGACTGAGTGGGGCGAGACCGGGTCAAGCCCGGTCTAGCTCTGGTGTCTCCCCCCCGTCGACTTCGCGGCTAAGCGGGGGGCATCTTCGTGCGTTGCGCAGTTGCTGTGCGAACGTATGACGGTTGCATTCGCGAAGGCGCGCGGCACCGTGGTGCCGCATCGCATCGACGTTGATGCCTGACTTATCAAGCGCTTGAGCTTGAAGCACAGCAAAGGCTTTAAGAAGCGCTTTACCACAGCCGAAGGCTGGTCAAGCACGCCCTGCCTCGCGCCCTCCGCGCTGCGCGCTCCGGGTTCGCGGATGCACCGGGGATCCGCGGAAGGGGCATCCTGCCCCTGCCGCGGACGGCGCACATCCCTGTGCGCCGCCCTTCGGGTGTTTCCCCGGTCCATCCGCCGCTGCGGAAGGGAGCCCGGTAAATCAAAAGCAAAAGCAACGGCGGATCGCCTGCAACGGGCGGCGCTGCGTAGGCACGCATCCAACTCTTCGCACTTGAAGCGCGCGACAGCCTGCGTCGTCGTCGCGGGTATGCCAGACCTCTTGCAGCCCAGCACCACCGCGTCGCCTGCGGGTAGGCCGGACAGCGTGCTGAGTCGTCGACGGCGCGAGGCGGGCGTTTGGTTCCTCACCGGGTTCGCGATCTCGCGCCCTATGCAGGGCGCATACCCGGCGTACATCGATGGCCGGATACGCTGCCATGCAGGTTCGGCGCTGCGGTGGGGCGCGCATCGGACCAGACGATGCCTGGCGCAGACCGTCGCCGGGCGCTGCCGCTGCGCCGACAGGAGACTCCGATGCGGAAGATGAAATGGGTTTGCGGGATAGCGGCAGCGTTCGCGCTGTTCGGGTGCGGTCGCGAGGGCGCACCGGCGCAGACGGTCCCTGCGGGTGACGACACGCCTGCGGCAGCGGTCACTGCACCAAATTCCTCGTCGGCGGCGGCATCTGCGCCTGCACAGCCGCCTGCGGCGACGATGGCGAGTAAAACCGCGGCGACCGAGCCGCTGTCCTGCGCCGCCGAGATCGGCGCCGCCGCGGCCGCGCGGGTGAGCACCTGCCGCGCGGTGTCGCCGGCCACCCATCCGCCCTGCAACGCCGCCAACAGCTGCGCCATGATCGACGACGAGATCGCCCGCGGCTGCGCGCTGCTCGGGCGCGACGGACCGAGCACGGCCGGGTGCGGCCCGGCCGCCGACAGCCCGCAGGCGGCGGCAGACGTGGTGCGGCGTTACTACGCGGCGATCAACGCGCGCGACTACGCCGTGGCCTGGCGGCAATGGGGCGAGGACGGGCGTCCGGGCCAGTCCTACGCGGCGTTCAAGGCCGGCTTCGCGCGGACCCGCGCGGTGACGGCGACGATCGGCGCGCTCGGCGCCGGCGAGGGCGCCGCCGGATCGGTCTACCAGCCGGTGCCGGTCACCGTGGAGGCGACGCTGGCCGATGGCACGCGGCAACGCTTCCGTGGCGACTATGTCCTGCGCCGCGTCAACGGCGTGGACGGCGCCTCGGCGGCACAACTGCGCTGGCGGATCGACTCGGCGCAGCTCAAGGAGGTGCCGGCGCAGTGAGGCCTGGCGTGGCCGATCGCGTTTCCGGCAGGGAACCGACGGTGCGCATGCCGGGTAAGATCACGCGCATTGCCCGGGTGCCTGTCGCTGACGGTACGCACGGCTCGTATCCTTGCGGTCCCGCTTGCCGCCTTGCTGTGCGTGGAGCCCCGAGGGGTTCGATGCGCCGTGGCTGGCGGACCCTCACTCCAATCCTTCTCCCGGCGGGAGAGGGGCTTTAGTCAATGAGACAGTGCCGATGACGACGTTGTACGGATTGAAGAACTGCGACACCTGCAAGAAGGCGACGAAGTGGCTGGACCGCTTCGGCGTGGCCTACCGTTTCGTCGATTACCGCGAGCACAAGCCCAGCCCGGAGACGCTGCTGGACTGGGCGGGCCAGGCCGGCGGCTTCGATGCGCTGGTCAACAAGTCCTCGACCACCTGGCGGCAATTGCCCGACAACAAGAAGACGCCCGGCTCGGAGGCCGAGTGGAAGCTGTTGCTGCGCGAGTATCCGCAACTGATCCGGCGGCCGCTGGTGGTGACCGAGGACGGCCGGCTCAGCCAGGGTTTCTCGGACAACGGCTTCAAGCAGCGCTTCGGGCTGAAATGAACATCCGTCCTTGCCGAGACGACGACTGGCCGCGCCTGTGCGTCATCCACGACGCCGCGCGCCTGGAGGAACTGCAGGCGGCGGGGTTGACGGATGCGTTCCTGCCGCTGCCGATCGCGGCCGAGCGCGAGGGCCTGTTCGATTACCGCGTGCAGGTCGCCGAGTGCGATGGGCAGGTGCTGGGCTTCGTCGCCGACGACGGCGAGGAACTGGCCTGGCTGTACGTGGATCCGGCCGCGCGTCGGCGCGGTGTCGGCCAGGCGCTGGTGGCCGCGGTGCAGGCGGCGCAGCCCGGCGGCCTGTCGCTGGAATTGCTCGAAGGCAATGCGGCGGCGCTGGCGTTCTACCGCGCCTGCGGCTTCGTCGAAACCAGCGCGCACGGCGGGCGGATGCCCGGCAACGCGACCTTCGCGGTGCGCGTGCAGTGCATGCGCTGGCCCGGCGCGACCGACTGACCCATTCGTTGCGTTCCCTCCTTTGCGTTCCAGAAGGTGTCCTTGCATGTCCGATGTCCTTGAACTCGCCTGCGACCTGATCGCCCGCCCATCGGTCACACCGGACGACGCCGGGTGCCAGGCGCTGATCGCGCAGCGGCTGGAGCGCGCCGGTTTCGCCCTCGAACGCTTGCGTTGCGGCCAGGTCGACAACCTGTGGGCCACCCATCGCGGCGGCGACGGCCCGGTGCTGGCGCTGCTCGGGCATACCGATGTGGTGCCGCCGGGGCCGCGCGACGCCTGGGCCAGCGATCCGTTCGCGCCGCAGATTCGCGACGGCGTGCTGTACGGGCGCGGCGCCGCCGACATGAAGGGCAGCGTGGCCGCGTTCGTGGTCGCCGCCGAGCGGTTCGTGGCCGCGCAGCCGCGCCACCCGGGCACGCTGGCGCTGCTGCTGACCAGCGACGAGGAAGGCGATGCGATCGACGGCGTGCGCCACGTGGCGCGCCTGTTCGCCGAGCGCGGCGAACGCATCGACTGGTGCATCACCGGCGAACCCTCGTCCACCGACCGGCTCGGCGACCTGCTGCGCGTCGGTCGCCGCGGCAGCCTCTCCGGCACGCTCGTGGTGCGTGGCGTGCAGGGCCATGTGGCCTATCCGCACAAGGCGCGCAATCCGATTCACCTGGCCGCGCCGGCGCTGGCCGACCTGGTCGCGCGGCACTGGGACGACGGCTACGAGAGTTTCCCGCCGACCAGCCTGCAGATCTCCAACGTGCATGCCGGCACCGGCGCCAACAATGTGATCCCCGGCGAACTGCAGGTCGCGTTCAATCTGCGCTACACCCCGTACTGGGATGCACCGCGATTGGAAGCGGAAATCGCCGCGCTGTTCGATCGCCACGGCCTGGACTACAGCCTGCGCTGGCATCGCAGCGGCGAGCCGTTCTACACCCCGGAAGGCACGCTCCGCCAGGTGGCGCGCGAGGTGCTGGGCGAGGTCGCCGGCGCGCCGCCGGAGGAAAGCACCGGCGGCGGCACCTCCGATGCGCGCTTCATCGCCCCGCTGGGCGCGCAGTGCATCGAGGTCGGCCCGGTCAACGCCAGCATCCACCAGGTCGACGAGCATGTGCGCGTGGCCGACCTGGAGGCGCTGCCGGATCTGTACCTGCGCCTGATCGAACGGTTGCTGCGGTAACAGTTGCGCCGGCGCACGCGCCGGGTTACGGTCGCCGCATGACCTCGCTGTCCGCCCTCCGCCCGAACACCGCCAACGGCCGCAATAACGCGCTGGCGAATAATCGTGCGCGGCCGATGCGGGTCTGCGACTAGGCGCTACCAGAAACACCGCGCCCAGCCACCAGAAAACCCGCATCGGCCGATGCGGGTTTTTTTGTGCCTGCGGTGTGGGTCCCTCCACACGAGCCCGGCCATCCATGGCCGGGGATTGCAACACCATCCCCACGATCAGGAGCTTTTCCATGTGTTCGATCTTCGGCATCTTCGGCCTGCAACCGGGCGACGACCTGCAGGCATTGCGGCGGCAGGCGCTGGATTGCTCGCAGCGGCAACGCCACCGTGGCCCGGACTGGAGCGGCGTGTATGTCGACGACGGCGCGATCCTGGTCCACGAGCGCCTGGCCATCGTCGATCCGGCCGGTGGCTCGCAGCCGCTGCTGTCGGACGACGGGCAGCTGGCGCTGGCGGTCAACGGCGAGATCTACAACCACCGCGAACTGAAGCAGCAACTCGCCCAGCCCTACGCCTTCCAGACCGGATCGGATTGCGAGGTGATCAACGCGCTGTATCGCGAAGCCACGCCGGCCGCGTTGCTGAACCGCCTCAACGGCATCTTCGCTTTCGCGCTATGGGACAAGGCCGCCGGCCGCGTGCTGATCGCGCGCGATCCGATGGGCGTGTGCCCGCTGTACTGGGGCCACGACACGCAGGGCCGTCTGCGGGTGGCCTCGGAGATGAAATCGCTGGCCGACACGTGCGCCGACGTCGCCCAGTTCCCGCCTGGCCACTACTACGACAGCGCCAGCGGCGAGCTGGTGCAGTACTACCGCAAGCCGTGGCGCGACTATGCGGCGGTGCAGGGCGTGGCGGTGAGCAAGCAGGAACTGCGCGAGGCGTTCGAGCGCGCCGTGCATCGCCAACTGATGACCGACGTGCCGTATGGCGTGCTGCTGTCCGGCGGGCTGGATTCGTCGCTGGTCGCGGCGGTGGCCGCGCGCTTCGCGCGCAAGCGCATCGAGGAGAACGACGAGGCCGAGGCCTGGTGGCCGCGCCTGCACTCGTTCGCGATCGGGCTGAAGGGCTCGCCGGACCTGGCCGCCGCGGCGATCGCCGGCGAGGCGCTGGGCACCGTGCACCACGGCTTCGAATACACCTTCGAGGAAGGCCTGGACGCGTTGCCGGAGGTGATCCGGCACATCGAGACCTACGACGTCACCACCATCCGCGCCTCCACGCCGATGTTCCTGCTGGCGCGGCGGATCAAGGCGATGGGGGTGAAGATGGTGCTGTCCGGCGAGGGCAGCGACGAGATCTTCGGCGGCTATCTGTATTTCCACAAGGCGCCGAACGCGCGCGAATTCCACGAGGAACTGATCCGCAAGCTCGACGCGCTGTACAACTACGACTGCCTGCGCGCCAACAAGTCGATGATGGCCTGGGGCGTGGAGCCGCGCGTGCCGTTCCTGGACGTGGAGTTCCTGGACGTGGCCATGCGCATGGACGCCCAGTACAAGATGATCGACAAGGCCAGCGGCGGCGCGGCGCGCATGGAGAAGGGCGTGCTGCGCGAGGCCTTCGAAGGCTATCTGCCCGAGTCGATCCTGTGGCGACAGAAAGAGCAGTTCAGCGACGGCGTCGGCTATGGCTGGATCGATGGGCTGAAGGCGCACGCCGAGGCCCAGGTCAGCGACCGCGAACTGGCCGCGGCCGACAAGCGCTTCCCGGTGAACCCGCCACAGACCAAGGAGGCCTACTACTACCGCAGCCTGTTCGAGCGCGCGTTCCCGAGCCCGGCCGCGGCCGAGACCGTGCCCGGCGGCAAGTCGATCGCCTGCTCGTCGCCGGCGGCGATCGCCTGGGACGCCAGCTTCGCGGCCATGGCCGATCCTTCCGGCCGCGCGGTGGCCGGGGTGCACGCGCAGGCATTGGCATGAGCGCCGCCAGCCTGCCGGCGATCGCCGGCAGGCTGGTGCCCGGCGCGATCAGCCCCGGCGCCGCGGCGCTGGCAGGCGCGCAGGGCCGCCGACCGGCTCAGCGCGGCGCTGATGTGGGCAGGTGCTGTGGTAGCGAACCGTGGAGCGGCTCGCGCGGTCACCCCTGCTGCGATGCGCGACCGGCGCGCGCGCGTCTCGTCTGCCGCAGCGCGGCGGCGACGCGCCGCTACGGCAGATCCGCAGCCGGGGTGCCGTGGGCGCCGTGCAGGCCCGCTGGCGACTGGCCGCCGTCCACACGGATGCGGCTCTTGCCGTCGCGCTTGGCCGCGTACAGCGCGCGGTCGGCGCGTTCGAGCAGGTCCGCGACCTCGCCGCCCGGTCGCATGCGCGCGACCCCGGCGCTGAAGGTGAAGGCCACGCCCTTGGCGCGGATCCGCTGCACGCGGTCCAGCAGCCGCTGCAGCAGCGCCCCGGTCTGCGCGTCGCTCATGCCCTCGAACAGGATGCCGAATTCCTCGCCGCCGAGCCGGCCGACCCGGCAGCCGTGCTCCGGCCGCGCCAGTTCCGCGGCCAGCGCCAGCAGCACGGCGTCGCCGACATCGTGGCCGTGGGTGTCGTTGACCTGTTTGAAATCGTCGATGTCCAGCATCGCGAAATGCACGGCGCCGGCGTGGCCGCGTTCGGCGGCCAGCGCGTGCAGTTGCGCCATCAGCGCGCGGCGGTTGGCCAGCCCGGTGAGCGCATCGGTCTCGGACATGCGCCGGTAGTCTTCCTTCAGCCGGTAGCTGGTCAGCATGCTGCGCGCGAAGGCCAGGTTCATCGCCAGGCCGATCAGCGATACCGCTACCACCAGCAGGCCCAGCAGCGCCGGATCGCCGTGGGCCGCCAGCCGTAACGGTTGCCCGGTCAGCATGATCGTCCAGGTATAGGCCAGCGCCAGCAGGTAGTCGCGCGTGAACGGGAACAGCAGATTGATGCCCAGGCACAGGGTGACCGCGACCGGCAGCCGCCAGAAGGCGCTGTGCGTGCCCATCTGCCGCAGTTCGATCTGATAGGCCAGCGCCAGCGCCAGCACGTACAGCGCGCTGCTCAGCCGCCATTGCCAGAAGCCGCGCGCCAGCAGGGTACTGGCCGCGGCGCCGCACATGACGGCCAACAGCGCCATGTTGCCCAGGTCCCAGGGCTGCTGCAGATAGGGGTTGAACAGCAGCGTCGCGACCCAGATGGACAGGGTCAGGGCGTGGATGGCGGTGGTGGAACGGCCCAGCAGGTGGCGGATGTGCTCCCGGTACGTCATGTCCTGCCCAACGGCGCGTACCGGCCGGTTCGTGATGTGCGGGCGTGGCTATGCCTACGGAGGCGCGCCCTGGATCGATGCGAGGTTATCGGCACGCAGGGGCGCGGACTTGAGCCGCCGTTGCGCGCCGGCGCGGCTGCTGCGACGCGGGGCGGCGCCAGGAGCGCTCGGCGATGTAGCGGCCGGGCGGGCGATGGCGACGCGGCGCGCGCTGGACCGCCACCGGCTCAGGCGTCGTGCGGACCGCCCTGGTGGTCGAGATGGATGCGGCCCTTGCCGTCGCGCTTGGCCGCGTACAGCGCCTGGTCGGCGCGCTTGAGCAGGTCGGTGGTCTCGCCGCTGGCGTCCAGCCGCGCGGCGCCGGCGCTGAACGCGAACGCCACGCCCTCCACGCGCAGGCCGCGGACCCGCTCCAACAGCGCCTGCAGCGCCGCGGCGACCTGCGCATCGCGCATGTCCTCGAACACCACGCCGAATTCCTCGCCGCCCAGCCGGCCGATCCTGCAGCGCGGGCCCAGTTCGCCCAGTGCGGTGGCCAGCGCCAGCAGCACCGCATCGCCGACATGGTGGCCATGGGTGTCGTTGACCTGCTTGAAATCGTCGACGTCGAGCATGGCGAAGTGCACCGTGCCGTGCCTGCGCGCGGCGGCCGCGCGCAGTTGCGTCATCAGCGCGCGGCGGTTGGCGATGCCGGTCAACGGGTCGGTCTCGGCCAGGCGCCGGTAGTCCTCCTGCAGCGTGTAGGCGGTGCGCATGGCGCCGACGAACATGCGGTTGATGGCGATGCCGAGCAAGGCCACCACCGTCAGCAGGATCGCCAGCAATGGCAGGTCGGCGGCGGCCGGGACCAATTGCGACTGTCCGCCGAACATGATGGTCCAGATGCAGGCCATCGCCATCAGGTAGTCGCGCGAGAACGAGAACAGCAGGCTGGCGCCCAGGCAGATGGTGGCGGTCACCGGCAGCAGCCAGAACAGTCCGTGCTCGCCCATGGCGTGGAGTTCGACCCGGAACGCGGTGGTCAGCGCGATCACGAACAGGAAACCGCTCTGCCGCCATTGCCAGAAGCGCTTGGCCAGGCTCATGTTGGCTGAGGTGATCAGCAGGGCGACGAAGACCAGCGCATAGCGGGCGTCGAGCGGCTGCTGCAGATGCGGATTGCACAGGACCGACGCCGGCCACGCCACCAGGGTCAGCAACTGGATGGTGGCGATGGAGCCGCCGAGCATGCGCCGGATGTAGTTCCGGTAGGTCGTCTCGTCGGCCGCGGACGCGGCCGCGCCGCGGCCGCGGTCTGCGAGGGAAACGCCATCTGGCTCCATGGATGCGCCTCGGCTGCCCTTCGCCCGGTCGCTAGCGCCGCGGCCCGGTGCCGCCCGCGCGCCCGGCGTGGATCGGCGCGCGCGCCGCAGCCGGCGACGGTGCGCCGGCGCGCGCCCGTGCGTGGCGCGGCAGCCTATTCAAAGCGCATGCAGCGCCCGTAGCGCTCGGGTTGGATGTCCACGCCGGAGGCGTCGGCCTGGTTGCTCTTGCGCCACAGGTTCTGGCGGAAATCCGCGCCGCTGCAGTTGGCCGCCCGGTCCACGCCGATCGTGTAGGTATAGGGATTGCCCTGGAAGGTGTTGTTCTCGAAGGTGTTGTCCTGGCTCATGCTGTTGTCCCAACACAGGATTTCCGGCGTGCGCTGGCGGATCGAGCAGGCCAGGTAGATGCCGGCGCCCTTGTTGCCGATGAACTGGTTGCCGACGAACAGGTTGCGCCGCGCATCGGCCAGGTACACGCCCTGGCTGCCGTTGCGCTCCAGGCGGTTGTTGCGGATCTCGCTGTCTTCCAGGTGCTCGGTGGTGATGCCGGCGGCGACGTTGTCGTGGATGTAGTTGTCGACCAGCTTGACCTTCGCGGTGCGGTTGAACGAGACCCCGTCCCAGATCGCGCCGGAGACGTCGTTGCGCTCGATCAGCAGGTCGCGGCTGTCGTATTCGCTGAGCAGGCAGGCGCTGCGGCACTTGCTCACGCGCAGCCCGGACAGGCGGATGTTCTGGCCGGCGCGCACCACCACCAGGCTGTTGCTCAGGTAGGGGCGCTCGGGCATGAACTCCTTCTCGGCGCTGCCGCCGACGATCTGCAGCTGTTCGATGCTGACGTCGCGGATCGGCCGCTGCGGGCGCTCGTTCTGGTAGTCGCCGAGCACGATGACCGGCTGCTGCACGCCGTCCTGCATGCGCAGCACGGTGGCGTCGCCCTGGCCGCGCAGGCGCAGGCCGTCGCGCTGGATCGACAGCAGCTTGGTCACGTGGAAGTCGCCGGCGGTCAGGCAGACCGTGGCCGGCTTGCCGTCGTTGGGCACGCGGTCGACCGCGGCCTGCAGGTCGTCGCCGGGTTCGGCGCGCACGCTGCAGGCGGTGGCCGCGGGCGCCGCCGCGCTGGCGTCGCCGCCGTGCAGGCCGGCGGCGAGTGGCAACAACAGGGCGAGCAGGGGGCGTAGCGTCATCGGGTACAGGCTCGGCTGGGGAGGGAAGAGCGCAACGCGGTCGCGCGGCCGCCGTCACGGGCCGCGCGGCGCCGGCAGGCAGCGGCTGTGCGCGACGTCATTGTCGCGCAGGCGGTCGTAATGTCAGCGTAAAGCGCGGCGGACCCGGCAGGAACGGCACGGCACGGCCCTGCACCCAGTCGGCGTGTCCGGCGCCCCAGAACGGCGACAGCGGGTGCTCGCTCTGCCCGCCGGGCATGTGTGCCAGGCCGTCGGCCTCGTGGCCGGGCGCCACCACCATGCGCTCGGAGGCGCCGAAGTCCGGGCGTTGTACCCGCGGCATGTCGTTGTCGCCGGGCAGCGCTTGCGCCGGCATGCACAGCGGGCGCTTCAATAGGCCCGGCAGCGCGCCGGCCAGCGGATGGCAGATCGCGGCGATGTTCGCCTCGCCCCAATGGCGCTGCGGCAGCGGCGTGTCCACGCCCGGCTGGTCGCGCACCTCGGCGGCGGCATCCTCCAGCAGCGCCTGCCAACTGCGGTAGCGGCGCGGCAGCAGGTGCGGCGGCTGCTGTTGCAGCAGCGGCCAGGCCACGCCCTCCAACTGCGGCAGCGGTGGCATCGCGTAGTCGGCGCCCAGGCCGGCGCGCGCCGGCGCGATCAGGCCGTCGCGGATCCGGGTCAGCAACGCCAGGCGCCAGGCGCGCACCAGCCGGTAGCTCACCGAATCGGTGCTGGCACGGCCTTCCCAGTGCTTGCTCGCCTGAGCCAGCGCGTGCAGCGCGGGCGTGGCGTCGCCGCCGTCGCGTTGCTGCAGCAGTGTCCACCAGCGCTGCAGCAGCAGCGCGCGGTCGTCGAGCTGGATCGCCAGCAGCTGGCGTTCGTCCAGCCGAGGATGCAGACGCAGGTCGTCGCGGATCTGCTGCGCGCGCGCGCCCAGCGCGTAGCCGCCATCGCCGAGCCGGTCCAATTCCTCGCCACCGACCACGCGCGCATTGGCGGTCCACAACTGGCCGTCGGCCGGATCGAGGCGCTGCGGCGACTGCGCGGTGGACACCGGCCAGGGCGCGCAGCGTTGCGCCGCCGGCACCGCCGCGCTGACGTCGTGGACCAGCGTCGCGCTGGAACACCCGGGGCCACGCACCGGCAGCGCGCCCAGCACGCGCCAGCCGATGCGCCCACCGCTGTCGGCCAGCACCATGTTCTGCGCCGGGGTGGCGATGGACTGCGCGCTGGCGAAGGCGCTGTCCAGGGAATCGGCGCGTGCCAGGTCGGCCAGGCCCAGGTTCAGCGCGCCGGGCAACTGCGCCACCCAGCGCTGCGCCAGCGCGGTGCCGTCCGGCTCGTGCTGCAGGATCGGGCCATAGACCGTGTCCTCCACGTCCAGCGCGACATCGGGCGCGCCGTCCACCTCGATCCGTTCGCGGTGGCGGACCACGGCGGTGCAGCCGGGTTGCGGGGTGGCCGCGCAGGGCGTCAGCCGGTACCAGTCGCTGGTGTCGGCATAGCCGTTGGTGAAGCCCCAGGCGACGTGGCCGTTGCTGCCGACGATCACCGCCGGCAGGCCCGGCAGCGAAAACCCGCTGACGTCCACGCGGCCGCCCGGCGCCTGCGCGTCGGCGTAGCGCAGCCGTACCCGGAACCAGAGGCTGGGCGCGCCCAGTTGCAGGTGCATGTCGTTGGCGACGATGGCGCGGCCGTCGGCGCTGCGGCTGCCGGCGATGGCCCAGTTGTTGCTGCCGGGCGCGGCGTGGTCGGCCGTGCCGCCGGCGGCCGCCGCGTCGGGCAGGGTGCGCAGATCGACCTGGCCGGCGTCGGGCAGCGTGGCGTCGCCGCGCGCCGGCGCATCCAGCGCGGCATCCCAGGTGCTGCCGTCGTGGCGCAGCAGCGCGAACAGCGGTGCCGGCAGATGTTGTTGCAGCCGGTACAGCGACAGTTCGCGGTCGCCCTGGCGGCCCTGCAGGTCGAAGTACATCGCATCGCCGGCCAGCAGCGAGTCCACCGGCTGCCAGTCGCGCGGTGCCTTGAACAGCAGCAGGTAGGGCCATGGCCGCACCCGCAGCGCGTGCAGGCCGTCGTTGACGCCGGCGCTGTAGGCGACCAGCGCCGCGGCGTGGCTGCCGCCGAAGCCGGCCAGTTGCGCGCCGGCGCGCGCGCGCAGGCGATGTGGGCGGCGGCCCTTGTCCACGCCCAGCGCGGCACGGCCGACCAGTTCGGCCAGTTCGCCGGCGGCGGCACGGCGCATCAGGTCCATCTGGAAGTAGCGTTCCTGCGCGTGCACGTAGCCGAGCGCGCGCATCGCGTCGGCCTCGCTGCCGGCATCGATGGTGACCACGCCCAGGGCATCGCGCTCGACGCGCACCGGACCGGCCAGCCCCTCCAGGTCGGCCTGGCCATCGAGCGTGGCCAGGCTGCCGCGCAGCAGCAGCCACCCCAGCAGCAACGCACCGAGCGCCAGCGCCGTCAGCCACAGCATTCCCTGTTTCCACTTGCTCCGCATGCGTACTTCTCCTGGCCGATGCCCAATTCTAGACAAGGCCGTCTGTCGTTCCGGTGCACCCCCCGGCTGGCGCGCCTCCGATCGCCTCGATGCGGTCGCACGCGGGCGCGCGGCGCGAGCCCCGGCTGGAATCGGGATGGTAATGATTCCGATTGGAACGTCGTGCGCGCGGCTCGGGCACTATGGCGGCCTCAGATGCCACGGAGCCCGCCCCATGAAGGGACATCCTGAAGTTGTGCAATGCCTCAAAGAGCTGCTGCGGGGCGAACTCGCCGCACGCGACCAGTATTTCATCCACTCGCGGCGTTACGAGGACCAGGGCCTGCAGGCGCTGTACGAGCGCATCAACCACGAGATGGAAGAGGAGACCGAGCACGCCGATGCGCTGCTGCGGCGCATCCTGTTCCTGGAGGGCGATCCGGACATGCGCCCGCATGCGTTCGAGCCGGGGCGCACGGTCGAGGAGATGCTGGAAAAGGACCTGAAGGTCGAGTACGAAGTGCGCGCCAATCTGGCCGCGGGCATGACGCTGTGCGAGCAGCATGGCGACTACGTCAGCCGCGATGTGCTGCTCAAGCAGCTGCAGGACACCGAAGAAGACCACGCCTGGTGGCTGGAGCAGCAGTTGGGCCTGATCAAGCGCATCGGCATGGCGCTGTACCAGACCGCGAAGATCGACGGGCACGGGCCCGGCAAGGACGCCTGAGTCCTGCGCCTCCCGTGCGGGAGGCATGCATCGCGGGCGGAGCATTCCCGCCACGGTGGCCGTGCCGGTGCCGATCGCCGGCGACTGGTCGATCGTGCAGGTCGCGCTGGTAACCGCGCGTCAGCGGTAAGGCGTCGCGGCTGATCCCGCAAAAGGGGCAAGTCCCGCAAAAGGGGACAAGCGCCGCTCCTGCGAAGAGCGGGATTCCCGCGCCGCACCTAAGGCGGCGCCAGCGCCCAGCGCGAAAATCCCCAATCCCGCGCTTGGCGCCAAGCGCCAAGCGCTTACTCCACCGCCAGATCGTCGACCTTCTGCCAGCCGCGCGGCAGCAGGCCGCCGCGGCTGGCGCGGGCGCCGAGGTAGGCGTCCAGGTCCTTGAACGACAGCGACATGGTGCGCTGGCCGCTCTTCACCAGCAGCGTGTTGCCCGGCGCCACCGCGGCGATCGCCACCACCCGTTCGGTGCTGAGCTTGGCCTTGGGGATGTCGATGATCTTGTTGCCCTTGCCCTTGTCCAGCTCGGGCAGGTCGGCGACCGGGAAGGCCAACAGGTGGCCGGCGCTGGTGACCGCGACGATGCGGTCGCTGCCGGCACCGCTCACCGGCGCCGGCGGCAGCACCTTGGCGTTCGGGGTCAGGTTGAGCATGGCCTTGCCGGCCTTGTTGCGGCTGGTCAGGTTCTCGAAGCGGGTGACGAAGCCGTAGCCGTGCGAGGACGCCAGCACCAGGCGGGAGTCGCTCTCGCCGGTCGCCAGCGCCTGGAACGCGGCGCCGGACGCGGGCGAGAAACGCCCGGTCAGCGGCTCGCCGTTGCCGCGCGCCGAGGGCAGGGTGTGCACCAGGGTCGAATAGGCGCGGCCTTCCGAATCCAGGAACGCCACCTGCTGCGTGCTGCGCCCGCGCACCGCCGCCAGCAGGCCGTCGCCGTCGCGGTAGGACAGCGCCGCCGGGTCCACGTCGTGGCCCTTGGCCGCGCGGATCCAGCCCTTCTCCGACATCACCACGGTCATCGGCTCGCTCGGCACCAGCTCGGTCTCGTCGATGGCCTGCGCCGCGCCGCGCTGCACCAGCGGCGAACGCCGCGCATCGCCGAACTTCTTGGCGTCGGCCACCAGCTCGTCCTTGATCAGCTTCTTCAGCTTGGTCTTGCTGGCCAGCACCGCCTGCAGTTGCTCGCGTTCCTTGGCCAGCGCGTCCTGCTCGCCGCGAATCTTCATTTCTTCCAGCCGCGCCAACTGGCGCAGGCGGGTTTCCAGGATGTAGTCGGCTTGTTCCTCGCTGAGCGCGAAGCGCGCGATCAGCGCCGGCTTCGGCTCGTCCTCGCTGCGGATGATGCGGATCACTTCGTCCAGGTTGAGGAACGCGACCAGCAGGCCTTCCAACAGGTGCAGGCGGCGCTCGACCTTCTCCAGGCGATGGTTGAGGCGGCGCACCACGGTGTCGCTGCGGAAGCGCAGCCATTCCTCCAGCAGGGTCTTGAGGTTCTTGACCTGCGGGCGGCCGTCCAGGCCGATCACGTTGAGGTTGACCCGGTAGCTGCGCTCCAGGTCGGTGGTGGCGAACAGGTGGCCCATCAGCTGCTCGGCGTCGACCCGGTTGGAGCGCGGCACCAGCACCACCCGCACCGGGTTGGCGTGGTCGGACTCGTCGCGGATGTCTTCCAGCCACGGCAGCTTCTTGGCGCGCATCTGCTGCGCGATCTGCTCGATCACCTTGGGCGGCGACACCTGGTAGGGCAGCGCCGTGACCACGATGTTGGCGTTTTCCTTCTGGTAGGTGGCGCGGGCGCGCACGCTGCCATGGCCGGTCTCGTAGAGCGTGCGCAGGTCGGCGGCCGGGGTGATGATCTCGGCGGTGGTCGGGTAGTCCGGGCCGCGCACGTGCTCGCACAGGTCGGCGACGCTGGCGTCGGGGTCGTCGAGCAGGCGGATCAGCGCGCTGACGATCTCGTTGAGGTTGTGCGGCGGCACGTCCGTGGCCATGCCCACGGCGATGCCGGTGGTGCCGTTGAGCAGCAGGTGCGGCAGCCGCGCCGGCATCCAGGTCGGCTCGTCCAGGGTGCCGTCGAAGTTCGGCGACCAGTCCACCGTGCCCTGGCCGAGTTCGCCCAGCAGCACTTCGGCGATCGGGGTCAGCTTGGACTCGGTGTAGCGCATCGCCGCGAACGACTTGGGGTCGTCGGTGGAGCCGAAGTTGCCCTGGCCCTCGATCAGCGGGTAGCGGTAGGAGAACGGCTGCGCCATCAGCACCAGGGCTTCGTAGCAGGCGCTGTCGCCGTGCGGATGGTACTTGCCGATCACGTCGCCGACGGTGCGCGCGGACTTCTTCGGCTTGGCCGTCGCGTTCAGGCCCAACTCGCTCATCGCATAGATGATGCGCCGCTGCACCGGCTTGAGCCCGTCGCCGAGGAAGGGCAGGGCGCGGTCCAGCACCACGTACATGGAGTAGTCGAGGTAGGCGCGTTCGGCGTACTCGCGCAGCGGCAGCTGTTCGAAGCCATGGAAGGCGGGGCGGGTGAGATCGGTCATGCGCGGGGAACACCTGTAGGGGGAACGCGGCGGCGGGCGCCGCAGGTCAGCCGGTCGATTATCCGGATGCGGCCGGCGATGCCAAGCCGCGCGTGCCGCCGGCGCTGGCCAGGTAGCGGGCGGGCGGATGGCCGAAGCGGCCGCGGAAGGCGGTGACGAAGGCGCTGGGACTGCTGTAGCCCAGCCGGAAGGCGGTGTCGGCGACGCTGGCGCCGTCGCTGAGCCGGCGCAGCGCCTCGGCCAGCCGCGCCTGCTGGCGCCAGCCGGCGAAGCCGAAGCCGGTCTCGTCGCGGAAGTGCCGGCTCAGGCTGCGCGGCGACAGCCCGGCCCAGTGCGCCCATTGCGCCAGCGAGCGGTCGTCGGCGGGGGTCTCCAGCAACTGGGTGGCGATGCGCAGCAGGCGCCGGTCGCGCGGCATCGGCAGGTGCAGATGTTCGACCGGCGCGTTGCGCACCTCGTCCAGCAGCACCGCGCACAGGCGCTGCTGCTCGGCATCCAGCGCCGGCGGCACGCCCCATTGGGTCATCCGCCGCAGTACCTCCCGGAACAGGCCGTTCATGCCGATCACGCAGGTCCGCGGCGGCAGGTCGGCGCAGACGTCGGGGCGGATCAGCGCCAGGTAGCTGCGCACCCGCCCGGACACCTGCACCGTGTGCAGTTCCTGCGGCGGCATCCACCCCGCGCAGCCTGGCGGCAGCGACCACTGGCCATGCGCGGTGCGGGTGCCCAGCACCCCGTCCTCGACATAGATCAACTGGCCGCGCACGTGGCGGTGCCAGTCCACCTCGCGCCGCAGCGACACCGGCGACTGCGCCGTGAACGCCAGCGCAGGCGGGCCGTCGGCGCGTTCGAACCAGTCCATGGCGCGCGGGTCCAGGGCGCTGCCGGAGGCGAGCGCGGACGAGACGAGGGGGGAGACGGTTGGCTCGATTTCGATATCCATTGTCCGGATTGTAATACCGAGCCAGGTCCGCCCGCCGCTACAGTGCGCTCGCCATCAGCGTTCTTCTGGTGCAACGCAGCATCTACTTTCTTTGGGGATATTTTCTTGACATATATTTCTAAATGAAAATAATTGGCGCCCATGAACTGCGCTCCCTCCTTCCCTGGCCCGCCCTCGTTCGGCTTGCTGCTGCGCCAGGTGCGTGACGGCCTGATGCGCCACCTCGACCAGGCCATGGCCGGGCTGGAGCCGGATCTGGGCTTCACCCACTACATCGGGATGAAGGCGCTGTCCTCCATGGCGCCGTGCACCGCCAACGAACTGGCCCAGGCCATCGACCAGAACCCCAGCGCGGTGACCCGCCTGCTGGACAGGCTGCAGGACCTGGGCTGGGTGCGTCGCGAGGCGCATGCGCAGGACCGCCGCGCCCTGCAGATCGTGCTCACCGACGAAGGCCGCGCGCTGTGGCAACAGCTCAAGCGCCGCGGCGACGAGACCATCGCCAACGCGCTGCGCGACCTCTCCGCCGACGAACGCGAGCAACTCACTTCGCTGTTGATCCGCGTCCGCGATTCCCTCAATTCGCCATGAACCCGCTTATGAACCTCTCCGCATCGTCCCATCGCCTGCGCCCGTTCGCGGTCGCGGCCCTCACCCTGGCGCTGGCCGCTTGCGCCAGCAGCCGCGGCCTGGAACCGCAAGGCCGCCGGCTCGACGCCGACCAGCAGTTGCAGGCCGGCAAGACCCTGGCCGCCGCGCATCTGGCGCCGGCCGCCTGGCCGCGGCAGGACTGGTGGACGGCGCTGGGCGACCCGCAGCTGGACGCGCTGATCGCCGAAGCGCTGCAGGGCACGCCGAGCCTGGAGGCGGCCGACGCGCGGCTGCGCCTGGCGCAGGCCCAGGCCGGCGCGGCCAACGCCGATCGCGGCGCCAAACTGTCGCTGTCGGCCGGCTATACCGGCCTGCAACTGCCCAAGGGACTGGCCGGCGACGAGATCGGCGGCAAGTACATTCACAACGAGCAGGCACTGCTGGATTTCAGCTACGGCTTCGACCTGTGGGGCGGCAAGCGCGCCGCCTGGGAAGCGGCGGTGGACCAGGCGCATGCGGCGCAGGTCGATGCGCAGGCCGCGCGGCTGGACCTGTCGGCGGCGGTGGCCAATGCCTACGCGCAACTCGGTTACGCCTGGCGCCTGTACGACCTGGCCGGCGAGGAACTGGCGCGCGCCGACACCAGCCTGAAGCTGGTACGGCAGCGCGTCGGCGCCGGCATCGACAGCAACCTGCAACTGCGCCAGGCCGAGGCGCGGGTGCCGGCGGCGCGTCAGCAGCAGCAGGCCGCGCAGCAACAGATCGACGAGGCGCGCACCGCGCTGGCGGCGCTGCTCGGGCGCGGCCCGGATCGCGGCCTGCAGATCGAGCGGCCGCGGCCGCTGGATCCGATGGCGGTGCAGTTGCCGTCGGTGCTGCCCAGCGACCTGCTCGGGCGCCGTCCGGACGTGGTCGCGGCGCGCTGGCGGGTCGAGGCGTCCTCGCAGAGCATCGGCGCGGCCAAGGCGCAGTTCTATCCCAGCATCAATCTCACCCTGCTCGGCGGCGTGGCCGCGAAGAACCCCGGCGACCTGTTCAAGGGCGATGCGGTGCTCGGCTACCTGGCGCCGGGGCTGAGCCTGCCGTTGTTCGACAGCGGCCGCCTGCGCAGCCAGTTGGCCGAGCGCGACGCGCAGTACGACCTGGCCGTGGCCAACTACAACCAGGCGCTGGTGACGGCGTTGCGCGAGGTCGCCGACCAGGTCAGCGCCGCGCGTTCGCTGCAACAGCAGGCGCAGCAGCAGGCGCAGGCGGTGGACACCGCGCGCGCCGCCTTCGACCTGGCGCAGCAGCGCTACCGCGCCGGCATCGGCAACTACCTCGACGTGCTGAGCGTGCAGCAGCAACTGCTGGAGGCGCAGCAGCGCCTGGCCTCGCTGCAGTCCAACCAGATCCTGGTGTCGGTGCGCCTGAACCAGGCGCTGGGCGGTGGCTACGAAGCCACCTCCGCGGCCGACGCGCCGTCGACCCCTTCCGCTTCCACGCATTCCTGAGACCGCCGCAATGAACCAGACAACGACCCCCGATTCCTCCGCTCCCGCTCCCAGCCGGCGCGGCAAGCTGCTGCGCGGCCTGGCCGTGGTGGTGGTGCTGGTGCTGATCGCGCTGGCGATCTGGTACTTCGTCTCCGGCCGCTGGCACGAGGACACCGACGATGCCTACGTACAGGGCAACCTGGTGCAGATCACGCCGATGGTCGCCGGCACCGTGGTCAGCATCGGCGCCGACGACGGCATGCGCGTGGAGCGCGGCCAGTTGCTGGTCAAGCTCGACCCGGCCGACACCGAGGTCGCGCTGCAGCAGGCCGAAGCCAATCTGGCGCGCACCGTGCGCCAGGTGCGCGGCCTGTACCGCAGCGTGGAAGGCGCGCAGGCCGAGCTGTCCGCGCAGCAGGTGACCCTGCAGCGCGCCCGCGCCGACGTCGCCCGCCGCGCCAGCCTGGTCGCCACCGGCGCGATTTCCGCCGAGGAACTTGCGCATGCGCGCGACCAGCTGGCCGCCGCCGAGGCCGCGGTCAGCGGTTCGCGCGAGACGGTGGAGCGCAACCGCGCGCTGATCGACGACAACGGCGTGGCCCACCAGCCCGACGTGCAGGCCGCCGCCGCGCAGGTGCGCCAGGCGTTCCTCAACAACGCCCGCAGCGCGATCGTCGCGCCGGTCACCGGCTACGTCGCGCGGCGTTCGGTGCAGGTCGGGCAGCGCGTGCAGCCCGGCACCGCGCTGATGGCGGTGGTGCCGCTGGAGCAGGTGTGGGTGGAAGCCAACTTCAAGGAAACCCAGCTCAAGCACATGCGCCTGGGCCAGCCGGTGGAACTGGAGTCGGACCTGTACGGCGGCGCGGTGCGCTACCAGGGCACGGTGCAGAGCCTGGGCCTGGGCACCGGCAGCGCGTTCTCGCTGCTGCCGGCGCAGAACGCCAGCGGCAACTGGATCAAGATCGTGCAGCGCGTGCCGGTGCGCATCGCCATCGATCCCAAGCAGCTGGCGCAGAACCCGCTGCGCATCGGCCTGTCGATGAAGGTGGACGTGAACCTGCACCAGCAGAGCGGCGGCGTGCTGCCGACCAAGTTCGCCACCGGCACGCTGCTGGACACCGACGTCTACGCGCAGCAGCTGAGCCAGGCCGACGCGGCCATCGCCCAGATCATCCACGCCAATCTGCCCGACGCCGCCAAGGCGAACTGAGCCGGCCATGTCCAACCAAGCAGCCACTCCTGCCGCGCCCGGGGCACCGGGCGCCCCGGCCGCCGCGTTCCGCCCGCCGAGCGTGGCGCTGTGCACCGTGGGCCTGGCGATGGCCTCGTTCATGCAGGTGCTCGACACCACCATCGCCAACGTCTCGCTGCCGACCATCGCCGGCAACCTCGGCGCCAGCTCGCAGCAGGCGACCTGGGTCATCACCTCGTTCGCGGTCAGCAACGCGATCGCGCTGCCGCTGACCGGCTTCCTCAGCCGGCGTTTCGGCGAGACCAAGCTGTTCGTGTGGGCCACGCTGTCCTTCACCATCGCCTCGCTGCTGTGCGGCCTGGCGCAGAGCATGGGCATGCTGGTGGTGTCGCGCGCCATCCAGGGCTTCGTGTGCGGGCCGATGTACCCGATCACGCAGAGCCTGCTGGTGTCGATCTATCCACGCGAGAAACGCGGGCAGGCATTGGCGTTGCTGGCGATGATCACCGTGGTCGCGCCGATCGCCGGGCCGATCCTGGGCGGCTGGATCACCGACAACTACAGCTGGGAATGGATCTTCCTGATCAACGTGCCGCTGGGCATCATCGCCGCGGTCGTGGTCGGCGCGCAGTTGCGCGACCGCCCCGAGCCGACCGAACGTCCGCGCATGGACTACGTCGGCCTGATCACCCTGATCATCGGCGTCGGCTGCCTGCAACTGGTGCTGGACCTGGGCAACGACGAGGACTGGTTCAGTTCGGACAAGATCGTGGTGCTGGCCGCGATCTCGGCGGTGGCGCTGGCGGTGTTCCTGATCTGGGAGCTGACCGACAAGGACCCGATCGTCAACCTGCGCCTGTTCCGCCACCGCAACTTCCGCGCCGGCACCATGGCGCTGATCGTGGCCTACGCGGCGTTCTTCAGCGTGTCGTTGCTGATCCCGCAGTGGCTGCAGCGCGACATGGGCTACACCGCGATCTGGGCCGGCCTGGCCACCGCGCCGATCGGCATCCTGCCGGTGCTGATGACCCCGTTCGTCGGCAAGTACGCCTCGCGCTTCGACCTGCGCATGCTCGCCAGCGTCGCCTTCATCTTCATGGCGGCGACCAGCTTCATGCGTTCGGATTTCAACCTGCAGGTCGACTTCGCCCACGTGGCCGGGGTGCAGCTGTTGATGGGCGTGGGCGTGGCGCTGTTCTTCATGCCGGTGCTGCAGATCCTGCTGTCGGACCTGGACGGGCGCGAGATCGCGGCCGGCTCGGGCCTGGCCACCTTCCTGCGCACCCTGGGCGGCAGCTTCGCCGCCTCGCTGACCACCTACCTGTGGTCCAAGCGCACGCAGATGCACCACGCCCAGCTCACCGAGCACATCTCCGCCTACACGCCGGGGATGCAGGAGCAGGTGCAGGCGATGGGGCAGGGCGACCTGCAGACCGGTGCCGCCTTCCTCAACAACACCATCAACCACCAGGCCTCGCAGATGGGCTTCAACGACATCTTCTACCTGCTGGGCTGGACGTTCCTGGGCATCATCTTCTTCCTGTGGCTGGCCAAGCCGCCGTTCGCGGGCGGTGGCGGGGCGGCCGCCGCGGGCGGTCACTGAGTCCGGCGCGCCGGCAACGACGCAACCCCGCCGCGCGCGGGGTTTCGTTTGTGCGCCGGACGCGCGCGGGCCCGCGCTGTCGCGCGCTTGCCGTTGCGGTGGCCGGCGGACCAGAATGCCGCTCCCTCGCGCCTAGCGGCAGGTTCGGACATGCAGCGTTTTCCGCACGCCTTGTGGTCTCGCCCGGATTCCCCGCGGCCGCGTCGCGGCGCCGCACGCGCCCGGTGGTGCGCGGCGCTGCTGCTGTGCCTCGGCGCCCTCGCCAGCGGCAGCGCCAGCGCGCAGGCCGAGCCGAACATGGCGGCGATCACGCCGACCGACCGCCTGCACGAAGCCTGGTGGGCGCAGCGCCACCAGCAGGTGCTGGAGCAGGTGCGCGCGCACCCGGACACGCCGCTGCTGCTGATCGGCGACTCGATCACCCACAACTACGACAAGGCGAAGGCGCCGGACGAGGATTTCCAGCCGACCTGGCAGACCTTCTACGGCAGCCGCGGTGCGCTCAACCTCGGCTTCAGCGGCGACGCCACCGAGCATGTGCTGTGGCGGCTGCAGCACGGCGAAGTGGATGGGCTGCAGCCCAAGGTCGCGATGCTGCTGATCGGTACCAACAACACCGGGTACGAGCAGCACAGCGCCGCGGACACGGTGCGCGGCATCGACGCGGTGGTGGCGACCCTGGAGCAGCGCCTGCCGAAGACGCGCATCCTGCTGCTTGGCCTGCTGCCCAGCGCCCAATCGGCGCAGAAGAGCGCGCGCGACGCCGAGGTCAACCGCGCCCTGGCGGTGCGCTACGGCGACAACCCGCGCGTGGCGTATCTCGACATCGGCGCGGTGTTCCGCAAGGACGGCGCGCTCGACCGGAGCCTGTTCTACGACCCGCGGCTGCATCCGCCGGGCACCGCCCTGCACCCGGACACGCGCGGCCAGCGGCGCATGGCCGAGGCGATCGAGCCGACCCTGGCGCGGCTGCTCGGCGAGCCGCCGCGGGTGCCGCTGGCGGCGATGACCGAGGCCAATACGGCGCTGGTGCCGGTGCCGTGGCTGGAACAGGATTCCTACGATTGGTACGCGCGCCACCACGCCGCGCTGGACGTCGCGCGCCAGCTGCAGCCGGAGGTGGTGATGATCGGCGACTCGATCACCCACTTCTGGGGCGGGCCGCCGCAGGCGACGCGGGTCGGTGGCGCGCAGGCCTGGCAGCGCACCTTCGGCGCGCGCAAGGTGCTGAACCTGGGGTTCGGTTGGGACCGCACCCAGAACGTGCTGTGGCGGCTGCGCCAGGGCGAGCTGGACGGGCTGGCGCCGCGCTGGGTGGTGATCAACATCGGCACCAACAATCTCACCGGCACCGACAACGCGCGCGCCAGCACGCCGCAGGAAACCGCCGAGGGCGTGGCCGCGGTGGTCGCCGAGGTGCGGCAGCGGCTGCCGCGCAGCAAGATCGTGCTGATGGGCATCCTGCCGCGCGGCTTCGCGGCCGATTCGCCACGGCGCGAACCGATCGCGCAGACCAACCGCCTGCTGGCCGCGCGCTTCGGTCACGACCCGGCGGTGCGCTGGCTGGACATCGGCGCGCGCTTCCTGCAACCCGACGGCAGCCTGCCGCAGGCGCTGATGCCCGACAGCACGCATCCCAGCGAAGACGGCTACCGGATCTGGGGCGATGCGCTGCGCGAGATCGGCGTGGGCGGCTGAACGCCGCTGACGCCACGCTGTTCCTGTAGGAGCGGCTTCAGCCGCGACAGGCCTTGTCGATGGAGTCTGTCGCGGCTAAAGCCGCTCCTACAGGGCTATCGGTTCGCGGATGCGGCGCGCGCGCTCAGCCCTTGTCCGGCTTGAGCAGTTCCAGCACCGCTTCGCGGCGCCGCGCCGGCAGGTTGCGGTAGCGGGTCAGCAGCGCCTGCTCATGCGTATCGTGCGCCTGCAGCGCGTAATCGGCCGGGCTGTCCTGCAGACGCGCGCCGCTGTGGCCCTGGCCGCAGATCAATTCGTCCAGCGAACGCTTGAGCACGCCGCGCAGGTTGGGCAGCAGGCGGAAGCTCGGCGTTTCGCGATCGTTTTCCCATGCCGACACCGACGACTTGGTCACGCCCAGCGCGAAGCCCAACTGTTCCTGGGTCAGGCCGGCGGCTTTCCTGGCTTCGCGCAAACGGTCGCCGAAGCTTTTCATCGCGGTGGCCTTGCGGAGACGGGGGCCTACCAAGATATGGAGCATCCGTCACCTTGTCGTACAGGCATGCTTGACTCTAGATGTTCGGAAACTCGATACTTTGGCGGTGCGGGACGCGCCGACGCGTGAGGACGCGCACGCCGGACAAGGATGATCGAGGAGTGCATGGTGTTTGGCTCGAGATCCATAGCCGTCGCACCGACGGCGCAGGCCGGCGCTGCGGCGCGGCGCGCTGTTGCCGCGATCGGCCATGGCCGCGCCGGCGCGGCGGGAAGCGGCACATGGCGACCTACGAAGTGAAACTCAGGCGCGTGGCGCAGTTGGAGCCGGCCCTGTACGTGCTGGTCCATGCCGCCAACGCGTACCTGGCCGCGCGCGCCGCCGAGCGGCACAACCCGGGCTACCGTGCGTACATGGTCGCGGTGTGGGTGGATGGCGTGCGCGTGGACATCGGCGCGTTCCGGCCACCGGATCGCTGAGCGCGCGCTGCGGCGAAGCGAACCGATGGCGGTGGGGCGGCGACCGGCTCTCGAAGCCGCCGCGATGCTTGCGCATCGCAACCTGCGCAGGCGATGTCGCGCTTCGCGCCGTGCGCAGCGCGGCGCGGCGCGAAGCGGGCAACAAAAAACCCGCCGCAGCGGGTTTTCTCAACTCTGCCGACCTGTCGGTCGTGGTGCCCAGGAGAGGACTCGAACCTCCACGGTTTTACCCGCTAGTACCTGAAACTAGTGCGTCTACCAATTCCGCCACCTGGGCAACTCAGGCGCGGAATTCTGCTGGCGGCAAGGGGGACTGTCAAGCGCTTTTTGCCGTCCGTCGCCGGCGTGGCGGCAGTGGGCGGCGGATGGAGGGCGCCATGTCGTGCATGGGGTCGGCCCGCGTCGCGGCAACGGTGTCATGCACGGCGCGAGCGGGTGGCATGCTGTGCGCTACCTGCATGGTCGAGGAGCATCGAGATGGCCGGGACATCGAAAAAGCGCTGGCGGGCGATATTGGGTGTGCTCGCACTTGCGGTGACGCAGTTCGCCGCTGCCCGTCCTCCTGCCACGCTGGACGACGTTGCGTTTCTCGCCGGATGCTGGGAGGGAAGTACCGGCGACGGCGGCTTGCTGCGTGAGACCTATACCTCGCCGCGCGCCGGTGCGATGCTCGGCAACAGCCAGATGGTCCGTGGCGACCGGACGCAATTCTTCGAATTCATCCAGCTGGTTCAGACCGCCGACGGCGTCGTGTACCGGCCCATGCCCAATGCCAGGAGCGCGGCGAGCTTTCCGCTGGTTGCGGCGTCCGACCAGGACGCGGTCTTCGAGAACGCCGCCAATGACTTTCCTCAGCGCATCGCTTACCGCTACGACGGCGCGCGAACGCTGCTCGCCCGTATCGAAATGCTCAACGGGGACAAGCGGCAGTCGTTCGCGATGAAGGCCGTGCCTTGCGGCGGCGAGGTCCATCGAAAGGCGCTGCGCTGAGCGTTGCGGCGTGACCGGGTGGCGGACGCGCTGACGCCATGGGACGCGTTCGTGCTGTCGCGGCGGCCGATCGGCGGTGCTGGAAGCACTGCCGACCCGGCCTGCGACAGTGGTATGGAGTGCCTGTTCGGCATCGCGTGGCCGGTGTCGCCAAGTCAAAAAAAAACCCGCCGGAGCGGGATTTCTTTCGATCGTGTCGCTGTATCGATGGTGCCCAGGAGAGGACTCGAACCTCCACGAAGTTGCCCCCGCTAGCACCTGAAGCTAGTGCGTCTACCAATTCCGCCACCTGGGCGATACAGGCCGAGGATTGTGTGGGGTGCGTGTGAATCTGTCAAGCAACGTGCCGGCCCACGGCGCGGTGGTGAAGCAGGTGCCGATACAAGCGTGTGGCGGTCGCAGGCGTGCGGTCGGCCGCGCAGGGCGAACAACGCCGTGCTCAAGGCGATGCTCCTGCCCGGATGCACTGCGTGGCGCCATCGGTGCGCCGTCGCGGCGAGCCAGAAAGTGGCGTTGCGATGTTCGCCGAGTGCGCCGCATGCGTTTGGACGCGATGCGGGCGGAGGCGTGGCCGAACCGCGCGCGGCTGCGCGGCGGTTGGCGCGCATGCAACGGCGCGCCGCGGCCGCGTCTCGACTGCCGGCCGGCACCCGCGCGCTCGGCGTTGACAAGCGGGTACGCAGCCTGGAGAATGGACGGCTTCCATCGCCCAGATGGCGGAATTGGTAGACGCACTAGCTTCAGGTGCTAGCGGGGGCAACTTCGTGGAGGTTCGAGTCCTCTTCTGGGCACCATATGCAAGACGCGGGAGTGCCGAACTCCTGCAACGACCGGCCCGCTGACGCGGGCCTCGTCGTTTCTGGGGGCTGCCCCTGCCGCCAGGGGCGGCCGCCGGTTTGCGTGTGTTGACGACCCAGCGAGTACCATGGGCGGATGACCAATAGAAAAACCAAGTCCGGCAAGCCCGGCAAATCCGCATCCCACGACACGCCCGCCAGCAAGGCCGGCACCCCGGCGGCTCCGCCTCCGCCGAAGAAATCCAAGCTGCCGTCGTGGATGCCCAGCCTTCCCAGTTTTCTGCGGCGTGGCCCGAAGCCGCCATTGCAGCCGCTGCATCCGCCCGAGCCGGTGTCCGCACCGTCCTCGCGCAAGAAACCGCCCGCACCGGTGGCCGATCCGTTCGCCGCCCGCGAGGCCGAGCGCTATGCCGAGCCCATCGCCAGCCGCGAGGCGATCCTGCAGTTGCTGGACCGTTGCGACGGCCCGCAGACGCTCGAGGAACTGGCCGGGCAACTCGGCCTGACCGAGCCCTCGCGCATGGAGGCGTTGAGCAAGCGCTTGGGCGCGATGCTGCGCGAGGCGCAACTGGTGCAGAACCGCCGCGGCGGCTACGCGCCGGTGCAGCAGACCAACCTGATCCCCGGCGTGGTGATCGCCAATCCCGACGGCTTCGGCTTCCTGCGTCCGGACGAGGGCGGCGACGACCTGTTCCTGCCGCCCTACGAGATGCGCAAGGTGCTGCACGGCGATCGCGCCCTGGCCAACGTCACCGGCATCGACCGCCGCGGCCGCCGCGAAGGCAGCATCGCGCGGGTGCTCGAGCGCGGCCTGACCCGCCTGATCGGCCGCTTCAGCCTGGAGGGCGGCATCGCCTACGTGGTGCCCGACGACAAGCGCATCCAGCGCAACGTGCAGATCCCCATCGACGCCACCGGCGAGGCCCGCGACGGCCAGTTGGTGGTGTGCGAACTCACCTCGACCCCGGACGGGCGGCGCCCGCCGATCGGCAAGATCATCGCGGTGCTCGGCGACAAGCTGACCCCATCGCTGCTGGTGGAGGCGGCGATCCACGGCCACGAGTTGCCCTACGAATTCCCGCAGGAGGTGCTGGACGAAGCCGCGGCGGTGCCGCTGACGGTGGAGCCGGCCGCGATCAAGGGCCGCGTGGACCTGCGGCAGACGCCGCTGGTGACCATCGACGGCGCCGACGCCAAGGACTTCGACGACGCGGTGTTCTGCGAAGCCAACGCCGACGGCTTCCGCCTGGTGGTGGCGATCGCCGACGTGTCGCACTACGTGCGCCCCGGCACGCCGCTGGACACCGAGGCGGTGCGGCGCGCGACCTCCGTGTACTTCCCCGGTTTCGTGGTGCCGATGCTGCCGGAGACCCTGTCCAACGGCATCTGCTCGCTCAATCCCAAGGTCGACCGCATGTGCTTCGTCTGCGACATGCAGATCGATCGCCAGGGCGAGGTGGCCGGCGCGCGCTTCTACGAGGCGGTGATGAACTCGCACGCGCGGCTCACCTACGACCAGGTGTGGCAGGCGGTGGGCGAGAAGGACGCGCAGGTGCGCAAGGACGTGGCCGCGGTGCTGCCGCAGCTCGAGCGCCTGTACCAGCTGTACCACGTGCTGGCCAAGGCGCGCTCGCGCCGCGGCGCGATCGAGTTCGAGACCTCCGAAGTGCGTTTCGTGCTCGACAACACCGGCGAGGTGACCCAGGCCGGCATGCTGGTGCGCAACGACGCGCACAAGCTGATCGAGGAATGCATGATCGCCGCCAACGTGGCCGCGGCGCGGCACCTGCTGGAGGCGCGCATCCCGGCCCCGTACCGCGTGCACGAGCGGCCGCCGGAGTCCAAGTACGCCGACCTGCTGGAGTTCCTCAAGGAATTCAAGCTGAGCCTGCCGCCGTGGAACAAGGTGGTGCCGGGCGACTACACCAAGCTGCTGAAGAAGGTGCGCGAGCGTCCCGACGCGGCGCTGCTGGAGTCGGTGTTGCTGCGCAGCCAGAGCATGGCGGTGTATTCGCCGGACAACGCCGGCCACTTCGGCCTGGCGCTGGAGGCCTACGCGCACTTCACCTCACCGATCCGCCGCTATCCGGACCTGCTGGTGCATCGCGCGATCAAGTACGCGCTGACCCGCGGCGCGCCGGACAAGTACCTGTACGCGCCGCGCGAAATGGCGGCGCTGGCGCTGCAGTGCTCCGAACGCGAGCGCCGCGCCGACGAGGCCGAGCGCGAGGTCGACGAGCGCTACCGCGCGGCGTGGATGGAAAAGCACGTCGGCGGCCAGTTCGACGGCGTGGTCAGCGGCGTCACCAGCTTCGGCCTGTTCGTGGAGCTGGACCAGTCCAAGGTCAACGGCCTGATCCACGTGACCCAGCTGCCGCAGGACTATTACCAGTTCGACGCGGTGCGCAAGACCTTGACGGGCGAGCGCCGCGGGATGCAGTTCCGGCTCGGCGACCGGGTGCGGATCCTGGTGCTCAAGGCCAGCATGGAAGAGCGCAAGATCGACTTCCGCCTGGTCGTGGAAGGCGAGCCGTTGACCGACATGGCGCCGCCGCCCGAACGCGGGCAGCCGGCCAAGCGCAAGAAAAAGAAGTACTGACGGCGCAGCGCCGCGGCGGGCCGCTCGGCGCCCGCCGCGATCGCGTACGCGGCGCGATGCGGGCACGCCGCCCGCGCGAGCGGTCCATGGGTGCCAACGGCCAATGTATCTGACGCTGCTGGTCCTGCAGGAAAGCGATGCCGCAGTGGTGCCGCAGGGCGCCCGCATTCGCCAATTGGGCCATCACATCACGCAGATGTTCATGGCCCTGCTGCCGAAAGTGGAGATCGGCGGGTCCGGCAAGATCGTAGTGTCGCTGGGGCCGCGCGGCGACGAAGCCGTTTTCGACAATATATTGGGCGTGACCAACATCTTTGTCGAAGACTTCGACTTCACGCATTTTTCGTCGCTGGACCGGTCGAGCCAGGACAGGAGACTGCTGGACGCGCTGCGGGGCGCGCTGGTTGCGATTGCCGCAAGGAGCGATGGCAACGGCGAAGTCGTCAAGCTCATCGACTGCACCGCTGACGCGATCTCGAATGCCGGGTTGCAGCTGCTGGTTCCGATCAAAAGGCTTGCAAAACGCAGCCAGGACGGCCAGCGCGTCGCTGTGTTCAAACTGTTGCGGTCCGACGTCGGCGAAGGCTGGTATTGCGAAGTCGCGAGCCGAGGCGACGCTGAGGCCGAACGGGTCTGGATGCATGAGGTGCCGGGATTCATCGACCGGCGCGACCTGTTTAAATTCGCCGAACTTGGCGAGGGTGCTTACCGGGTCAGGGATCGCCTGGGCCATGTGACGTTCCAAATGCGGCTCCGCGATCCGGGTGGCGCGGAGTAAGTCGCTCCTGCGGCGTGGTGGACGCGTCCTGCGCAAGCTGCACGTGGCCTACAGTCCGTATCGCGGCGTTCTGGTAAAACAGTTGGGCCGGCCAATGCCACGTCCGTAACCAAGGAGCATGCATGGACCACGACCAATACAGCGGCGGTTGCCAGTGCGGCGCGGTGCGCTTCCGGGTGCGCGGCCGGCTCGACGACGCCTCGATCTGCCATTGCCGGATGTGCCAGAAGGCGTTCGGCGCGTACTACGCGCCGCTGGTGTCCACGCGCGGCGCGGAGCTGGAGTGGACGCGGGGGGCGCCGAAGCGGTTCCAGTCGTCCAACCTGGTGCGGCGCGGCTTCTGTGCCGACTGCGGCACGCCGTTGACCTACGAGGCGCCGGACGGCGTCGCCGTCGCCGCCGGCGCGTTCGATCATCCGGCCGCGCTGCCGCCGCGGATCCAGTACGGGCTGGAAGGCAAACTGCCGTTCGTGGACGCACTGCACCGGCTGACCGCGATCCGCACCGATGGCGACCTGGACGCGGCGCCGTTCCTGGCGCAGTTGGTGTCGTACCAGCATCCGGACCACGACACCGAACGCTGGCCGGACTGAGTCAGGACGCTGGCCGACCGAGGCGGGGCACCCCCGGTCGCGGCGGTGGCCTGCGCGACGGTCTGCAGTCGCTCAACCAGGCCACCGTGGGCGGCGCGCTGCGCGCGACATGGTGCGGGCGTGTCCCCCGCCGCACGATGGCGCAGGCGCTGCGGTGCGGTTCCGCACAGGCTGGCGCAATGCCTGCATGCTGCCAGGCAACCCCAGCCGACGCCTCTGTAGGAGCAGCGGCTTCAGCCGCGACGCGCGCAGCCCAAGCGCCGTACCGACCGCGGCGGCTCGGCTGCATCCTCGCGCGCAGGAATCAAGACGCCACTGACGCCGCACTTCCTGTTCCCCATTCCCCATTCCCAATTCCCCATTCCCGGCCCCCACCATGTGACGCGAGCAGCCGCAACGCCTACCATGCCCGCTTTCCTCCTCGCAGTCCCCGTCTCATGAGCAAGCAGAACCAGTGGATCGTCGGCGTCAACGCCGTGGCCTCGTCGATCGAGAACGATGCCGACAACGTGCGCGAGGTGCTGGTCGAGGCGGGCAGCAAGAACCCGCGGCTGGTGGAGATCGAGGAGAACGCGCGGCGCAAGGGCATCGAGGTGCGGCGGGTCAACACCCAGGCGCTGGACGGCGTCGGCGGCGCGGTGCGCCACCAGGGCGTGGCGGCGCGCTATGCCGCGGCGCGCACCTGGGGCGAGAACGAACTGGAGGGCCTGGTCGTCGCCGCCGAGGGCCGTGCGCTGCTGCTGGTGCTCGACGGCGTGCAGGATCCGCACAATCTCGGCGCCTGCCTGCGCAGCGCGGCGGCGGCCGGCGCCACCGCGGTGGTGATCCCCAAGGACAAGTCGGCGCCGGTCAACGCCACCGTGCGCAAGACCTCGGCCGGCGCCGCCGACCGCATCCCGATCGTGGCGGTGACCAACCTGGCGCGCTGCCTGCGCGACCTGCAGAAGCAGGGCGTGTGGATCTACGGCCTGGTCGGCGAGGCCGAGACCTCGCTGTACGCGCAGGACCTGCGCGGCAACGTGGCGCTGGTGCTGGGCGGCGAATCCGACGGCCTGCGCCGCTTGACTCGCGAGCACTGCGACGGCCTGGTCAAGATCCCGATGCCGGGCGACATCGAAAGCCTCAACGTGTCGGTGGCGACCGGCGTGACCCTGTTCGAGGCGGTACGGCAACGCATGGGCTGAGCGCGGCGTCGCCGCCACGGGCCGCGCTGCGCAGCACCCATGGATCCGCTGCTTCGGTGACCGGCGACAAGGCAAGCCCCTCTCCCACCGGGAGAGGGGTTGGGGTGAGGGTGGGGCGAAGCCCCTCGTGCAGTGATGGCGACGCGAGGCTTCGCCGTACCCTGATCCGCCCCGCGGCGGTTGATTTTTCATGAGGCTTCGCCCCGTACCCTCATCCGCCCCCTTCGGGGGGCACCTTCTCCCGGGGGAGAAGGGGGCACGCACGCGGTTCGGCTCGATTGGCGTGAAATCTTCACGCGGCGCTTGCTTCGGTTTTGCTACAGCCTCGCCCGCAATGCCGGTTTTTTGCCTACCATTGGCGATTGTCCCGCGTTCCGTTCGGTAAATGATTCCGCGTCACCCCCTTTCCCTCGATGCCGACCTCTCGCGCCAGAGTCCTGTCGTACCGCGCCTGTGCCGGATCGGGTCGGGACGGTGAACATCGTCGGGGGGAGGGGGAAGATCGGGCGCGCGTGGGGGTTCGCCCCGCCGTTGCTGCTGATCCTGCTGCTGGCGCTGGGCGTGGCCTGGCGCGCTGTCGCCGCCGCCGCCAGCGGCCCGCCGCCGCTGCGCGACTACGCGGTGGATGCCTGGACCTCGCGTAACGGCCTGCCGCACAACTCGCTGCGCGACCTGGCGCAGACCGCCGACGGGCGCCTGTGGTTCGCGACCTGGGAAGGGCTGGTGCGCTACAACGGCCTGGAGTTCGCGGTGATCGACCGCAGCACCCGCCCGGCCCTGCCCGACAACGGCGTTGGCTCGCTGTACGTCGGCCGCGACGGCGCGCTGTGGCTCAGCGACTCGCGCGGCAATCTCGGCCGCTACGATCGCGCCGGTGCGTGGCGTTTCTGGGTACAGCCGCCGGGCTGGCCGCGGGCCTTGATCCACGCCATGACCCAGGACCGGCACGGGCGCTTGTGGCTGCTGTTCGAAGGCAACGGCCTGGGCTGCCTGTGGCCGGACGGCCGCTTCGACTACCAGCCGGCGCCGCCGGACCTGCCGTTGGCGGCGAGCTTTCCGCATCTGGCCGTCGACGACCAGGATCGGGTCTGGATCGGCAGCCTCGATGGTCTGTTGTACCGCGACGCGCAAGGCACGCTGCGGCGCGCGCCGGCGGCGTTCGGGCTGCCGCCGGGCCTGGCCTGGCCGTACCGCGACGCCGACGGCACGCTGTGGCTGGTGGCCGGCGAGAACGTGTACCGGCTGCAGGGCGAGCGCGCCGTGCTGGTGCATCGCCTGCCGGGCTACGGCCATTTCACCGCGATGCTGCGCGACCGCAACGGCGACCTGTGGCTGGGCACCGAGAACCAGGGCCTGCTGCGCATCGGCGCGTACGGGGTCGAACACATGGCGCCGGGCGACGTGCTGCCCAACGGCCGCGTGGTGAGCCTGCTGGAGGATGCCGAGGGCAGCATCTGGATCGGCGCCAACGGCGGCCTGTTCCGGCTGCGCGAAACCCTGTTCACCAGCTACACCCGCCGCGATGGGCTCAGTGGCGACTACGTGCGCGCCGTGCTGGAAGCGCCGGACGCTGCGCTGTGGATCGGCAGCGCCGCCGGCCTCGATCGCATGGCGGCCGACGGCAGCGTCGCGCCGAGCGGATTGCGCAACGCCAACGGCAGCGCGCCGTCGGTGCTGAGCCTGGCGCGCGGCGCGGACGGCGATCTGTGGGTCGGTACCTATGCCGACGGCGTCTACCGGATGCGCGACGGCCGCGTGCGCCGCCACTACGGCCAGCACGACGGGCTGCCCAGCGGCCACGTGCGCGCGATCAGCGTGGACGCCGCCGGCACGGTGTGGATCGGCACCCAGCGCGGGCTGGTGCGCATCGACGGCGAACAGGCGCGCGCCGCCGACGTGCCGGGCCTGCCGCAGGGCCTGATCACCGCGCTGGCCAGCATCGACGGCGCGCTGTGGATCGGCTCGGTCGAAGGCGCCGCGGTGCTGCGCCAGGGCCGCGTGCAGCGCTTGCCGCTGGAGCCGCTGGGCGGGGCGCGCAGCGTGTTCGGCTTCCAGGCGCTGGGCCGCGACGTATGGATCTCCACCGATCGCGGCCTGCACCGCGTGCGCGACGGCCGCTTGGCGCGGGTCGGGCTGGAGCAGGGCATGCCGGTGGATACCGTGTTCCAACTGGTCCGCGACCGCCTCGGCAACGTCTGGATCAGCAGCAACCGCGGCGTGCTGCGCACCAGCGCCGAGGCGCTCGACGCGGTGGCCGATGGGCGCGCGGGCCGGGTGCAGGTGGCCCGCTACAACGAGATCGACGGCATGGCCAATGCCCAGGGCAACGGCAGTTCCGGGCCGGCGATGATCCTGCGCGCCGACGGCAGCGTGTGGCTGGTCACCGCCGGCGGCGTCAGCAGCGTCGATCCGCAACGCCTGCAACGCTTCCGCACGCGCCTGCCGCCCCCGGCGGCGATCGAGAACGTGCTGCTGGATGGCCGCCCGTTCGCGTGGCGGCGGCAGTCGCGGTTGCCCGGCGACAGGCGCATCGCGGTGTCCTATGTGGGGCTCAGTTATCTGTTGCCCGAACGTATCCGCTACCGCACCCGGCTCGATGGTCTGGACAAGGACTGGGTGGAGCGCGGCCAGCAGCGCAGCGTCGAGTTCGTCGGCCTGCCGCCGGGCGACTACACCCTGCGGGTGGCCGCGGCGCACCCGGACGGCGCCTGGAGCACCCGCGAGGCGGTGTGGCGGTTCAGCGTCGCCCCGCTGTGGTGGCAGCGGCACAGCGTGCAGGCGGCCGCCGCGCTGGCGCTGCTGTGCGCGCTGGTTGGGCTGTACCGCTATCTGATCGCGCGCTACCAGCGGCGCAATCTGCGCCTGGAGCGGCTGGTCGAGCAGCGCACCGGCGCGCTGCAACTGCAGACCGAGCGGTTGTTGCGCGCCGACGCCGACAAGAGCCAGTTGCTGGCGGAGCTGCAGCACCAGGCCGACGCGTTCGAACGCCAGGCCCACGAGGACGCGTTGACCGCGCTGCCGAACCGGCGCCATTTCGACGAAGTGCTGCAGCGCGAAGTGCAGCGCGCGCAGCGCAGCGGCAACCCGCTGTGCCTGCTGGTCATCGACATCGACCGCTTCAAGCAGATCAACGACGGCTACTCGCACGCCACCGGCGACGCGGTGCTGCGCGAAGTCGGGCGCCTGCTGGCCGAGGCCTGCCGCGGCTCCGACCTGCCGGCGCGGCTGGGCGGCGAGGAATTCGCGGTGCTGCTCGGCGACACGCCGCTGGCCGACGCCGAGCGCATGGCCGCGCGCCTGCGCGACCTGTTCCATATGCGCGCGCAGTGGGCCGACGCGCCGGCGCTGCGGGTCACCTTCAGCGGTGGGCTGGTCGCGTTGCGTGCGGACGAGACCCCGAGCCAATGGCTGGAGCGCGCCGACGAAGCCTTGTATCGGGCCAAGGGGTTGGGCCGCGATCGGGTGTGCGTGGGCTGAGGGGCGGCGCGCGCGCGTGGAGCGGCGGCGCTGGCGAACCGGTCTGCGCCTCCTGCACGGAGGCGGTCGCGTGACGGGGCGGCGGCGTCAGCGCGGGACGTGGCCGTCCAGCAATTCCAGGGACAACCGCGCGGCCTCGCGGATGTCCCGATGCTGCGATCCGGCCGACAGCGCCAGGCCGTTGCGCAAGCTGGCATCCGCGAACGCCGCGGCGACCTGGGTGACCCAGTATCGGCTGCCTTGCGGCAGCGATGGATCTTCCAGGGCCTGCCTGAGCGCGGCGACGACGTCCGCGCGGTCGCAGGCATGGAACACGTCCTCGACCAGGGGATAGACGCCCCATCCGTCGCCATCGCCATAGGAGCGCAGGAACAACGGCAGCGCCTCGCGATCGGGAGCGGCGACGAACAGGCGTCTTGCCGCGTCGTAGGCGTCGATCAGGCCCTGGGTGAGCTGGGCGTCCGCGGGCAACGGTTGATGGGCGCGCAGGAACGCGAGGGCGTCGGTTTTGTCCATGGTGGCGGTGATCGGTCTCGGCCGGCGTGTGCGTCATCGCAGCGCGATGGAGGTTGGCGTGACCAGCACCAGGGGGCCGCGATCCATGTCGCTCGCGGCCGGGTCGAGTCCATCGCAGGCAGTTCCGCGCCAGGCCGTTGTACTCACGCTTGTCGGCGGGCAGCGATGGCGCTGAGGCGCAGCCGCGACGTTGCCGCGCGCGCCATGCGGAAGATCCACCGGAAACCGGCGGGCCGACGCGGCATCGGAGGGCGCGTCCGCGCCCTCCGCGCACCGCGCGTTTCGTCGATCAGGCCTCGTCGGCCGACAGCGACCCCAGACTGAACCCGGAGACGGCGTTGATCTTGCCGCGCCACAGCACGCCGCGGTTGTTCGGCAGCGGCTGGCCGCCAGGCGAGAAGTGGCGCGAATCGATCAGGTGGATGAACTGCGGCGGAGAGCTGCTCTGCGCGTCGCTGCCCGCGTCGTCGTAGATCGAGGCATGGCTGGCGAAGGCCTGGCGGATGCTTTCCTTGCCCTCCGCGTCGCCGGGATAGGCGGCGGAGAACTCCTGCGCGAAGGCCTCGAAGTAGGTCTTGCCGCTGACCAGCACGCCCGACACGATCGCGCCTTCGACGAACAGGGTGACGCCGAACTGCACGTTGGTGGTGTTGACCACCGTGACCAGCTTCTGCAGGTACCAGTCGACGCTCTGGCCGTCGAACGACAGCTTGATCTGTTCCGGATTGGTGTGGATGTCGCCTTGCGCGGTCATGCGGTTCTCCTCGTGGAGCGTTTTGTAGGTGGGCCCGGCGCTGGCGGCAGCCGCGCCGCGAGGGCCTGGCTTGCGCGAGGCGCTCGACGGCGGCGATCGCGTTGCCGCGAACCGCGCTCCGGCGTGCGCACGAGTGTGCCACAGCCGAGCGTGGGCGGCGTGCGCCAGCATGCGCCGGGCCGGAGCGGATCCGCAGCGCGGTGCGGCCTTGCCGCTGTCGTCGAAATGCGGGATCCGTCGCCGTTGCCTGGTGGCCGGCGCACCCTCGGTCCGTGCGCGACGCGGCGCCGGCGGTGCGGTCGGACGCCGCGGCGTGCAGCGCTGCAGCCGCGCTCAGCCGAGCTGCGGCGCCGGCCAGGCGTTGGCGATCTTGCAGAACAACCGCGCGGTCTGCTCGGTGTCGTAGACCGCGCTGTGCGCGTCGGCGGCGTTCCAGTCGAAGCCGGCCGCCTGCACCGCGCGCGCCAGCACGGTCTGGCCGTAGGCGATGCCGGCCAGGGTCACGGTGTCGAACACGCTGAACGGATGGAACGGATTGCGCTTGTGGCCGCAGCGCGCGACGCTGGCGTTGAGGAAGTTCAGATCGAAGTGCGCGTTGTGCCCGACCAGGATCGCGCGCTGGCAGCCGTACTTCTTCACCGCCGCGCGTACCGGCGCGAACACGTGGTCCAGCGCCTCGCGCTCGGGCTTGGCGAAGCGGAACGGGTGGTCGAGGATGATGCCGGTGACTTCCAGCGATTTGGGGTCGATGGCGGTGCCCGGCGCGGGCACGACGTGCGCGCTGGCGGTCGCGCCGGGATAGAGCTGGCCGAAATCGTCCATCTCGATCGGCACCGCGGCGATCTCCAGCAGCGCGTGCCGGTTCCAGTCGAAGCCGCCGGTCTCCACGTCCACGACCACCGGCAGATAGCCGCGGAAACGCCGCGACATGGGCGTGATGGCGAGGGGCTGGGAAGGGGCGTCGACGTGCTGGTTCATGCGCGCAGGGTAGCAGAGCGCGGCCGACTGCCGCCCGCGCAGGCTCCGGTTCGCGTGCGACGACCGCGCCGGAAACGGCGCCAGAGGCGACGCGGACCGCCGCGATCCACGTCGCGGAACGCGACGCGGCGCGCCGGCGGCGTGCGTGCCTCAGCCAGGCACGCGGGTGCCGAGCACGCTGCCCTGTTCGCGCAGGCGCGCGAGCAGGGCGGTGCCTTCGTCCAGCAGGGTCGCCGGGTCCTGCGCGTGGTCGGCGGCCAGTTGCAGCAAGGTCGCGCGCCCGCTGTCCGCGCCGTCGTGCAGGCGCTGCAGCAGTGCGTGGACCAGGGGCGCCAGCTCGGCGAAGCGGACCTGGCCGTCGCGATCGCGCCGCGCCAGCAGGCAGGTCGGCTGCGCTGGTGCCGTGTCCGGCTGCCAGGACGGGCCGATGCGGTGTACCGGCCAGTCGTAGCGCAGCAGGCGCAGCCAGGGCGAGAGTTGCACGATGCCGTCGAGCAGGTCGCCGTGCGGATCGTGCGGCGGCAGCGGCGCATCGTCGATCTGCACCTCCAGTTCGACGCATTCGTAGTGCGCCAGCTCCGCGAGCCACGGTCGCCGCGGGTCGGGCGCGCGCCGCTGCAGGAAGCGCACCAGTTCGCCGCCCACGCGCGGGAACAGCGGCGTCTGCGCCCGGTGTTCGGCGCAGAACGCGCGCAGCAGCGTCCGCCATGCGTCTTCGCCGAGCGTGGCGTGCAGCACCGGAAACTGCGGCGTCAGCAACTGCGCGATGTTGTCGAAGAACAGCGTGCGGTACACCTCCAGGCGCCGCGCGTCGATGCCCGGCGGCGGCGCGTGCCGCTGCGGATCGCGCAGGTGCCGGGTCAGCGCCCACTGTTGCGCCCGCAGCGTGTCAGCCATGCGCGGCCTGTGCCTGTGCCGCGCGGATGCGCTGTACCTCGTCCAGCAGCTCCGGCAGTGGCGGGAACTGGCCGTCGCGTTCCAGCAGGGTCGGGCGGACGCCATGCAGGCGGTAGGCGGTGTCGAGCAACTGCCATACGTCGGCGGCGACCGCGGCGGCGTGGGTGTCGATCTTCAACGCGCTGGCGACATCGTCGCGGTGGCCGGCGATGTGATACGAGGCGATGCGCGCGCTCGGCATCGCGGCAACGAAGGCGAGGGCATCCTCGCCATGGTTGGCGGCATTGACGTAGACGTTGTTGACGTCGAGCAGCAGGTCGCAATCGGCCTCGGCCAGCACCGCCGCCACGAAGTCGGCTTCGCTCAGCGCCCGCGCCGGCGCGGCGTAGTAGGACACGTTCTCCACCGCGATGCGCCGGCCCAGCGCGTCCTGCGCCTGCGCGATGCGCGCGCCGACGTGGCGCACCGCCTCGTCGGTGAACGGCAGCGGCAACAGTTCGTACAGGTGGCCGTCGTCGGCGCTGTAGCTCAGGTGTTCGCTGTACAGCGCGACCTGGTGCCGGTCCAGGAACTGGCGGGTCTGCCGCAACAGCGCGGTATCCAGCGGCGCGGTGCCGCCGAGCGACAGCGACAGGCCGTGGCAGCTCAGCGGAAAGCGCGCGGACAGCGCGTCCAGCATCGCGCCGGGGCGGCCGCCGACGCCGATCCAGTTGTCCGGCGCGCATTCGAGGAAATCCAGCGCCGCTGGCGGCGCCTGCAGCAGGTCCGGCAGCAGGGCGCGGCGCAGGCCCAGCCCGGCGCTGGCGGCGGCCAGCGCGCGCGGGCTCGGGTCAGTTGCCGCCACCGCACTTGCCTTCGCCGCACTTGCCCTCGCTCATGGCCTTGTCGTCGTGCGCGGCCGCCGGGGCGGCGGGCGTGGCCGGCTGGGCCGGCGTGGCCGCTTGCGCGTGCGCGCCGCAGCTGCCTTCGGCGGCCTTCGCCTCGCGCTGGGTTTCGTCGGCCTTGGGCGCGGCTTGCGCCGGCGTGGCGGTGGCCGCCGCGGCGGTGCCGGGCGGGGACGCGGCCTGCGCGCCGAGCGCGTAGCCCTGGGCCAGGTCGGTCATGGCCAGCGCGGACGCGGACAGGCCCAGGCCGCCAAGCAGGACGGCGCCGACGAGGGCGGGGGACGGACGCGACGGAATCGACATGTGGACTCTCCAGGCAGCGGGCGCGGTGCCGGCGTGGCGACGCCGACGGTGGTGCGCAAGCCTACCCGTTGCCGCCGCCGCGCGCATGTGGCGGCGCCGCGCGCCACAACGCGATGCCGGCCAGCGGGACATGGCGCGCGCCGCATGCGGCCGCCGGCCACGCCACGCGGCGGGGATCACATGCCGGGCGTGCTGGTCTCGTCGCGCTTGTCGCGCGGCGGCAGCGGCTGGTCGCCGTGCACCAGGAACCACACGTTCTCGGCGATGTTGGTGGCGTGGTCGCCGATCCGCTCCAGGTTCTTGGCCATGAACAGCAGGTGCGTGCACGGGGTGATGTTGCGCGGATCTTCCATCATGTAGGTGAGCAGTTCGCGGAACAGCGCGGTGTACTGCGCGTCCAGCGCCGCATCGCCCTGGCGGACCCGCAGCGCGGCGTCGGCGTCGCCGCCCTGGTAGGCGGCCAGCGCCTCGCGCACCTGTTGCGCGGCCAGCGTGCCGAGCTGGCGCAGGCCCAGCGTCTGCGGCATCGGCGGCGAGGTGTTCAGCGCGATCGAGCGCTTGGCCACGTTCGCCGCGTAGTCGCCGATGCGTTCGATGTCGGCCGGAATGCGCAGGCCGGCGAGGATCTCGCGCAGGTCGCGCGCCATCGGCCCGCGCAGCGCCAGGCGCATCACGTCGTGGCTGATCGCCTGTTCGAGCGCGTCGATCGCCTCGTCGTTGACCACGATGCGCAGCGCGGCGTTGTCGTCGCGACGCTCGACCACGTCCAGCGCCGCTTCCAGCTGCGCCACCGCGGTCTCGCCCATGCGCACGATCTCGGCAACGAGGCGGTGCTGTTCTTCGTCGTAGCTCTTCACGATGTGCTCGTTCGGCTGGGTATTCATGTCGTAGGTCCGTTGAATGCGTGAGTGTCGCCGCGGCCATGCCTGGCCGCGCGGGCTGGCCCCGGCGCGTGCGCCGCGGCCGTCCCGGGCCGGGCGCCGGCGTCCGCCGGTGCCGATCGGGCAGTGCCCGAGCGGCCGCCTAGCCGAAGCGGCCGGTGATGTAGTCTTCGGTCTGCTGCTTGCTGGGCTGCGAGAAGATGATCTCGGTGCGGTCGTGCTCGATCAGGTCGCCCAGGTACATGAAGGCGGTGTAGTCGGACACGCGCGCGGCCTGCTGCATGTTGTGGGTGACGATGACGATGGTGTAGTCGGTCTTCAGCTCTTCCACCAGTTGCTCGATGCGGCTGGTGGAGATCGGGTCCAGTGCCGAGGTCGGCTCGTCGAGCAGCAGCACGTCCGGGCGCAGCGCCACCGCGCGGGCGATGCACAGGCGCTGCTGCTGGCCGCCGGACAGGCCCAGCGCGCTCTGCCCGAGCTTGTCCTTGACCTCGTCCCACAGCGCGCCCTGGCGCAGCGCATGCTCGACCCGGTCGGCCATGTCGGCCTTGGACAGCTTCTCGTGGTGGCGGATGCCGTAGGCGACGTTCTCGAAGATGGTCATCGGGAACGGCACCGGCTTCTGGAACACCATGCCGACCTTGCTGCGCAGCCGGTTCATCGGGTACTTGGGCGAGAGGATGTTCTCGCCGTCCAGGATCACCTCGCCACGCGCTTCCAGCTTCGGGTACAGCGCGTAGATGCGGTTGAAGATGCGCAGCAGGGTGGACTTGCCGCAGCCGGACGGGCCGATCAGCGCGGTGACGCGCTTTTCCGGCACCTCCAGGTTGATGCCCTTCAAGGCGTGGTACTTGTCGTAGTAGAAGTCCAGGCCGCGCGCGGCGACCTTGACCGGCGACGGCGCCAGCGCGGTGTGCCCGGTGGGCATGGCGATGCGGTGCATCGGGGCGGCGTTGTGGTGATCGTTCATGGCCGGTTCCATAGGGGACTCAATCGTTGGATGTCTTGTAGCGGCGCAGGATGGCGCGCGCGCCGAGGCTGACCAGCAGGACGAACAAGGTGAGCACCAGGGCACCTGACCAGGCCAGTTGCTGCCAGGTCGGGTAAGGGCTGCCGGCGAAGTTGTTCATCACCACCGGTACGCTGGCCATCGGCTGCAGGATGTTGTTGTTCCAGTACTGGTTGCCGAAGGCGGTGTACAGCAGCGGCGCGGTCTCGCCGCTGATGCGTGCCAGCGCCAGCAGCACGCCGGTGACGATGCCGGCCGAGGCGCTGCGGTACAGCACCTGGATCGTCACCTTCCACTGCGGGATGCCCAGCGACAGCGCCGCCTCGCGCATCTGTGCCGGTACCAGCCGCAGCATTTCATCGGTAGTGCGCACTACCACTGGCAACACGATGAAGGACAGCGCCAGCGCGCCGGCCAGCGCCGAAAAGCGGCCGCCGGTCTGCATCACGTACAGCGAATACACGAACAGGCAGAGCACGATAGCCGGCGCCGACAGCAGGATGTCGTTGACGAAGCGCACCACCTGGCCGGTCTTGCGCGCGTTGCCGAACTCGGCCAGCCAGGTGCCGGCGGCCACGCCCAGCGGGGTGCCGATCAGCAGCGCCAGGCCGCACATCACCGCGCTGCCGAAGAACGCGTTGGCCAGGCCGCCTTCCTCGCCGGGCGGCGGGGTCATGCGGGTGAACAGGTCCACGTTGATGCCGGAGATGCCCTTGGCCACCAGGGTCCACAGGATCCAGCCCAGGAACACCAGTCCGAACAGCGCGGTGAGGCAGGACAGCAGCAGCGCGAACACGTTGACCACGCGGCGGCGGTTGTACAGGCGATCGGCGATGTCGGCGGCCATCAGTTGCCCTCCCTGCGCGCCAGTTGCGCCAGCATCAGGCGGGCGATCGCCAGCACGATGAAGGTGACGATGAACAGGACGAAGCCGAGCAGCAGCAGCGCCGAGCGGTAGGTCTCGGTGGCCTCGCCGAAGTCGTTGGCGATCAGCGCGGCGATGGTGGTGCCGGGCTCCAGCAGCGACGGCGACAGCCGCACCGTGTTGCCGACCACGAAGGCCACCGCCATGGTCTCGCCGAGCGCGCGGCCCAGGCCCAGGAAGATGCCGCCGATCACCGCCGAGCGGGTGTAGGGCAGCACGATGTCCCAGCTCACTTCCCAGCGCGTGGAACCCAGCGCGTAGGCCGACTCCTTGAGCCGGGTCGGCACGGTCAGGAACACCTCGCGCATCACCGAGGAGATGAACGGGATCACCATGATCGCCAGCACGAAGCCGGCGGTGAGCAGGCCGATGCCCAGCGGCGGGCCCTGGAACATCGGACCGATCAGCGGCAGCGTGCCGAGGTGGTCGTTGAGCCACGGCGTGCCGTATTCGGTCATCACCGGCACCAGCACGAACAGGCCCCACATGCCGTAGATGATCGACGGGATGCCGGCCAGCAGCTCGATCGCGGTCCCGACCGGGCCGCGCAGCCAGCGCGGCGACACCTCGGTGAGGAAGAAGGCGATGCCGTAACTCACCGGCACCGCGATCAGCATCGCGATCAGCGCGGTGACCAGGGTGCCGTAGATCGGCGCCAGCGCGCCGTACTTGTTCTCGACCGGATTCCATTCGCTGGAGTAGAAGAAGCTCAGGCCCTGCATCTGCAGGGCATGGCGGCCGCCCCACAGCATCGACAGCGCCGCGCTGGCCAGGGCGACGAGGACGAACACGACGGTGGCGGTGAGCAGCCAGCGGAACAGACGGTCGGCACGGGCGTCGCGCAGATCGCGTCCGCGCGGCGCGGTGATCGCTTCGGGAATGACGGTGGCGTTCATGGGCTCGGTGTGTGCCGGAGCGCGCGGCGGCGCGATCCGATCGTGGCCGCGGCGGGGGTGGCCGCGCGCGGTGGGTGGGGCTGCGTCGCTCCCGCGCAGGCGGGAACCCGAAAGTCCGGATTACGTGAGTCCGATGCGGCACCGGCGCTGCGCTGTGCAGGGCCGGTGCTGATGCGCGCGCGACGCCTCCCGCGTGCGCGCGCGTGCTTCCGCCGGCGAGGGCGGAAGCGGTGCCGCGCTTACTTGAATTCCTTGGCCCAGTACGCCTCGATCTGCTGCACCAGTTCCGGCGGCAGCGGCACGTAGTGCAGGTCGTTGGCCTGCGCCTGGCCCTTCTCGAACGCCCACTTGAAGAACTCCAGGGTCGCCTTGCTGCGCGCCGGATCCTTGGCCTGCTTGTGCATCAGCATGAAGTTGGTCGCGGTGATCGGCCACGCCTGCGCGCCGGCGGCGTTGGTGATGACCAGGTTGAAGTCCTTGGCATTGGCCCAGTCGGCCGACGCGGCGGCCGCGGCGAAGCTCTCGGCGTTGGGCTGCACCCAGTTGCCGGCGGCGTTCTGCATCGAGGCGTAGGGCATCTTGTTCTGCAGCGCGTAGGCCAGCTCGACGTAGCCGATCGAGCCCTTGATCTGCTGCACGTACGAGGCCACGCCTTCGTTGCCCTTGCCGCCGACGCCGCCCGGCCACTGCACCGAGGTGCCTTCGCCGACCTTGCTCTTCCACTCCGGGCTGACCTTGGACAGGTAGTTGGTGAAGTTGAAGCTGGTGCCCGATCCGTCGGAGCGGTGCACCAGGTTGATCTTGGTGCTGGGGAGCGCGGTGCCGGGGTTGAGCGCGACGATCGCCGGATCGTTCCAGGTGGTGACCTTGCCGAGGAAGATGTCGGCCAGCACCGTGCCGGTCAGCTTCAGCTTGCCCGCATCCATGCCTTCCAGGTTGACCACCGGGACCACCCCCCCAATCGCCGAGGGGAACTGGCCGAGGCCGGCGGCGGCCAGTTCGGCGCTGTCCAGCGGCTTGTCGGAGGAACCGAAATCGACCGTGCCGGCCTTGATCTGGGCGATGCCGCCGCCGGAGCCGATCGACTGGTAGTTGATCTTGTTGCCGGTGGCGGTGTGGTAGTCGGCCGACCACTTGGACACCAGCGGATAGATGAAGGACGCGCCGGCGCCGGAGATTTCCGCGGCGGTCTTGGCACCGTCGGCCGGAGCGGCCGCGGGTGCGCCACCTGCCGCATCGGCGGCACCCTGCGGCTTGTCGCCATTGCCCGGCTGGCAGGCGGTGACGGCGAAGGCGAGGGCCAGGGACAGGACGGCAAAGCGTGCCGGCTGCAGTTTCATGGGGTCACTCCGTAGCGAAGAGGGCCGGAAGCTCCGGCGGATGCTCGCTATGAAATGATGTTTTTGTTACAGCCTCATGACGCAGCTGCCCGTGCGTGAAATTGGTCAAGGAAAACAGCGGCTTCGCTCCCTTCTCCCGTCTGCGGAGGGGACGGGGCTGGGGCGAGGGGCGATGCCATGCGCAGCCTGTGGGAGTCGCTTCGTCGGTGCTCGCGTCCTGTGTCGTCTGCGCGGCCGGGTGGGTCCTGCGGCATCAGGCCGCGTTCCGCGCTCCGGTCAGGTCTTGCTGCGCGGTCGCACCCGGCATCGCGCCACGCATGCCCTCATCCGTCCGGCGGACAGCTTCTTTCGCAGGGAGAAGCGGCTGCGAAGGACAGGCACAAAAAACGCGGGCCCCGTGAGGGGCCCGCGTCGGGTAGCGATCGGCGGAGAGAGAGAAGCCGATCAATACTTCAGGTTGGCGCTCCAGTACGCGTCGATCTGCTTGACCAGCGCGTCCGGCAGCGGCACGTAGTCCAGCTGCTTGGCCTGCGCGTCGCCGTTGGCGTAGACCCACTTGAAGAAGTCCTTGGTGGCCTTGGCGCTGGCCGGGTTCTTCGGCTGCTTGTGGACCAGGATGAAGTTGGTCGCGGTGATCGGCCACGAGGCCTCGCCCGGGGCGTTGGTCATCACCAGGTAGAAGTCCTTGGCGCTGGCCCAGTCGGCGCTGGCGGCGGCGGCGGCGAAGCTCTCGTCGCTGGGCTGCACGAACTTGCCGGCAGCGTTCTTCATCGCGGTGTAGGACATCTTGTTCTGCAGCGCATAGGACAGTTCGACGTAGCCGATGCCGCCCTTGATCTGCTTGACGTAGGCGGCCACGCCTTCGTTGCCCTTGCCGCCGATGCCGACCGGCCACTGCACCGCGGTGCCTTCGCCGACCTTGCTCTTCCAGTCCGGATTGACCTTGGACAGGTAGTTGGTGAAGTTGAAGCTGGTGCCCGAACCGTCGGAGCGGTGCACCACGGTGATCTTGGCGTCGGGCAGCTTCGCGCCCGGGTTGAGGGCGACGATCGCCGGGTCGTTCCAGGTCTTGACCTTGCCCAGGAAGATGTCGGCCAGGGTCTTGCCGTCCAGCTTCAGCGCGCCCGGGGCGATGCCCTGCACGTTGACCACCGGCACCACGCCGCCGATCACCGACGGGAACTGGGCCAGGCCGGACGCGGCCAGGTCGTCCGGCTTGAGCGGCGCATCGGAAGAACCGAAGTCGACCGTCGCCGCCTTGATCTGGGCGATGCCGCCGCCGGAACCGATCGACTGGTAGTTGACCTTCTTGCCGGTGGCGGCGTTGTAGTCGGCCGACCACTTGGACATGACCGGGTAGATGAAGGACGCGCCGGCGCCGGTGACATCGGCGGCGTTGGCGGCGAACACGAACGACGCGGCGACGGCGGCGGCCGCGACGCGGGACTTGAGCGAGAGGATCACGGAGAAAGCTCCTGGAGGGTGGTAGGCGGGGCACCGCAGGCGGTCATTACATAACCGTTCCATGACGGTGCCGGGGCTGCTACATGACGGAAACATGACGCGACGACGCGGGGCGCCGGTGCAGGCGCGGCCTGCGCCGCGCGCTGCACCGGGCCGCGGCGATTACCAGTAGAACTGCGCGCGCGCTTCGAGGATGTTCGGCTTGTCGCTGACGTTGCCGCGTACCGCGCTGCTGTACTTGCTGCTGTCGACCATGACGTAGTTCAGCGCCAGCTTGAAGTTCGAACGCCAGTACCAGTTGGCGCCGACCGTCCAGGTGCTCATCTTGCCGCCGAGCACGCCATCGACCAGCGGCGCGCCGACCGGACGCGCGACCAGGCTGCCGTCGTTGAGGTCGATGCTGTCGTAGCGCACGCCCAACTGCCACATGCCGCTGGCCGGCTCGTTCGGCAGCGGGGTGGTCGGCACGCCGGCCTTGTAGCCCCAGGTCTCGCCGGTGACGTTCCACACGCCGCTCACGTACCAGCCGTCGTTGCTGTAGTTGTCGCTGGCGCCGTAGCGCTCGACCTTGGCGCTGTAGTACTCGCCCTGCGCCTTGAACGGGCCGGTGACCCACATCGCCTCGCCGCCGATCACGCCGATGCGGTCGGTGTTGGTCAGGTTGCCGCTGTCGACCAGGCGCACCGAGGCCAGGTCGGCGTCCGGGCGCGCGCGCAGGCGCAGCGTGTCGGCATCGGTGTCGTAGTTCACGTAGCTCAGGCCGAAGTGCAGGATGTTGCCCGACTCGTTGATCGGCGCGAAGGTGCCGCGCACGCCGTAGCCGCTGCCGTGCGCCAGGTTGCGGGTCAGCTCGCGGCCGAACACGCTGCCGACCACGCTCCAGTTGTTGTCGCCGTAGCCGAGCGCGGCGCCGAGCCGACGCGACACCGCGTAGGTGTTGGTGACCGAGGCCTTGGAGATGAAGTCGTTGTTCTTGGTGCTGGACAGTTCTTCCAGGCTGTTGGGCTGCTTGTACTGGCCGATCTGCAGGAAGTTGTTGGCGTTGCCGCCGAACTTGTACTTGATGTTGGTGTCCAGGAACTTGCCGGTGCTGCGCACGGTGGTGCCGTTGTTGGACGCCTCGCGCAGGGTGCTGGCGTCGTAGCCCAGGACCCACTCGAAGTTGCCCGGGCCCTTGCCCTTGGCGACCAGCTCGGCGCGGCGGATGCCGAACTCGGAGTTCTTGCCGTTGTTGCCGGTGCCGCCGTTCAGATCCTGGACGTCGTTGTCGTACCAGTTGCCGTCGGCCTGGACCAGGCCTTCGAAGGAGATTTCCGAACCGCCGATCACGTCGATGGCGATCTCGGCGTGGGCGGCGGGCGCGATCATCGCGGTGAGCACGGCTGCCGAGAGGAGGGTGCGGGACAGTTTCATGGGTTGCCTGGGCGGTGAAAGATGCGCGCAGGCTAAGGTGTGAAGATTGCGTAAATATGACACTTGGCGGACATGGCCGACGCGGGCAATCGCCCGACACCGTGGCGTCTGCGCCATTGGACGCGCGGCATGTTGCGGTCCGATGGCGCGCAGATGAAACGCGGCATGTGGAGTGGCGTACGACGCAGATCACAAAGCGCGGCATCGTCTCGCCATCGCGCCGCCGATCGGCGCTTTTGTGCGCTGCAACACTTGTCGCTGCCGGACACGCTGGGTAGCGTGGAGCCATGAACGCGCATGCCCGCAAACGGATGTCGATGCTCGCCGCGCTATCGTTGCTCGCGTGGCTGCTGCTGCTCGCGACGTTGCGTCCGGCAGAAGCGGCGGCGGGGCTGCCGCCGACGCTGTCCGAGACCAGTGCGATGGCCGCGCCGGATCCGCAGGCGACGGATGCGCAGGCCGAGTCGCGCGGCCTCGCCGATCAGGCGTACGACGACACGCCGATAGTGCCGGCCGTGTCCTGGCGGCCGGCGCGTGTCGCGCCGGCCTGGCCGCAGCCGGCGCCGCGGCATGGCGCCGGCACCCACCCGCGGCCGCGCTTGCGACCTCCCAGCGCCTGAGTCGCTGGATGCGAACGCGCCTGGTCCACGACCGCGGCGCGTTCGACCGCCGTTCCCGCAGCGTCCGCGCGCAGCGCCCGATGCGGCGGCGCGCCGCCGACAGCGCGGCTTCCACGTTGCGTCTGCCTTCTCCGTTCTGCGGCGTCCGCCGCGGCGACGCCGTTCCCTTGTCCCGAGGTTTCCCCCATGCAAAGTCTGCTCGATGGCTTCCGCCACTTCCGCAAAGAGGTCTACCCGCGCCAGCGCGGCCTGTTCCGGCAACTGGCCGGCGGCCAGACCCCGCATACCCTGTTCATCACCTGCGCCGACTCGCGGGTGATGCCGGAGCTGATGTTCGCCGCGCAGCCGGGCGAACTGTTCGTCTACCGCAACATCGGCAACGTGGTGCCGCCGTACTCGCAGCACGTCAGCGGCGTGGTCGCGGCGATCGAATACGCGGTGGCGGTGCTGCAGGTGAAGCACATCGTGGTGTGCGGGCATACCGACTGCGGCGCGATGAAGGCGGTGCTCAATCCCGAATCGCTGCGCGACGTGCCGAACGTGGCCGCCTGGCTCAAGCACACCGACAGCGCGCGCCAGGTCGCCGCGCAGCACGGCCACCCCGCGCACGGCGAGGACGCGCTGCACTGCCTGACCGAGGAGAACGTGGTGGCGCAACTGGACCACCTGCGCACCCAGCCGGTGGTGGCGGCGCGGCTGGCGCGCGGCGCGCTGCGCATCCATGGCTGGATCTACGACATCGCCCATGGCGAGATCCGCGCCTTCGACGCCGAGCACGGACGCTTCGTGCCGCTGTTGCCCGAGGACGGCCGGCGTCCTCCCGAAGCCACCCCGCGGCCGCGGCTGGCGCCGCTGTTGCGCAACGTCGCGGTCTGAAGGAGGCGAGCATGCCAACCATGACGTTCCCCGCGTTCGCCGGCGCATCCGCGCTCGGCGGCTACCTGCGCAATGGCGCGTTCGGCCGCGACCTGCTGGCCTCGGTGGTGGTGTTCCTGGTCGCGCTGCCGCTGTGCATGGGCATCGCCATCGCCTCGGGCATGCCGCCGGCCGCCGGGTTGATCACCGGCATCGTCGGCGGCCTGGTGGTCGGGCTGATCGCCGGCTCGCCGCTGCAGGTCAGCGGCCCGGCCGCCGGCCTGGCGGTGCTGGTGTTCGAACTGGTGCGCCAGCACGGCGCGGCCGCGTTGGGGCCGGTGATCCTGCTGGCCGGCGCGATCCAACTGGTTGCCGGGCTGTGCCGGGCCGGAGTGTGGTTCCGCATGACCTCGCCGGCGGTGGTCGCCGGCATGCTGTCGGGCATCGGCATCCTGATCGTCGCCTCGCAGGCGCACGTGCTGATGGACGCGGCGCCGAAGGCGCGCGGGCTGGAGAACTTCGCCGCGTTGCCGGCGACGCTGTGGCGCGCGCTGGGCGACGGCGTCGGCCGCGCCGCGCTGCTGGTCGGGCTGGGCACCATCGCGATCATGCTGGCCTGGGAGCGGCTGCGCCCGCAGCGGCTGCGGTTCGTACCCGGCGCCCTGCTGGCGGTGGTGGCGATGACCGCGCTGGCGCAGTGGCAGGGTCTGGACGTGCGCAAGGTCGACGTGCCGGCCAACCTGCTCTCCGCGATCCAGGTCCCGACCCTGGCGCAGCTGCTCGGCGTGTTCGACGCGACGCTGCTGCTGTCGGCCTTCACCTTCGCCTTCATCGCCAGCGCCGAGACCTTGCTGTCGGCCGCGGCGGTGGACCGCATGCACACCGGCCCGCGCACCCGCTACGACCGCGAACTCGCCGCGCAGGGCGTGGGCAACATGCTGTGCGGCTTCCTCGGCGCCTTGCCGATGACCGGGGTGATCGTGCGCAGCGCGGCCAACGTGCAGGCCGGCGCCGCCACCCGCGCCTCGACCATCCTGCACGGTGGCTGGCTGCTGGTGTTCGCGCTGCTGCTGCCGTGGCTGCTGCGGATGACCCCGGTGGCGTGCCTGGCCGGCATCCTGGTCCATACCGGGTTGAAGATGGTCAAGCTGGGGCAGGTGCGCGACCTGGCCGCCTACGGCCGCGGCACCGCGGCGATCTACCTGGCGACCACCTTCGCCATCGTCGCCACCGACCTGCTGACCGGCGTGCTGATCGGCTTCGCGCTGTCGCTGCTGCGGCTGGCGTTGCAGCAGTCGCGGCTGAAGGTGGGCGTGCATGCGCACGAGGATGCCGACGGCGACGCCGGCAAGCTTCGCCTGTCGCTGGAGGGCTCTGCCACCTTCCTGCGCGTGCCGACGATGGCGCGAACCTTGGAACGGCTGCCACCCAACACCGAGCTGCATCTGGACGTGGCGCGCCTGCGCCATGTCGACCATGCCTGCCTGGAGTTGCTGCGCGACTGGAGCCGCAACGCCGCCGCCCGCGGTTGCGCGCTGGTGGTGGACTGGAAGGAACTGGACCGGCGCGTGGAAGGGCAGCGCGCGGCGTAGCGGGCGGCGTTGTCTCGGTGCGCATCCACATGCATCGTGCATGAGTGGCTTCGGTCGCGACGAGTGCGGCGGCGGGCATCGCGGCTTCGGAAGTTGTCGCGGCTGAAGCCGCTCCTACGGTGCACTCGGCCGGCGATCCGCAAGCTGGTGTAGGAGCGGCTTCAGCCGCGACGAGCGAAGCGGTGGGCATTCCGAACTGTTATGCAGTCGGGACTGAAGTCCCTCCCACAAAAGGCCTCGCAGATCGGCTGCGCTTGGGAAGCCTTTGCGGAGGCGATCTCGGTTGCTGCGAACGCGGCGATGGTCTTCCGGTTGCGCGAGCGGTCGCGGCTGAAGCCGCTCCTACAGTACATCCGGTCGGCGATCCGATGACTGAGAAGTTCGAACCGCCTCACTCCGGTGTCTTGTCCTTGAACCGGCACAGGTCGCGGATCACGCAGCGCGGGCAGTCCGGCTTGCGTGCCTTGCACACGTAGCGGCCGTGCAGGATCAGCCAGTGGTGCGCGTCGTGCAGGAACTGCGCGGGCACGCGCCTGAGCAAGGCGTCCTCGACCGCGCGCACGTCCTTGCCCGGCGCCAGCCCGGTCCGGTTGGCGACACGGAAGATGTGCGTGTCCACCGCCATGGTCGGCTCGCCGAAGGCGGTGTTGAGCACCACGTTGGCGGTCTTGCGGCCGACCCCGGGCAGCGTCTCCAGCGCTTCGCGCGCACGCGGCACCTCGCCGCCGTGCTGTTCGACCAGGATGCGGCAGGTGGCGATGACGTTCTTGGCCTTGGCGTTGAACAGGCCGATGGTGGAGATGTAGCGCTTCAGCCCATCCTCGCCCAGCGCCAGGATCGCCGCCGGCGTGTTCGCCACCGGGTACAGGCGGCGCGTGGCCTTGTTGACCCCGACGTCGGTGGCCTGCGCCGACAGGATCACCGCGATCAGCAGTTCGAACGGGGTGCCGTACTCGAGCTCGGTGGTCGGATGCGGATTGAGTTCGGACAGGCGCGAGAACAGTTCGTGGATCTCGGCCTTGCTCAGCGTGGGGCCGCGCCGCGGCGCCGTGGCGCGCGCGCTCATGGCGCGCCCCGCGCGGCGGCCTTGGCCTTGGCCCGCGCCAGGATCGCCGCCGCCGCGGGCGGCAATGCCGGTGTCGCGGTGGTCGCGTGCGCGGGCGGCGCGCGCCGGGCCTCGCGCGCGGCGGCCCGGCGCGCCAGGCGCGCGGCGCGCGCGCGGTAGCGTTCGCGCGCGGCCCAGGCCGCGCGCAAGCGCTGCTGCGCGGCCAGCAACTGCGCGCGCAGGTGCGGATGCGCCGGATCCAGGCGGTCGTCGTCGGCGCTGCCGACGTAGTCCATCAGGCCGCCGTCGATCGCCGCATCGAGGTCGTCGTCGAGTACCCGGCGCAGCAACTGCAACGGCGAGGCAGGGAGGGGCGGAACAGGCATCGGCGGCGGCGGCTCAGCGGTTGCGGAACTGCGGCGCGCGCCGCTCCAGGAAGGCGCGGGTGCCTTCGCGCATGTCCTCGCTGGAGAACAGCAGGCCGAACTGCGCGGTCTCGTACTCCAGGCCCTGCTCGATCGCCGATTCGCCGCCGACCTGGATCGCGTCCAGGATCCCGCGCAGCGCCAAGGGCGCGGCGCCGGCCAGTTGCCGCGCCAGTTGCAGCGTGGCCTCGCGCAGGTCGGCGGCCGCCACCACGCGCGTGACCAG
>Ga0105251_10000013_pt1 | contig 163226 bp, 151 predicted proteins | sample KBSS64metaG_FD_80424 | JGI IMG/M metagenome (GOLD analysis project Ga0105251, IMG submission 80424) | Switchgrass rhizosphere microbial communities from Kellogg Biological Station, Michigan, USA - KBS S6-4 metaG | ecosystem: Host-associated > Plants > Roots > Rhizosphere > Soil | place...
AACCTGCTGGCGCTGAACGCGGCGATCGAGGCGGCGCGCGCCGGCGAACACGGCAAGGGCTTCGCCGTGGTCGCCGCGGAAGTGCGCAAGCTGGCCGAGCGCAGCCAGGTCGCCGCGCAGGAGATCGGCGACGTCGCCAGCTCCAGCGTCGAACTGGCCGAGAACGCCGGCAGGCTGCTGGAGCAGATGGTGCCGTCGATCAAGCGCACCTCCGACCTGGTGCAGGAGATCACCGCCGCCTCCGAGGAACAGGCCTCGGGCGTGAGCCAGATCAACGCCGCGGTCGGCCAGCTCAACCAGACCACGCAGCAGGCGGCGTCCAATTCCGAGGAACTGGCCGCCACCGCCGAGGAGATGAGCGGCCAGGCCGAGCAACTGCAGCAGCTGATGAGCTTCTTCAAGCTCGCCGGCGCCGCGCCGGCGCGGCGCAGCGCCAGCGCACGCAAGCCGCAGCCGCCGCGCGCCGCCGCGCGCAAGCCGCAGGCGCGTGCGACCGAAAGCCGGCTGGCGCTGGCCGGCGACGCGCTCGACGAAGCGTATTTCGAAACCTTCTGAGGACAGGCCATGACCACTCACGAATCCCCGTTGCCGTCCGCCGGCACCGATCTCGCCCCCGACCAGTTCCTGACCTTCCTGCTCGGCAAGGAAATGTTCGGCGTCGGCATTCTCGGCATCAAGGAAATCATCGAGTACCGCACGCCGACCGACGTGCCGATGATGCCGCCGGCCCTGCGCGGGGTGATCAACCTGCGCGGCGCGGTGGTGCCGGTGGTGGACCTGCAGCAACGCTTCGGCCGCGAAGCCAGCGACGTCACCAAGCGCACCTGCATCGTCATCGTCGAAGTCGCCAACGGCAATGAGCGCCAGGTGCTGGGGCTGCTGGTGGACGCGGTCAGCGAAGTGCTGGAGATCGCCGCGGCCGACATCGCCCCCGCCCCGGCCTTCGGCGCCGGCATCCGCCGCGAATTCATCCACGGCATGGGCAAGGTCGGCGAGCGCTTCGTGATCCTGCTCAACGCCGATGCCGCGTTGTCCACCCAGGAGTTCGTGGCGATGGCCGGCATCGCGCCGGACGTCGAGACCAGCGTGGCCGCCTGAGTTCCCGCGCGGCGTGGCGCGATGCGCCACGCCCAGCCCCTGCCCACCGGACGGAATCCGCATGTCGCCCGTACACGAACCCGCCACGCTCAGCCAATTCGGAACGGTCCTGGTCGTCGACGACAGCCAGGTCCAGTGCGAACACGCGCTGGCGCTGTGCCTGCGGCTGGGCGCGGTGGCGGTGGAAGGCGTGCACGACGGCCATGCGGCGCTGGCGCGGGTGGTGCAGGGTCCGCCGCCGGGGCTGCTGATCGTGGACCTGGAAATGCCGGGCATGGACGGCGTGCAGTTGCTCGACGCGCTGGCCCGCTGCGCCGTGCGGGTGCCGATCGTGGTCGCCTCGCAGCGCGGCGCGGCGCTGATCGACTCGGTGCTGCAGGTCGGCCGCGCCAATGGCCTGCAGGTGCTGGCCGGGCTGGAGAAGCCGCTGCGCGCGCCCGAACTGGGCCGCGCCCTGCAGGCCAATCCGCCGCCGCTGCCGACGGCGCGCACCGACACCGACCTGGACGGCTGCACCGACGCGGAAATGCTGCGCGAGGCGCTGCGCCGCAACGAGATCGAAGTGGCGTACCAGCCCAAGGTGGACATGCGCAGCGGCCAGGTCAGCGGGGTGGAGGCGCTGGCGCGCTGGCGGCATCCGCAGAACGGACAGATCGCGCCGGACCGCTTCATCGCCCTGGCCGAACGCGAGGGCCTGATCCACGCGCTGACCGCCAGCGTCGCCGACCAGGCGATGGCGCGGCTGGCGACCTGGAAGCAGTCCGGCTTCCGCCTGACCCTGGCGCTCAACCTGTCGCCGTGCCTGCTGCAGGAGCCGGGACTGCTCGACGAACTGCACGGCCAGTTGCGGCGCCACGGGCTGGAGCCGGCCGACCTGATCCTGGAGATCACCGAAAGCTCGCTGGTCGAGGCCAGCGCGCTGGGCATGCTGGCGCGGCTGCGGCTGCAGGGCTTCGGGCTGTCGCTGGACGACTACGGCACCGGCTTTTCCTCGCTGCAGCAACTGACCCGCATCCCCTTCACCGAACTGAAGATCGACCGCATCTTCGTGCACGACGCGCACCGCAGCCGCAACCTGCGCACCGTGCTGGAATCGGCGCTGGGCATGGCGCAGCGGCTGGGCCTGACCACCGTCGCCGAAGGCATCGAGACGGTGGAGGACTGGCAACTGCTGCAGGAACTGGGCTGCGACCTGGGCCAGGGCTATCTGCTGGCGCGGCCGCTGGGGGGCGGCGCGCTGACCACCTGGCTGCTCGAACACCAGGCGCGGCTGCACGAACACGGACCCACTTCGGCGCAAGCGCCGCACCACTGACCCGCAGGGCATCATGACCAGCACCGACATCACCGAACAAGAATTCGGCAGGTTCCAACGCTTCATCTTCGACGCCGCCGGCATCACCATTTCCCCGGCCAAGAAGGCGATGCTGTGCGGGCGCCTGGGCAAGCGCCTGAAGGCGCATTCGCTGCAGACCTACACCCAGTACATGAAACTGCTGGAGAGCCGCGAAGGCAGCGCCGAGGTGCAGACCGCGATCGACCTGCTGACCACCAACGAAACCTACTTCTTCCGCGAGCCCAAGCACTTCGACCTGCTGCGCAAGCTGGCCGGCGAGCACAAGGGCAGCGCGCCGTTCCGCATCTGGAGCGCGGCCAGTTCCACCGGCGAGGAGGCCTACAGCATGGCAATGGTGCTGGACGACACGCTGCAGGGCCGCCCCTACGAGGTGGTCGGCACCGACATCAGCACCCGCGTGCTGGCCAAGGCGCGCGCCGGCCACTATCCGCTGCAGCGGATCGAGCACATGCCGCCGGCGCTGCTCAAGCGCTACTGTCTCAAGGGCCGCGGCGAGTACGAGGGCAGCCTGCTGATCGATCGCAAGCTGCGCGACCAGGTGCGCTTCCTGCACGCCAACCTCAATGCCTCGCTGCCCAACCTCGGCCAGTTCGACGTGATCTTCCTGCGCAACGTGATGATCTACTTCAACGGCCAGACCAAGCGCGAAGTGGTCGCGCGGGTGCTGTCCACGCTCAAGCGCGGCGGCATCTTCTGCATCGGCCACTCGGAAAGTCTGAACGACGTCAACAACGACGTGGTCCAGGTGGCCCCATCCGTGTACCGCAAACCATGAGCGCCGCCGGCGCCGAGCAAAGGAATCCGCGATGACGACGACGATCAAGGCCATGGTGGTCGACGATTCGGCGGTGGTACGGCAGGTGCTGGTGGCGGTGCTCAACGAGGCACCCGGCATCGAGGTGATCGCCTCGGCCGCCGATCCGCTGCTGGCGATGGACAAGATGCGCCAGCAGTGGCCGGACGTGATCGTGCTCGACGTGGAAATGCCGAAGATGGACGGCATCACCTTCCTGCGCAAGATCATGAGCGAGCGCCCCACTCCGGTGGTGATCTGCTCCACCCTCACCGAGAAGGGCGCGCGGGTGACCATGGACGCACTCGCCGCCGGCGCGGTGGCGGTGGTGACCAAGCCCAAGCTGGGCCTCAAGCAATTCCTCACCGATTCGGCCGAGGAGCTGGTGGGCACGGTGCGCAGCGCCGCGCGCGCCAACGTCAAGCGCCTGGCCGCGCGCAGCGCCGCGCCGCCGGTGGAAGCGGAGGTCAAGCACACCGCCGACGTGATCCTGCCGGCGCAGGGCGGGCGCCCGTTGGCGCAGACCACCGAACGGGTGATCGCGATCGGCACCTCCACCGGCGGCACCCAGGCGCTGGAGGAAGTGCTGACCGCGCTGCCGCGGGTCAGCCCCGGCATCGTCATCGTCCAGCACATGCCGGAGAAGTTCACCGCCGCGTTCGCCGCGCGGCTGGACAGCCTGTGCCAGATCGCGGTGAAGGAAGCGGCCAACAACGACCGCGTGGTCCCTGGCCGCGCGCTGATCGCGCCCGGCGGCAAGCACATGCTGTTGCGCCGCAGCGGCGCGCAGTATTTCGTCGAGGTGGTGGACGGGCCGCCGGTGAACCGGCACCGGCCGTCGGTGGACGTGCTGTTCCGCTCCGCCGCGCGCGCCGCCGGCGGCAACGCGCTGGGCATCATCATGACCGGCATGGGCGACGACGGCGCGGTCGGCCTGCTGGAGATGCGCCAGGCCGGCGCGCGCACGGTGGCGCAGGACGAACAGAGCAGCGTGGTGTTCGGCATGCCCAAGGAAGCGATCAAGCGCGGCGGCGCGGAGAAGATCCTGCCGCTGGGGGGGATGGCGCGCGAGATCGTGCAGCAGCTGACCTAGGCCAGCGGCGGTTGTAGGAGCGGCTTCAGCCGCGACAGGCACCAAGGGGGATTCTGTCGCGGCTGAAGCCGCTCCTACAGGAAGCGTGGCCTCGCCCGCGCTACAGCTGCGACTCCAGCGGCAGCCAGCCGATCACGCGCGCCGCGGCGCGCCGCCACACGCTCGCCTCCGGCTCGCGCGCCCAGGTGCGCGGCGGCCGCGCCGCGTCGTCGTGCCAGCGCAGCGCGCCGTCCTGCAGCGCCAGCCGGTAGCTGACCGGCGCCGACACCTTGGCCTGGTACAGGCGATACAGTTCCTCGGCCGCGGCGCGATCGCGGAACAACAGGCCCATCTCGGTGTTGAGGTCCATCGAGCGCGGGTCGAGATTGAACGAGCCGATGTAGCCCTGCTCGCGGTCGACCACGAAGGCCTTGGTATGCAGGCTGGCGCCGCTGGACCCGAACAGGCTGCCCCCCGGATCGCCGTCGGGCTTGAGCTCGAACAAGGCCACGCCGTCGCGCAACAGCGGCACCCGGTAGCCGGCATAGCCGCCATGCACCGCGACCACGTCGTTGGCCGCCAGCGAATTGGTCAGCACCCCGACCTTGGCGCCGCGCTGGCGCAACCGGCCGATCCAGCGCATGCCGTCCGCACCCGGCACGAAGTACGGCGAGATCAACGCCAGTTCGCGCCGCGCGCGTGCCATCTCGCCGACCAGCAGCGGGGTCATCCAGTCCGCGCGCGGCGGCGCGCCCTCGGCCTTCTCCGGCGGGTCGGACACGATCCGCGCGTCCGCACTCCAATGCAACGGACGCTCGCCAGCGAGCAGGTCGCGCACCTCCGGCGCGCGTTGCAACCGCTGCGCGTAGGGCCGCGCCCGCGCCGAGCGCAGGCCGGCGTCGATGCTGGCGCGCAGCCGCGGCAAGGCGTCCGGTTCGGCCTGCACCAGCGCGGCGAGCGGCACCGCGGTGCGGCTGTTCCAGTAGGCGTCGAAGATCTGCGCGGCCTGCGCCACCGCCGGCCCGACCACCGCCGCATCGGTGTCCATGAAATTGGTGTCGCGCGCCGCATCGAAGTACTCGTCGCCGATGTTGCGCCCGCCGACCACCGCCAGACGCCCGTCGGCGATCCAGGCCTTGTTGTGCATGCGCCGGTTGACGCTGAAGAAGCGCAGCACCAGTTCCACGCCGCGCATCAGCGTGCCCTCGCGGGCGCGGGTCGGGTTGAACAGGCGCACCTCGATCAGCGGATGGCGGTCCAGCGCGGCCAGCACCGATTTGCTGCCATGCACGTTCATGTCGTCCAGCAGCAGGCGCACGCGCACGCCGCGGTCGGCGGCGCGCAATAGTTCGTTGTAGAGCAGGTTGCCGGTGAAGTCCGGATGCCAGATGTAGTACTGCAGGTCCAGGCTGCGCCCGGCCGCGCGCGCGGTCACCGCGCGCACCGCGAAGGCCTCGACGTTGTCGGGCACGATCAGCATGCCGCTGCGTCCGGCGTGGGCGGCGGTCAACGGCGCCAGGGCGCGGTCGATCGGCGTCTGCACCAGCGTCGCCGGCAAGGCGTGGCTGGCCGGCCCGCGCGTGCGATCGGCGAAGCGGCCGTAGGCGGACAGGCCGAGCATGGCGGCCAGCAGCCCCCCGGCCACGGCGACGCCGCCGCGCTTGAGCGTCTTCTTGTTCATCGGCCGGCTCCCCTGAAGATCGGCGCAGTGTAGGCACTGCGGCGTGTAGACCGCGCCGACCGCGCTTCACTCCGAGTTGATGTGCTCCTTGCAGTACAGCCGCCGGTAGGCGCTCGGGGTCATGCCCAGGCGCTGGCGGAAAATGCGGCGGAAGTAGCCGCCGTCGCTGAAGCCGGCGCGCTGTGCGACCTCGTCCACGCTGCAGGCGTTCACCAGCAGCAGCTTTTCGGCGAAGGCGATGCGCTGGCGGTGGATCGCCTCGGTCAGGGTGGTGCCGAACGCGCGCCGGTAGATGCGCCCCAGGTAGTCCGGGTTGCAGTGCAGTTGCGCGGCCAGCGCCGAGGCGGTGAGCGCGGTGTGGAACTGGGTGCCGATCAGTTGCTTGGCGCGATACGCCAGGGCCACGCCGGCGCGGTCGGAATCCTGCGGATCGGGCCAGGCGCCGGCCACGCACTGCAACATCGACAGCACGATCGGCTCCAGCATCGGCAGCGTGCGCCGTTCCTCCTGCTCGCTGAGCAACCAGCGGAACAGGCCGACGAAGCGCTCCGGGTCGCGGATCGCGGTGCGCTGCGGCATCGACAGCAACGTCGCCTCGGCGGTGCCGGCCGCGGCGGCGGCGGCCTGCGTCGCCAGCTCGAAATGCACCCAGTAGAAGCGCAGATCGGCGGGAAAGCGGCCGATGCCGGCATGCTCGCGTCCCGGCCACAGCAGCAGGGTCTCGCCGGGACCGATGTGGAAGTCGCTGTCCTGTTCGCGGATCGACAGGGTGCCGCGTTCGACGAAGATCAACTCGTAGGACTGGATCACCCGCGCCGGATGCGCGCCCAGTCCACGGGAAATAAACAGGCCGCCGTTCTGGACCCGGATCGGATACGCGACCGCGAACTCGAGCATGTCGGAAACGTCTCCCCTGTGGCCAGCGTACGCTGCAGTGCAGCAAATAGTGCAGGATTCGGCGACCTGGAGCGCGACTCCCGCACAGGTCGGAATCGTACCGTTTTTATACCGCGCCGGCTCTTGTTCCGGCACTGCCCGCATGCGACGTTGCGGACGCCGCAGCGCGCGCCTGCCAGGAATCGTCCCGTTGAATGCGACCACCGTTGGCCCCATCGCCGCAGGCGCCGAACCGGCCGCCGTCCCACCCAGGCTCTCGCGCCTGGAAAAGTTCGGCTACGGCCTGGGCGACGCCGGCGGCACCATCGTCACCTGCCTGATCGCCAACTTCCTCACCTTCTTCTACACCGATGTGTTCGGCCTGACCCCGGCGCTGGTCGGCACCCTGTTCACCGTACTGCGCATCGCCGATGCGGTCTCCGACCCGGTGATGGGCGTGCTCGCCGACCGCACCCGCAGCCGTTGGGGGCGCTTTCGCGGCTGGCAACTGTGGATCGCGCTGCCGATCGGCATCGCCTGCGTGCTCACCTTCAGCACCCCGCAGTTGGGCGCGACGGCCAAGATCGCCTATGCCTTCGCCAGCTACTTCCTGCTGTCGCTGTGCTACACCGCGATCAACGTGCCGTACTGCGCGCTGATCAACAGCATGACCAGCGACCACCGCGACGTGGTGTCGGCGCAGTCGTGGCGCTTCGTGCTGTGCGGCATCGCCGGCTTCCTGGTTTCGGTCGGGCTGCCGTGGCTGGTGCGCGTGCTCGGCGACGGCGATGCCGCGCGCGGCTACCAGCTCGGCGTGGGCCTGCTCGGCACGCTCGCGGTGGCGATGTTCCTGTGCTGCTTTTTCGCGGTGCGCGAACGCGTGCCGGTCAGCCTGCTCGGCGAGGCCGGCATCGCCGAGCACCTCCGCGGCCTGCTGCGCAACGACCAGATGCGGCTGGTGCTGCTGATGTCGTTCCTGCTGATCAACGTGTTCAACATCCGCGGCGGCGGCTACCTGTACTTCATCACCTACGTGCTCGGCGGCAGCCCCGGCTACGCCTCGCTGTTCTTCGCGATGGTGGCGCTGGCCACGGTGCTGGGCGCGATCGTGGTCAACGCGCTGTGCCGCCGCTTCGATCCGCTGGCGCTGTACCTGCATACCAACCTGGCGCTGGCGGCGCTGGGCGTGCTGCAGTGGTGGATGCCGACCGGCCCGGCGCAGCAGACGCTGTGGCTGGGGCTGATCTTCGCCAACTGCCTGGTGCTCGGCTTCGCGCTGCCGCTGCATTTCTCGATCATGGCCTTCGCCGACGACTACGGCGCGTGGAAGAACCGGGTGCGCTCCTCCGGCATCAACTTTGCCTTCAACCTGTTCTGCATCAAGCTGGCCTGGGCCTCGAGCGCGGTGGTGATCAGCTACCTGTTCGTGCGCGTGGGCTACCGCGCCGGCGCCGAGCACCAGACCGCCGCCTCGCTGCAGGCGATCACGCTGCTGGAAACGCTGATCCCCGCCGGCATCCACCTGCTGCTGGCCGCGGTGATCTCCCGCTGCCGCCTGCGCCGGCCGCTGCTGGCCCAGATCGGTGCCGACCTGGCCGCGCGCCCGGTGCACTGATGCCCCTTCCCTTCCCCGCTTCCAGGATCGCCGCGCCCATGTCGCATTCGCTCGCCCCGCCGCCCGAACTTCCGCTCGACCGCCTGCGCATCGCCGATCCGTTCTGGCAGCGCTACCAGCGCCTGGTGCAGGAGGTGGTGCTGCCCTACCAGTGGGACGCGCTCAACGACAACGTCGCCGATGCCGAGCCCAGCCACGCGATCGAGAACTTCCGCATCGCCGCCGGGCGCAGCGACGGCGCGTTCTACGGCATGGTGTTCCAGGACAGCGACGTGGCCAAGTGGCTGGAAGCGGTGGCCTACCTGCTCGCGCAGCATCCGGATCCGGCACTGGAAGGCGATGCCGACGCCACCATCGACCTGATCGGCGCCGCGCAGCAGGCCGACGGCTATCTCAACACCTATTTCACGGTGAAGGCGCCGGAGCAGCGCTGGAGCAACCTGGCCGAATGCCACGAGCTGTACTGCGCCGGGCACATGATCGAGGCCGGCGTCGCCTACCACCAGGCCACCGGCAAGCGCGCGCTGCTGGACATCGTGTGCCGGCTCGCCGACCACATCGACGCCACCTTCGGTCCAGGTCCGGACCAGTTGCACGGCTATCCAGGGCATCCGGAAATCGAACTGGCGCTGATGCGCCTGTACGAGGCCACCGGCGAGGCCCGCTACCTGGCGCTGGCGCGCTACTTCGTCGAACAGCGCGGCGCCACGCCGCACTACTACGACGAAGAGTACGAACGCCGCGGCCGCAGCTTCTTCTGGGGCGGGCACGGCCCGGCCTGGATGATCCAGGACAAGGCCTACAGCCAGGCGCACCTGCCGGTGGCGTTGCAGGACACCGCGGTCGGCCACGCGGTGCGCTTCGTCTACCTGTACGCGGGCGTGGCGCACCTGGCGCGGCACAGCGGCGATGCGCGGTTGCGCGCCACCTGCGAGCGGCTGTGGGAGAACGCCACGCAGCGCCAGTTGTACCTCACCGGCGCGATCGGCGCGCAGAGCTACGGCGAGGCCTTCAGCGTCGACTACGACCTGCCCAACGACACCGCCTACAACGAGAGCTGCGCCTCGATCGGGCTGATGATGTTCGCCAACCGCATGCTGCAACTGGCGCCGGACAGCCGCTACGCCGACGTGATGGAGCGGGCGCTGTACAACACCGTGCTGGCCGGCATGGCGCTGGACGGGCGCCATTTCTTCTACGTCAATCCGCTGGAAGTGCATCCGCCCACGGTGCACGGCAACCACGGCTTCGACCACGTCAAGCCGGTGCGGCAACGCTGGTTCGGCTGCGCCTGCTGCCCACCCAACATCGCCCGCGTGCTGACCTCGCTCGGCCATTACATCTACACCCGCCGCGACGATACGCTGTACGTGAACCTGTATGTCGGCAGCGACGCCGCCTTCGAGGTGGACGGACAGACGCTGACGCTGCGCCAGCGCGGCGACTATCCGTGGCGGGAACAGATCGAACTGCAGGTGGACAGCGCGACACCGGTGAGCGCCGCCCTGGCGCTGCGCCTGCCGGACTGGTGCCGCGCGCCGCAGTTGCTTTTCAACGGCGAGCCGGTCGCGATCGCGGAGCATCTGCAGCACGGCTACTGCGTGCTGCGCCGCACCTGGCAACCCGGCGACACCCTGCAGTTGCAGCTGCCGATGCCGGCGATGCGGGTCAGCGGGCATCCGCGCGTGCGCCATCTCGCCGGCAAGGTCGCCCTGCAGCGCGGGCCGCTGGTGTACTGCCTGGAGCAGGCCGACAACGGCGCGCACCTGCACCAGCTGCGCCTGCCCGCCGCCGCGCCGATCCGCATGCTGCCCGGCAGCGGCGCGCTGGCCGGGCAGGTGCTGCTGCAGGCCGAGGGCGAGCGTGTGGACCGCCACGACGACGCGCAGGCCGACGCCATGCCGCTGTATCGCTACGACGCGCCACCGCCGTCGCGGCAGGCGCAGACCCTGACCTTCGTGCCCTACTTCGCCTGGGCCAACCGCGGCGAAGGCGAGATGCGGGTGTGGGTGGACACGGACTGACGCGCGCGCCGCGCGAGGCGCCTGGCCTGTGTCGGCCAGGTCCGCTGTGTTCGTGCCAGGCAAGGCGAACAACCCCGCGCGGATTGACGCCGCGGTCGGCGCATGCGTCCGCATCACGCCATTGAGCGCCTCCCTGCTACTGGGAGAAAGGAGGTCTCATTCGACCGTGCAAGGCGTCGTGGCGTCGAACAACGCCGATCGACCGACGGCGCGCGGCCCGTACCGCGCGCGCTTGCCGGTTACAACGTGCCCAGGATCCGCTCGCGCCGATCCGCGTACTCCGCCGGATCGATCAGGCCCTGCGCCTTCAACGTATCCAGCTCGCGCAACCGGTACTCGACCGAGGCAGACGGCAGTGGCGGCGGCGCCGCCTGCGCGGCCGCCGGCGGACGCCGGTTGGCGCGGATCGCCCACCACACCACCGCGCCGATCAGCAGCGGGACTCCAAGCATGACCAGCAGGATGACAAGGTGCCAGATGCTGAATCCACCCATAGCGTCGTCCTTTCGACAGCGCAGGTGACGGCGCTTACTTCGCCTTGCCCTGGTTGGCCACCGCCTCGGCCGCCTTCTTCGCCGCTTCCGGATCGCCCAGATAGCGGTAGGACTGCACCTTCAATTCGTCGTCCAGCTCGAACAGCAGCGGGATGCCGGTGGGAATGTTGAGTTCCAGGATTTCCTCGCGCGACACGCCGTTCAAGTACTTGTACAGCGCGCGCAGCGAGTTGCCGTGCGCGGTGACCAGCACGGTCTGCCCGGCCTTGAGCTGCGGCGCGATCGCATCGTGCCAGTACGGCAGCACGCGCTCGAGCGTGGTCGCCAGCGACTCGGTGGCCGGCAGCGCGTTGCGGTCGAGGGTGGCATAGCGGCGGTCGTGCAGCGGGTGGCCCGGATCGTCGGCCTCCATCGGCGGCGGCGGGATGTCGTAGGAGCGGCGCCAGATCTTGACCTGCTCCTCGCCGTGCTTGGCCGCGGTCTCGGCCTTGTCCAGGCCCTGCAGGCCGCCGTAGTGGCGCTCGTTGAGGCGCCAGCTCTTGTGCGTCGGCAGCCAGTCCTGGTCCAGTTCCTTCAACGCGCCCTGCAGGGTATGGATGGCGCGCTTGAGCACCGAGGTGTGCGCCACGTCGAACTGCAGCCCCTCCTCGCGCAGCAGGCGCCCGGCGGCGGCGGCTTCCTGGCGGCCCTGTTCGGTGAGGTCCACGTCCACCCAGCCGGTGAAGCGGTTATCCAGGTTCCACTGGCTCTGGCCATGGCGCAACAGTACGAGTTTGCGGGTCACTGCGACGGTCTCCGTTGGGGGATGCGTGGGGCGTGCGGCCCTGGATTGTAGCTGGTGGCTGGGATTGGGGAGTCGGGAATGGGGAATGGGAAGGGCTTGGCGGTCCAGCGTGCCTTGCCGCCTGGCGATCTGTCGCGGCTGAAGCCGCTCCTACAGGAGGCGCCGGGCGGTGCCGCGCCGGAATGCGAGTGGGGCGCTGCGGAAGACCGCAACGTCTCGCCGTCACTCATCGATCAACCGGCTTCACCGATTCCCCATTCCCATTTCCCCATTCCCAGCCCCTCCACACTCCAGCCACGAGCGCGGCGCGATCATCGGCGCATGGAAACTTCCTCGCACACGGTCTTCGGCGACTGGGACGGCAGCGTCGTGCAGGCGCGCACGCTGCAGGCGACCTTGGCGAAACAGGTGCGGCTGCAGGACGACGTGCCGGACCCGCCGCGCTGGCTGGCCGGGTTCGACGTCGGCTTCGAGGACGAAGGCCGCATCACCCGCGCCGCCGCGGTGCTGATCGACGCCGACACCCTGCAGCCGCAACAGGCCGAGACCGCCCGCGTGCCGACCTCGATGCCCTACGTGCCTGGCCTGCTGAGCTTCCGCGAACTGCCGGCGCTGCTGGCCGCGCTGGCGCTGCTGCGGCAGCGCCCGGATCTGGTGTTCGTCGATGGCCAGGGCATCGCGCATCCGCGCCGGCTCGGCATCGCCGCGCACTTCGGCGTGGTCAGCGGCCTGCCCAGCATCGGCGTGGCGAAGAAGCTGCTGGCCGGACGCCACGAGGAACCCGGGCCGCAGGCCGGCGACCGCAGCCCGATCGTGCATCGCGGCGACACGGTCGGCTGGGCGCTGCGCAGCAAGCCGCGCTGCAATCCGCTGATCGTCTCGCCCGGCCATCGCGTCGCGGTCGACAGCGCGCTGGCGTGGACGCTGCGCTATCTGCGCGGCTACCGGCTGCCGGAACCCACCCGCCTGGCCGACCGGCTGGCCTCGCGCCGCGGCGAGATCGCGCTCCCGGCGCAGCCGGGCCTGCTGTAGCGCGCGCCGCGGACGCACCGACGGCGGAACCTGGCGCGCGCCGCGGAACATTGCGTCTTGCCCGCATCCAGGCATGCCCTCGCGACGGCATGCGAAGCTTGCGCTTCCGTTCGCCGCGAGTGCCCCGCCATGACCACCCTGATCGCCCCCCGCGTGCACGACATCGGCGGCTTCCAAGTGCGCCGCGCGGTGCCCAGCCTGCAGGCGCGCAGCGTCGGCCCGTTCGTGTTCATCGACCACATGGGCCCGGCGATCTTCGAACCCGGCCATGGCGTCGACGTGCGTCCGCATCCGCACATCGGCCTGGCCACGGTGACCTTCCTGTGGTCCGGCGAGATCGGGCACCGCGACACGCTCGGCTCGGACCAGGTGATCCGCGCCGGCGACGTCAACTGGATGACCGCCGGCCGCGGCATCTCCCATTCCGAACGCACGCCGACCGCGCTGCGCGGGCAGGCGCATCCGCTGCACGGCATGCAGACCTGGGTGGCGCTGCCGAAGTCGGCCGAGGAGACCGCGCCGGCGTTCTACCACCATGCCGCCGCCACCCTGCCCCAGCAGCGCCGCGACGGCGTGTGGCTGCGGGTGATCGCCGGCCGCGCCTACGGCGAGGAATCGCCGGTCAAGGTGTTCGCCGACACGCTGAACGTGGCGCTGGACCTGGACGCGGACGCGGAGATCGACCTGGACACGGGCCACGTGCAGCGTTCGCTGTACGTGCTGGAAGGCGAGGCGCAACTGGACGGCGTGGACATCCCCGCGCGCTACCTGGTGCTGCCCGAAGCCGGCGCGCGCGGGCGGCTGCGCGCCAAGACCCCACTGAAGGCGATGCTGATGGGCGGCGAGCCGCTGGATGGGCCGCGCCACCTGTGGTGGAACTTCGTCTCCAGCTCCGTCGAGCGCATCGAACAGGCCAAGCAGGACTGGCGCGAGGGCCGGTTCGGCCTGATTCCCGGCGACGATCAGGAATTCATTCCGCTGCCCGAGCCGGGCAAGTAGCGCCCGGCCGGCGCGGCCGGCGCAGACCGATCGCATCGGCCGGACCGGGCCGCCGATCGCGGCCCACCGCGCCGTGGGCAAGCGCGCGCCGCTGCGCACCAGCGGCCGCGGCCAGCGCCAGCGGCACCCGTCCCGCGACCGAGGGCCGAGACCGCCGGCTGCGCGCGCCCCAGCGAACTCCACGAGTCGCTTTCGCGCCGGACCCTCACCCCGCCCCCTCTCCCGGCGGGAGAGGGGCTAGTGGCTCGTCCTTCTCCCACGACGCGGCGCAGCCGCCAGCGCCGGCTGAGCGCGTTCAGCGAACGCCGCGCGCAGGGGTGCCGCGGCACGCGGCTGTCGATCCGCATTCCAATTGTCAAGTGCCGCCCGCTGGGCTATGGTGCCGACAGCGGCCAGGCACTTGCGGCCGCGCACCGGGACACGCATTGCGTAGGGGTATGCACTGCACGCCGATCCCGTGATGGAACGAGAGGACGTGCCGTGCCGGCCTGCGCCGGCGTGCGCTGAAGATCGATCCCGCCGCGGTTGCGGCGGCGCATGGGGACATCGCGAATGAGGGTTGCACACTGGCTCACCGGCCTGTCGGTCCTGCCTGCCGTGCTGGCGGCGGCCACGGCCATGGCGCAGCAAGCGCAGAACTGTCCGCAACTGCCGCCGCAGGCCAACCTGCAGTGGAACGAGCGCAGCGACAAGGGCTTCATCGTCTGCCGCGCCACGGCCGCCGACGGGCGCCAGGTGCTGGGCATGATGCTCACCTCGCGCGACCCGGACATCCCGCTGGCGCGCAACCTGCGCGAGGAGAAAGGCAGCATCGCCGGCGAGAGCGTGCATTGGTACCGCCCGGACCTGGGCGGCGTGAACGCGCCCGGCCTGGCCTCGCGCCGCGTCACCGTGGTCGAACTGGGCAAGGGCCATTACGCGCAGGTCTGGATCGACGCCAGCGACGCGCAGGAGCTGCAATCGCTGCAATCGCTGGTGCAGGGCCTGGACATGACGCCGGCCAGCCTGGCGCTGGACCGCTGACGCACGGCATGCCGGGTGCGCCCGGCGATCGCCGCAGGCGCGGCCTACGACCAAAGTACTAGGGCCGGGGCGTGTCGCGGGATTGACCCCCCAGGCCATCGGGGCGACCCTTGCCGGAATCTCGTCGGGGAGCGATCTGCATGAAAGGGTTTTCCAAACTGGCCTGGGCCGCGCTCGCGGTGCTGGCCGCGTTCTGCCTGGGCACCATCGCCCTGCGCCGCGGCGAGCACATCAACGCGCTGTGGATCGTGGTCGCCGCGGTTTCGATCTATCTGATCGCCTACCGCTTCTACAGCCTGTTCATCGCCACCAAGGTGATGCAGCTCGACCCCACCCGCGCCACCCCGGCGGTGCTCAACAACGACGGCCTGGACTACGTCCCCACCAACAAGCACGTGCTGTTCGGCCACCACTTCGCCGCCATCGCCGGCGCCGGGCCGCTGGTCGGGCCGGTGCTGGCCGCGCAGATGGGCTACCTGCCCGGCCTGCTGTGGCTGGTGGTCGGCGTGGTGTTCGCCGGCGCGGTGCAGGACTTCGTGGTGCTGTTCCTGTCCAGCCGCCGCAACGGCCGCTCGCTCGGCGACCTGGTGCGCGAGGAGATGGGCCAGATTCCCGGCACCATCGCCCTGTTCGGCGCGTTCCTGATCATGATCATCATCCTGGCGGTGCTGGCGATGGTGGTGGTCAAGGCGCTGGCGGAGAGTCCGTGGGGCATGTTCACGGTGATCGCGACGATGCCGATCGCGATCCTGATGGGCGTGTACATGCGCTACATCCGCCCCGGCAAGATCGGCGAGATCTCCATCGTCGGCCTGATCCTGCTGCTGGCCGCGATCTGGCTCGGCGGCAAGGTCGCCGCCGACCCGACCTGGGGCCCGGCCTTCACCTTCACCGACGTGCAGATCACCTGGATGCTGATCGGCTACGGCTTCGTCGCCTCGGTGCTGCCGGTGTGGCTGCTGCTGGCGCCGCGCGACTACCTGTCCACCTTCCTCAAGATCGGCACCATCGTCGCCCTGGCCATCGGCATCCTGGTGGTCATGCCCGACCTGAAGATGCCGGCGCTGACCCAGTACGCGCACAACGGCATGGGTCCGGTGTGGACCGGCGGCATCTTCCCGTTCCTGTTCATCACCATCGCCTGCGGCGCGGTGTCCGGCTTCCATGCGCTGATCTCCTCCGGCACCACGCCCAAGCTGCTGGCCAACGAAGGCCACATGCGCTACATCGGCTACGGCGGCATGCTGATGGAATCGTTCGTCGCGGTGATGGCGCTGGTCGCCGCCTCGATCATCGAGCCGGGCGTGTACTTCGCGATGAACGCGCCGGCGTCGATGGTCGGCAGCGACACCATCGCGGTGGCGGCCAAGGTCAGCGAATGGGGCTTCAGCATCACCCCCGACGTGCTCGAGGCCACCGCCCGCGACATCGGCGAGACCACCATCCTGGCCCGCGCCGGCGGCGCCCCGACCCTGGCGGTGGGCATCGCGCAGATCCTGCACCAGTTGCTGCCGGGCGAGGACATGATGGCGTTCTGGTACCACTTCGCGATCCTGTTCGAGGCGCTGTTCATCCTCACCGCGGTCGACGCCGGCACCCGCGCCGGGCGCTTCATGCTGCAGGACCTGCTCGGCAATTTCGTGCCGGCGCTGAAGAAGACCGAATCGTGGGGCGCCAACATCGTCGGCACCGCCGGTTGCGTGGCGCTGTGGGGCTACCTGCTCTACACCGGCGTCAAGGATCCCTACGGCGGCATCCGCACGCTGTGGCCGCTGTTCGGCATCTCCAACCAGATGCTGGCCGGCATCGCGCTGATGCTGGGCACGGTGGTGCTGTTCAAGCTCAAGCGCGACCGCTACGCCTGGGTCACCATCGTGCCGGCGCTGTGGCTGCTGATCTGCACCACCTACGCCGGGCTGATCAAGATCTTCGACCCGAACCCGGCGCAGGGCTTCCTGGCGCAGGCGCACAAGTTCCAGGACGCGATCGCCAGCGGCACCATCACCGCGCCGGCCAAGACCGTGGCGCAGATGCAGCAGATCGTGACCAACGCCTACGTCAACACCGGGCTGACCGCGCTGTTCCTGTTCGTGGTGTTCTCGGTGCTGATCTATGCGGTCAGGACCATCCTCGCCGCGCGCCGCACTCCGCAGCGCAGCGACCGGGAAACCCCGTATGTGGCGCTGCAGCCGCACCAGATGGCGGACCTGTGAGCGGCGGCGCGCTGATTCCGGTCGGGCAGTACCAGGCGCACCGCCGGCTGTGGCGGCGCCTGGTGCAGACCGCGCGGCTGTGCTGCGGCATCCCCGACTACGACAACTACGTGCGGCATGTGCTGGAAAAACATCCGGACCGGCAGCCGATGGACTACAAGACCTTCTTCCGCGAGCGCCAGGAGGCGCGGTATGGCGGCAAGAGCGGGTTTCGGTGTTGTTGAAAGACTGGGAATGGGGATTTGGGAATGGGGATTCGTAGCTTGGCGCCTGAGTGCAATCGGCGATCCAACTGCATCGCATAGCGGCCGACGTTCTGCAAAAACGCGGCGATGCCCGGCAATGGGCATCGCCGCTTCGCTGTCGTTCGCTGTTGTAGGAGCGGCTTCAGCCGCGACGGATCCTGTCAGAACCTGTCGCGGCTGAAGCCGCTCCTACAAGAGGAAAAATACGCCGCGCACTCGCGGAAAACCGCTAATCCCGAATCCCTAATTCCGAATCCCGGCCTTTCAGGCCGCAGCGGCGCGCACCAAGTCCGCGTAGATGCGCGGCAATTCGCGCATGTGCGACATCACCGCGGCAACGCCAAGCTCGCGCAAGGTGGCGGCGTGGCCGGCGGGAATATGCGCCGCGCCGGTGAAGCCGATCACGCTCATGCCCGCGTCCAGCGCGGCGCGCGCGCCGGTCGCGCTGTCCTCGATCACCAGGCAACGCGCCGGCGCCACGCCCAGCGTGTGCGCGGCCAGCAGGTAGACGTCCGGTGCCGGCTTCGGTCGCGCCACCATGTCGGCGCTGAAGATGCTGCCGCCGACGCGCGCGCTCAGCCCCGCGCGCGCCACCGAGGCGACCACGCTGTGGCGATGGCTGTTCGATGCCACCGCCAGCGGCAGCGCGATCGCCAGCAAGGCCTCGCGCACGCCATCGATCGGCTGCACCTCGGCGGCGATCAGCGCCTCGGAACGCCGCCGAATGTCCTCGAACGTGCCCGGCGGCAGCGCGATCGCGAAATGCCGCTGCACGCGTTCCACGATCTCCTCGGCGGTCTGGCCGAAGCTGCCGGCCAGGAACTGCTCGAGTTCGGCGCGCGGGACGTAACCGCTGAGCGCGTCGAGCATGACCCGATCGGCCAGCACCTCGCTGTCGACGAGCACGCCGTCGCAGTCGCTGATCAACAAATCGAAGGGAGTCGCCGTCATCGCCAGGTCCTCATGCAAAACCGCATTATGCCGGGATGCGCATGTACACCAGCGTGCTCGCGGTGCCGGTCGCGCGTGATGGACGACACGTCGCACCGACGCGCAGCGAGCAATGAGATCGATTGCCGGCGAATCGGCCCACGCGCGCAAGCGGGATCGCGGGAGCGAACGCCGCGGTGCCGCGGCGTATGCCACGCGCATCCGCATGCGCTGTAACAAAACCTTACCGAATCGCCGCGAGGCAGCTGCTAGCATCGGCCCGGGACGCGAGGACTGCGCCCCATCGGAACTGGAACGCGAACAGAAAAGGAGACTTCCATGCGCACGCAGTTTCCCGCCCTGATCGCGCTTGCGACCTCGATGTTCTTCTCGGCCTCATGCGCCGCCTCGCCCGGCGCCAAGGAGCATTCCGCCATGTCAGCCACCCTGCAGAATCATTCGGTCGCCTTCCGCGACCCCGCTCTCGCCGATATCGCCGCCGCCGTCGCCCGCGGCGATGCCGCACGCATCGCCGCGCTGGCGCCGACCGTGGACCTGTCCGCGCATGGCGACCAGAACGTCACCCTGCTCGAATACGCGATCTGGCACGAGCAGCCACGCGCGCTCGCCGCCTTGCTGGACGCCGGCGCCGATCCGGCCGAGCCGGGCATGGACCAGGAAACCGTCGTGCACATGGCGGCGATGGCCAAGGACCCGCAGTACCTCAAGCTCCTGCTGCAGCACGGCGCCCCGGTGGATCCGGTCAGCGCGCGCGGCAACTGGACGCCGCTGTTCCGCGCGGTGCAGAGCAAGCGCGACGAACAGATCCAGGCGCTGCTGCAGGCCGGCGCCGATCCGCACCGGGTCGACGCCAGCGGCAACTCGCTGCTGCACCTGGCCGCGCAGAGCGGCGCCGGCAACCCCTGGGTGCTGAAGCTGCTGCAGGCCGGGGTCGATCCCAGCCTGCGCAACGCGCAGCAGAAGACCTTCCAGGCGTACTTCTTCACCACGCCCGAACGGCTGCTCAACAGCACCGCACAGCAGACCCGCGCCGCGGTGCGCGAGTGGCTGACCGCCCACGCCATCCCCCTGGAAGCGACCCGCTGATGCGGACGGTCGCCAGACACGCAAGGAGCCGCGCATGAGCACGCACGATCTTCCCGGCACCCCCGCCTCCGCCCCCTTCGCCGAGGCCGTCCGCGGCCAGCAGCCGCAGGCGGTGGACACGCAACTTCCCGCCCTGCTGCAGGACCTGTACGCCACCGCCGAGCAGCGCCGCGCCGGTGGCGCGGAGACGTTCGCGCCACTGCCCGGCGGCTGGAGCCGCATGGACGACGCCGCGGTACAGGGCGCCGGCATCGACCCGAGCATGCTGCACGACGCCAAGAGCGGCTTCGACGCGGCGCTGTACCGCAACGCGCAGGGCAACGTGGTGCTGGCCTTCTGCGGCACCGACGAAGGCAAGGACTGGAAGCACAACATCGGCCAGGGCCTGGGGTTCTCCGACGCGCAATACGCCTCGGCGATGCAGCTCGGCAGCCAGGCCAGGCAGGCGTTCGGCGAGAACCTGATGCTCTCCGGGCACTCGCTCGGCGGCGGCCTGGCCGCGGCCTCGTCGATGGTCAACGACGTGCCGGCGGTGACCTACAACGCCGCCGGCGTCAACGACCGCACCCTGGAACGCGAAGGCCTGGACGCGTCGGCGGCCAAGGCCTATGCCACCGACGGCCTGATCCGCGGCTACCACGTCAAGAACGAACTGCTGACCCACCTGCAGGAAGACAGCATCCCGCTGAAATGGGTGATGCCCGACGCGGCCGGGCATCAGATCCAGTTGCCGGATCCGGACCCGCTCTCGTTCGGCCAGCGCCTGGTGCCGGGCATGATGCTCAAGCATCGGCTGGACCTGCATGGCATCGACTCGGTGATCAAGGCGCAGTCGCTGGACGCGCAGACCCAGGCACAGGGCCAGGAGCACGCGCTGCCACCGGGCAGCCGCCTGTTCAACGACGCGGTGGTGCAACTGGACGGGCAGCGCGAGCGGCTCGGCCTGCGCGACGACGGCAGCTTCATCAACACCGCCGCCAGCGTGGCCGCGCGCGCCGGCAGCGACGGCCTGGAACGGATCGACCAGTTGCTGCCCAGCCGCGACGGCGACCGTCTGTTCGCGGTGCAGGGCCGCCCCGAGGATCCGGCGCACCTGCGCAGTCAGGTGCAGACCGCGGCCGCGGCCAGCGAACCGTCGCAGCGCAACGTCGGCCAGTTGCAGCAGCAGAACCTGCAGGCGGGTGCGCCGCAGCAGGAAGAGCCGCAGCGCCGGGTATCGATGCAGCAGTAGCCGCATTCCCCTGTAGGAGCGGCTTCAGCCGCGACCGAGGCTTTCCCGGGAATGCCCGGTCGCGGCTGAAGCCGCTCCTACAGGGCTCATGCCGCGCGCTACCCCGCGCCGGCCATCGCGCGCAAGGTGATCCCGACCAGATACGCCAGGTAGGTGCCGGTGGCGTAGCCCATGGTGCCCAGCAGCACGCCGACCGGGGCCAGCGCCGGATGGAACGCGGCCGCCACCACCGGCGCGGACGCCGGGCCGCCGACGTTGCTCTGCGAGCCGATCGCGAAGTAGAAGAACGGCACCCGCAGCAGCTTGCCCAGCGCCAGCAGCAGCACCACGTGCACGCACAGCCAGATCAGCCCGAGCGCGAAGATCCAGGGCCGATCGAACAGCGCCAGCAAGTCCATCTGCATGCCGATGCAGGCGATCAGGAAATACAGCAGCAGCGTGCCGATCCGCGAGGCGCCGGCGCCTTCCAGGGTGCGCGCGCGGGTGAGGCTCAGCAGCAGGCCGATCGTGGTGGCCAGCACCACCACCCACACGAACGGCGAGCCCAGGCTGAACTGCTTGGCCCAGGCGACGTTGGCGTCGAACCAGGCCGCGGCCGGCGCCGCGATCGCATGCGCCAGGCCGACCGCGCCGAACGCGATGGCCACGATCAGCATCAGGTCGGTGAGGCTGGCCACGCGCTCGTGTTGCGCCTGGAACTGCGCGATGCGCCGTTGCAGGTCGTCGATGCCGCTGGTGTCGGCGCCGCTGCGCGCGTCGATCGCCGCCGCGCGCGGGGCGAGGAAGATCAGCAGCGCCATCCACACGTAGCCGACGCCGACGTCGACCACCGCGAACTGGCCGAAGGTGGTGGCGTCGACCTGGAACACCTCGCGCATCGCCAGCATGTTGGCGCCGCCACCGATCCAGCTGCCGGCCAGCGCGGCCATGCCGGCCCAGGTGTCGCCGGCCACGGTGACCGGATGCAGCCACTTCATGATCTGGAACGCCACCACCGCGCCGAGCATGATGCTGAAGGAGGCGCCCAGGTACATCGCCACCAGTTTCGGTCCCAGGCGCAGGATGCCCTTGAGGTCGATGGTGAGGGTGAGCAGCACCAGCGCCGCCGGCAGCAGCACGTCGCGTGCGACCGGGTCGTACAGCCGGTTGTTGCCGCCGTCGATCAGGCCGACGGTGTTGTAGATGCCGGGGATGAGGTAGCACAGCAGCAGCGCCGGCACCATGCCGTAGAAGCGCTTCCAGAACCCCGACGGCCGCGCCGCGGTCCAGAACACCGCGCCCAGCGTGGCGGCGATCAGGCCGAAGATGACGATGTCGTTGTGGATCAGGGGCGTCGACGGCATGGAGGTCTCGCGCTGTGGTGATCGGAAACGGCGCAGGCGCGGCGGCGGCATGCTGTCCGGCGCCGCATCGCGGTCACGCTGGCCGACGAAGGAGCAACCTCGTCCCTTCCGAACATCGACCCGCCGACGCCGCCCGCCAGGCCGGCATCGCCGCGCCATTCGCGGTGGCTGATATGACCGAGGTGCAACCGGTGAAATACAGGATGGAAGTGCCCGCAGAACAGGACCGGGAAGCGGCGTGCCGGTGCCGCTGCGGCAGCGCCGTGCGGGAGGGCCTCAGCCCCGACGCCTTACCGATGCCGCGTCGGGGCCGAAGCCCCTCCCACAACGGCAACTGCCGCCTACCACGGGAAAATCCCGAATCCCCAATCCCGAATCCCTGCCCCACCACTACTGCCCGATATGCTGCTTCAACCAGCCGTTGACCGTGTCGTGCCACAGGATGCTGTTCTGCGGCTTCAGCACCCAGTGGTTCTCGTCCGGGAAGTACAGGAACTTCGACTCGATGCCCTGCCGCTGCGCCGCGGTGAACGCCGCCAGCCCCTGCTCGACCGGGATGCGGAAGTCGAGCTGGCCGTGCACGATCAGCATCGGCTTCTTCCAGTCGGCCACATGGTTGACCGGGTTGAACTTCTCGTAGTTCGACGCCTTCTGGTACGGCGTGCCGCCCTGCTCCCACTCGGTGAACCACAGTTCCTCGGTGGCGTAGCCCATCATGCGCTGGTCGAACACGCCGTCATGGTTGACCAGGCACTTGAACGGCGCATTCCAGTTGCCGGCGATCCAGTTGACCATGAAGCCGCCGTAGCTGGCGCCGAGCGCGCAGGCCTTGTCGCCATCGAGGAACTTGAACTGCTTCTGCGCCGCGGCCCAGCCCTTCTGCAGGTCTTCCAGCGGACGGTCGCCCCAGTGCTGGCTGATCGCATCGGTGAAGGCCTGGCCGTAGCCGGTGGAGCCGTGGAAATCGATCATCACCACCGCGTAGCCCTGGCCCGCGTAGGTCTGCGGATTCCAGCGGTAGCTCCAGCCGTTGCCGAAGCTGCCCTGCGGGCCGCCGTGGATCAGGAACGCCACCGGATAGGTCTTGCCCGCCTCGTAGTTCCACGGCTTGACCACGTAGCCGTGCACGGTCTCGTCGTTCCAGCCCTTGAAGGTGAATTGCTCGGCGTCGCCGAACTTCACCTCGGGCAGCATCTCGCCGGCGCTGGGGGTGATCGCGCGCATCGCGGTGGCGCCGCCATCCTTGGCGATCGGCGCGGTGAACAGCTGGTTGCCGGTCTGCAGCGAATTGGTCATCACCGCCAGGGTGTCGCCCTTGATGTCGAATTCGGCCACGCTGTTGCCGCCGACCAGTTGCGACACCCCGCCGTTGGCGACGTCGATCTCGAACAGCGGATGCTGGCCCAGTTCCTGTGCCGGCACGTACAGCGTCTTGCCGTCGGCGGACACCTGGATGGCATCGGCCGAGCGGTCCCACTTCGGCGCGATCTCGCGGGTCTTGCCGCTGGCCAGGTCCATCGCCATCAGCCCGAAGCGGTCGGCCTCGAAGCCCGGACGCTTCATCGCGCGGTAGTACAGGGTCTTGCCGTCGGGCGAGAACACCGGGCCGGCGTCCCAGGCCGGATTGGCCGCGGTCAGGTTCACCGGCGCCGCCTTGCCGGCGGCGTCCAGCCGGTACAGGTCGAAGTTGGTCGACCACGGTTCCTCGCGCCCGGCCAGGCGCACGCTGGCGACCAGCGACTGCCCGTCCGGCGCCCAGGTGTAGTCCTCGCCGCCGCCGAACGGCTTGGACGGGATGTCGCCGGCCAGGGTGGCGCTGAGCGCCGAGGCGCCGACCACCGGCTTGGCCTTCGCGCCGCTCGGCAGCGGTGCGACGAACAGGCTGTTGCGGCGGCCGTCGTTCCAGGTATCCCAGTGGCGCACGAACAACTGGTCGAACACCACGCCGCTGGCCTTGGCGTTCTTGACCTTGTCCAGCCGCTGCTGCGTGCAGGCCAGGTCCGAGCCGCAGTCCTGGAACACGCCGGCGCTGAAGGCGACGCGATCGCCCTGCGGGGCGACGTGGTAGCTGTCCACGTCCAGCGCGAAGGCGGTGAGCTGGCGCGGGGTACCGCCGGACAGCGGCAGCGCGTACAGCTGCTGGCGGCCGGACTTGGCGCTGAGGAAGTACACGGTCTTGCCGTCGGCCGACAGTTCCGGCGAATTGACGTTCCAGCCCTCCGGGGTCAACCGCTTGGGCGGCGCCAGGTCGCGGGTGCGCAGGTCGCGCAGCCACAGCCCGGTGCTGGCCTTGTACGTGGCCTTGTCCACCTGCCGCTTGGCGAACAGCACGGTGCCGCCGTCCGGGGTCAGCAGCGGCGAGGACACCCGGTCCATCGCCACCATGTCGCGGACGTCGAAACCGCGGGTCGCCGCCAGCGCGGGCAGCGCGGTCAGCAGGCACAGGGGCAGCAAGGCGTAGCGCAAGGTCATCGGGCGTCTCCGGAACACGGCAAAACGTCGATGGTAGGGGCGCGGGTGGGCGTGGCGCAAAGGACTGAAGTCATGGAGGGGCCGGGATTGGGGAATCGGGAATGGGGATTGGTAAGCGCGGGGCGCGGGCTCGATAGGCGGTGCGGAAGCTGGGGCGCGGTTGGCTGAAGAGCTGGAAGTGGGGAATCGGGAATGGGGATTGGTAAAAGCGGGGCGCGGGCTCGGTAGGCGGTGCGGACGCCGGTGCGCGGATGGCTGAGGAGCTGGGATTGGAGCGTCGGGATTGGGGATTGGTAAGAGCCGGGCGCGGGCTTGGTGGGAGATGCGAGGGCCGCTGGACGGCTGGCTTCGGCGGGTGAGGCGGGTGCCGCTGAACGCGCGGTCGGGGCGCGGCATGGCCTGGCGGCCTGTGCGATGTCCACCATGCAAGCCGTCCGGGCCAGCTGCGCCGGCAGCTGCCTTCGGTTCTGGCCCTGCACGCGTGTCGCGGTAGCTGGGTCCGGATATGCGAAGCCCGGCGCGGGGCCGGGCTTCGGGTGCTGCGGGAGGGCGCGGGCGGCGTTACGCGCGCGGCGTGGCCGGTTCGCCCTTGCGGCCGGTGCGGTACAGCAGCAAGCCAACTAGGGCCAGCAGGGCCAGGCCGTACCACTGGTTGAGTTGAAACGTCTCCGGAAGTGCCAACACATCCTTGTTGTTGGTGATCACAATTGGAAGTGCGATACCGATGCCCATCAACGCCTCACCCGTGATCAACCCGGCCGAGAACAGCACGCCAGGACGATGCGCACGATCACGCCCTTCCTCGTCGTCGGCACGGATCTTGTGGAAGCGCTCGACCAGATGCGCGACAAGGCCACCGAGGAAGATCGGCACCATCAATTCCAGCGGCAGGTAGATACCGATCGCCGCGGCGAGCACCGGAGCGCGGAAGCGCTTGCCCGTCTTCTTTAGCCACTCGTCGAACGCAATGATCGCCGCACCCACACCGGCACCGATGGCGATCATCGTCCAAGGCAGGGTGCCGCCAAACAATCCCTTGGCAACCGAAGCCATCAACATCGCTTGCGGCGCCGGAAGCGTCTTGCTGCCGATTCCGTATGCCTGTGCGAGCAGGTTCAGCACCGGCGCCATGATCAGCGCACAGGAGAATGCGCCGATGGCCAGCATCAATTGCTGCTTCCACGGGGTGGCGCCGACCAGGTAGCCGGTCTTCAGATCCTGCAGATTGTCCCCGCCCACTGCTGCGGCGCAGCACACCACCGCGCCGATCATGATCGCCGCGACCGCGCCGATCGGCGAATCGCGCCCGAGCAGCAGCACTAGCACCGCCGAGGCGAACAGGATGGTGGAGATGGTGATACCGGACACCGGGTTGTTCGACGAGCCGATCAGGCCGGCCAGATAGCCGGACACCGACACGAACAGGAAGCCGGCGACGATCATGATGATGGTCATCGGCACGCTGACGTGCCACTGGCCGACGATGGCCTGGTACAGCCCCAGCAGCGGCAGCGTGCACAGCAGCAGCGCCACCAGCATCCATTTCATCGGCAGGTCGCGGTCGGTGTCGGCCACGATGGTGCCGGCTGTGCTCTTGCGAGCGGCGGCGAAGCCGCTCTTGACGCCCGACAGCAGCGACTTGCGCAGCGAGAACAGTGTCCACACGCCGCCGATCAGCATCGCGCCCACGCCCAGGTAACGCACCTTGGCCGACCAGATGTCGAACGCGGCCTTGGCCGCCGGCGCACTGGCCAGGCTGTGCGCCAGCGTCGGATCGGAGTCTATGAAGAACTGTTGGTACAGCGGGATGGCGATGTGCCAGGACAGGATCGAGCCGGACAGCACCACGATGCCGACGTTGAGACCGACGATGTAGCCCACGCCCAGCAGCGCCGGCGACAGGTTGGTGCCGACATAGCCGACCATCTTGCTGCTGCCGATGTACGCGGCCTGCGCCCAGGTATCCGGGATCACCTTCAGACCGCTGGCCGCGCCGAGCTTGACCAGCGCACCGATTGCCGCCGACAGGCCCAGGATCTTCAGTCCCGGCCCGGGGTTCTCGCCGGCCTTGAGCACTTCCGCCGCGGCCTTGCCTTCGGGGAAGGGCAACGGATCCTCGACGATCATCGAGCGCCGCAGCGGCACCGAGAACAGCACCCCGAGCAGGCCGCCCATGCCGGCGATGCCCAGCACCCACCAGTACTTGAAGTCCGGCCAGTAGCCCATGATCACCAGCGCCGGGATGGTGAAGATCACCCCCGCCGCGATCGAGGAACCGGCCGAGGCGCCGGTCTGCACGATGTTGTTCTCGAGGATGGTGCCGCCGCCGAGCAGGCGCAGCACGCCCATCGACACCACCGCCGCGGGGATCGCGGTGGCGATGGTCAGGCCGGCGAACAGCCCCAGGTAGGCGTTGGCGGCCGACAGCACGACGGCCAGCACGATCGCCAGCACGACCGCGCGGAAGGTGAGCTGACGCGGTGCAGCAGCGTTGTTCATGGTTGCCCCTGAAACGAAAAAACGTTTTCCACGCTAGCGTCTGGGGCGGGGCAAGTCCAGCGTCCTGGTGCCCAGCTTGTGGCACATGCCCGGGAGGCGGGGATTGGGGATTGGGGAATTCGTGGAGGCGATGACGCGGCGGCGACAGAGGGTTATCCCCTCTCCCGCCGGGAGAGGGGTTGGGGTGAGGGTCCGGCGCGAAAGCGCCTCGCGAAGTTTGGGTGCACGAGACTGCCTCCAAAAAAGAATCAAAATCGCTCGACACCTTTCCCGCCGCCCAACCACACATGCCCCGGCGCCATGGCCCGGCCGCCAACCCGCGCCAGCGCGCCTATACTCCGCCGCTGCTCTCTTCCGCCAAGGCCCGCCGTGTCCGCTTCGACCCTGCCGCTGCGCGACGCGCGCGACGACTTCCTCGGCCATCCCAAGGGCGTCTACGTCTGCTTCTTCACCGAGATGTGGGAGCGCTTCTCCTTCTACGGGATGAAGGCGTTGCTGCTGCTGTACCTGACCAAGTACCACCTGTTCGACGACAAGGCCGGGCTCGACCTGCTCGGCGCCTACGGCGGGCTGGTGTACTGCGTGCCGGTGCTCGGCGGCCTGCTCGCCGACCGCTGGCTGGGCATGCGCAAGGCGGTGGTGTTCGGCGGGCTGCTGCTGGTGCTCGGCCATCTCGGCATGGCCTTCGAGGGCCACGCCGCCGCCCGCGTCCATGGCGAGGTGGTACGCGACACCTCGTCGCTGGGCATCACCTACCTGTCGTTGGCGCTGATCATCATGGGCGTGGGTTTTCTGAAGCCCAACATCTCCACCATCGTCGGCAAGCTGTACCCGGCCGACGATCCGCGCCGCGACGCCGGCTTTTCGCTGTTCTACGCCGGCATCAACCTCGGCGCGCTGTTCGCCTCGCTGGTCTGCGGCTTCCTCGGCGAGGCCTACGGCTGGCGCTACGGCTTCGGCGCCGCCGGGATCGGCATGCTGCTCGGCCTGGGCATGTTCCTGTGGGGACAGAAATACCTGCACGGCCACGCCGAGCCGGCGCAACCGGCGCTGCTGCGCGCGCGCGTGTTCGGCATGCCGCGCGAGTGGGCGATCTACCTGGCCGCGACGCTCGGCGTGGTGCCGGTGGCCGGCCTGATGTGGGCCGCGGCCAACGGCGCCTTCAGCCTGGGCGGGGAGATCTCCCTGGCGCTGCTGCTGATGCTGCTGGTGCTCGGCGCGGTGCTGCTGTGGTTCGCCTGGTTCACCGGCACCCAGTGCACGCCGGTGCAGCGCCAGCAGATGATCGCGCTGATGGTGCTGATCGCGATGGCGCTGGTGTACTTCACCCTGTACGAGCAGACCTACGGCTCCTGGGTCACCTTCACCGACCGGCTGATGACCAAGGACATCGTGCCGTCGCTGGTGATCCGCGACGGCACGCCGCTGCCGTGGTCGATCGCCTCGCTGCTGCTGGCGCCGCTGGGCTTCGTGCTGGCCGCGTCGCTGTCCGACCGGCGCCCGGCGTCGGCGGCGCCGCGCGTGTTGTTCGTGGTGGTGGGGGCGCTGATGCTGCTGTTCCTGATCCGCGACTGCCTGGTGCTGCCGCAGACCGCCGGCTCGCTGACCTACCTGGGCGCGCTGTTCCTGGTGCTGCTGGCGCCGCTGTTCGCGGCGCTGTGGGCGTGGCTGGAGCGGCGCAACCTGGAGCCGTCCAAGCCGCTCAAGTCGGCCGCCGGCCTGCTGCTGGCCGGGCTGTCGTTCGTGCCGCTGGCGCTGGCCGCGCAACAGGTCGGCGCCAGCGGACAGATGGCCAGCGTGTGGTGGCTGGTGCTGGCCTACCTGGTGCTGGAGGCCGGCGAGATGTGCCTGTCGCCGGTCGGCCTGTCGGCGGTGACCCAGCTCGCGGTGCCGCGCGTGGTCAGCCTGATGATGGGCACCTGGTTCCTGGCCACCGCCTTCTCCGAGGCGTTGGCGGCGCTGTTCGGCAAGCTCGCCGCGATCGAGGTGCCGGACGGCGAGGCGCTGAACGTCGCCGACGCCGCGGCCAAGTACGCGCACCTGTTCTGGCTGATGCTGTGGATCGGCCTGGGCTGCGCGCTGCTGGCCTTCCTCGCCGCGCCACTGCTGCGGCGGATGATGCACGGGGTGCGGTGAGGGGGACATGCACCCAACTAGCGTTGGCCTGCCGAGCGGGTGTCATGCGCATGCACCGCCCCACATCGCGCCCGGCGAAGAATCACCTGCAGTGCACGAAGCGGCGCGACGATGATAGAGCTACGCGTGCCGCTGGACCGCAGCGCCCGGCGACCCAGCGTTTGATCACCGGGCGCGGCTGTCCGCGCGCCTCCGCGCCATGAGGACGCGGACGCGTTCATCGGTCATTGCGCAGCCACTGGCTTGGCAACCGCTCCGCCCAGCGAGCGACTCAGGAAGGCCAGCAGTCTGGTGTAGTACTCGCGGCGGTGCGCTTCGGTGTAGAAGCCGTGGCCTTCGCTCGACACATACAGCGTTTCCACCGGCACTCCCGCCTTCTTCAGTGCCGCCTCCATCTTTCTGGAATGCTCGATCGGCGCGCGCTGATCTTCGCCGCCCGCCGCCAGGAACACGGGCACCTTGATCTTGTCGGCCAGATTGACCGGCGACACTGCGGCGAGCGCATCGCGCGGGCCTACCCATTCGCGCAAGAACGTCTCCCCCGACTCCCGGGTTTGGGTATCGCCTTTGACGTACATCATCGGCAGGTCATAGACGCCGACGTAGCCAGCGGCGCAACGGTAAAGCGACGGCTCCTTGGCTACACCCATCAGGGAAGCGTAGGCACCATAGCTGGCGCCATAAAGACAGATGCGCCCCGCATCGGCTATCCCTTGCTGGATCGCCCAGCGCGTGGCATCGGTCACATCATCCTGCATCGTGCCGCCCCACTGTTTCGCACCCGCGTGATGGAAGGCGCGCCCGTAGTTGCCCGAACCGCGGTAGTTGATCTGCAGCACGGCGTAGCCGGCCTGAGCCAGCATCTGCGCCTCGTCGTTGAATTCCCAGGTGTCGAACTCGCCGAACGGCCCGCCGTGCGGCATCACCACGGTAGCGAGCTTCTTCCTGTCCCCGCCCACGGGCAGGGTCAAAAACCCGTGCAAGACCTGTCCGTCACGTGCCGTCAGGGAGATTGGCTGCGCCGCGGCCGACTTCTGCGGATCGAACCAGGCGCGCCGGCTGAAGATGCGGTCGGCTTTCTTGGCCACGGCGTCGAACAGGTAGAAATCGCCGGGATTGCGATCCGAATAGGTTTCGACCAGCGCCAGCCGGCCGTCTCGCGTGCTGGACGTGACGAAGACCGCCTGGCCGGGAAACACCGCCTCAAGACTGCGGTACATCCTGGCTTCCGGCGATGCATCGTCGAAAAACAAGGTCCTGGGCTTGTCGCCGGTCACAAAGACACCGACCGGGATGTTCGTATCGTTCCGATAGATGACCCGATAGGGATCGGTCACCGCATCGCGCGCGACCACCTTTCGCTCGCCACTGTCCACATTCCACGCCTCGACCACGTCGCTGCCGCTGGCCTGCTCGACCTGCAGATAGGCGACGCGCCCATCCGCGGAGAAACCCAGCGGCTGCTCGACACGGTGGCTGAGATTCTGGTCGTTGAGCAGCCGCCACTCGCCGCCCTTGGCGTCGCGATAATAGAGCTTGCTCGCGTTGTCGATGTCTGCGCCCAGTGCAAACCGCACATTTCCCTGCGGGTCGGTATGAAACATGGCGCGGCGCACCGGCGTACTGGTCACGGGACGCCGGCGGCCGCTGTAGACGTCCAGCAGTTCGGCGCGCGTGAAGGGATCGCTACTATTGAATGGCCACACGGTGACGACCACATTGCGTTCGTCGCCCGGCGCGGTACCGGCCAGGAAGGCGGCGACCTTCTCCACCTTCTTCGGCTGGATCCGCGTTCCCGGCCCATTGCTGGCAACGCGCAATCCCACCAGCAATTCGGCGGCTGTCCCGTCGGCATTCATGGCGAACAGCTCGCCCGTGGCGATCGGCTTGTCCAACGCGCCGAATTTTTCGGCGACCCCGATCAGCAGGCGTTTGTCGCTGATCCAGGTGTAATCCGAGACATAGGAATTCTTCCCCAGCGCGAAGCTACCGACGGCCTTGTTGTCGGAACGGCGCATCACCGTCAGCACGGCCTTGTCCTCCATCGGCACGGTCGCCGCCAGGAATTCGCCGGTCGGCGACAGCTTCAGATCAACGACGTCGTCCTTCCTGAGAAACGGCTCCAGGTCCACCTGCGCCTGTGCACTCCCCGCCCCTATCCCCATCCCCAACAAGCCGCACAGCGCGACCGCCCCCAGTCTCACACTCATCCTTAAACCCCTGTGTCCATTTGGTTTCGATATGACCCGCCGGCGAAGTGTAATACGCCGTGCAAGGGCGGAGGAGACTGTTGGCCACCACCGTCCAAGACGCGCCCATGCCCGGCACGCGAGCACACCACGCCGATCGATCAGGAACATCCGTGCCCGATAACGCGGCCCATGCCAGCGCATGGCCGGCATGCCGCAGCAAGCCGAACTGGGGCATGCGGTTTTAGCATCGACCCCGCTATGCATTCAGAATGCGCTGCAGGTGGTTCTTCTTGGCGACCAATTCACCGGCAGCGTTCCTGTCTCCCAGAATCTCCCGCAACCTCCGCGCCAGCGTATTGGAGGCCGCAACCAGCGAGCGGCTGAACTGCGGGAAATCGATCTCGCCGGAGCCGACCACCTGCGAGCGCTCCTTCAACGTCACGGTGAAGCTTCCATCCACGCGCTTTTCCACGTTGAAGGAAAAATCGCCATCCATGAATCTGAAATTGGCGCGCTGGCCATACAACATCAACTCGATCGCCCCGTCGATCCACCAGCCAAGAACGACTTCGGCAAAATCGTCCCACCCCGCCTCAGGGAAACAGTCGTCGCCGCACTTCAGGTAAATCCGCGCGAACACGCTCCTGGACAAAGAGCTCTCGGACAACCTGACCGAATCCGCCTCCAGAACCACCAACATAACGACCTCGACTTCCCTGGATAAGTAGCGCCCCGCCGCCGTCAAGACGCCGCTCGCCACAGGTCGACAACGTCATCCGCCGAATCGATCGCACCGGCCGGCCTCTGCCGCTCGGCGCGCACTTCGCACCTCGCCGCTCGCGCAGCCGATCCAGGATCGAAGCGCGACGATCAACCCGCCGTCACTTGCCCTTTGGCGCACCGGTCGAACCACGCACCATCACTCTGAAATCCAGCGTCTGCTGCCGCGGCACCTCGACATTGTCGATGATGGCGAGCAGCAGGTTGACCGCGCGGACGCCGATCTCGCGCATCGGTTGCCTGACCGTCGTCAACGGCGGCGTGAGGTAGCTGGATGAGGCCAGATCATCGAAGCCGACGATGGACAGGTCGTCCGGCACGCGGATGCCCAGGTCGCGGCAGGCGGCCAGGGCGCCCAGCGCCATCTGGTCGCTGAAGCAGAAGATCGCGGTCGGCGCGGGCGCGCTGGCCAGCAGCGTCATCGCGGCCGCATGGCCGGATTCCACCGAGAAGTCGCCCGGCACCACGCGCAGGTTGCGCAGGCGGCCGCACGCCTTGCCGGCGGCCCGCGCGCCTTCCAGCCGCTGCTGGTGCAGCGGATTGTCGGGCGGGCCGCCGACCACGGCGATCCGCTCGTGTCCCAGTCCATACAGGTGTTCCATCACCGCGCGCGCGGCGGCCGCGTTGTCGATGTGCACGCTGGGGATGCCCAACGCCGGATCGAACTCGCATCCATTGACCACCGGCGCGGCACCGCCCAGTTGCCCGACGATCTCGCGCGCCGTCGGCGGCAGCCGATGCCCCAGCACGATCAGGCCGTCGGCCTCGTTGCGCCGAAGCATCTGCGCGTAGCGCTCCTCGCGCTCGGGCCGGTGCTGGGTATCGCCCAGCAGGACCGCGTAGCCAGCGGCCTGCGCCGCGTCCTCCGCGCCTTGCAGGATCTGGGCGAAGAACGGATTGGCGATATCCGGGACGGTGACCAGCAGCTTGCCGCTGCGCTGGGTCTTGAGCGTCCTGGCCACCGTGTTGGGGACATAGCCCAGCGCGGCGGCCGCCTGCTCGATGCGCGTGCGCGTGGCGGGCAGCACTTTTTCCGGACGGGACAGCGCCCGCGACACCGTGCCGGCGGAGACGCCCACGTGCCTTGCGATGTCGTAGATGGTTGCCATGCGGTCAGCTCTTGATGTCGCTGTGCAGTGCACAACGGGTCCTGCGGGAGGCCCATGCTAGGATAATGCAATCGATTGCATCGGGGCGAATCACGTTGAAGACGCTCAAGGGTCCAGCGCTGTTCCTGGCACAGTTCATCGGCGACACACCTCCCTTCGATCGGCTGGACACGCTGGCCGCATGGGCCGCGGGGCTTGGCTATTCTGGCGTACAAGTGCCGACCAGCGCGCCGCAGCTGTTCGATCTGGCCCAGGCCGCGCAGAGCCAGGCCTACTGCGACGACATCGCCGGCATGCTGGCCGGGCATGGCCTGCAGATCACCGAACTGTCCACGCACCTGCAGGGGCAACTGGTCGCCGTGCATCCCGCCTACGACAGCCTGTTCGACGGCTTCGCGCCGCCGGACAAGCGCGGCGATCCCGCCGCCCGCCAGGCCTGGGCGGTGGAGCAGTTGAAGCTGGCCGCCAAGGCCAGCCAGCGCCTCGGGCTGACGGCGCATGCCACGTTCTCCGGCGCGCTGGCCTGGCCCTACTTCTATCCCTGGCCGCAACGTCCGCCCGGACTGGTGGAAGCAGCCTTCGCCGAACTCGGCCGCCGTTGGCGCCCCCTCCTCGACACCTTCGACGCCTGCGGCGTGGACCTGTGCTTCGAGATCCACCCGGGCGAGGACCTGCACGACGGCGCGACCTTCGAGCGCTTCCTCGAGGTGGTGGACCATCACCCGCGCGCCAAGATCCTGTACGACCCCAGCCACCTGCTGCTGCAGCAGATGGACTACCTGGGTTTCATCGACCGCTACCACGCGCGCATCGGCATCTTCCACGTCAAGGACGCGGAGTATCGGCCCAGCGCGCGCAGCGGCGTGTATGCCGGCTACCAGGACTGGATCGACCGTCCGGGGCGGTTCCGCTCGCTCGGGGATGGCCAGATCGATTTCAAGGCGATCTTCTCCAAGTTCGCGCAATACGATTTCCCGGGCTGGGCGGTGCTGGAGTGGGAGTGCTGCCTGAAGCACCCGGAAGACGGCGCGCGCGAGGGCGCCGCCTTCATCCGCGACCACCTCATCCGCGTGACCGAACGCGCCTTCGACGACTTTGCCGACAGCGGCGCCGATCCGGCAGCGCTGCGCCGCATGCTGGGGACCTGAGCCACCACCGCCCTGGGAGGGGAAGCCATGACGCACGCCATGTCGCGCTTGGGCGCGATGATGTTTCTGCAATTCTTCATCTGGGGGGCGTGGTTCGTGACCCTGGGAACCTACCTGGTGCAGGGTCCGCTGCAGGCCAGCGCGAGCCAGGTGGCCACGGCCTTCCTCAGCCAGTCGATCGGCGCCATCGTCGCGCCGTTCCTGGTCGGCCTGATCGCCGATCGCTACTTCGCGGCGCAGCGCATCCTGGCGGTGCTGCACCTGGCCGGCGCGGCGCTAATGTGGCTGGCGTCCACGGCGACGGACTTCGGCACGTTCTCCGCCTACGTCATGGGCTACATGCTGCTGTTCATGCCGACCCTGGCGCTGGCCAACAGCGTGGCGATGCGGCACATGCATTCGCCCGAAAAGCAATTCCCGCCGGTGCGCATGGCCGGCAGCGTCGGATGGATCGTGGCGGGCGTGCTGATCGGCTGGCTGGGCTGGGAACAGGCGCACCGGCTCGAACTGACCTTCCGCATGGCGGCGCTGGCCTCGCTGGCGCTGGGCCTGTATGCCTTCACCCTGCCGCACACGCCGCCGCTGGCGCAACAGCGCGATGCCGGGCTGGGGCGGATCCTGGGGCTGGACGCGCTGCGCCTGCTGAAGTCGCGCTCCTACCTGGTGTTCTTCCTGGCCTCGATCGCCATCTGCATCCCGCTGGCGTTCTACTACAACTTCACCAACCCCTATCTCAACGACCTGGGCGTGCGCGGCGCGGCCGGCCTGCAGTCGCTGGGCCAGGTGTCGGAAGTGCTGCTGATGCTGGCGATGCCATTCCTGTTCGCGCGGCTGGGGGTCAAGACGATGCTGGCGCTGGGCATGGCCGCATGGGTGGTGCGCTACGCGCTGTTCGCCTTCGGCGATGCGGGCGGCGGCTTCGCGCTGCTGGTGATCGGCATCGTGCTGCACGGCATCTGCTACGACTTCTTCTTCGTCACCGGCCAGATCTACACCGATGCGCATGCCGGCCCCGCCGCGCGCAGCAGCGCGCAGGGCTTCATCACCCTGGCCACGTACGGCGTGGGCATGTTGATCGGCACCTTCCTGTCCGGCGCGGTGGTGGAGCACTACACGACCGCGGCGGGACCGGACTGGCAGCGGATCTGGCTGTTCCCGGCCGCGGTGGCGCTGGCCGTGCTGGTCGCCTTCCTGCTGCTGTTCCGCGACCGCCCCGCGGTCGCGGCCGCGGCGTCCACGCCCGAGGCCACCCGATGAGCAGGCTCGGTATCGCCATCGTCGGCACCGGCATGATCGGCGCGGTGCATCGCCGCGCGGCGCTGCTGGCCGGTGCGCAGGTGCGCGGCGTCGCCGCCTCTTCCGCGCAACGCGCGCGCGAGGTGGCGCAGGCGTGGGACGTCCCGCGCGCCTATCGCGACATCGAGGAACTGATCGCCGATCCGCAGGTCCAGGTGGTGCACGTCTGCACGCCCAACCATCTGCATCGCGCCATGGCGCAGGCGGCACTCGAAGCCGGCAAGCACGTGATCTGCGAGAAGCCGCTGGCCACGACCCTGGAAGATGCCCAGGCCTTGGCCGCGTTGGCCGCCGCGACCGGGCTGGTCGCCACGGTGCCCTTCGTCTACCGCTACCACCCGGTGATCCGCGAGGCGCGCGCCCGCGTCGCGCAGGGCGAGCTGGGGCCGCTGCGCCTGATCCACGGCAGCTACCTGCAGGACTGGCTGCTCGATCCCGCCAGCAACAACTGGCGTGTGGACCCGGCCCTGGGCGGCGCGTCGCGCGTGTTCGCCGATATCGGGTCGCACTGGTGCGACCTGGTGGAATGGGTCGGCGGGGAGCGCTTCGTCGAAGTCAGCGCGGCGTTCGCGACCGTGATCGCCGAGCGCGGCAGCAGCACCGGACAGAGCTTCAGCACACCGGCGACGGGCGGCGCGATGCAGGCGGTCGCCAGCGAGGACGTGGCCATGGCGATGTTCAGAACCGGCGCGGGCACGCTGGCGTCGTTGACGGTCAGCCAGGTCTCGGCTGGACGCCGCAATCGGCTCTGGTTCGAGATCGATGGCGCCAGGGCCAGCGTGGCCTTCGACCAGGAGGACGCCGAGCGGCTGTGGATCGGCCGTCCCGACCAGCGCGAGGAGGTCTTCGTGCGCGGACCGGGTGCCGGCAGTGCCGAACAACGCCGGCTGTCGGTGTTGCCGGCCGGGCACGCGCAGGGCTACGGCAACTGCTTCGAGGCGTTCGTCGCCGACACCTACCACGCCATCGACGGCGAGCGGCCGCAGGGCCTGCCCACCTTCGAGGACGGAGTACGCTCGGCGCTGATCGTCGACCGCGTCATCGCATCGGCCAGGACGCGCGCCTGGACATCCATCGGTTGAATCCCAGGAGGACCTCTTGATGAACACACCCACACGCCGGACCGCGACCCTCGCACTGCTGCTGCTCGCCGCCCTGCCCGCCTTCGCGCGCCCGCCCGCCAGCCCGCAACAGCAACAACCCATCGCGGTGCAGATGTACACGCTGCGCAACGCCGGCTCGCTCGACCAGCAGTTGAAGATCGTGCACGACGCGGGCGTGGCCGCGGTGGAAACGGTCGGCACGCAGAACGTCAGCGCCGCGGAACTCAAGCAATTGCTGGACCGGTATTCGATCAAGGCGATCTCGTCCCACGTGCAACTGGCCGAACTGCGCAAGGACCTGGACGGCGTGGTGGCGTTCAACCGGTCGATCGGCAACGCCACGCTGGTGGTGCCTTACCTGGACGCGAAGGAGCGGCCGACCGACGCCGCCGGCTGGACCGCCCTGGGCCAGGAACTGGGCGGGATCGCGAAGCGGGTGCGGGCCAAGGGCATGCGCCTGGCCTACCACAACCACGACTTCGAACTGGTCGACTTCAACGGCAAGACCGGCCTGGAACTGCTGTTCGCGGCGGCCGGCCCCGACCTGCAGACCGAACTGGACCTGGCCTGGGTCGCGCGCGCGGGCCACGACCCGGCGGCGATGCTGGGCAAGTTCCGCGGCCGCCTGTTCTCCGTGCATGCCAAGGACAATGCGCCCAAGGGCCAGGCCGAGGACGAGGGCGGCTTCGCCGCCGTGGGCCAGGGCGTGCTGGACTGGAACGCGATCCTGCCTGCCGCGGCGGCGGCCGGCGTGCAGTGGTACATCGTCGAGCACGACAATCCGCGCGACCCCGCCAAGGTCATCCAGGCCGGCGCGGATTACCTGCGCGCGCACCTGCCCGCCAATCCGCCCGCCAGCGCACCGCGCTAGCCAGCCAAGGAGCCCCGCTTGAAAACGATGCTGACAGTGGCCCTGGCGCTGATGGGGTCGACGCTCGCGACCACGGCGTGGGCCAAGGACGACCCCGCAGCCGGCGCACAGCTCTACGCCACGCACTGCACGGCCTGCCACGGTGCCGATCGCGCCGGCGTGCCCGGTGCGTTCCCCGCGCTCACCGATGTGGGCAAGCGGCTGCAGCCTGCGCAGGTCAAGGAGAAGATCCGCCAGGGCGGCGGCCTGATGCCGCCGTTTGCGCAGTTGTCGCAGCAGGAGATCGACGACCTCGCCGCCTTCCTGGCGCACTAGGATGCCGGCGCCGGCGGCACGCCGGCGCTACAGCTCGCGCACCCAGATGTTGCGGTAGCTGACCTTGGAATCGTGCTCCTGCAGCAAGAGCGGCGCGCAGGCATGCGGCGAGTACGACGGCGCGCCGATGTACTCGGTCTTGCCCGCCACGACGGTATCGTTCTGCACCAGCACGCCGTTGTGCAGGACGGTGATGCGCGCGGGCGAGGTAAGGCCGCCCCCCTGCGAGAAGCGCGGCGCCTTCCAGATGATGTCGTAGGCCTGCCACTCGCCCGGCGCGCGCGAGGCGTTCACCAGCGGAATGGCCTGCTTGTAGATCGCGCCGGCCTGGCCGTTGGCGTAGGTCGGGTTGTCGTAGCTGTCGAGCACCTGCAACTCGTACACCTCCTGCAGGAAGATGCCGCTGTTGCCCCGCTGCTGGCCGTCGAACCCCCGGGTCGCGGTGGGCGTGCGCCATTCCACATGCAACTGGATATCGCAGAAGCGCTGCCTGGTGCGGATGCCCTTGCTTCCCGGCACCACGGTCAACGCGCCGTCGGCGACGCGCCAGGGCACGGCTCCGCCCTGCTCCGACTCCCAGGCGGACGTATTCTTGCCATCGAACAGCACGATCGCGTCGGAGGGCGCGCGGCCGGCGGGCGTGGCCACGGTCGCCGGCACCGGCGTCCACACCTCGGTCTTGGCCGGATCGCGCGCGCCTGCAACATCGGCCTGCGCGAACGCGGGCATCGCGGCCAGCAGGCAGGTCGCCAACAGGATGGGGTTGGCCATTTGGCTCCTAGGGAAGCGGCGCACGGACGATGCGTGAGAGTCCATCAGTTTGTCCCCCAGGCCGGCGTGCCGGGCACATAGGCCAGGTCGCCGTCGTAGCGACCGGGCACGGCGACGTACCGCAGCACCTCGGTGGCGCCGACCTTCGAGGTGAAGAAGCTGAAGAGGGTCAGTTGCTTGATCATCGTGAAGGCATGCGGCATCGCGGCCAGCGCCTTGGGCGTGCCGGTGTCGGTCACCCTGACGAGGTGCTTGCGGGCTTCCGCGTCCAGCGTGCGCAACAACTCGGTGCGCGCTTCCGGCGTCAGCGACACGAAGCGGCCGCCGGCACGTTTGTCGATGTCGGCCAGGCCGGCGCGGAACGTGGCCTGCTCGCGGGGCGTGTAGCAATCGGTGACGAAGCGCGCCATGAACCGGCCCACGCCGGCGTCCTTCGCTCCCGGCGTCTTGGTCCGCGGCAGGATGGTCTCGGCGATCTCGTCGAGCAGGCCGACCTCGGCAGCGGAAAAGAGCGGTTTCGTCCCCGCGGCCGGCGCCTGCCCATGCGCGAGCGCGGGCAGGCCGACCATGGCCGCGCCGGTGGCGGCGAAGATCATCTTCAGCAGGTCGCGGCGTTCCATCACAGGTTCCCCGCTTTCAGTTCGCGCACCGCATGGTCGGCGGCCCGCGCCGTCAGTGCCATGTAGGTGAGCGAGGGATTCACGCAGGCGCTGGAGGTCATGCAGGCGCCGTCGGTCACGTAGACGTTGGGCGCGTCCCAGACCTGGTTGTGCTGGTTCAGCACCGAATTCCTGCGGTCGCGGCCCATGCGCGCGGTCCCCATTTCGTGGATGCCCTTGCCGGGCGCGTAGTCGTCATCGTGCATCTGCACGTCCTTGACCCCGGCGGCCTCGAACATCTCCGCGGCATCGGCGGCCATGTCCTTGCGCATGGCCTTTTCGTTCGCGCGCAGGGCCACGTCCATCGCCAGCACCGGCAGGCCCCACTTGTCCTTGCGCTGCGGATCCAGGCGAATCGTGTTGTCGTGGTGCGGCAGCATCTCGCCGAAGCCGGTCATGCCGATGCGCCACTCGCCCGGCAGGGTCAGCGCCTCCTTCAGGTCGGCGCCGATGTTGAGCTCGGCGATCTCGCGCGACCAGCCGGTCCGGCTGGCGCCGCCCTGGTAGCCGAACCCGCGCAGATAGCCACGCTTGTCCCCTGCGACGTTGCGGAAACGCGGAATGTAGAAGCCGCAGGGACGGCGGCCGAAGTAGTACTTGTCGTCGTAGCCCTCGACCCGGCCGGACGCGCCCGCGCCGAAATGATGGTCCATCACGTTGTGCCCCAGTTCGCCGGACGACGACCCCAGCCCGCCTTCCCAGACATCGGTGGCCGAGTTCATCAGCAGCCAGGTCGAGTTGAAGGACGACGCATTGAGGAAGATAACGTTGGCCGTGTACTGGTAGGTCTGCCCGCTCTCGGCATCGATGATCTCCACGCCGCGCGCGCGCTTGCGGTCCTTGTCGTAGAGCACTTCCTTGACGATCGAGAAGGGCCGCAGGGTCAGGTTGCCGGTCTTCATCGCCGCCGGCAGCGTCGCCGACTGGGTCGAGAAGTAGGCGCCGTACGGACAGCCCAGGATGCACTTGTTGCGGTACTGGCAGTTGACCCGGCCCTGCTCGACCTTGGGCTGGGTGATGTTCGCGGTGCGCGAGTGGATCAGGTGCCGCGTCCCGCCGAAGGCCTTCTTGATCCGCGCGGCCACGTCCTTCTCGACGATGTTCAAGGGGATCGGCGGCAGGAACTCGCCGTCCGGCAACACATCCAGGCCCTCGCGCGTGCCGGCGATGCCGGCGAACTTCTCCACGTAGTCGTACCAGGGCGCGATGTCGGCGTAGCGGATCGGCCAATCGGTGGCGATGCCGTCCCTGAGATTGGCCTCGAAATCCAGGTCCGACAAGCGATAGCTCTGCCGGCCCCACATCAGCGAACGGCCGCCCACGTGATAGCCGCGGAACCAGTCGAATCGCTTGGTCTCGACGTAGGGCGATTCCTTTTCGTTGGCCCACATCCCCTGCAGGTTCTCGACCAGACCGTAGTCGCGGCTCAACACCGGATAGTCGGCAATCATCGCCTGGGTCGGCCGGTTGTGATGCGGGAAATCCCACGCCTCCTTCATCGCGTTGACGTAGTCCTTGACGTGCTCGATATTGCGCCCGCGCTCCAGCATCAGGACCTTGAGGCCCTTCTCGGTCAGCTCCTTCGCCGCCCAACCGCCACTGATTCCCGAGCCGACGACGATGGCGTCGTAGTGATTGTCTGCCATGGGTTCTACTTCACCTGGGTGGATATCGTTTCAGACGTCGCAGAGGCGGATCGCCTCGCGCAGCGAGCCGACGGGATCCGGAGCCGTGGGAATGAATTCCTGCGCCAGATAGCCATCGAAACCGGTGTCGCGGATCGCGCGACAGATGGCCGGATAGTGGAGTTCCTGCTGATCCCCGATCTCGTGCCGGCCTGGCACGCCCGCGGTGTGGTAGTGCTTGAAGCACGCGTGATGCCGGCCGATGGTGGCGATGATGTCGCCCTCCATGATCTGCATGTGATAGATGTCGTACAGCAGGCCGAAATGTTCCGAGCCGATCCGCTTGCACAGCTCGACGCCCCAGGCGGAGTGGTCGCACAGATAGTCGGGATGGTCGACCTTGGAGTTCAGCAACTCCATCACCAGCACCACGCCCCGTTTCTCGGCATGCCCGAGGATGCGCTTGAGTCCCGCCTCGGCGTTGGCCAGGCCTTCCTGCGGGTCCATGCCGTCACGATTGCCGGAGAAGCAGATGAGGTTGCGATAGCCGGCATCGGCGACCAGATCGATGTGCCGGGTGTAGCGCGCGACCAACGCGTCGTGGTACTGGCGGCCAGCGAAGCCCTTGTCCAGGCCCAGCTCCGCGCCATTGCACATCGAGCTGTACACGCCATGGGCCTTGAGCGTGGGCCAGTCCGCCGGGCCGACCAGGTCGATGGCGGCGAAGCCGATGCCCTTCACCGTCTGGCAGAGCTGGGCGACCGACTGCTGGGGAAACGTCCAGCGCGCGACCGAATGCTTCAGGCTGCCCTCGCGCGGCGCGACGGCGGCGTCGGCAACTCCAGGCAGCAGGCCTGCGGCGCACAGGCCGAGGCTGCCGGCGACAGCGACGCGCAATGCCTCTCGCCGCGTAAATCCCGCAGCCGGCGCCGGTCCGGTCGAGTGGATGGACATCCGCGTGCCGGCCTCCCAACCGGTGTCAAACGTTCGCGATTCGCCGCAATGCAATCGATTGCACCATAAAGGAGCCCATCGTTTTTTTGCAAGACGCAGTGCACGAAAACCCATGCTGCAGAGCAGCATGCCTGTCGGGATAGCGACTCCATGCTGGCGATGGAATCGTTGTAGCCGCTTGGAATATCCAATGCGTAGGCATGGAAGTTTGCGTCGCCGGAGGCGATGCCGAAACCGTAGGGGCCTCGCTGATGAAGCGGAGCATGGTCGGGCAGTAGCAGCGCATCCGACGCTTCGAGCCGCCCACAGCAAGCCCTTCTTGCCGCACGCTGTAAGGCCGGATGGCCGGAGGAAGGAGCGAATACCGCAGTAATCGGCCGTAGCGGTAGCGGAGGCTCCGTCGCCTGGGCGGTTCGTCTGCGGCTATGCCTCGCCGTCTGGCGCATAGCGCCAAGGTCCCGTCGTCCGGCCGTCATAGCGCTCTTCAATTCCCTCGAGCCAGTTCTCTAGATCGCCGAGGAACCGAATATGATCGAAATCCTTGAACTTTCGTTTGCTCAGCTGCTCCGACAGCTGTTGAAAAAGCTCACAGGAAACGTAGTGCATTTTCTCCTTCATCGAAAGCGGCAGGATGGTGGGAAGATCGAGCATCACGTCGGTATATAACTCCGCCTTCGCGCGGCGAAATTGCACTCTGCGCCTAAACTTTATTTCAGGGTCCCGGCACATGAAAAGCACGGCCACACTGGTGACCTCGGCTCCGTAACAGCGATGCGAAAAATCAACGAGATTGTCCGAATAGTGAGCTGTGATCCTTTCTAAACGTGCTCGCCAATCATAATCCTCTGTGAAGCTCAATTTCATTGCGCTTACCTTTTAACGACTCCTGGAGCAAGCTAGCCCGCTTGCGAAGGCGATTCGTCTGCAGCTACGTCTCATCGCCCGACGCATAGTGCCAAGTCCCCGACGTCTGGCCGTCATAGCGTTGTTCGATCCCCTCAAGCCACGCCCCTAGATCGCGGAGAAATCGCCCATGATCAAAGTCCTTGAACTTCCACTTATTCAGTTGCTCGGACAATTGCTGAAGAAGTTCCTGAGAGACATAGCGCATTTTTTTCTTTCATTGAAAGCGGAAGGATAGTCGGAAGATCCAGCATGACGTCGGTATAGAACTCCGCCTTCTTACGCCGAAACTGCTTTCTCTTCGTGAATTCTATCGAAGGATCCCGACACATGAAAAGTATAGCCACGCTAGCAACCTCGGCACCGTAAAACCGAGGAACGAAATCGCCAGCGTTATTCGCAAAGTGACTTACGACCCTATTAAGTCGGGATGCCAATCGGAATCGAAAGTAAAGCAGATTTTCATTTTTCTCCGCCATCCGGGCTGTACTTCCGCCCGTCTCGGCCAAGATCAATTTGGAACGAAGATGCGATCCCTTCCACCAAGGCGTCAGCGCTCCATATACGCCCTGCTTACTGAAGCAACTCGTGTAGCGCAATATCAGGCGGATTCAACAAGTTTTTCTCGCGACCGACGTAGTAAAGCTCGAAAGTTCCTTTCTCATCATTGATGACACGAGCACCATCAAGCACCGTTAAAAATCCAAAGACCGCAGAGGAAGCTGCTTCGTGGATAACGGCACGCACCATTTCGGCGTCTGTATCAGACAGAAGGTTGAACCATGTGGATCTCGCCGCGAACTCTGGATCAACCCTGCGCCCAGGCGGCTCCCTCAGTGTGGAAACCGTGCTCTCTACGGTTGTATTAAGTACGTAGGCCTCAATTGCGGATACGAAATCCTCAGTTCTCATGGCACCCCTACGGCTTCAAATTCTATATCTCCTTCACAATGACTTCGCTGTCGGTCCTGTTCGCAATGTAGACACGCCTTCCATCTACCGTGATATGTGCGACGTGATAGTAGACCTTGAATGGGCCGGGAATCAGATCCATGAGTACGAATTCACGTGCTAGATCCACATCTTTTCCGTCATTCTCAATGGCGACGAGCTGATAGCGATCCGTGGTGTATCGATGAATCAGCCTTAGTCTTTTACTGCGGTCCGCGTACTCGCCGACGGGCTTTTCGTAGATCAGGCTCTTGGAAAAATTGGCAGAGATTGCTTCGGCAAGTGGTGTCGATAGAGATAACTTGAAGTGCTGATCTACGCGATTGAAGCCTTCTAAATATTTCCTAACAAAGTAGTTGTGAATCTCCAAGGCGGAACCAGATTCTTCGTCAGAAGCAAGCGGCGATTCCGGCAAAAACATAGCTTCGGAAATGTTAACTGAAAGCGCCCGATCGCCTACAGTCTTCATATCGACCTTGGATCCCTCCACAAACACAAACCTGTTGAAATTACCAAAATCAAGTATGCGTTCGTTCACCCAGTCGGAAATGAAAAGGGAAAGATAGTTGGATGCAAGCTGATAGCGCGCCCGCACTTTCGTCGGATGGCTGTACTGCTCAAGATCGATGTAAACCGCAGAAACCTTCACATCATGGTCTCTTATGATAGAACAAAGAACGAATATCGCAGTAATTGGATATATCGGCAGCCTCGGCTCCGTCGCCCGAGTGGTTCGTTTGCGGCTACGTCTCACCGCCTGGCGCATAGCGCCAAGGCCCCGTCGTCTGGCCATCATAGCGCTCTTCAATTCCCTCGAGCCAGATCTCCAGATCCTGAAGGAACCGAGCATGATCAAAGTCCTTGAACTTTCGTTTGTTCAACTGCTCCGACAGCTGCTGAAGAAGCTCACAGGAAACGTAGTGCATCTTCTCCTTCATCGAAAGCGGAAGGATGGTCGGAAGATCGAGCATCACGTCCGTATAGAACTCGGTCTTCGCCCGTCGGAACTGCACCCTGCGCGTAAACTTTATTTCAGGATCCCGACACATGAAAAGCAGGGCCACGCCAGTGACCTCGGCCCCATAAAACCGAGGCATGAAACCGCCAGCGTTATTCACAAAGTGACCTACGACCCTGTTAAGTCGAGATTGCCAATCGGCATCGAACGTAAAGCCAATTTTCATTTCACCCTCCTCCAACGGTATCCTGCTCAGCACTTTTCCGGCATACAGCTATTGGTAAAACACCTTTCTATCTACCGCCCCCAGCTTGCCCGGCGGGCCATAGCCGAATGTCGCAATGACGCCAGAATTTCTGCGCATCTCTACCATAACGATGATGCGTTACGCTTGGGATTTGAAAAATCCTTGAGCGGCCTGAAATTCAGGGCGCACACGCATCCATTCTTTTAAGAAAGAAAATCGCGCAAAGCAACATTAGGTGGATTCAACAACGTTTTCTTGCGCCCAACATAGTAGAGTTCAAAATTTCCTTTCTCATCATCAATAACCCGCGCGCGGTCAAGCACCGCAAAAAATCCAAAGACCGCAGAGTAAGCTGTGTCGGATATCACCGCGCGCACCATTTCAGACTCGGCCTCAAGCAAGCCGTTGAACCACTCAGATCGCGCCGCCAAATCTGCGGCGACCTCGCGTCCGGGTGGCTTCGTGAGAATTGAGATTGTGCCCTTTACAGCAGACTTGAGTACATACTCCTCAATTGCGGACACAAATTCACCAGCATCCATTACATCACCTCGGTTTTGTGAAAGAGCCAGGATATGCCTGCTTGTTTAATTAAATTATTTTCTGTATTGCGCTGCTTGGCGTTCTCGAAGCCCAGTCACCAGAAATAGAGTCTGACGCCACAGCGGAGGTCCTGACTCCTTGCACAGGAGCATAGGCGGCCGCTCCCCGGATTCGAATCGAACTGTTTTCACCCGATCGCCCACCGCCATGTTGACGCTTCCCAAAGAGAGTCGGCAAGTCGCGCGATCGGCCTCCGCGAGAAAACGCGAACAACAAAAAAGGCCCTTGGCAACGCGCCAAGAGCCCTTGTTTGCATCTGGAGAAAGGTATCCCTTAAAACGGAATATCGTCATCCGCGAAGTCGTCCATCGGCGCGGACTGCTGCGGCGCCGGCTGCTGGCGGCGCGGGGCGTAGTCCTGGCCACCGCCACCCTGGTTCGGGCGCTCCTGGCGCGGGGCCGAGCGCTGCGGGCGATCGCCGCCCATGCCACCGCCACCGCCTTCGCCACGGCCGCCCAGCATCTGCATTTCGTCGGCGACGATGTCGGTGGAGTACTTCTCCACGCCGTCCTGGCCGGTGTACTTGTCGTAGCGGATCGAACCTTCGACGTAGACCGAGCTGCCCTTGCGCAGGTACTCGCCGGCGATCTCGCCGAGCTTGCCGAAGAACACCACGCGGTGCCATTCGGTGCGCTCCTGCTGGTTGCCGTCCTTGTCCTTGCGCACGCTGGTGGTGGCCAGGCTGATGCGGGTGATCGCCATGCCGGACTGGGTGTACTTGGTGTCGGGATCGTTGCCGAGGTTGCCGACGAGGATGACTTTGTTGATGCCGCGGGCCATGGAATTCTTCCGTTCGGGATGGGGAACCCGCTGGGGCGCGGGCGTATCGGATGGGGGCGCCCGCTCGGAAACGGACGTAGACAGTGAATTATACCGGGCTGGCCGCCGATATCAGCCTTCCGCCGGTTCAGGCGTCAGACTCCCCCTCGCCGGGGTGCCCTATAATCCCTGCATTCCCCCAAGTACGACCGCATGAGCCTCGCCGAAGACCTCCGCCCCGCCCTGGGGCTGCCTCAGATCCAGGCGCTGGCCGCGCCCGACATGAGCGCCGCCGATGCCCTGATCCGCGGCCGCCTGGCTTCGGACGTGGTGCTCATCAACCAGATCGCCGAGCACATCGTCTCCGCCGGCGGCAAGCGCCTGCGGCCGATGCTGGTGATGCTGGCCGGTCGCGCCTGCGGCGGCGGCGGGCCGGTGCACCAGCAACTGGCGGTGATCGTCGAGTTCATCCACACCTCCACCCTGCTCCACGACGACGTGGTGGACGAGTCGGACCTGCGCCGCGGCCGCAGCACTGCCAATGCGCTATGGGGCAATGCGCCCAGCGTACTGGTCGGCGACTTCCTGTATTCGCGCAGCTTCCAGCTGATGGTCGAGCTGGACAGCATGGCGGTGATGCGCCTGCTCGCCGACACCACCAACCGCATCGCCGAGGGCGAGGTGCTGCAACTGCTGCACGTGCACAACCCGGACACCGACGAGGCCGCCTACCTGCGCGTGATCGAGCGCAAGACCGCGGTGCTGTTCGCCGCCGGCACCCGTCTCGGCGCGATGGCCTCGGACGCCTCGGAGGACGTGCAGCAACGCCTGTACGACTACGGCATGCACCTGGGCTATGCGTTCCAGATCGCCGACGACGTGCTCGACTACACCGCCGACGCCGCCGACCTGGGCAAGAACCTGGGCGACGACCTGGCCGAGGGCAAGGCCACGCTGCCGCTGATCCACGCGATGGCGCATGCCGACGAGACCACCCGCGCGCGCCTGCGCCAGATCGTCGAACAGGGCGACGCCAGCGCGATGCCGGAGGTGCTGGCGGCGATCCAGGCCAGCGGCGGCATCGACTACAGCCGCCGCCGCGCGGCCGACTACGCCGCCGCCGCCGAGCGCGCCCTGGACGGGCTGCCGGAGAACGATGCGCTCGCCGCGCTGCGCGGACTGGCCCGTTACGCGGTCGAGCGCAAGCATTGATCCGACGCGCTGTGCGCGTCGGAGGGGATTCGGGAATGGGGAATGGGGATTCGTAACGGCGGGTTGGCTGGTGCCTGAGGCGTTGCCGCCCCCGTCAGGCCAGTTGATCAGTTAGGCAGGCCGCCGAAAACACGTTTTGCATCCGGCTGCGGCCGTGGGGTTGGCAAACGCGTCTTGCCGCCTTTGCCAATCCCCAATCCCGCCAAGCGCGCAGCGCGAGGCACCTCCCTAATCCCGGCCAAACCGCTCCTCGAAGAAATCGTGCAGCATGCGGTAGGCACGCTTGGCCGCGCGCGGGTTGTACTGGCAACCCGGCGGGCTGTTGGCGTCGGCCTCGGCGAAGCAGTGCACCGCGCCGCTGAAGTTGACGAATTGCCAGTCGGCGCCGGCGCCGTTCATCTCCTGCTCGAAGGCGGCGATGTCGTCGCGGCTCACGCTCTTGTCGTCGGCGCCGTTGAGCACCAGCAGCGGCGTCTTCGCGCTACCCGGCGGCGCCGGCGATGGCGTCGACAGGCCGCCGTGCAGGCTGACCACGCCCGCCAGCGGCGCGCCGGCGCGGACCAGTTCCAGCACCGTGGTGCCGCCGAAGCAGAAGCCGACCGCGCCGATCCGCGACGCATCCAGCGGCGCCTTGCCGGCCTGCGCCTTCAGCACCGCCACTGCCTGCAGCGCGCGGGCGCGCAGCGTCGGCGGATCCTTCTTGAGCGCACCGGCGAACTGCCCGGCCTCGGTGTCGTTGGCCGGACGCTTGCCCTTGCCGTACACGTCGGCCACCAGCACCACGTAGTCGTCGCCAGCCAGTTGCTTGGCCTTCTCGATCGCCGACGCGTTGACGCCGCGCCAGTTCGGCACCATCACCAGGCCCGGCCGCTTGTCGCTGTCCGCATCGTCGTACACCAGCACGCCGCTGAAGCTGTCCTTGCCGACCTTCCACTCCACCGGCTTGGCCTGCATCGCGGCCAGCGCCGGCAACGGCAACGCCAAGACCAGGCCCAGAACGCCGATCCACCGCATCGTACGAGTGCGCATCGCGTGTCTCCCTCGGAATCAGCCGGCAGTCTAGAACGTTTTCTTGCGGGGGTTTGCAGACAGGTGGAGCGACTTCAGTGGCGACGGACTCCATCGGCGATGCACATCGCGACTCCAGGGAGCCTTTAGTCACGATGGAAGGCCTATCCGTAGGAACGGCTTCAGCCGCGACACGCATGACCACGCGTGTCTGTCGCGGCTAAAGCCGCTCCTACAAGGACAGCAGCGTGTTCCGCTGCGCAGCGGCAACGCACGTTGGTGGACCCATGAAGCCGCGCCCACACGAGGCGTCGCACCGATCAAAGCGCGCCAGGCACGCGCTTCGCAGCATACGCGCGCGCCACCGCATCGCCGCGGCGCCCCGCTCAGGCGATGCCCAACCCCGGGATGGCGCTGATCGCGTCCGGGTCGAATCCGGCCAGTTCGGCGAAATGGCGGCCGCGCGCCACGTAGTCGCGATAGGCGCCGAAACTGGGCGCGCCCGGCGACAGCAGCAGCACGCCGCCGCCCTCGCCCAACGCCGCGCGCGCCAGCGCGACCGCTCGCGGCAGGTCCGCGGCGGCGTGCAGGCCGAACCCGGCCTCGGCCGCCAATGGCGCCAGCAACGCGTGGATACGCGGGCCGTTTGCGCCCATGGTCACGATCTCCAGCGGCGCGCCGGCACGCATCGCGGTGGCGAAATCCTGCCAGTCCAGGCCGCGGTCGTGGCCACCGACCAGCAGCGCGATGCGGCGCCCGCGGAAGCACTCCAGCGCCGCCAGCGTGGCGTGCGGGGTGGTGCTGATCGAATCGTTGACGTAGGCCACGCCATCGCGCTCGCCCACGGTCTGCAGGCGGTTCGGCAGCGGCCGGAACGTCGCCGCGGCCGGCGCCAGCGCCGCCGCATCCAGGCCCAGCGCCTCGATCGCCGCCAACACCGCGCACAGGTTGCCGCGGTTATGCCGCCCCGGCAGCGGCACCCGCGCGCTGTCGAACACCGCCACCTCGCCGCGGTGCACCACGTCGCCACGCATGTGCCAGCCGTCGTCGCGATTGAACCAGCGCACCTCGCTGTCGGGCAGCGGCAGCGCCGCCAGTTGCGGATCGGCGGCATTGAGCAACGCGATGCGCGGCCGCGCGCGGGTGACCAGCGCCAGCTTGTCCTCGATGTAGCGCGCCTGGCTGCCGTGCCAGTCCAGATGTTCCGGGAACAGGTTCAGCACCAGCGCCAGCTGCGGCCGCGCGCCGCTGTGCGCCACGTCGCCGGTCTGGTAACTGGACAGTTCGATCGCCCAATACCGCGGCGGCTGCGGCGGCGCCAGCACTTCCAGCAGCGGCAGGCCGATGTTGCCGACCAGGCCGGTGCGGTGGCCGCCGGCGCGCAGCAGATGCGCCAGCAGCGCGGTGCTGGTGCTCTTGCCCTTGGTGCCGGTGATGCAGACGCTGCCCGGCACCACGCCATCGGCGCCGGCATGCTCGGCGAACCACAGCGAGGTGCCGCCGATGAAGCGCGTCCCGCGTGCCGCGGCGGCCTGCGCCTCGGGCCGGTACGGGCTGATCCCGGGCGACTTGATCACCACGTCGAACGCGGCCAGGCGCTCGGCGCTGGCTTCGGTCTCCACGCGTAGCGCCGGATCGCCAAGCGCTGCCAGCGAAGCCGCCTCGTCGACCGAGCAGAACACCGTCAGCGGCAGCGGCGCCGCCGCTTCCCGATTCCCGCTTCCCGATTCCCAGCCGCGCACAGCGGCATACGCCGCGCGGCCCTCGCGGCCCCAGCCCCACAGCGCGACGCGCAGGCCCTCAAGCTGCGAAATTCGCACGCACGCGTTCCCACAGGTCGGCCGGAATGCGGTGCTGCGCGTCCAGTGCCAGCAACGGCTCCACGTGCAGCTCGCCCACGTCCAGCTGCGGCTGGATCTCGCGGATGAAGCGCGCCACCAGCGCGTCCTCCTTCCACTCGGCGCGCGCGGCCAGCGTGGCCATCGCCGCGCGCGATTCGCGACCTTCACCGACGCACTCGAACGGCTTGTGGTCCTGGAATTCCAGCAGTGCGTCGAAGCCCGGCGCCTGCGCCGCGTCGTCGAGCAGGTTGCGGCCGAAGATGCGCACCAGGCGCGTCTTGGGCATGAACGGGGCCAGCGCCAGGAACACGAAATGGCATTTCGGGCAGACGCCGCACCAGCGGTGCGCCGGGCGTTCGCCGAGGATATGGAAATTGCGATTGCAGCTGGAGAAATGCGCGTCGTAGTGGTCGGTCTTGGCGAACTGCCGCGCCACCGCCAGCTCCGACAGCGGCCGCAGCAGCGAGTAATACTGCAGGTCCGCGGCCACGTGGCGCTGCACGTGCGCGCCGAACGCCTTCTCGAACGCCCAGCCCTTGGACCACTGGTGGTTGACCTCGCCGGTGCCGGCGATCTGGCTGCCGTAGCTGGCCGAGTGCTCGTTGGAGAACACCACCTGGCCCGCGTCGCACAGCAGCGCGGCGAACACCAGGATCGCCGAATTCACCGCGGTCACCGGGATATGCCCGTTCCACGCGCCCTGCCGGTTCAGCTCGAACAGCTCCGGCGCCAGCGCGCGGCCGATGTTCAGGGTCGGCAGCGCGGTGCGCTCGGCGCAGGCGCGGATCAGCTGCGAACCGCCGATCCAGGCCACGGTCTGCGCCACCCCGGCCGCGCGCAGGGCCTCGATGCTGACCAGCGAATCCTTGCCGCCGCCGATCGCCACCAGCGCCTGCGCGCCCAGGCCCAGCGCAGGCGCGTCCGGGGTCGCCGCCGCGGTCGCCGGGAAACGGATCCTGCCGCGCAGGTCCAGGCCGTTGCGGTAGGCGAATTCGCCCAGCCCGTGCAGGTACACGCTGTCCAGCAGCGCGGCGGTATCGGTGTCGATGGCGTAGTCGTCGATGACGATCTGCGGCGGCACCGCGGCCTTGTAGTAGCTGACCCCGGCGATCAGGTGCAGCAGGCGCAAGGCGCGCTGCACCGCATCGGCGCGCGCCGCGTCCAGCACGAACGGCGCACCGGGCACGGTGATCGTCTCCACCAGCTCCGGTCCCTGGTCGAACGCGTACACCAGGCGCGCGACGCCGCTGTCGGCGTCGAACGCGCAACGCACGAAGCGGAAGGTACGGATCTGCTGTTTGTCGAAAACGGTCATGGACTACCTGCAAGCACGCGCGTGCGACGCAAGTAGCGTCGGCACAGGAAAAGTTCGATCAGGGAAAACGGCAACGCCGCCCACATCCACGGCAGGCAGCCGAACAGGAACGCCAGCGGAAACCAGACCCAAGGGCTCGCGCCCCCCTGCGGGGCATCGCCCGAGACCGCGAACGCCGCCGCGAGGTACAGCGCCAGCAGCGGGAGATAGCAGCAGGCGGTCAGCAACAGCGTGCGCAACGTCAGCACGCCCGCACGCCGGGTCGGCCGCCAGCCCTGCCAGCGCCCCGCCCACCACGCGCCGGCGCCGGCCGCGATCAAGGCCGGCAGCGCCCACTTGAGGCTGTCGGTCCACGGCAGCATGGTGCCGGACTGGTCGGCCGCGGTGGCGAGGATCATCGCCGCGGCGCCGGCGACGGTGCTGAGCGCGACGAACTCAGGCAGCGGGGACATCGATCGCGTCCTCCCGCGGCAGTTCGCGCTGGTTGTAGACGCTGGCCATCGCGAAGCCATACGCGCCGGCATCGGCGATCAGCATCACGTCGTCCGGCGCGGTGGCCGCGGGCAGCCGCCGGCGCTTGCCGAACACGTCGCTGGATTCGCAGATCGGCCCGACCACGTCGAACACCGCATCGGCGGCGCTGTCCAGCCGGCTCAGGTTGACCACGTCGTGCCAGGCGTCGTACAGCGCCGGGCGGATCAAGGCGTTCATGCCCGCATCCAGCCCGACCCGGCGGATGCCGTCCTTGTCGATCACCTGGGTGGCGCGGGCCAGCAGCACGCCGCACTCGGCGACCAGGTAACGGCCCGGTTCGATCGCCAGACGGAACGCCGGATGCACCGCCTTGACCTCGGCCAGGCCATGCGCCCAGGCGTCCAGGTCGAACGGTTCGTCGTCGGCGCTGTAGGCGATCGGCAGGCCGCCGCCGATGTCGATGACCTCCACGCTGCCGATGCGGCGCGCGAAGCCGGCCAGTTCGTCGCACATGCGGCGCCAGTGCTGCGCGGTCTCCACCCCGCTGCCCAGGTGCGCATGCAGCCCGACGATGCGGATGTCCAGCGCGCGCGCGGCCTCGACGAATTCGTCCACGCGCGTCGCCGACAGGCCGAATTTGGACGCCTTGCCGCCGGTATTGACCTTCTCGTGGTGGCCGTCGCCATGGCCCAGGTCGATGCGCAACCACAGGCTGCGGCCGCGGAACAGCTCCGGCCAGCGCTGCAGCAGTTCGACGTTGTCGACGGTGACGGTCACGCCCAGCGCGAACGCGGCCTCGTATTCGGCCCTGGGCGCGAAGCTGGGCGTGAACAGCACCCGCCGCGGCGACAGCTCCGGCACGGTGTTGAACACCCGCTGCAGTTCGCCGTGCGACACGCATTCCAGGCCGAAGCCCTCGGCGACCAGCGCTTCCAGGATCGCCGGATGCGAATTGGCCTTGATCGCGTAGTAGCGCTGGTCGATCGGCGCGATCGCTGCCAGCGCCCGCGCCCGCGCGCGCAGGGTCGGCAGGTGGTAGACGTAACGCGGCGTGCCGGCCTGCGCGAGCTGCAGCAGGTGCCCGCGCTCGGCCTGCCACCACGGCGTCGGCCGCGCGCGCACGCTGCCGGTGATCTCGCGCCAGCGCGGGCCGAACACCTCGGTCTCCTCCACCGGCATCGCGCCGCTGTCGATCAGCTCGGCGTGCAGGATCGGCAACAGACCGTCGGCATCGGCCTCGTCGATGACGAACGTCAGGTTCAGATCGTTGGACGACTGCGAGATCATGTGCACGCGCTCCTTGCCGAACGTGGCCCACACGTCCGAGAGCTTGTGCAGCAGCGAGCGCATGCCGCGCCCGACCAGGGTGATCGCCGCGCACGGCACGATGATCTTGACCCGGCAGATCTCCGCCAGGTCGGCCGACAGCGCCGCCAGCACGTCGGTGTTGACCAGGTTCTCGCTCGGGTCCAGCGACACCGTGACGTTGGTCTCGGCCGACCCGATCAGGTCCACCGACAGGCCATGCTTGGCGAAGCGCGCGAACACATCGGCCAGGAAGCCGACCTGCTGCCACATGCCGATGCCTTCCATCGACACCAGCACGATGCCGTTGCGGCGGCTGATCGCCTTGACCCCCGGCACGGTGCGGGCGTTGCCGTCGATGCTGGTGCCGGGCAGCTCGGGGCGCTCGGTGTCCAGGATCGCCATCGGCACGCCGCCGTCGCGGCACGGCTTGATCGAGCGCGGATGCAGCACCTTGGCGCCGGTGGTGGCGATTTCCTGCGCCTCGTAGTAGTCCAGGCGGGTCAGCAGGCGCGCGTCCGGCACCTCGCGCGGATTGGCGCTGAACATGCCCGGCACATCGGTCCAGATCTCCACCCGGCCGGCGCCGAGCAGCGCGCCGAAGTACGCGGCCGAGGTATCCGAGCCGCCGCGGCCGAGGATCGCGGTGCCGCCGTCCTGGTGCCGTGCGATGAAGCCCTGAGTGATCAGCAGGCGCGTGGGCTGGGCGACGAAGCGCGCGCGCCAGTCGGGATCGGACTGCCACTGGCACGACACCGACAGGCGCTTGGACCACTCGCTCTGGTTCGGCTGCGGCGGCAGCGCGTCCAGCCACTGGCGCGCGTCCATCCAGCCGAAATCCAGGCCACTGGCGCGCAGGTAGGCCGCGCCCAGCGTCGAGGACAGCAACTCGCCCTGGCCCAGCACTTCGGCCTGCCAGTCCAGCGTACGGCTGGCCGCGCGCGGGTCGTCGAGCAAGCCGCGCAGCGCCGCCAGGCGCTCGCCGAGCACGCTGTCCGCGTCCAGGTCCAGTTCGCACAGGAAGTCGCGGTGGCGCTGCTCCAGCGCGGCCACGCGCTGCGCGCTGTCGGCGCTGCCATCGGCGATCGCGGTCAGTTCGTTGGTCACCCCCGACAGCGCCGACACCACCACCAGCACCCGCGCGCCGGTCTCGTCGGCGCGTTTTTTCGCCAGCGTTCCGATCGTGTCCCAGCGATGACGACGCGACACCGAGGTGCCGCCGAACTTGAGGACGATCCAACGATCGACGTGGGGGGAAGAGGACATTGCGTTGTGGGGTCTGGTGGAGGGAAAGAGGCCCGGAACGCCGGGCGGAACCTGCGATTCTATGCCAAGCGCCACGCCCCTGGCGCTGGCCGCGGCCACGGCCGCGCGCCGCGGTCATGCCCGCGCGCCGATCCGATTGCTAAGCTGCGCGCCCCTCCCCCGAGCTCCCGCCATGACCACGCGCCGATTCCTGCAACTGGATGTGTTCTCCCCGCGCCCCGGCGCCGGCAATCCGTTGGCCGTGGTGCTCGACGCGCAGGGGCTGGACGAGCCGGCGATGCAGGCGATCGCGCGCTGGACCCGGTTGCCGGAAACCACCTTCGTGTTCCCGGCCACCCAGCCCGGCGCCAGCTACGGCATCCGCATGTTCAGTCCGCAGAAGGAAGTGCCGTTCGCCGGCCACCCCAGCGTCGGCACCGCGCACGCGGTGCTGGAGGCCGGGATCGCCGCGCCCAGGGACGGCCTGCTGATCCAGGAAGGCATCGCCGGGTTGCTGCCGCTGCGCGTGGAGACCGACGCGGGCGAGCGCAGCATCGCCATCCGCACGCCGCGCGCGCAGGTGGCGGAGATCGCCGATGCCGCCGATCCGCGCCTGGTCGCCGCGCTGCGCGGCTGGCCGCTGGGCGCGCAACCGCCGGCGCTGATGGAGGGCGGCCGCCGCTGGTGGCTGGTCGAGATCGCCGACGAGGCCGCGTTGCGTGGCCTGGCGCCGGACTGGGATGCGATCGCCGCCCTGGCCGAACACACCGCCAGCATGGGCGTGTTCGCCTACGCGCAGGCCAACGGGCCCGGCTACGACCTGGCGGTACGCGCGTTCGTCGGCAACGGCCGCCGCTTCGAGGACGCCGCATCCGGCGCGGCGAACGCCGTGCTGGCGGCATGGCTGGATCATCGCGCCGCCCTGCCCGGCCGCGAGGGACGCTACGTGGTCAGCCAGGGCCGCGAAGTCGGCCACGACGCCTTGCTGACCCTGCGCGTGGACGCCGACGGCGAGGTCTGGTCGGGCGGCCAGGTGCAGACCGTCATCGACGGCCGCATCGCCTGGCGCTGATACGGCGCGGCCGCCCGGCCTGCATCCGCAGGCCGGGCGGCCTTCGCGCCAGTGCCGCGCCGCGCGCGGCAGAAGATCGGGGACGCCTACGCACGGCGCCCGGTGCCGGTCAGTCGGGCAGCACGTCCACGCGTACCCGGATGCGGTCGCCCGGAGGCTGCGCGCTGCGCGTGTGGTAATAGCGGCCGCCGTACTCGTAGGTCACGTCGTAACCGTCCACGCGCTCGTAGTTCTCGCTGCGGTAGGACACCGGCTGGCACTCCCTGACCACACCGCCGCCGGCATAGCCGCGGGAATTGTCGTCGTAGATCGAGCGCCCGGCCAGGCCGCCGAGCATGGTGCCGACCGCGGTACCGACGAAGCGGCCGCTGCCGCCGCCGACCCGGCTGCCGAGCAGCGCACCGGCGATGCCGCCGGCCACGGTCGAGGCCGTACGGGCGCCGTCGTTGCGGTAGTAGCCGTCGCTGACGTAGCCGCCCGACGCCGGGCGGTCGTAGCAACGTTCGGTGGTCTCGCGCGGCCCGCGCACCTGGACCAGGATGGGGTCGGCACGCACGACGCGCGCGTACTCGTAGCTGGCGCCGGCGTAGCCACGGTCGCGATAGGTATCGTAACGGGGATAACCGTAGTCCTGCGCCGCGGCGGAGCCGATCACTCCGACAACGAGCGCAGCGGTCAACAGACGGGTCGAGAGCTTGTTCATGGCGATGATTCCAAGCGCGTGGATCGCGCGACTGCATGCTTGATCCATTGCGGTGAAACCAAACTGAATTGGGACAGGTTCGCCAGAAACGTTTAGCGACGCGACAGCTGCCAAGCGTCGTCGTTCAGGCGTCGCATCGAAGCAGGTGCGCTTGCAACCGCGGCTCGCCACGGCGTGGCGAGCCGCGCATCGGCGCGTGGTCATGGCGGCGCGGCCCGGCAATGCGCCGGGCGCGCCCAATGGTCAGCCCAGTTCCGCGTCCAGGCTGATCGGCACCGCGCTGAGCGCCTTGGACACCGGGCAGTTCTGCTTGGCGTCGTCGGCGATCGCGCGGAACTGCGCGGCCTCGATGTTCGGCACCACGGCCTTGACCTTGAGCCGGATCTGCGACAACTGCGGGCCGCCCTCCATCGAGAGGTCGACGTCGGCGCGCGTATCCAGCGCCGTCGGCGGGAACCCGGCCTCGCTCAGCTTCGCCGACAGCGCCATGGTGAAGCAGCCGGCATGCGCGGCGGCGATCAGTTCTTCCGGGTTGGTGCCCTTCTCGTCGCCGAAGCGGCTGCTGAAGGCGTAGCGGGTGTTCTCCAGCAACCCGCTCTGTGGCGTGCTCAGCTGGCCCTTGCCGGTCTTGAGGTCGCCTTCCCAGTGCGCGGTGGCGTGACGCGAAATGCCCATGCGGTACTCCTGTCGGTGGATGAGGCGCGCACCATAGGCCACCGGGCGTTACGGCCTTGTGCGTCGCGGCGCATGGAGCGCTGCATGCGACGGGCGCGATGCCGGCCAGCGCTGCCATCGCGGCGCATGATCCAGCGCAAGGCGGGAAGCCCGATCACGACCAGGATGGATGCATCGCCGCATCGACCGACCGCCGGGATGCATCCACCACACCCGCGGCACGCGCGCATCCCCCTGGTCGCCACCGGCCGTGCGGCCGCCGCGCCGCCACCCTGGTCGCGGCGGAACACGGCATCCGCATCGGCGTTTTTCCCGGGGCAAACCCGCCCCGCGACGCGGGAAAAACCCCATGCGGGGGATTTTTGCGGGTTTTTTGCGCCTGCCTATTGGCGCGGCGTAGCACATGCCCTACATTTCGCCATGCCGACGGGGTCGGCGCGACCCAAACCACCCATCTGTTTACGGAATCAGGACATCATGGCAAAGACCGCGAAAAAGGCTGCCCCGAAAAAGGCAGCGAAGAAAGTAGCCACCAAGACCGCCGCCAAGCCGGCCGCTCCCAAGCCGATCAAGGAAGCGCTGAGCAAGTCCGCGCTGGTCGCCCACATCGCCGAAGCCAGCGGCGTCGTCGCCAAGGACGTGCGCGCGGTGATGGCCTCGCTCGAGCACGCCGTGGCCGGCTCGGTCAGCAAGAAGGGCGCCGGCTCGTTCACCCTGCCGGGCCTGCTCAAGATCACCGCCGTCAGCGTGCCGGCCAAGCCGAAGCGCAAGGGCATCAACCCCTTCACCAAGGAAGAGCAGTGGTTCGCCGCCAAGCCGGCCACCACCAAGCTGAAGGTGCGCCCGCTGAAGAAGCTCAAGGACGCCGCGCTCTGAGCAGCGACGCCTGATCCAGGCAAGCACACCCGACGAGACGGCAGCGATGCCGTCTCGTTTTTTATGCGCGCTCGCCGGCGACAGCCGGATTGACGGGCCGCTAAGGCCGCGCCCGCTATACCTGCGCCTCCACTCGACAGGAATGCGCGCATGAAGCTACAGGGCTTTCTCGACCAACTGCTGCAATCGGCACAGGGCGCCGCCGGCCAGGCCATGGCCAAGACCGGCAAGTCCGCCGCCGCGGGCGCGCCGGCGCAGGGCGGCGGCCTCGGCGGCATGCTCAACGCCGATTTCGGCAGGGGCGCCCTCAGCGGCGGCGCGCTCGGCCTGTTGCTGGGCAAGAACCGCACCACCCGCAAGCTGGCCACCTACGGCGGCCTGGCCGCGCTGGGCGTGATGGCTTACCGCGCCTACGGCGACTACAAGCGCCAGCAGCTCGGCGCCGCCGCGCCGGATCCGCGGACCCTGGACCAGTTGCCGCCGCTGGAAGTGGAACAGCACAGCCAGGCCATCCTGCGCGCGCTGGTCGCCGCGGCCAAGGCCGATGGCCACATCGACGCACGCGAGCGCGCGCTGATCGAAGGCGAGTTCACCCGCCTCAACGGCGACGAGGACGTGCAGCTCTGGCTGCACGCGGAACTGGAGAAGCCGCTGGATCCGGCCGAGGTGGCGCAGGCCGCGACGACGCCGGAGATCGCCGCGGAGATGTACCTGGCCAGCCTGCTCGCCGCCGACGCACAGAGCTTCATGGAGCGCAGCTACCTGGACGAACTGGCGCGGCAACTGGGCATCGACGACGGGCTGAAGCAGCACCTGCAGCAGCAGGCGGCCGCACAGGGCAGCCCGTAAGCGATGGCCGCCGCGCCCTCGCCCGCGCGGCGGCTGCGCCGCTGGCTGCTGCGCCTCGCGGCGCTGGCGGGCATCGCGCTGGCGTTGGCCTGGGCCTGGCGGCAGCCCTTTGCGCTGCGCGCGCGGGCCGGCTGGGAACTGGCGCGCGAACCGCCGCCGGGCGCGCTGCGCATGCCGGTGCAGGGCGTGGACCCGCGGCGCGTCGCCGCCACCTTCGGCGCGCCGCGCGGCCGCGACCGCCAGCACGCCGGCGTGGACATCTTCGCCAAGCGCGGCACGCCGGTGCTGTCGGCCACCCGCGGCATCGTGATCGCGGTCGCCGAGCGCGGCCTGGGCGGCCGCCAGGTCTGGGTGCTGGGACCGGCACGGCAGCGCCACTACTACGCCCACCTGCAGGACTGGGCACCAGGCCTGCAGGTGGGCGACCTGGTCGAGGCCGGCGATCCGCTCGGCAGCGTCGGCGACAGCGGCAACGCCCGCGGCACGCCGCCACACCTGCACTACGGCGTCTACGCCGCGGACGGCGCCTACGACCCGTTGCCGCTGCTGCGCGCGGCGCGCTGAGCGCATGCACCGGAGCCACTGGAACAGAGCGTCGCGGCCATCCCTCTCGTGGTCATGGCGGGCGGCGCCTATCTTGGATCCATCACCCGCCCCTGCCCACGCCCATGACCGCCCCCCAACGCTACCGCATCACCGTCACGCCGATCGAGGCCGACGGGCTGCAATGCCAAGGCCGCTGCACCATCGAGTTCGAGGCCCGCTGCCGGCAGGACTGGATGCGCCTGCTCGAAGCGGCGCAGCGCCATCCGGGGCTGCGCGGCGACGAACGCGCCGCGCTGACCGTCGGCGCGCAGCTGCTGCGCGGCTTGAGCGAGCGCAGCGACAGCGAGGCGCAGGCGCTACTGGCGCCGTTGCGGCCGTCGCTGGACGCGATCCTTGCACGGCTGGCGCCGACCGCCACGTAAGCCCCAGGGCGGCGCGCGAGTGCCCTGCCCGACGCGGCCGCGCCGATCGTCGAGTCGCTGCGCCGTCGCACGACCGGAGCGCAGCGCGACCGGCCCGACCGGCATTTCGATGCGATGTGCTTCGCAGTGGACCGCCACGTCATCACGACATCCCGATGCGCTGCATCGCCTTTTCGCTAATCGCGCATTCACCCGCTGCGGTTATGTTGAATCCCTGACCCTGCCTAGGCCCCACCCATGAAGCTCCGCCTGCCCACCCTGCGCGTCGCCGCGCTGCTGATGCTCGCCGCCGTGGCCCCCCTGCATGCCGAACCCATGATCCAGGGCAAGCAGGTCAGCGTCGACGCCGCCGACGTGCAGCACTACCTGGACGGCAGCTTCCCGCAGACCCACAAGGCGCTCGGCGGCCTGGTCAAGATGACCATCCGCGATCCCAAGCTGAGCTTGCCGCCCGGCGACCGGCTGAAGATGCAGTTCGACCTGGGCATGGCCACCGGCGGCGGCGCGCCGACCCCGCTGGGCACGGTGCTGCTGACCAGCGGGCTGCGCTACGAGCAACAGACCCAGGGGTTCCACCTGCAGTCGCCGACCATCGACGACTTCCGCCCCGCCGCCAACGGCGGCAAGCTCGACGCCAACACCCGCGAGCTGCTCAATGTCTGGCTGGGCGACTACGCACGCAAGGAGCCGATCTACAAGCTCGATCCGGCGCTGGCCGCGGTGATGGGCAACGTGCAGATCGAATCGGCGGGGGTGGAGAACGGCAAGCTGGTGGTGCATTTCAACCAGGACATCAGCCAACTGGTGCCGGCAGGCGCGCTGTCAGGGCAGTAATGCCCGAGTGCAGCGATGAACGATGGCACGCGCCGCACGGCGCTTCCATCTTGGGCCGCGCGGCACATCCAGTCTCACCCGGGCGATGCCGCCGTCCATTCCCTCGAATCGGCGACGCGACGCGTCGCGCCCGTAACCACCCAGTGAGCGCATGAGACGCGCCGAAAGGAGCTTGGCGCAGACGTGACCGCCCTGCCATTGGCAGCGATCACGCGGCCGTTCCAACCCGTTCGAAGAACGCCGTCGGCATCGCCACGCGATCGGCGCTGGCGACCCCGCCAAGCCGATCCGCATCAGCGCTTGTAGGCAGGCCGCGGCAGGGCGATCGGCGACGGATTCAACGCGACCCACGCCACCGCCAGCTCGCAGAGTCGGCGCGTGTCGCCGTACTTCCGCTTGACCTCGCCGATGATCGCCGCCGCCTCGTCGCGCTCGGGCGCAGGCAAGGCATTCCCCGACCCCAGGTGCAGCAACAGCGCATCGGCCATCTGCGCGAATTGTCCATCCCAGTTCACCCCGCCATTGCCGTCCAGCTCCGCGGCGATGCGCCCGGAAATCCGGATCACTTCGCCCTGCACCGTCATGGCCGCCCCGCTGGACGGCACCAGCAGCTCCCACAGTTCCTGGTGCCGCTCTTGCCAGCTCGCCGCCTTGGCGACGATCGGCGCCTTGCCGTCGTGCATGCTCCGGCGCGGAACCGGCGCAACCCCGAACAGGACGTAAAGTCGGTCGAGCGCAGCGCTGGTCGCGTCCACGCTGTCCGGATTGAAGCCGCTGCGGTGGAATTCGAAATCGGTGCCGATGCGCTGCACGGACTCGCGCATCGCCGGCGAGATAAGGGGATCGGTCGGTGCCGCCTTGCCGAACAGGCGCGCGGCGAACGGGCGGGTGTCGGGCGCGCGCGGCTGCGCCTGCAATAATACCTCGGCGACATCGGCCATGCCCTCGATGTCGGAGTTCCTGCAGCGTTGCAGCGCATGCTCCGACGGCGTCAGGCCGGCCTTGTTGACGGACTCGATCCTGGCGCCATGCGCAAGCAGCAGCCGCACATTGCGTGCGTTGCGCACTCCGGCGGCCTTGTGCAACGGGGTGTCCCCCCTGCTGTCGACGCCGTGCACGTCCGCGCCCAGTTCCAGCAGCACCTCGATGCGCCCCTGCCAGTGGCCGGCGCGCGCGTGCAGCGGCGTTTCGCCGTAGCTGTCCGGCGCGCCGAGGTCCGCGCCGCGTTCGACCAGCCAGCGCACGAGCGCATCGGGAAGGTCGTTGAACGCCAGCGCGGTCTGCTTGAACACGCCACCGTAGGCGTTCACGTCGCAGGCCTCGAACACGGCCTTGATCGCCTCGGGATCGCCGTCCCCCAGCAGATCCTCGAAGTTCTTCGGCAGGGTCTTTCGCTTGCCCTTGGCCATGTGAATGCGCGCTCCATGCGGATCGAGTCGCGCATGATCCAGCATGCATGGCCCAGGCCGCAATGCGCGCGCCGAGTCGCCCACGCGCATCGCACAGAAAAAACGGCGGCCGATGGGCCGCCGCTGTTTCATCCGCCAATCCCGCGCCGGTCAGCCCAGCGCCTTGGCCACCGCCGCGGCGAAGGCCGGAATGTCGTCGGGCTTGCGGCTGGTGATCAGATTGCCGTCCACCACCACCTCCGCATCCTGCCAGCGGCCGCCGGCGTTGCTCAGGTCGGTCTTCACCGACGGCCACGAGGTCACCTGCCTGTCGCGGACCAGGCCGCTTTCGGCCAGCAGCCAGGGGCCGTGGCAGATCGCCGCGACCGGCTTGCCGGCGCTGGCGAACGACTGGATGAGGCGGATCGCGGAGGCCTCGGTGCGCAGGTTGTCCGGATTGATCACCCCGCCCGGCAGCACCAGCGCGTCGTAGTCGCCGGCATCGGCCTGGGCCAGGCGCTTGTCGACCGGGACGTTGTCACCCCAGTCCTTCTTGTTCCAGCCGCGGATGCTGGAGGCATCGCCGGGCGCGATCACATCGACCTGCGCACCCCACGATTCCAGCAGGCGCTTGGGCTCCTGCAATTCGGACTGTTCGAAGCCGTCGGTCGCCAGCACCGCGACGCGCTTGCCGGACAGGGAAGATGCTGTGCTCATGTGAAACTCCTTTACAGGGGGAGTCACCGTAGGAGCAGCGCGGTTGCAGCGTCGTGAGCCGCGCGTCTAGGCCACGTGCAGGCGCGCGCTCAGCGCTTGGGTTGCAGCATGGTCCCGGTGCAATTCTTGGATCCGCAGCGGCACTCCCAGATCTTCTTCAGCCGCGGCGTATGCCGTTCGCCCAGGGTGATGCCGTAGTTGTAGGTCAGTTCCTCGCCCGGCTTGATGGCGCGCAGCGTCTCGATCACCACCTTGTCCTGGCGCCGGTCGTCGCCCTCGGCCTCGATGATCACCGCCTCGCAGTTCGGCGCGCAGCTGTGGTTGATCCAGCGCGCGTCGTTGCCTTCGTAGTTGGCGTCGATCACATAGTCGTCGCTGAGGGTGAACAGGAAGGTGTGTCCGGTCTCGACATCGCCGGCCTCGTCGCGGTCCACTTCGGCATGGGTGCGGCGGCGGCCCTTGTACTCGATGACCCGCTCGCCTTTCTTGAGCGGCAGCACGGCGAACACGCCGTTGCCATGGATACGGGACTTGCGGGCGGCGATCTTGCGGGGCATGCGGCGGTCCGGAACGGGAAAGCGCTGATTCTGGCGCACATCGGCGGCGATCCCAAGCCCTTTCGGGCCGGCCGGGCAGCGGCACCGCGGCCATTGGCGACGGCGATCGCAGCGATCGCGAAAAACATGAACGTGCGGCTTGGACGTCGGCGCCGCAAAAGCGTACAATTTCGGTCCGCATTGAATTCCGGCCGTTGTCCCATGCTCCGCGTCACCAAGCTGACCGATTACGCCACCGTCGTGCTGACCGTGCTTGCCGCGCGTCCCGGCGAGGTGCTGAGCGCGACCGAGCTGGCCGAACAGTCCGGGCTGGAGCCGCCCACCGTCAGCAAGCTGCTCAAGCCGCTGGCCCAGGCCGGGCTGGTCGAAGGCCTGCGCGGCGTGCACGGCGGTTACCGCCTGGCGCGCCCGGCCGACGCCATCACCCTGATCCAGATCGTCGAGGCGATGGAAGGCCCGCTGGCGATCACCGAATGCAGCCACCAGGAAAGCCAGTGCAGCATCGCGCAGAAATGCGGCGTGCGTTCCAACTGGCGGCTGATCAACCACGTGGTCGCCGACGCGCTGCGCGGCGTGACCCTGGCGCAGATGCTGCACCCGCTTCCCTCCTCCGGCGATACCAAACGGCGCCCGATCGCCGTGCGGTTCGCGACCACCTGACCTGTAGGCAGCCCCATGGCCACCGAAAACGCTGAAATCCTGGAACGGCTGGGACGTCGCTACGACGCCGGCTTCATCACCGACATCGAATCGGACGCGTTCCTGCCCGGCTTGAACGAGGACGTCGTGCGCGCCCTGTCGGTCAAGAAGGACGAGCCGGAGTGGATGACCGAATGGCGCCTGGCCGCCTACCGGCACTGGCTGAAGATGCCGATGCCGCACTGGGCCAAGCTGCAGATCGCGCCGATCGATTTCCAGGCGTTGAGCTACTACTCCGCGCCGAAGGGGCCAAAGTACGCCTCGCTGGACGATGTGCCCAAGGAACTGCTGGACACCTACGACAAGCTCGGCGTGCCGCTGCACGAGCGCGCCAAGCTGGCCGGCGTGGCGGTGGACGCGGTGTTCGACTCGGTCTCGGTCGGCACCACCTTCCGCAAGGAACTGGCCGAGAAGGGCGTGATCTTCTGCTCGATGTCCGAGGCGATCAAGGAACACCCGGAGATCGTCAAGCAATACCTGGGCAGCGTGGTGCCGGTCGGCGACAACTATTTCGCCGCGCTCAATTCGGCGGTGTTCTCCGACGGCAGCTTCGTGTTCATCCCCAAGGGCGTGCGCTGCCCGATGGAGCTGAGCACCTACTTCCGCATCAATGCCGGCCACACCGGCCAGTTCGAGCGCACCTTGATCGTGTGCGAGGACAAGGCCTACGTGTCCTACCTGGAAGGCTGCACCGCGCCGATGCGCGACGAGAACCAGTTGCACGCGGCGGTGGTCGAGCTGGTCGCGCTGGAAGACGCGGAGATCAAGTATTCGACGGTGCAGAACTGGTACCCGGGCGACGAGAACGGCGTCGGCGGCATCTACAACTTCGTGACCAAGCGCGGCGAGTGCCGCGGCGCGCGCAGCAAGATCACCTGGACCCAGGTCGAGACCGGCTCGGCGATCACCTGGAAGTACCCCTCGTGCGTGCTGCTCGGCGACGACTCGGTCGGCGAGTTCCACTCGGTGGCGCTGACCCATCACCGCCAGCAGGCCGACACCGGCACCAAGATGATCCACGTCGGCAAGCGCACCAAGAGCAAGATCGTCAGCAAGGGCATCAGCGCCGGGCGCGGGCAGAACACCTATCGTGGCCTGGTCAAGGTGGAGCGCAGCGCCGAAGGCGCGCGCAACTACACCCAGTGCGACTCGCTGCTGATCGGCAAGCAGTGCGGCGCGCATACCTTCCCGTACATCGAGGTCAGGCATCCGACCGCGACCGTGGAGCACGAGGCCACCACGTCCAAGATCAGCGACGACCAGTTGTTCTATTGCCGCGCCCGCGGCATCGACCAGGAAAACGCGGTATCGATGATCGTCGACGGCTTCTGCAAGCAGGTGTTCCGCGAACTGCCGATGGAGTTCGCGGTGGAAGCGAAGAAGCTGCTTGAAGTCTCGCTGGAGGGCAGCGTCGGATGATGCGTGTGGCGTTCACAACACTATTGCTGCTAGGCCTTTCGCCCTGGTCTGCAGCCTCTGCGGCTTGCACGCCAGCAGACCTGGTGGGTGCGGCCCCCGTCGAGTTGCCCGAGGGGACGGTCATCCCCGAGCCCAGGGAATTTTCGCTGCGGGTGATCCCCCGGGCGGACGGCAGCTTCGATGCGATCATGCCGCGGCGGAGCTCGCTCAACCGCACGCTGGATCGCGCTGCAGCCAAATCCATCGAGCAGGCTTCGCTCCCGGCCTCCTGCCTGAAAGAACCCGGCGAACAACTCCTCGTGATCTTCTCCGCCCTTCCCGCTCAACCCGGGCAGTCCGATGGCGGCTCGGTGCAGATCGTCCGCATCGACCCCGCAGCCCCGAAAACCAACAAACCATGACCATGCTGAAGATCGAAAACCTCCACGCCTCCGTCGCCGGCAAGGACATCCTCAAGGGCCTGTCGCTGCAGGTGCAGCCGGGCCAGGTGCACGCCATCATGGGCCCGAACGGCGCCGGCAAGTCCACGCTGGGCAACATCCTCGCCGGCCGCGACGGTTACGAGGTGACCGAAGGCAGCGTGCGCTTCGAGGACCGCGACCTGCTCGAACTGGAACCGGAGGAGCGCGCCGCCGCCGGCCTGTTCCTGGCATTCCAGTACCCGGTGGAGATTCCCGGGGTGAACAACACCTATTTCCTGCGCGCCGCGCTCAACGCGCAGCGCAAGGCGCGCGGCGAGGCCGAGCTGGATTCGATGCAGTTCCTCAAGCTGGTGCGGCAGAAGCTGGCCGTGCTGCACCTGAAGGACGAGCTGCTGCATCGCGGCGTCAACGAAGGCTTTTCCGGCGGCGAGAAGAAGCGCAACGAAATCTTCCAGTTGGCGGTGCTGGAGCCGAAGCTGGCGATCCTCGACGAGACCGACAGCGGCCTGGACATCGATGCGCTGAAGACCGTCGCCGAAGGCGTCAACGCGCTGCGTTCGCCCGAGCGCGCGTTCCTGGTCATCACCCACTACCAGCGCCTGCTCGACTACATCAAGCCGGACGTGGTGCATGTGCTGGCCGACGGCCGCATCGTGCAGAGCGGCGGTCCGGAACTGGCGCTGGAACTGGAAGCGCATGGCTACGCATGGTTGAAGGACCGTGTGGCGCCGGAGGCGACAGTCTGATGAGCGCCCTGCTGGACTCCCTGGCCGCCGCCTTCCATGGCGACGGCGCGCGCCGCACGCCGCTGGAACAGGCGCTGCGCGACGGCCTGCCCGGCCCGCGCAGCGAAGCGTGGAAATACACCTCGCTGCGTGCGCTGGAGCGGCGCAGCTTCAGCCCGGCGCCCGCCGCGGCACCGGCCGTGGATGCGGCCATCGTCGACGGGATTCCCGCGCCGCGGATGGTATTCGTCAACGGCCGCGCCAGCGATGCGCTGTCGGACCTGGCCGGCCTGCCGGCCGGCGTCGAGCTGCAGCGCCTGTCCACGATCCTGCGCAGCGGCGACGACGCGATGCGCTTCCTCGGCCGCCGCTTCGAGCGCAGCGATGAAGTGTTCGCCCGGCTCAACGCCGCGCTGGCCGACGAAGGCAGCGTGTTGCGCGTGGATGCCGGCGTGCAGGTCGCGCTGCCGTTGCACCTGGTGTTCGTGTCCACCGCCGGCGCCAGCGACCATGCCTGGCACCATCGCCACCTGATCGAACTGCGCCAGGACGCGGCGCTGTCGCTGGTCGAGCATCACCTGCACCTGGGCGAGGCCGCGCACCTGAGCAACACCCTGGCCCACGTGCACCTGGCCGCCGGCGCGCAACTGACCCACGCGCGGGTGCAGGCGGAGGCGTCCGGCGTCACCGCGCTGCTGCGCACCGATGCGGTGCTGGCGCGCGACGCGCAGTACCGGCGCGTCGACCTGGAGCTGGGCGGCGCGCTGTCGCGGCACGAACTCAACGTCCGCCTGGAAGGCGACAACGCGCGGCTGGTCGCCAACGGCGTGCTGCTCGGCAACGGCCGCCGCCAGATCGACACCCGCCTGGGCATCGAGCACATCGCCCGCGACACCGCCTGCGAACTGCTGTGGCGCGGCGTGGCCGCGGCGCGCAGCCGGGTCGTGTTCCATGGCGGCATCCATATCCGCCAGGGTGCCGACGGCAGCGACGCCAACCTGTCGAACAAGAACCTGCTGCTGTCCACCGATGCCGAGATCGACACCCAGCCGGTGCTGGTGATCGACGCCGACGAGGTCAAGGCCGCGCATGGCGCCACGGTCGGCCAGCTCGACGCCAACGCGCTGTTCTACCTGCGCTCGCGCGGGCTGCCGCGCGAACGCGCGCAACAGATGCTGACCGCCGCGTTCTGCCGCGAACCGCTGCGCGTGCTGGATGCATCGCTGAGCGAGTTCCTGGTCGCGCGCCTGGACCAGGCACTGGCCGCCGCGGGCGTGGCATGAGCAGCGTCGCCCCACACAAGAGCGCACCGGACCAGGCGCCGGACTGGGACAAGGTCCGCAGCGATTTCCCGCTGCTGATGCGCCAGGTGCACGGCAAGCCGCTGATCTATTTCGACAACGCCAACACCGGGCAGAAGCCGCTGCAGGTGATCGCGGCGCTGGACGAGTTCTACCGCCGCTACAACGCCAACGTCAGCCGCGCGGTGCACGCGCTCGGCACCGAGGCCACCGATGCCTACGAGGGCGCGCGCAACAAGCTGGCGCGCTTCCTCAACGTGCGCGCCGACGAACTGGTGCTGTGCAGCGGCACCACCTTCGCGATCAACCTGGTGGCCTATTCGTGGGCGCTGCCGCGGCTCAAGCCCGGCGACAGCATCCTGGTGTCGCGGATGGAGCACCACGCCAACATCGTGCCGTGGCAGTTGGTCGCGCAGCGCACCGGCGCCACCATCAAGGTCGCCGAGATCACCACCGACGGCGCGCTGGACCTGGACGCGCTGCGCAAGGCGATGACCGCGGACGTCAAGCTGCTGGCGCTGACCCACGTCTCCAACGTGCTGGGCACGGTCAACCCGGTGCGCGAGATCTGCCGCGAGGCGCGCAGGCGCGGCATCGTCAGCGTCATCGACGGTTCGCAGGCGGCGCCGCACCGCGCCCTGGACGTGGCCGCGATCGGCTGCGATTTCTACGCCATCACCGGGCACAAGATGTGCGGCCCCACCGGCACCGGCGCGTTGTGGGCGCGGCGCGAGCATCTGCAGGCGATGCCGCCGTTCATCGGCGGCGGCGAGATGATCAAGGAAGTCAGCTTCGACGGCACCGTGTTCAACGATCCGCCGCACAAGTTCGAGGCCGGCACCCCCAACATCGCCGGTTTCGTGGGCCTGGGCGCGGCGGTGGACTACCTGAGCGCGCTGGGCCTGCCGCACGTGGAAGCGCGCGAAGCCGAGCTGCTGGCGCATTTCACCGAAGAGCTGCAGAAGATCGACGGCCTGCGCATCTTCGGCACCGCGCCGGGCAAGGCCGCGGTGGTGTCGTTCCTGGTCGAGGGCGCGCATGCGCACGACCTGGCCACCCTGCTCGACCTGGAAGGCGTGGCGGTCCGCTCCGGCCAGCACTGCGCGCATCCGCTGCTGCAGTTCTACGGCGTGGCCGCCACCTGCCGCGCCTCGCTGGCGTTCTACAACACGCACGAGGAGATCGAGCGCTTCGTGGCGGCGCTGCTGAAGGTGCGCAAGCTGTTGGGTTGAGTGCCGAGATTGGGCATTCGAGATTGGGGATTCGTAGAGCGCTGCCTCGGCGAATCCCCAATCCCCACTCCCGAATCCCGGCCGTCAGGCTTAAAATCACCCCATGCACACCCTCACCTTCCGCACCGCGACCGTCGACGATCTCGATGCCATCGCCGCGCTGGTCACCGCGGCCTACCGCGGCGACGCCAGCCGCGTCGGCTGGACCACCGAGGCCGACCTGCTCGACGGCAACCGCATCGACCGCGAGGTGTTGCGCGCGGACATCCTGCGCCCACGCAGCCTGGTGCTGCTGGCCGAGCGCGATGGCGCGCTGATCGCCTGCGCGCACGTCGCCGACGACGACAGCGCCGGCTATTTCGGCATGTTCTCGGTGCAGCCGCAGGCGCAGGGCGGCGGCCTGGGCAAGACCGTGCTGGCCGAGGCCGAGCGCATCGCCTGGCAGGAATGGCGCTTGCCGGTGATGCGGATGACGGTGATCGACGTGCGCGAGGAACTGATCGCGTTCTACGAGCGCCGCGGCTACCGCCGCACCGGGATCAAGAAGCCGTTTCCCTACGGCGACGCGCGTTTCGGCACGCCCAAGCGCGACGACCTGCGCTTCGAACTGCTGGAAAAGCCGCTGGGCGGCGCCGCATGAGCGAGACCTGGACCTTCGTCTGCGCCGACGGCGCGCTGCTGCCGGGCGAGAGCGCCACGGTGTGGGACGAGGTGACCGCCACGCCGATCGTGGTATTCAACTTCGACGGCGCCTTCTACGCGCTGGAGGACCGCTGCAGCCACGAGGACTACGAACTGTCCCCGGGCACGTTCGACGCGACCGAGGGCAGCATCGAATGCGTGCTGCACGGCGCCCGCTTCGACGTCCGCGACGGCCGCCCGTTGTGCGCACCCGCCTATAGCCCGGTGCCCAAATTCCCGGTGAAGTCGGAACACGGCGGGCTCTGGACCCGCGACGACCGGACCTGAGCGCGCCGCCCTGCGCCGCAGCAAAATCGCTGTTTCTTCATGAACTTAGAACGCCCCCACACGCTCCATCGGTGATCGGCGCGGCGCATTGGCGCGCTGTCGCGGCTGCCGCGACAAAGAAAGCTATTGCAAACAATTCGCATTTGCGCGGAAATAGTCGTGATGACCGCGTTAAGCGGCCAGCGGCAGCCAGCCATCTGGCCACCCCCGACCTTCGCCCCGCCTGCCCTTCCGGGCATGGCGGCATGCGTCGCGGATCGCCCTTTCCTTCTGCATAGCCGAATGTCCATGACCTCTCCGATCAAGAGCCGCAAGCACGCCATCTCCCGCCCGGTCTCCGCGCAGACCCTCACCGCCGCCGCGCTGCTGGGCGGACTGCACCTGCTCTCCGCTCCCGCGTTCGCCGCCGATGCCGCCGACGGCCAGCCCACCACGCTCGGCAAGGTCGATGTGGAGGCGCAGCGCGCCAAGCGCTACCTGGTGGAAGCACCGGCCTCGCCCAAGTTCACCCAGCCGCTGATCGACACCCCGCAGACGATCAACGTGATCAGCAAGGACCTGTTCAACGAGCAGGGCGCCACCACGCTGACCGAGGCGCTGCGCAACAGCCCCGGCGTGGGCACCTTCTACGTCGGCGAGAACGGCAACACCACCACCGGCGACGCGATCTACATGCGCGGTTTCGACAGTTCCAGCAGCATCTTCGTCGATGGCGTGCGCGACCTGGGCTCGATCTCGCGCGATGTGTTCAACATCGAGCAGATCGAAGTGCAGAAGGGTCCGGCCGGCACCGACAACGGCCGCGGCGCGCCGACCGGCGCGATCAACCTGGTGAGCAAGGAAGCGCACATGACCGACACGGTCGGTGCCGCGTTGTCCGGCGGCAGCGACGACCAGCGCCGGGTGACCGCGGACTGGAACCAGACCCTGGGCGCCAGCAGCGCGCTGCGGGTGAACGTCATGGGCCAGGACAGCGATGCGCTCGGTCGCGACCACGTCAACAACAAGCGCTGGGGCCTGGCCTCGTCGCTGGCGTTCGGCCTGGGCACCGACACGCGTTACTACCTCGACCTGCTGTACGTGAAGCAGGACAACGTGCCCGACGGCGGCGTGGCGACCCTCGGCCTGCCCGGCTACCGCTCGCCCGATCCGACGCGGCCGTGGCTCAGCGCCGCCCCGCGCGTGGACAGCGAGAACTTCTACGGGACCCGCTACGACCACGACGACGTGACCGCGAAGATGGCGACGTTCCGCTTCGAGCACGACGTCTCCGACACGGTCAAGCTGACCAACACCGCGCGCTGGGGCCGCAACGAGCAGGACTACCTGCTGTTCGCGTTCATGCCCAACGCCGCCAACCTGCGCACGCCCAATCCGGCCGACACCTCGACCTGGACCGTGGCGCGCAGCCTGCCCACGTTCAAGGACCAGCAGTACACCATCGTCACCGACCAGTTGAACCTGCGCGCGGACTTCGCCACCGGCGCGGTGCGGCACAACCTCAGCACCGGCGTGGAAGCCGCCCGCGAGGAACTGCGCAGTTGGGGCCACAACATCGTCGACCGCGCCAACTGGCTGGCCGCCAACCCGGCCAATCTCTACGACCCGGACTGGAACACCACGCCGCTGGCGACCGCGCGCAACGGCGCGCACAGCAAGGGCACCACCACCACGTTCTCGGCCTACGCCTTCGACACGCTGAAGTTCGGCGAGGATTTCCTGGTCACCGCCGGCGTGCGCGCGGACCACTACAAGACCGAGTTCAACAGCCTGACCTGCACCACCGCCACCTCCACCGCCGTGCCCTGCACCACCGCGGTCGGCGTCGATGCGGACATCTCCGATACGCTGTTCGGCTGGAAGCTCGGCGCGGTCTACAAGGCCGCCGACAACATCAGCCTGTACGCCAACTACGCGACCTCGCAGCAGCCTCCCGGCGGCAGCGCGCTGGAGCTGAGCGCCTCGGCCAACAACGCCAACAACCCGCGCTTCGATCCGCAGAAGGCCAAGACCGCCGAAATCGGCAGCAAGTGGAACTTCCTGGACGACGCCCTGTTCGTGACCATGGCGCTGTTCCGCACCGACGTCAGCAACGAGATCGTGCAAGGCGGCGACGGGCTCTACTACCAGACCGGCAAGAAGCGGGTGCAGGGCGTGGAACTGTCGGCGGTCGGCAAGCTCAGCGACAACTGGTCGCTCTCCACCGGCTACACCAAGCTCGATGCGCAGGTGCTGGAGGGCAGCAAGGTGTCGCAGGACGGCAGCCTGGACCTGGCCTACACCCCGGACAGCGCGTTCACCGCGTGGAGCACCTACACCCTGCCGTTCGGCCTCACCGTCGGCGGCGGCGTCCGCTACTCCGGGGAGATGAAGCGCGGCACCGACGGCGCGGTCGGCACGCCGGCCCTGGTCAAGTCGTATACCGTGTGGGATGCGGTGCTGACCTATCCGGTCAACGATCACTTCGATCTGCGCCTGAACGTGTACAACGTGTTCGACAAGGACTACGTCGCGGCCATCAACAAGAGCGGCTTCCGTTACACGCCCGGCGCGCCGCGCTCGGCGATGCTGACCGCCAACCTCAAGTTCTGACCGCGGCTTCGCCCACCGACGCGCAGCGGGCGCCGTCCTCGCGGAGGGCGCCCGCTGCCGGAGCGCTTCCATGCTGCTGCACATTCCCGACATTCTCGGCGCCGACGAAGTCGCGCGCTTCCGCCAGGCGCTCGATGGCGCCGACTGGACCGACGGCCGCGAGACGGTCGGCGCGCAGGGCGCGCAGGTCAAGCGCAACCAGCAACTGCCCGACGCCTCGCCGCTGAAGCACGAACTCGGCCAGGCGGTGCTCAACGCGCTGGCGCGCAGCCCGCTGTACTTCGCCGCCGCGCTGCCGCTGCGCACCATCCCGCCGCGCTTCAACCGCTACCAGGACGGCGGCGAATACGGCTTCCACGTCGATGGCGCGGTGATGACCCAGGCCGCCACCGCCACCCAGCCGGCGCTGACCCTGCGCACCGACCTGTCCTGCACCTTGTTCCTGTCCGCGCCGGAGGAGTACGACGGCGGCGAACTGGTCATCAGCGACACCTACGGCGAGCACGAGGTCAAGCTGCCGGCCGGCGACCTGGTGCTGTATCCGTCCAGCAGCCTGCATCGCGTGCTGCCGGTCACCCGCGGCGCGCGCCTGGCCTCGTTCTTCTGGGTGCAGAGCCTGGTGCGCGACGCCAGCCGCCGGCAATTGCTGCTGGAGCTGGATACCGCGATCCAGGGCTTGACCGCGTCCGCGGCCGACCCGGCGGCGCTGCTGCGGCTGAGCAACGTCTACCACAACCTGCTGCGCGACTGGTCCGAGACATGACGCGGCGCGCGCCACCGGCACCGGACCCGCGCCGCGCCGGCGCGGCATCGCCGTGCCCGGGACCGCGCGCCGCGCGACCGGCCCGCCGCAATCCCAGCCATTTCGTTTCCCTCTAGCATGCCCTCGGCCCCGCCCTCGACCGCCACTGCCTCCGCCCCCACGCCCGACCTGGCCGCCGCCCAGCGGCGCCGCGGCTTCTGGCTGCGCACGCTGCACCAGTGGCACTGGATCAGCTCGGCGCTGTGCCTGATCGGCATGCTGGTGTTCGCCGCCACCGGGCTCACCCTCAACCACGCCGCACGCATCGAAGCCAAGCCGCAGGTCGTCGAACGCACTGCGCAGTTGCCGGCGGCGCTGCTGCGGCGGCTCGGCGGCCAGGCCGATGGCAACGCGCCGTTGCCGCGGCCGGTGTCGGCCTGGCTGGAGCGCGAACTGGACGTGCGCGTGGGCCGGCGCGCGGCCGAATGGTCGGCCGACGAGATCTACCTGGCGCTGCCAGGGCCCGGCAGCGACGCCTGGCTGAGCATCGACCGCGGCAATGGCGCGGTCGCCTACGAGCGCACCGAGCGCGGCTGGATCTCCTACTTCAACGACCTGCACAAGGGCCGCAACGCCGGCCCGGCCTGGGGTTGGTTCATCGACCTGTTCGCGGTGGCATGCCTGGTGTTCTGCGTCACCGGCCTGTTCCTGCTGCAGTTGCACGCGCGGCAGCGGCGCATGACCTGGCTGCTGGTCGGGCTGGGCTTGTTGATTCCGTTGCTGATCGCGCTGCTGCTGATCCACTGACCCCTCCCCCTTTCCGACCGCCCTGTTCGCCACCATGGAGTCCCACATGCGCGTCACCCTGACCATCGCTCTCAGCGGCCTGCTGTCGATGCCCGCCTATGCGGCCACGCTGCAACTGGACGTGGAGATTCCCAGGCTCAACGTCGCCGAATATCACCGCCCCTATGTCGCGATCTGGGTGGAGGGTGCCGACCAGCAGGTCGCGCGCAATCTGGCGGTCTGGTACCAGTCCAAGGACAGCGCCGAAGGCCACGGCACCAAGTGGCTGCCGGACCTGCGCCAGTGGTGGCGGCGCAGCGGCCGCACCCTGCAGATGCCGGTGGACGGGGTCAGCGGCCCGACCCGCCCGGCCGGCAAGCACGCGCTGGCGTTCACCGACGCGCAGCAACTCAAGGGCCTGGCGCCGGGCCAGTACACCCTGGTGGTGGAAGCCGCGCGCGAGGTCGGCGGCCGCGAACTGCTGAAGATCCCGTTCGCCTGGCCGGCCAAGCCCGGCGAACTCGGCAGTGCGCAAGGCAGCAGCGAACTGGGCGCGCTGCGCCTGAGCGCCAAGCCGTGACCCTTTCTTTCCCTTCAAGGAGCAAGCGCATGCAGCGTTGTCTCGCACTGGCCCTGGCCGTGGCCGCCGCCCTGCCGTTCTCCGCCCTGGCCCACAAGGCCTGGCTGCAGCCCTCGCAAACCGTGCTCGCCGGCGAGCGGCCATGGATCACCGTCGATGCGGCGGTGTCCAACGACCTGTTCTACTTCAACCACGTGCCGCTGCGCCTGGACACCCTGGCGATCACCGCGCCCGACGGCAGCGCGCTGCAGCCGCAGAACCCGGCCACCGGCAAGTACCGCAGCGTGTTCGACGTGGAATTGGTGCAGACCGGCACCTACCGCCTGGCGCTGGTCAACGACGGCCTGTTCGCCAGCTGGGACGAGAACGGCCAGCGCAAGCGCTGGCGCGGCAATGCCGCCGGCTTCGCCAGCGAAGTGCCGAAGAACGCGAAGGACCTGCAGGTGTCGCAGTCGCTGGGCCGGGTGGAAACCTTCGTCACCAACGGCGCGCCCAACCGCACCGCGCTCGCCCCCAGTGGCCGCGGCCTGGAGCTGGTGCCGGTCACCCATCCCAACGACCTGTTCGCCGGCGAGAAGGCGAGCTTCACCCTGCAGATCGACGGCAAGCCGGCGGCGGGGCTGGCGGTGGAGATCGTGCGCGGCGGCACCCGCTATCGCAACGCCCAGGATGCGCTCAAGCTCACCACCGACGCGCAGGGCGGCTTCAGCGTGACCTGGCCGGAAGCGGGCATGTACTGGCTGCAGGCCAGCAGCGAGGACGCCAAGACCTCCGTGCCGCAGGCCAAGCAGCGCCGGCTCAGCTATGCGGCGACGCTGGAAGTGCTGCCGCAGTGAGCCCGCAGCGCGCGTCCGCAACGCCAGTTGCACGTGCCGGGCATCGCGGTCGCTGACGGCATGGACATGTCTTCCGGCGCCGACAGCGCCACCGAGATCGCCACGCTCGGCGGACAGAGCATGGGCACCACCTGGAGCGCGAAGCTGGTGCTGCGCCGCCACCGCGACCTGCATCCGCTGCACGCGGCGATCCAGGCGCGGCTGGACCAGGTGGTCGCGCAGATGAGCACCTGGGACGCGGGTTCGGCCATCAGCCGCTACAACCGCGCCGCCGCCGGCAGCGTGCACGCCTTGCCGGCGGACTTCGCCGAGGTCCTGCGCTGCGCGTTGGATGTCGCGCGGCGCAGCGATGGCGCGTTCGACCCCAGCATCGGTGCGCTGCTGCGCCTGTGGGGCTTCGGCGCCGACGCCGGCCGTCGGCGCGTGCCCGACGCCGAGGCGCTGCGGCAGGCGCGCGCGGTCGGCGACTGGCGGCAACTGGCGGTGGACGACGCCGGCACCCTGCGCCAGCCCGGCGGCCTGCACCTGGACCTGTCGGCGATCGCCAAGGGCTACGGCGTGGACCTGGCGGCGCGCGAACTGCGCGCGCAGGGCGTGGCCAGCGCGCTGGTCGAGGTCGGCGGCGAACTCTACGGCTACGGCCGCAAGCCGGACGGGCAACCGTGGCGGGTGCTGGTCGAGTCGGCGCCGGACGAGGAAGCGCAAGCGCCGACCCCGCCGCGCGTGCTGGCACTGGACGGCCATGCGGTCGCCACCTCCGGCGATCGCTGGCACCGTTTCGAACAGGACGGCCAGCGCTACAGCCACACCCTGGATCCGCACAGCGGCGCGCCGATCCCCGCGACCCTGGCCGCGGTCAGCGTGGTCGCCGCCGACGCGATGCGCGCCGATGCCTGGGCCACCGCGTTGAGCGTGCTGGGTGCCGAGGCCGGCCTGGCCTGCGCCGAACGCGAGGGCCTGGCGGCGCGCTTCCTGGTGCGTGCCGACGGGGGCGTGCAGGAACGGCTCAGCAGCGCCTTCGCCGGATTGCTCGACGCATGAGCCGATGGCCGTCGCGCTGGAACTGGAATATCGCCGGGCACGCGGCGAGCTTGGCCCTGCTCGCCGCGATCGGCTATGCGCTGCTGCGGCTGCACCCGCAACCGTGGTGGAGTGCCACGCCCTCGCCGCGGCGCATCGGCTACGCCGCGCTGGCGGTGACCGCATACGCCGCGGCCTGCCTGTGGCTGTGGTGGCGCGGCCGCCGCGGCCGAGCGCGCAACGGCAGGCGCTCCGACGCCCCGCTGCTGCTGGCCTGGGCCAGCCAAACCGGCTTCGCCCAGCAACTGGCGCTGCGCAGCGCGGCGGTGCTGCGCGGTGGCGGCCAGTCGGTGCGGGTGCTGCCGCTGCAGCAGGTCACCGCCGCCGACCTGGCGGCGACCGCCCAGGCCGTGTTCGTGGTCAGCACCAGCGGCGAAGGCGACCCGCCCGACCACGCGTTGCCGTTCCTGCGCCAGGCGATGGCGCAACCACGGCCGCTACCGCGGCTGCGCTACGCGCTGCTGGCGCTGGGCGACCGCCGCTACGACCACTTCTGCGCCTTCGGCCGCCGGCTCGACGACTGGTTGCGCCAGCAGGGCGCGCATCCGCTGTTCGACCGCATCGACGTGGACAACGCCGAGGCCGATGCCCTGCGCCACTGGCAGCAATTGCTCGGCCAGCTCGCCGGCGGCAGCGAACAGCCCGACTGGAGTCCGCCGCGCTATGAGCGCTGGCGGTTGCAGCAGCGGCACCTGTGCAATCCCGGCAGCGTCGGCGGCGCCGTGTTCGACGTGACGCTGCTGCCGGCGGACGGCGCGCTGCCGGCATGGCAGGCCGGCGACCTGGCCGAAGTCGGTCCGTGCCATGGCGACGCCACCGTGCAGGCCTGGCTGCGGGCCAGCGGCCTGGACGGCACGGCACCCGTGCAGCGTCCCGGCCAGGCGGCGACCACGCTGGCCGCCCTGCTGGCGCGCAGCCATCTGCCGCCGCCGCAGCAGGTCGCCGGCATCGCGCCCAACGCCTTGGCCGCGCGCCTGCAGCCGCTGCCGCATCGCGAATACTCGATCGCCTCGATGCCCAGCGACGGCGCGCTGCGCCTGCTGTTGCGCCGTGCGCTACGCGCGGACGGCACGCCCGGCCTGGCCAGCGGCTGGCTGTGCGGCGACGCGCCGCTCGGCGCCGAGATCGCCCTGCGGCTGCGTCCGAATCCGAATTTCCACCCGCCCGCCGACCCGGCACGGCCGCTGATCCTGATCGGCAACGGCACCGGCATCGCCGGGCTGCGCGCGCACCTGCGCGCCCGCAGCGACGCCGGCGCGACCCGCACCTGGCTGCTGTACGGCGAACGCCACGCGGCGCACGACGACCACTATGGCGAGGAGTTGCGTACCTGGCTGGCGCACGGCGCGCTGCAACGGCTGGACGCGGTGTTCTCGCGCGACCCTGGCACGTCGCGCTACGTGCAGGACGCCCTGCGCGCCGCCGCGGACGACCTGCGCGCGTGGGTCGCGCAAGGCGCGGCGATCTACGTCTGCGGCAGCCTGCGCGGCATGGCGCCCGGAGTGGACGCGGTACTTGAGGACGTACTCGGGCAACTCGGCAAGGACACGCTGCTGCTGGAAGGGCGCTATCGGCGCGATGTGTATTGAGCGCGGCGGATCGTTGAACTCAACGGACCGCCCTGCTTCCTTTCATACTTCTTCATGACCGGATGAGATCTGATGTGGCCGAGAAACATCGAGCAAATCCCTGGCTCCCTGGTTTTGCTGAGCGTGAAGAACAGCATTGCGACATGCATCTCCGCGCCATACTCTCCGAACATGGACGACTGCGCATCGAACAGTCCCTTCGAGATGAATTCCAGGATGTATCTCTCCAGGTCCGGCTCGACGCCGGCGAGAAACCTCATGGCATCCACCCTGATCTCCTTCAGCAAACGCGGATCGATTCGCCCTGACAGAAACGCATTGATTGCTTCGTTGCACTCGCTCGCCTTGACCGCTACGCCCTCCGCAATCCTCCCGGCAAATGCCTGATCCTTGAGCAACACCTCCCTGGTGAAGCCATGCACAAGCATCCCGATCTCTTCGAACCTGAGTTCATCCAGCAAATACTCGCGCTCCAATGCTCTTCCGGCATCGATGTCCGGCCTGTCGCCCTCTTTCATTCGAGTTCCTTTCGCTTCGATGATTGCGCGCATCCAAGATGCGGCACTTCATACCTCCAATAACCCCGAAGAACGAACCAAGCCATTCGCAGGCAGCTGATCTGCCTGCGCCGCGACGATTGAATCCTTGGATATCCAGACGCCTGCCGCTGCCCACGCCGCCGCGTGTCGTCAACTGCGTGGAGGGGCAAGCAGGGGATCAACGCGCCGCGCGCGTGCCCAACCGCTGCGGTTCGAACAGGTAGCCCTTGCCGCGCACCGTGCGTATCCACTGCGGCACCAGGGGGTCGTCGCCCAGCTTCTGTCGCAGGCGCGACACCTGCAGATCGATGCCACGCCCGCCCTGGGGAACGGTGCCGTCGCCTTCGCCGATCGCCGCGCGCAGGTCGTCGCGGCTGAGCACATGGCCCGGCTGTTCCAGGAACACCGCCATCAACCGCAATTCGCTGGGCGACAGCGGAATCGCGCGGCCGTCCGGGGTGACCGCCTGGTGGCGGTAGGTGTCGACCTGCCACGTGCCGGGCGGCGACGACGCGGCCGCCTGCGCCGCACGGGTACGCCGCAACACCGCGTTGATCCGCGCGACCAGTTCGCGCAGGTCCAGGGCGCCGCCGAGGTAGTCGTCCGCGCCCAGATCCAGCCCGACCACGCGATCCACCGCCTCCGCCTGCTCGGCCATCATCACGATCGCGATACCGCCACGGTCGCGCAACTGCCGGCATAGCTCCAGGCCTTCGCCGCCGCCGAGGCCGGCGTCGATCAGCACCACGTCATAGCGCGCGGCCGCCAGCTGCGCGTACATCCGCGCGCCATCCTCGACGCCATCCGCCAGCAGGTTGAAGCGGGCCAGATAGTCGCCGATCCGCGCGCGGGCAGCGGCATCGTCGTCCACCACCAGAACGTTCGCCACCCATCTGCCGTTGTCCGAGCTCACCTGTCGATTCCGCTGCACGGCTACGGGACGGCCGCGTTGGCGCATTGGACGCGCTCGGCGGCAGCGCTGCAAGCGCCGCGCGCGCCCCGCCGCGCGCTCAGTCCGCGGGCGTCGGCAGCGGTTCGACGCGGATCGCGAGCAACTCGCCACCCCCGCTCAAAGCGAAGCGCTGCCTGCGATCCGCGCTCAACCAGGCGCTGTCGCCGGCGGCCAGGGGCGGCAAGCCGCAGTCGGCATCGAAGCGCGCCTGGCCTGCCAGGAGATGAACGACCCAACCGACACCCGGCTCGGCGAAGAACAGCATCGGCCCGACCAGTGGCCGGTGCAGCAGTTGCGCGCGCACGCGATCGCGGCGCCACATCAGGTTGAAGTCGTGGGTCGGGCCGTCCAGCAGTTCGCCGCGCAGCGGACGCTCGCCGGCGAAGCGCAGGCGCGCGTACGGCGGCTCCAGCAGGTGTTCGGCGCCGTCGTCGAACCGCAGGCGCAAGCCGGCGCCGCGCAGCAGCACCAGTTCCCGGTCGATGCCGGGGAAGCTGGAAAAGGCGGCATCCTGCTCGATCTCGGCGATCGACAAGCGCAACAGCCAGTCGTCGCCATCGGACGGCGGCAGGCGCAGGATCTCGCGGGTCCAGCCCAGTCCGTTGCGCCAGCGCTCGCGGCGGTAGTCGTTGGCGGGAATCACCCGCGAAGGAAACGTGGACCAGTCCATCGGCGCATTCTGCCCGATCCGGCTGGACCGGGATGCACTGTGACAGCGCGACGCCTGCGCCCGCCCCAGACCGCACGTAGATGCGTCGTTCGATGACACGGGCGCTACATCGCCGACGAGGCCATGCTAGACGTGCTGGGCAAGGGTGGCGGACACGCTATCCGTCCCGACCGGGAACACCCGCATCCGGATTGGCGCGTCCGCCCATCGTGGGCCGGAACGTGATCCGGCGAGCCGCGAAGCAGCCGGCGCGATGTGCGTTCGTGACTGGTCTGTGGTCGGCGGCGATGCCGCTGCAGGTCGCGCGCGCCCGACGCATCGTTGCGCCCGGCACAGCCTGCGGCGCCGCAGCGACAGACAGGCCCCAGGTAGCGCGCGGACGTCTTCGTCGGTCGGTCTCTCGATAACGTCGCACCCGACCTGCGCCACCGCGACGTCAGCTCGCCGATACCGTCCTGCAAACGGCCGGCACCTCGCCCGCCGCAGAAAAAACCAGCGCCCATAAAAAAACGTCGCCCGGCTGCACGTCACTGTGCAACACCGGGCGACGATGTACGTCCTTGTCGGCTTCCTGCCTCCCCCCTGCGCGTCCTGCTCAGCGAGGTCGCGACCGCGCATCCTGCGCCAGCCGTATCTTTTCCTTCAAATCCCTTGACTGCCGTAAATCCGTTTACCGTTCAAATCCGTTTAACGCCTTTCCACCGGCTTCGCGGCTGCCGTCTTGGCGGCCGTCGGCGTGGTCGCCTTCGTGGCTCCCACTTCGATCCGGTCGTGGTTCCGTTCGACCGTCTTGAGTCCGATCCCCTTCACCAGTGCCAGGTCCTCGGCACTCTTGAAGGGCCCGTGTGCCTGTCGGTAGTCGACGATCGCCTGTGCCTTGGCGGCACCCACGTTCAGCAACACCCGGTCGATTTCCGCCGCGCTAGCGGAATTGATGTTGACCTTGTCCGCGGCGAGCGCGGAACCGGTCAGCAGCAACGCGAGGACCAGGGACTTCAGGACCACGATAAAAGACTGCATGGCAACACTCCTTGTGACTTGGATGGGGACGTCACCGGCTTCTCCTGCCGGTGTCGAAAGCATCTCTCGCCACATGGGTACAGCCTATCGCCAACGCCCTTTCCAAACAGCAGGTAAACGGCGCGCCCTCGTGTAGGAAAAACCCTACACAGGAGCCGGGGCGTAGAATGGGCGCCCTCTCTTTCGCGACACCCGGAGCTGCATGATGGACAACGCCAAGATCGACCGTTTCCTGAGCGAGAAGTGGGACGACGACATCGTCCCGCAGCTGGTCGATTACATCCGCATCCCCAACAAGTCGCCGATGTTCGACGCCGATTGGGTCGCCCACGGCTATATGGCCGATGCGGTGAAGCTGATGGAGCGCTGGGCGCGGGCGCAGGCGATCCCGGGCCTGCAGGTCGAGGTGGTGCAACTGGAAGGACGCACCCCGCTGATCTATCTGGAAGTGCCGGCCAGCGGCGCCGACACCGGGGCCGATACGGTGCTGCTGTACGGACATCTGGACAAGCAGCCGGAGATGACCGGCTGGGACGACGACCTGGGCCCGTGGACGCCGGTGCTCAAGGGCGACCGCCTGTACGGCCGCGGCGGCGCCGACGACGGCTACGCGCTGTTCGGCTCGCTGGCGGCGATCATGGCGCTGCAGGACCAGGGCCTGCCGCATGCGCGCTGCGTGATCCTGATCGAGGCGTGCGAGGAGTCGGGCAGCTACGACCTGCCCGCCTACGTGGACCACCTGGCCGAGCGGATCGGCAAGCCGTCGCTGGTGGTGTGCCTGGACTCGGGCTGCGGCAACTACGAGCAGCTGTGGTGCACGACCTCGCTGCGCGGCCTGGCCGGCGGCAACTTCAGCGTCAAGGTGCTGAGCGAAGGCGTGCATTCCGGCGACGCCTCCGGCGTGGTGCCGTCCAGCTTCCGCGTGCTGCGCGACCTGCTGTCGCGGCTGGAGGACGAGGCCACCGGCAAGATCAAGGTCGAGGGCCTGTACGCCGACATCCCGGAGGAGCGGCTGGCGCAGGCGCGCAAGGTCGCCGAGGTGCTGGGCGAGGAGGTCTACAGCAAGTTCCCGTTCCTGCCGGGCATGCGCCCGATGCACGAGGACCTGTCCGAACTGGTGCTCAACCGCACCTGGCGCCCGGCGTTGTCGGTGACCGGCGCCGACGGGCTGCCGCCGCTGGCCTCGGCCGGCAACGTGCTGCGCCCGCAGACCGCGGTGAAGCTGTCGCTGCGCCTGCCGCCGACGCTGGACGGCAAGCGCGCCGGCGAACTGCTCAAGGAGGTGCTGCTGCGCGATCCGCCGTACGGCGCGGAGGTGTCGCTGGCGCTGGAGAAGTCGTCCTCGGGCTGGAACGCGCCGGCGCAGTCGCCATGGCTGACCGACGCGATCGAATCGGCCTCGCAGGCGGCGTTCGGCAAGCCGGCGATGTACATGGGCGAAGGCGGCTCGATCCCGTTCATGGGCATGCTCGGCGAGAAGTTCCCCGGCGCGCAGTTCATGATCACCGGCGTGCTCGGCCCGCACTCCAACGCGCATGGGCCGAACGAGTTCCTGCACATCCCGATGGGCAAGCGCGTCACCGCCTGCGTGGCCAAGGTGATCGCCGAGCACCATGCCGCCAGCCTGCGCGGCGAGACCAGCGGCAACGCTGCGGTGGCCGGCGGCGAGCAGCACGGCGGACACGGCTGCTGCTGATGGGGCCGGGATTGGGGAGTCGGGATTCGGGATTGGCGAAGCCTATTTCCTAAGTGCCTGATTCCCCTGATTGCGGCGGATAGGCGCCGGTTCCGCGGCGCCTTTTCCGATACGCGATCGCCAGTTGGCGCGGGCGGCCGGCCTTCAGGGCCCGTACCGCCTGCACCGCGCACGCAAGCATCGACGCCATCACAGTCGATCTGGCACGATCCGACGCTGATTCCCTTCCGCCTCCGGAACGTTCCCAATGCACACTCTGTTCGGCAGCGACAGCTGGCTCTACATCATCCTGGTGGGTTTCGTGGTTGGCCTGCTGGCGCGTTTCCTCGGCCCCAGCAGCGGGCGCTCGGGTTGCCTGTTCACCGTGCTGCTGGGCATCGCCGGTGCGTTGCTGGCTGGCTGGTTCGGCCACTACATGGGCTGGTACAGCCGCGGCGAGCCGGCCGGGTTCCTCGGCGCGCTGCTCGGCGCCATCGCCCTGCTCGCGCTGCTGCGGCTGTTCGTCGGCAAACGCTGAAGCCGCGCTGCGGCGTCGGCATGGCTCGCCATGCCGACGCCGCACGTTTACGCTGTGCGGCCAATGTCCGCCGCAGCGTTCCGATGAGTTCCAGCACCGATCTTCCCGACGCGCCGGACCTGCGCGCCGCACAACGCCAGCACTGGGCGCGCGCCGCGTTGGGCGACGCACAGGCGACGCTGCAGCGCGCCTCGATCGACGCCGGCTGGCGCAGTTACCGGCGCAGCCACGGCGCAGGCGCCAGCCGCGTGCTGATGGATTCGCCGCCGGGCCTGGAGGACGTGCGTCCATGGTTGCGCATGCACGCCTTGCTGCAGCAAGGCGGCGTGCGCGTGCCGGCGATCCTGGCGCAGGACGCGGAGGCCGGCTTCCTGCTGCTGGAAGATCTCGGCGGACCGACCCTGGCGCAGACGCTGGACGCGGCCTCGGCCGATGCCCATTTCGATGCCGCGCTCGGGCAACTGCTGCGGCTGCAGGCGATCGCGCCGCCGCCGGACCTGGGCGTGTTCGGCGAGGCCCTGCTGCAGCGCGACGCCGGCTTGTTCGAAGAGTGGTTCCTGCGCCGGCACCTGGGCCTGGAGTTGGACCGCGCCGAACTGGACGCGCTCGAACTGGTGCAGCGCCGGTTGCTGGACAACGCGCTGGCGCAGCCGCGGGTGCTGGTGCACCGCGACTTCATGCCGCGCAACCTGATGCCGGTGGCCGACGGCCCGGCGGTGCTGGATTTCCAGGACTGCGTGCTCGGCCCGGTGGCCTACGACCCGGTCAGCCTGTTCAAGGACACCACGGTGAGCTGGCCGCTGGCGCGGGTCGATGGCTGGCTGACGCGCTACCACGCGCGCGCGCTGCAGGCCGGGATCGCGCTGCCGCCGCTGGCGCAGTTCCTGCGCGATGCGGACTGGATGGGCGTGCAGCGGCACCTGAAGAACCTCGGCATCTTTTCGCGATTGAACTACCGCGACGGCAAGGCCTGGTACCTGGACAACGTGCCGCGCTTCATCGGCTACCTCGACGAGGTGTTGCCGCGGCACCCGCAGCTGCAACCGCTGTCGCAGTTGCTGCAGACGCGGATCAAGCCGGCGCTGGCGCAGCGCGCGGCGGCCGGCGCATGAAGGCGCTGATCTTCGCCGCCGGCTTCGGCGAGCGCATGCGGCCGCTGACCGAACGCACGCCCAAACCGCTGCTGGCGGTGGGCGGCACGCCGCTGATCGTGTGGCACCTGCGCAAGCTGGCGGCGCTGGGCGTGCGCGAGGTGGTGATCAACACCTCGTGGCTGGCCGAGCAGTTCCCGCAGGCGCTCGGCGACGGCAGCGCGTTCGGCCTGCGCATCGCCTATTCCTACGAAGGCGCCACGCCGCTGGAGACCGGCGGCGGCATGCTGCACGCGTTGCCGCTGCTCGGGGCGGCGCCGTTCCTGCTGGTCAACGGCGACATCTGGACCGATTTCGATTTCGCGCGCCTGGCGCCGGAACCGGCCGGATTGGCGCAACTGGTGCTGGTCGATCCGCCGGCCTATGCGGCGCACGGCGATTTCGCGCTGCATGCCGACACCAGCGTGCGCGGCGACGGCGCGCCGCGGCTGACCTATGCCGGCATCGGCGTCTATCGCCCGGAACTGCTGCACGACTGGCAGGCCGCGTTCGACCCGCCGCCGGCCGCGCACTCCGGTCCGCCCCGCTTCGCGCTGGCCCCGATCCTGCGCGCGCACATGGCCGCCGGCCGCATCCATGGCCTGCACCACCGCGGCCGCTGGACCGATGTGGGCACGCCGCAACGGTTGGCGGAGTTGGATCGGGAGCTGGGAATCGGGAATCGGGAATCGGGAATCGGGAAAAGCTGAGGCTCCCGCGGGGTTGCCTACGCCGCGGTGGCGCGCAGGCATCGCTAAGAACGCGGATTCCGGGAACGACGCGCCAGGCACCGCTGGTGCGATGCGAGTGACTGCGCCGAGTTTTTTGGAGATCAGAGCACCCGTGGATCGCCCAGGCAGGAAAAACCGCTTACCGGGTTCGCAGCGCAGCGTCCGATTGCGGGGATCTCAGCTTTTCCCCATTCCCGATTCCCCACTCCCGATTCCCAGCCTGCGCAAAAACGGCACCGTCACCCGCCGCTGCGCCGCCAGCGATTCGCGGTCCAGCCGCTCCAGCAGTGCGACCAGGCCGGCCAGGTCGCGGCCGGCGTGGGTCAGCAGCCAGTCGATCGCCGCGTCCTCCAGCACCAGGCCACGGCGTTGCGCGCGCTCGCGCAGCACCGCGGCGCGGCCGGCGTCGTCCAGCGGCGCCAGCGCGATGCGCGTGCATTGCGCCAGCCGCGAGCGCAGGTCGGGCAGCGTCAGCGCCAGCCCGTCGGGCATCGCCTGCGCGGTGTACAACAGGGTGCCGCCCGCGCTGCGCGCGCGGTTGTGGAAGTCGAACAGCGCCACTTCGTCCTCGCGCTGCCCGGCGATCGCCTCCAGCCCGTCCAGCGCGACCAGGTCGCGGCCTTCCAGCGCTTCCAGCGCGTCGCGCAGGCGCCCGGACGCGGCCTGCAGCGGCAGGTAGGCGGCACTGCGCCCGGCCTGCTCAGCCGCCGCGCACAGCGCCAGCGCCAGATGGGTCTTGCCGGTGCCGGCGGGGCCGGACAGGTAGATCCAGTCCACGTCGCTGCCGTCGGCGACGGCCTGCAACTGCGCCAGCAGGCCGGCCGGGGCGCCGACATAGCGATCGAAGCGCTGCTCCGGCGGATAGCGCAACGCCAACGGCAGCTGCGGCACGCTCACGGCTGGTCGGGGCTACGCGGCGGCAGCTCGATCAGCGGCGCGCGCTCGGCGCTGCGATCGAGCAGGATCGCCGACTTGTCGCCGGCATACAGCTCGCTCTGCCGGTACTGCTCGTGCAGGTAGTGCAGCAGCACGTTGGCCACCGCCGCCACCGGCAGCGCCAGCAGCATGCCGAGGAAGCCGAACAGCTGGCCGCCGGCCATCACCGCGAAGATCACCGCCACCGGGTGCAGGCCGATCTTGTCGCCGACGATGCGCGGGGTCAGCACGTAGCTTTCCAGCAACTGGCCGACGGTGAACACCACGCCGACCAGGATCAGCAATTGCAGGTCGAAGCCCTTGGCCTGGACCAGCGCGGCCAGCACCGCCAGCAGGATGCCGGTGGTCGCGCCCAGGTACGGGATGAAGCTGATCAGGCCGGCGATGATGCCGATCAGCAGGCCCAGGTTGAGCCCGACCAGGCTCAGCCCGCCGGCGTAGATCACGCCCAGCGCCAGCATCACCAGGAACTGGCCGCGGATGAACGCGCCCAGCACCTCGTTGGACTGCCGCGCCAGGCGGCCGACCGTGGCGACGTGGTTGCGCGGAATGGTCGCGGCCACGCGCTCGACCAGGATGTCCCAGTCGCGCAGGAAGTAGAACGTCAGGATCGGCAGCAGCACCAGGTTCACCACCCAGGTGACCATGGCGAAGCCCGAGCGCGACAGATAGCCGAAGAAGGTCGCGGCGACGCCGCCGGCCTGCTGCCAGTGGCCGCGGATCCATTCGATCAGCCGCTCCGGGTCCAGCCACGCCATCAGTTGCAGCCCGGTCTTCTGCTCGGCCCACGGGATCGCGGTGCCGGTGAACCAGTCGCGCGCCTGCGGCAGCACGTCGATGAAGGTGACGATCTGCCGCTCCAGCATCGGCACCAGGATCAGCAGCGCCAGCACCAGCAACAGCAGCATCAGCACGAACACCAGGGTCACCGCCATGTTGCGCGAGCGCCCGGCGCGCTCCAGGCGATCGACCAGCGGATCGCCGAGCCAGCCCAGCAGCAGCGCCAGCACGAACGGGGTCAGGATCGGCGCCAGCAGCGCCACCACCCACAGCACGCCCAGGATCACCGCCGCCCATTTCAGGCGGCGCAGGAACTGGGCGATTTCCGCTTCCGGGGACAGCGTCATTTGAGCTGGTACTCCGTGCGCTCGGTAGTGAGGATGATCGGCCCGCCGTCGGTCGGCGCGGTCAGCGGCTGCAGCGGGCTGTCGGCGCCGAGCATGCGGTTGAGCCCGGACACGCCGCTGAGCAGATCGAGATCCAGTTCCAGGCGGTCGCCGCTGGCCTGGATCGGCACGATCCGCCGCACCACCGAGGTGTTCTGCAGCGTCGCCGCCACGCGCAGGTAATCGTCGGCGCTGCGGATGCCGCTGATCGCGACCCGGTAGACGCCGGCCGGGCCGGTGCTGGCGGCCTTGGCGTAGCGCTTGACCAGCGCGTCGGCGGCGCCGTCGGCGCCGGAGGCGATCGCGCGGCGCGCGTCGGCGTCGCTGACCGACCAGCTGGCCAGGGTCTTGCCGCTGTCGACGAACACCCAGTCGGCGGTCCAGCCGCCGGACTTGTTGCGGTACAGCTTGCCGATCAGTTGCATCGGCGGGCTGTAGCGCGAGGAGGCGTTGGCCACCGCGGCGGTGTCCTGGCGCCAGATCGCGCCGACCAACGCCTGCTCGGCGGCGCTGCCGCCGGGCAGGCCCAGCCGGTAGCCGCGCTCGATCGCGCGGTCCAGCACGCTGCGCGCGGCATTGGACTGCTGCACGCCGACCAGACGCGGGCCGCTGCCGTCGTCGATCGCCAGCCACAGCACCGGCTTGGGCCGCGGCTGCGGCCACAGCGGCAGGCCCAGCGCCGCGGCCAGGCCATCGACGTCGCTCTGCCGGAACCGCGCGATCAAGGTGGTACGGAAGGTTGGCGCACCGCTCGGCGAGGTGCCCTGGTCCTGGCGGTAATCGTAGCTGTCGACGAAGTTCTTGGCGTTGCGCAGCGCCTGGGTCACCCCCGGGCGCGCCATCACCGTGCGATCGCCGGAGATCTTGCCCAGCACCGCGCCCAGCGCGCGCGCCAGGGCGCCGTTGCGGTCGCCCTCGCTCTGGCTGTTGACCGGCACCTCGGCATCGTAGGGACCTTGCGCACCGGCAACGTCGCCTTCGGTGCGCAGACCGGCCTGGGCCAGGGCGGCCGCGGCGGGGAGGCACAACGCGAAAGACAGGAGTAAGGCAAGGCTGCGGCGCATCGAAGGGTCCATTGCTCGGCGTATCCGGGGCGAATTGTTGCCCGAATGCGGGCCTAGCGCCAATGTGGCCTGTTAAAATCGCCGTCTTTCCGCCGACCCCGCCGCCCGTGACCACTTCCCAGCCCCCCGCCGCCGCCCCGTTGACCTACCGCGACGCCGGCGTCGACATCGATGCCGGCAATGCCGTCGTCGAACGCATCAAGCCCCTGGTCAAGCGCAGTTTCCGCCCCGAAGTGATGGGCGGGCTGGGCGGTTTCGGCGCGCTGTTCGACCTGTCCGGCAAGTACCGCGAGCCGGTGCTGGTGTCCGGCACCGACGGCGTCGGCACCAAGCTGAAGCTGGCGCAACAGCTGGGCCGGCACGACAGCATCGGCATCGACCTGGTCGGCATGTGCGTCAACGACGTGCTGGTGCAGGGCGCCGAGCCGCTGTTCTTCCTGGACTATTTCGCCACCGGCAAGCTCGACGTGGAGACCACCGTGGCGGTGGTCGGCGGCATCGCCCGCGGCTGCGAGCTGGCCGGCTGCGCGCTGATCGGCGGCGAGACCGCGGAAATGCCCGACATGTACCCGCCGGGCGAGTACGACCTGGCCGGCTTCACCGTCGGCGCGGTGGAGAAGTCGCAGCTGCTCGACGGCGCCAAGGTGCGCCAGGGCGACGTGCTGATCGGCATCGCCTCCTCCGGCCCGCATTCCAATGGCTACTCGCTGGTCCGGCGCATCTACGACCGCGCCGGGCGCCCGGCCGAACTGCAGGTCGGCGGCACGACCCTGGCCGACGCGCTGATGGCGCCGACCGCGCTGTACGTCAAGCCGATCCTGTCGCTGTTGCGCGGCGAGCACGCCGACGGCATCCACGCCATGGCGCACATCACCGGCGGCGGCCTGACCGAGAACATCATCCGCGTCATCCCCGACGGCCTGGGCCTGGACATCCGCGCCAGCGCCTGGACCCTGCCACCGGTGTTCGAATGGCTGCAGCGCGAAGGCGCGGTCGCCGACAGCGAGATGTGGCGCACCTTCAACTGCGGCATCGGCTTCGTGCTGGTGGCCGCGCCCGACCAGGTCGCCGCCCTGGAACGCAGCCTGGACACGCTGGGCCTGGCGCACTGGCAGATCGGCGCGGTGGTGGCGGCCGGCGCCGGCGAACGCGTGCACATCGGCTAAAGGCGCATGGCGCCGGCCAAGCGCGCCTGGCTGGCGCTGACCCTGGCGGTGTTCGCCGCCAGCTGGGTGCATCCGCTGTGGCCGGCGGAGCAGGCGATGCACAGTTCGCTGGCGGTGCTGGGCATCGCCTGGCTGGTCTGGCACGACCGCCGCTGGCCGCTGCGCAGCGCGCACTTCGCCGCGATCTGCGTCTTCATCAGCGTGCACAACATCGCCGCGCACTGGCTGTACTCCAACGTGCCCTACGACCAGTGGCTGCGCGCGCTGAGCGGCTGGTCGCCGAACGCGGCGTTCGGCTGGCAGCGCAACCACACCGACCGCCTGATCCATCTGTTGTTCGGGCTGTGCTTCGCGCCGGCGCTGCGCGCGCACGCGCTGCAACGCTGGCCGGCGCTGACCCCGCGCCAGGCGTTCGTGCTGGCGACGATGGCGATCATGTGCGCCAGCCTGCTGTACGAATGGCTGGAATGGGCGATCGCGCTGCTGCTGTCGCCCGAGCAGGCCGAGTCCTACAACGGCCAGCAGGGCGATCCCTGGGACGCGCACATGGACATGCTGCTGGCCACCCTCGGTTGCGCCAGCGCCTGGCCCTGGCGACGCCGCGCACGTCCGCTTCCCTCCTCCCGCTGAGACGCACGATGGCGCTTCCCCCGCCCCTTCCCTTCTCCAAGCAGGCCGATGCGGCGCGTACCGGCGCCGAACTGGACACCCTGGCGACCCTGTACGCCGTGACCGCGGGCGTCCAGATCGTGTTGCTGTTGCTGGTGGCCGGCTTCCTGGCCTACGGCGTCCATGAGGAAGCCCAGCTCAACGCCATCGGCCAGAGTGCGGAGCAGGCCCAGGCCGGGGTGGTGGCGATCGTGATGCTGTCGGTGCTGCTGGGGTTGGGGCTGGTTTCGCTGGCGCTGAAAGTGCTGGCGGCGCGCGCGCTGCGCGCGCGCCGCCAACGGCTGCTGTGCAACGCCGTTGCCGTGCTGACCTGCCTGGAGTTTCCGTTGGGCACGGTGCTGGGCGCGTGGACCCTGCTGGTGCTGCAGCGCGCGGACGCCCCCGCCCTGTTCCGGAAGGCCTAGCCGATGACGATCCGACTGGCGGTGCTGGTCTCCGGCCGCGGCTCCAACCTGCAGGCGTTGCTCGATGCGATCGCCGCCGGCACCCTGGACGCGCGGGTGACCGGGGTGTTCAGCGACCGTGCGCAGGCACCGGCGCTGAGCAAGGTGGCGCCGGCGCTGCGCTGGTCGGCCGCGCCGCGCGACTTCCCCGACCGCGCCGCCTTCGATCAGGCGCTGGGCGACGCGGTCGCCGCCGCGCGGCCGGACTGGATCGTCTGCGCCGGGTACATGCGCATCCTCGGCCAAGGCTTCGTGCAGCGCTTCGCCGGCCGCCTGCTCAACGTCCATCCCTCGCTGCTGCCCAAGTACCGCGGCCTGCACACGCATGCGCAGGCGCTCGCGGCCGGCGACGCCGAGCACGGCGCCAGCGTGCACTTCGTGGTGCCGGCACTGGATGCCGGCGCGGTGATCGCACAGGCGCGGGTGCCGGTGCTGGCCGGCGACGGCCCCGAGGATCTGGCCCAGCGCCTGCTGCCGCGCGAGCACCAGTTGCTGTGCGCCGTGCTGCGCCTGGCCGCGGCGGGACGCCTGGCTGAACGGGACGAGAGAGCCTGGCTCGACGGTCAGTGCCTGTTTAGTCCGCTGCGCCTAGATTGCCAGGGCATGCTCGTTACCTGAACCCGCGGTCGCCTCCCCGCTGCGGCACGTTTGCGCCCCTCCTCCTCCCTTGCCGCCGATCCCATGAAGCACGTACCGCGTCAGTTCGCCGTTCTCGCCTTGGCCAGCCTCGGCCTGCTGGCACCGGCCGCCACCGTGCTGGCGCAGGCGACCGCGCCGGTCACCGCGCCGGCCACGCCGTCCGCGCCGGCGGCGGCGCAGGCTCCCGCACCTGCCGCCGCGCCCGTCGCCCCGGCACTTCCGGCCGAGGCCTGGACGCCGCCGCCGCTGCAGCCGTTCGTGGCCACCTACCAGGCCCTGTACAAGGGCCGGGAAGCCGGCGACGCGCGCATGCAGGTCAGCCACAGCGGCGGCGACGAATGGCGCGTGGACCTGGGCGTGCAGGGCCGCAGCGGCTTCGCCAGCATCCTCGGCCTGAACATCGAGCAGAGCACGGTGTTCCGCACCCAGGACGGGCGCTACGTGCCGCAGAGCCAGAGCACGGTGAAGAAGGCGGTGTTCTTCGGCAAGAAGGTCACCGGCGTGTACGACTGGAAACAGGGCGTGGCGCGCTGGGACGGCGATCTGAAGAAGGACCGGCAGCAGCCGATCCCGCTGCAGCCGGGCGACCAGAGCGCGCTGCTGATCAACCTGTCGATCATGCGCGACGCGGCGCCCGGCAAGACCATGACCTACCGCTTCGTCGACGTCGGCCGCGTCCGCGAGCACGTCTACCATGCCGCCGAACAGACCGAGACGGTGCAGGTCGGCGACCTGAGCTACGACGCGCTGCGCGTCTCGCGCACCAACGGCGGCAAGAATGAGACCATCCTGTGGATCGCCAACGGCGTGCCGACGCCGGTGCGGATCCTGCAGCGCGAAGACGGCGAAGACCGCATCGACCTGCGCCTGACCGAATACCAAGGAGTCTGATCCATGACACGCATCGCCCGCCCCCTGTCCGTCCTGGCCGCCGCCCTGCTGGCCGCGACCAGCCTGCCCGCGCTGGCGCTGCAGCCGTTCAAGGCCGACTACCAGGCCAGCTACATGGGCATGCAGGCCAACGGCCTGATGACGCTGACCAGCGAAGGCGGCAGCCGCTGGCGCTACAGCCTGTCGATCAAGAACCAGGTCGCCGACCTGAGCCAGAGCACCGTGTTCGAGGAAAAGGGCGGCCAGTTGCGCCCGCTCAGCAGCGACGACCGCTCGCTGTTCCTGGTCAAGAAGAAGGCGGTGACCGCCAACTACGACTGGAGCACGGCGCAGGCGACCTGGTCCGGCGACATCAAGCCCGACCGCCGCGGCCCGGTGAAGCTGCAGCCCGGCGACATGGACGCGCTGCTGATCAACCTGGCGATCGCGCGCGACGTCAACGCCGGCAAGACCCCCAGCTACCGCATGGTCGACGAGGGCCGCGCCAAGCCGATGACCTACAAGGTCGCCGGCAAGGAAGCGGTCACCGTCAACGGCAAGACCGAGCAGGCGACCAAGGTCAGCCGCAGCGACGGCGCCAAGGAAATCATCGCCTGGGTGGTGCCGGACATGCCGGTGCCGGTGCGCATCCTGCAGCGCGAGAACGGCCAGGACGCGCTGGACCTGACCATCAAGTCGTTGCGGTGAGGCCGGGAGTCGGGAATCGGGAGTGGGGAATCGCGACAGCGGTTCCCCGTTCGTCATGTTTCCCCATGTAGGAGCGGCTTCAGCCGCGACGGGCTTTACCGGGAACGCCTCGTCGCGGCTGAAGCCGCTCCTACAGGGCAAACCGCATCTGGCTGGATTGTGGCGAAAGCAGGTTGTTTGAGACCGCTCCCACAACAACGCCGTCGCACTTCCGAGACGGGCGCTGCCCGGGCAGCGCCCTGCCCCAACGCCGTTACTTCTTCTCCGCCGGCGCAGCCTTGAAGGTGGTGCGGCAGTCCACCCGGATCTGCGCGCCGGTGCTGCGCCAGTAGAAGGTGCTGCACTGGCGCGGACCGTCCTGGGTGCGGCTCACGCCCACCGCGTAGAACGCCTGCGCGATCTCGCCGCGGCTGACCTGGCCGTCACCGTTCCAATCCATGTCGCGCTCCTCGATGCCCTGGGTGATGGCGATGCCCGCATACCAGGCATAACCGACCCAGGCCAGCACCAGGACCACGACCGCCAGCAGCACCTTGCGCCGGCGGCTGAAGCGGCCGCTGAGGATCATGCGATGCGCCGGATGGACGCGCCCAGCGCCCCCAGCTTCTCCTCGATGTTCTCGTACCCCCGGTCCAGGTGGTAGATGCGGTCGATGGTGGTGTCGCCGTCGGCGACCAGCCCGGCCAGGATCAGCGAGGCCGAGGCGCGCAGGTCGGTGGCCATCACCGGCGCGCCGCTGAGCCGTTCGCTGCCGCGCACGATCGCGGTGTGGCCTTCGACCTGGATGTCCGCGCCCAGCCGCAGCAGTTCGTTGACGTGCATGAAACGGTTCTCGAAGATCGTCTCGTTGATCACGCCGACGCCGTCGGCCACGCAGTTGAGCGCCATGAACTGCGCCTGCATGTCGGTGGGGAACGCCGGATACGGCGCGGTGGTCAGGCTGACCGCGCGCGGGCGCTTGCCGTGCATGTCCAGGCGGATCCAGTCCGGGCCGGTTTCGATCGTTGCGCCGGCCTCGGCCAGCTTGTCCAGCACCGCGTCGAGCGTGTCGGCGCGGGCGCGGCGCACGGTGACGCTGCCGCCGGTCATCGCCGCGGCGACCAGGAAGGTGCCGGTCTCGATGCGGTCCGGCAGCACCGCGTGGCGGCCGCCGGACAGGCGCTCCACGCCCTGCACCACGATGCGCGAGGTGCCGGCGCCTTCGATCCTCGCGCCCAGCGCGATCAGGCAGTCGGCCAGGTCGGTGACCTCCGGCTCCATCGCCGCGTTCTCCAGCACGGTGGTGCCGTCGGCCAGCACCGCCGCCATCAGCACGTTCTCGGTGCCGGTGACGCTGACCATGTCGAACACGTAGCGGCCGCCCTTGAGCCGGCCGTTGCTGGTCGCCTTGATGTAGCCGTTCTCGACGCTGATCTCCGCGCCCAGCGCCTGCAGGCCCTTGATGTGCTGGTCCACCGGCCGCGAGCCGATCGCGCAGCCGCCGGGCAGCGACACCTCGGCCGCGCCGAACTTGGCCAGCAGCGGGCCCAGCACCAGGATCGAGGCGCGCATGGTGCGCACCAGTTCGTAGGGCGCCACGTGCTGGTCGACCTTGCGCGGGTCCACGGTGATCGCGCTGCCGCGCGCCAGCGTGCCTTCGTCGATGGTGACCTCGGCGCCCAGTTCGCCGAGCAGCTTCACCGTGGTGATCACGTCGTGCAGTTGCGGCACGTTGGTGATCTCCACCGGCGCGTCGGCCAGCAGGGTCGCGCACAGGATCGGCAGCACCGCGTTCTTGGCGCCGGAAATGTTCACTTCACCGTGCAGCGCGTTGCCGCCGGTCACTACGATTTTGGCCATGGGTCTTCGGGGGAGTGGAATCGAATGGAAAAGAGGCGGCTCAGCCGGCCTGGTCGGGGGTCAGCGTGGTCAGCGCCAGCGCGTGGATCGCCCCGCCCATCAGATCGCCCAGCGTGGCGTAGACCATGCGGTGGCGGGCCAGCGGCAGCTTGCCGGCGAAGGCGTCGCTGACCACGGTGGCCTCGAAGTGCACGCCGTCGTCGCCCTGCACCTGCACGCGCGCGCCAGGCAGGCCGGCCTCGATCAGTTTACGGATGGTTTCGGCGTCCACCGGGCTTTCCTAATAAAATGATCGGCCATTCTACCCTCCGACCGGCTTCCGCATGGCTGTATCGCCCCTGTCCCCCGCCGCGACCGACGACGCCAGCCTGATCGCCAGCGGCCGCCGCGTGGTCGAGATCGAGCAGGCCGCGTTGGGCGCGGTCGGCGCGCGCATCGGCGCCGCGTTCGCCGCCGCCTGCCGGCTGATCCTGGCCTCGCGCGGGCGCGTGGTCGCCACCGGCATGGGCAAGTCCGGGCACGTGGCGCGCAAGATCGCCGCCACCCTCGCCTCCACCGGCACCCCGGCGTTCTACGTGCACCCGGGCGAGGCCGGGCACGGCGACCTGGGCATGATCACCGATGCCGACGTGGTCCTGGCGCTGTCCTACTCGGGCGAGTCCGACGAGATCCTGATGTTGCTGCCGGTGCTCAAGCGTCAGGGCAACGCGGTGATCGCGATGACCGGCCGCGCGCAGTCCACGCTGGCGCGCGAGGCCGACCTGCACCTGGACGTGAGCGTGCCGGCCGAGGCCTGCCCGCTGGACCTGGCGCCGACCTCCAGCACCACCGCCTCGCTGGCCTTGGGCGATGCGCTGGCGGTGGCGCTGCTGGACGCGCGCGGCTTCACCGCCGACGACTTCGCCCGCTCGCACCCGGCCGGCAGCCTCGGCCGCCGCCTGCTGCTGCACATCACCGACGTGATGCACGGCGGCGACGAGCTGCCGCGGGTGCGCGAGGACGCCAGCCTCAGCGAGGCGCTGGTGGAGATGAGCCGCAAGCGCCTGGGCATGACCGCGGTGGTCGACGCCGACGGACGCCTGCTCGGCCTGTTCACCGACGGCGACCTGCGCCGCACCCTGGACAGCGCGCTGGACGTGCGCCAGACCCGCATCGCCGACGTGATGACCCGGCAGCCGCGCACCATCGGCGCCGACCAGCTCGCCGCGGAGGCCGCGCGACTGATGGAAACCCACAAGATCAACGGCCTGATCGTGGTCGATGGCGCCGGCCGCGCGGTCGGCGCGCTCAACATTCACGACCTGTTGCGCGCCAGAGTGGTTTAACAGCCTGAACCTGTTCACCGCCTGCCGGCGTCCGCGCCGCAGGCCCTGGCCCGCTGGAAAGCGGACCTCCCCGCCCCGATATCGAGCACATGCCCTACTCCCCGCTGGCCGACCTCCCCGCCGACCTGATCGACCGCGCCGCACGGATCCGCCTGGCGTGCTTCGACGTGGACGGCACGCTGACCGACGGCCGCCTGTACTACGACCGCGCCGGCAACGAGAGCAAGGCGTTCAACGTGCTCGACGGCCAGGGCCTGGTGCAGTTGCGCCGGCACGGCATCGAGGTCGCGCTGATTACCGCGCGACCCAGCCTGGCCGCGGAGAAGCGCGGCCAGGAACTGGGCCTGCTGGTGCAGATCGGGGTCAAGGACAAGCGCGCCGGGGTGCAGGCGCTGTGCGACGAACGCGGCCTGGGCCTGGAGCAGGTCTGCTTCATGGGCGACGACCTGCCCGACCTGGCGCCGCTGCGCGTGGTCGGCCTGGCGGTGGCCCCGGCCAACGCGCATCCGTGGACCGCCGAACACGTGCACTGGACCACCCGCGCGCGCGGCGGCGAAGGCGCGGCGCGCGAACTGTGCGACGTGCTGCTGGCCGCGCAGGGCCATGTCCCGGCCCTGCTGCAGGAGCACGGCGCATGAGCTGGCGCACCTGGCTCGGCGGCCTGCTGCTGGTGGCGGCGCTGGTCAGCGGCTGGTCGGCCTGGCACCAGCGCAGCAAGCGCGCGCCGACGTCCGATGCGGAGGCGCGCTCGGACTACATCGCCCACGACTTCGAGATCGTCACCCTGGACAAGCAGGGCAAGGAGTCGATGACCCTGCGCGCGCCGCAGATGGAGCGCAGCCGCGCCGACCAGACCATGGCGATCCAGACCCCGCTGTTCCTGCTGCCCGACGCCAACGGCCAGCACTGGGAAATGCGCAGCAAGACCGGCTGGGTCAGCGCCGACGGCGGCGAGCTGCGCCTGCGCGGCGACGTCGCCGGCGACAGCCCCAAGGTCCCCAGCATCCCGCCCACCACCTTCCGCACCCAGAGCCTGGACGTCTTCCCGAAGACCAGCACCGCGCGCACCGCCGAGCAGGTCACCATGACCCGCCCCGGTATGATGCAGACCGGCGTCGGCTTCGAGGTCGACTTGAAGTCCCGGCAGTACAAGCTCCTTTCACAGGTCAAGACCCGCTATGAACCCAACGCTGCCCGCTAAGCTCGCGCTGCTCGCCCTGCTGCTGCCCGCACTGGCGCTGGCCAAGTCGACCGATCGCAATCAGCCGATGGACATCAAGTCCAATGCCAGCGATTGCAACCTGATCGACGACAACGGCAAATGCCACCTTTCGGGCAACGTCGTCATCATCCAGGGCACGCTGGAAGTGCATGCCGACACGGCCGACATCTTCCGCAAGAACGGCGACATCGACCGCGTGCTGCTCAAGGGCAAGCAGGCGACGCTGAAGCAGGAAATGGATGACGGCTCGCCGATGGACGGCGTCGCCGACAACATCGACTACACCATGTCGAACGATACGGTGATCCTCACCGGCAACTACCGCATGACCTCGCCCAAGGGCACCAACGCCGGCCAGCGCATGGTCTACAACACCAAGACCGGCGACATGCAGGGCGGCGGCGACGGCACCCGCGTGCACACGGTGATCCAGCCGAAGAACGCGGCGCCGGCCGGCGCCCCTGCCGCTGGCGCCAAGCCGGCCGCCAAGCCCGCCGCGACGCCGGCCAAGCCCACCACCCCGGCCAAGCAAGGAGGCCAGTGATGCTGCTCGCCGAAGGCCTGCGCAAGCGCTACAAGCAGCGCGAGGTCGTGCGCGAGTTCGCCCTGACCCTGGAGGCGGGCGAAGTGGTCGGCCTGCTTGGCCCCAACGGCGCCGGCAAGACCACCTGCTTCTACATGATCGTCGGCCTGGTCGAGGCCGATGCCGGGCGCATCGTGCTCGACGGCAACGACATCACCGCGCTGCCGATGTACAAGCGCGCCAAGCTCGGCGTCGGCTATCTGCCGCAGGAGCCGTCGGTGTTCCGCAAGCTCAGCGTGGCCGACAACATCCGCCTGGTGCTGGAACTGCGCGAGGACCTGGACGACGCCGGGCGCGAGCGCGAACTGTCCTCGCTGCTGGACGAACTGCAGATCGGCCATGTCGCCGACCAGCTCGGCGCCAGCCTGTCCGGCGGCGAGCGCCGCCGCTGCGAGATCGCCCGCGCGCTGGCCGCCAAGCCGCGGATGATGCTGCTCGACGAACCCTTCGCTGGCGTCGACCCGATCTCGGTCGGCGAAATCCAGCGCATCGTCACCCACCTCAAGCAACGCGGCATCGGCGTGCTCATCACCGACCACAACGTGCGCGAAACCTTGGGAATCTGCGACCGGGCGTATATCCTCAACGAAGGCAGCGTGTTGGCGCAGGGGGCGCCGGAAGCGCTGCTGGCCAATAGCGACGTCCGCCGCGTCTACCTCGGGGAAACCTTCAGGCTCTGACCGCGCGGGCGTTGCGCCACGCCCTTTCCCGTTCGGCACAGGCATGAAAGCACGGCTGCAGACATCGCTGGGACAGCATCTGGTCATGACGCCGCAGTTGCGGCAGGCGATCAAGCTGTTGCAGATGTCCAGCTCCGAACTGGAAGTGGAGATCGCCGAGGCGGTGGAGAGCAATCCGCTGCTGGAATGGGCCGAAGACGCCGCACCCACGCTCGATGTGGCCGGCGCCGGCAGCGCCGAAGGCGAGGCCGAGGTCGCGCCGCCGGCCGGCGATACGCTGGACGACGTGCCGCAGCACGACGGCGACGACTGGTCCGACGCCGAGCCGGCCTGGAGCAGCGGCAGCGGCGGCTCCTTCGACGACGACGACGACATGGGCAGCGCCGCCGAGCGCGTCGCCGAACCCGACACGCTGATCGATCACCTGCTGTGGCAGTTGCACCTGTCGCACCTGTCGCCGCGCGACCGCAGCATCGGCGCGGCGCTGATCGACGCGCTCGACGACGACGGCTACCTGCGCGAACCGCTGGCCGCGATCGCCGAGACCTTGCAGCCAGACATCGTCGCCGAAGAGGAGGAAATCCTCACCGTGCTGCACCAGATCCAGCGCTTCGACCCGGTCGGCATCGCCGCGCGCACGCTGGGCGAATGCCTGAACCTGCAGCTGGACGTACTGCCCGACGACACGCCCGGGCTGGAACTGGCGCGCACGATTGCCAACGGCCCGCTGGAGAAGCTGCCGCGCAGCGGCATCGCCGGCATCGCCCACGACCTCAAGCGCCCGGCCTCGGCGGTGGAGACCGCGGTGACCCTGCTGCGCTCGCTGGACCCGCGCCCCGGCAAGCAGATCGGCGAACTGGGCGCGGACACCTACGTGGTGCCGGACTGCGTGATCTGGCGCCAGCGCGGCGTCTGGCACGCGGCGCTGGCCGGCCACGCACGGCCCAAGGTCACCATCCACCGCGGCTACGAGCGGCTGATCCGCCAGTGCGGCGAAAGCGACGCCGGCTACCTGCGCGGGCAGTTGCAGGAGGCGCGCTGGCTGCTGAAGAGCCTGGAGGCGCGCGGCGAGACCCTGCTCAGGGTCACCCGCTGCCTGCTGCGCCAGCAGGCCGGCTTCCTCGAATTCGGCGAACAGGCATTGCGCCCGCTGACCCTGCGCGAGATCGCCGGCGAACTGGGCCTGCACGAGAGCACCATCTCCCGCGCCATCGCCCGCAAGTACGTGCGCACCCCGCGCGGGACCATCCCGCTGCGCGCCTTCTTCGCCTCCGGCATCGACACCGACAGCGGCGGCGAGGCCTCCAGCACCGCCATTCAGGCGATGATCCGGCGCCTGATCGACGCGGAGAACCCGCGCAAGCCGCTTTCTGACGCCAAGCTGGCCGATCTGCTGAAGAACGCCGGCGTGCCGGTGGCGCGCCGCACCGTGGCGAAGTATCGTGAGGCCATGAACATTTCCGCCTCCCACGAACGCGTCCGCATCGGCTGAGCGTCGGCGGCAGTGGCGGCAATGGTTCATAGGTGAATCACGAACCAAGGAGTATCCGATGCGTATCGAGACCTACGGCCAGCAGATCGAAGTCACCCCCGCCCTGCGCGAGTACGTGGAGACCAAGCTGCAACGGCTGAAGCGGCATTACGAAGAAACCATCGAGGTCCGCGCCCAACTGGCGCTGCGCAAGCCCGACCACCACGTCGAGGCCACCGTCAATGTTCCCGGCCGCACCCTGCACGCCGATGCCAGCGCGCAGACCATGTACGCGGCGATCGACCTGCTCGCCGACAAGCTCGACCGGCTGATCATCAAGCACAAGGAAAAGAAACAGGACCACCACGCGGCCGAGGTGCGCGACAATATCGTGTGATCCCGCACACGTTGGCTTCGCCATGCCCTTGACCGATCTGATGGCGGCCGTCCGCACCCAGGTGCTGCCGGCCGTCGATCGCGACACTCTGTTGCGTACCGCCGCCGGCCTGCTGGCCTGCCCGCAGGCCGGTTTCGACGAACTCCTCGCCAGCCTGCGCGAACGCGAGCAGCTCGGCAGCACCGCCATCGGCCATGGCATCGCCATCCCGCACGGCCGCGCCCCGCACCTGGATGCCCCCCGCGGCGCGCTGCTGCGGCTGGACCACCCCATCGACTTCGACGGCCACGGCGCGCAGGTTGACCTGGTGTTCGCGATGGCCGTGCCCGCGCACTACACCCACCAACACCTGATGCTGTTGTCGGAACTGGCCGAACAGTTCTCCGACGAGGGCTTCCGCGAGGCGCTGCGCCACGCGCCCGATGCCGCCGCGCTGCACGCGCTGCTCGGCGGCGCGCCACCACGGGCCACCGCCGCATGAACACCAGCATCACCGCGCGCGAACTGTTCGACCAGCAACGCGACCGGCTCGGCCTGCGCTGGCTGGCCGGGCAGAAGGGCGAACATCGCGAGCTGGAAGCCGGCAACGCGGTGTCGCGGCGCCCGTCGCTGGCCGGCTATCTCAATACGATCTATCCGAACAAGGTGCAGATCCTCGGGACCGAGGAACTGTCCTGGCTGGATTCGCTGGACGCGCGCCAACGCTGGGAGACCATCGAGAAGATCGTGCGGGTGCGGCCGCTGGCGCTGGTGGTCACCAAGAACCAATCCTGCCCGGAAGACCTGCGCGCGGCCGCCGACGACGCCGACACGCCGTTGTGGGTCTCGCCCAAGCGCGGCCACGAGCTGCTCAACCACCTCTCCTACCATCTGGCGCGCACGCTGGCGCCGCGGGTGATCCTGCATGGCGTGTTCATGGAGATCTACTCGATCGGCGTGCTGATCACCGGCGAGGCCGGTTCCGGCAAGAGCGAGCTGGCGCTGGAACTGCTCAGCCGCGGCCATCGCCTGGTCGCCGACGACGCGCCGGAGTTCACCCAGATCGCCCCGGACGTGCTCGACGGCACCTGCCCGGAACTGCTGCAGGACCTGCTGGAAGTGCGCGGCCTGGGCGTGCTCAACGTGCGCGACATGTTCGGCGACACGGCTGTAAAGAAGAACAAGTATCTTCGCCTGATCGTGCACCTGACCCGGCCCATGACCGAACCGAACCCGCATGGCTACGAGCGCCTGACCGGCGACTCGGGCACCCGCCACGTGCTCGACCTGGATGTGCCGCTGATCACCCTGCCGGTGATGCCCGGCCGCAACCTGGCGGTGCTGACCGAGGCGGCCACGCGCCTGCACATCCTGCGCACCAAGGGCATCGACCCGGCGGCGATGTTCATCGCCCGCCACAGCAACCTGCTCGAGCGGCGCAGCCCATGAACGCGGTGGCGAACACCTCCACCCTGGTGATCGTCAGCGGCCTGTCCGGCTCCGGCAAATCGGTGGCGCTGAAGACCTTCGAGGACCTGGACTACTACTGCGTCGACAACCTGCCGGTGGAACTGCTGCCGGCCTTCGTCAAGAGCCTGGTGCGCGAGGATGCCGGCCCCGGCAAGCTCGCGGTGGGCATCGACGTGCGCAGCCGCCACAGCGACCTGACCCAGTTGCCGCGCTGGCGCGAGGCGGTGGCGCAGTTCGGGCTGGATGCGCGGCTGCTGTTCTTCGACGCCAACGACGAGGCGCTGATCAAGCGCTATGCCGACACCCGGCGCCGGCATCCGCTGTCGCATCTGGGCCTGTCGCTGCCGGAAGCGATCGAACGCGAGCGCGCGCTCACCGAGCCGCTGCGCCGCGCGGCCGACGCGGTGATCGACACCAGCGCGCTCAACGTGCACCAGTTGCGGCGGCGGGTGACCACCGAGTTCGCGCTGACCAACGAGAACAGCCTGTCGCTGCTGTTCGAGTCCTTCGCCTACCGGCGCGGCGTGCCGGCCGAGGCCGACTTCGTGTTCGACGCGCGGGTGCTGCCCAACCCGCACTGGGACCCGGAACTGCGCCCGCTCACCGGCCGCGACAGCGGCGTGCGCGACTACCTGGACGCGCAGCCGGACGTGCAGCGCTACACCGCGCAACTGATCGACTTCCTCGACACCTGGCTGCCGCGGTTGCGCAACGACACCCGCAGCTACGTCACCATCGCCTTCGGCTGCACCGGCGGCAAGCACCGCTCGGTGTACCTGGCCGAACGCCTGGCGCGGCACGCGCGCGAACAGGGCTGGCCGGAAGTGGCGACCTTCCATCGCGAACAGGATTGATCGAAGGCCGGGAGTGGGGAGTCGGGAGTGGGGATTCGCAACAGCGGCGCCCGATTCCGTAGACGATCGACGCGAGGTTCGCGCAATCGAAATCCCGGGCTTTTTGTAGGAGCGGCTTCAGCCGCGACAGGGAGGGTGGGACGGTCGCAACGCCAGCCGCTCCCATAGCAACACGCGAAACTAGACACCGCGCGCAGACTCCCCCAATCCCGACTCCCCAATCTCCAATCCCGGCTCCCCAGCCATTCCCTGCGCCCTGCCCGACCTGTTAACGTTCACCCATGGCCTGTGGCATTCTCCTGATCACCCACCCCGATATCGGCTCCGCGCTGCTGCGCGTGGCCACCGGATTGCTGCGGCAGTTGCCGTTGAAGACCGAAGCGTTCGAAGTGCCGCTGGATGCCGACCTGGACGCGTTGCTGCCGCAGGCCTCGGCCGCGTTGCGGCGGGTCGACGGCGGCGACGGCGTGCTGGTCGTCACCGATCTGTACGGCGCCAGCCCGAGCAATCTGGCGGGCAAGCTGGCGCGCCTGGGCACGCCGGTGCGGCGCGTGTCCGCGCTGAGCCTGCCGATGCTGCTGCGGATCATGAACTACCCCGAACAGGGCCTGGACCAGTTGCCCGCGACGGCGGCGGCGGGGTCGCGCAACGGCGTGGTGATCGACGATGCTTGAGCGCGAACTCATCGTGTCCAATCGCCTGGGCCTGCATGCGCGCGCGACCGCCAAGCTGGTGCAGACGCTGTCCTCGTTCCGCTGCAACGCCACGCTGGCGGCGAAGGGCCGCGAGGTCAACGCCAAGAGCATCATGGGCGTGATGCTGCTGGCCGCCGCGCAGGGCACGCCGGTAACGGTGCGGGTGGACGGCGCCGACGAGGCCGACGCGCTCCAGGCCGTGGTCGACCTGTTCGAGCGGCGCTTCGACGAGGACAGCTGAGCATGCGGCGCTGGCCGACGCGCGCCGCCACGCCGTCACGCCGCCGCGGGCGCGCGCGGTGAGCCTGCGCATCGCCGGCCATGCCGCTTCGCGCGGCAACGCGCTGGGCCGCGCGCGGGTCCGCCTGCCGCATGCGCTGGAGGTGGCCGAGCAACGCATCGGCGCGGCGCAGATTCCCGAAGAGCTCGAACGCCTGCACCTCGCGGTCGACGCCGCGCGCGCGGAGATGCACGGCCTGCGCCAGCGCCTGCACGGCGCCCTGGCCAAGGAGGTCGGCGAATTCCTCGACCTGCACGCGCTGCTGCTCGACGACCCGGAACTGCTGCACGGCCTGGACGAACTGATCCGCACCGGCCGCTACAGCGCCGACTACGCCTTGCGCCTGCAGCGCGACCGGCTGGCGACCGTGTTCGAGGACATGGAAGACGCCTACCTGAAAAGCCGCATGGACGACCTGGACCATGTGATCGGGCGCATCCACGCGTTCCTGCAGAAGCGCCAGCCGGACAGCGAAGGCCTCGCCGGCGAGATCCTGGTGTGCGAGAACGTGGCGCCGTCGGAACTGGCGCAACTGCAGGCGCAGGGCGTGGTCGGCATCGTCACCAGCGCCGGCAGCACGCTCTCGCACAGCGCCATCCTGGCGCGCAGCCTGCACCTGCCGCTGGTGGTCGGCGTCGCCGATGCGCTGCAGAAGATCAACGACGGCGACGTGCTGATCGTGGACGGCGTGCAGGGCGCGGTGATCGTCGAGCCCACCCCCGACGACCTGCACGACTACCGCGCCCGCGTGCGCGAGCAGGCCAAGCTGCAGCGCGGCCTCGGCAAGCTGCGCTCCAAGCCCAGCCGCACCCGCGACGGCGTGGACATCGTGCTGCTGGCCAATGCCGAGTCGCGCGAGGACGTGGCGCGCGCGCATGCGCTCGGCGCCGACGGCCTGGGCCTGTACCGCACCGAATTCCTGTTCCTGCAGCGCGACGCCCTGCCCGACGAGGAGGAACAGTTCCGCACCTACCGCGACGCGGTGCTGGGCATGAGCGGGCGGCCGGTGACGATCCGCACCCTGGATCTGGGCGCGGACAAGGCCGACCGCACCGGCCTGACCATGAGCAACGAACAGAACCCGGCGCTGGGCCTGCGCGGCGTGCGCCTGTCGCTGGCCCGGCCCAAGGTCTCCGACACCCAGTTGCGCGCGCTGCTGCGCGCCTCCGGCTATGGGCCGGTGCGGGTGCTGCTGCCGATGATCAGCACGCGCGAGGAGATCATGGCGATGCGCCGGCACCTCAAGCGCACCGCCGCGCAGTTGCGCCGCGAGGGCCATGCGATCGCCGAGCAGGTGCAGGTCGGCGCGATGATCGAGGTGCCGGCGGCGGCGATCGCGCTGGACACCTTCATCGACGCCGTCGACTTCCTGTCGATCGGCACCAACGATCTGGTGCAGTACCTGCTCGCCGCCGACCGCAACAACGAGGCGCTGGCCGAGCTGTATTCGCCGCTGCATCCGGCGGTGCTGCGGCTGATCGCGCAGGTGATCGGCACCGGCCAGGCGCATGGCAAGCCGGTGGCGGTGTGCGGCGAGATCGCCGGCGACCCGGCGCTGACGCCGATGCTGCTGGCGCTGGGCCTGCGCGAGTTCAGCCTGCACCCGGCGACGATGCTGGAAGTGCGCCGGATGATCCGCGACAGCGACCTGCAGGCGCTGCGCCTGCGCGGCGCCAAGCTGCTGCAGGCGCGCGACCGCAAGGGCATCGAGCGCTGGTTGGCTTGAAGGCCGGGATTGGGGATTGGGGATTGGGGATTCGGACGAGCGGCCGTCCGGCTACGGACGCAGGGAGCCGATTGCTGGATGCTGGCTGCGGCGGCCTTGACCGCGCGCATTGATGAAGGAATCGCCAGACCTCTGGACAACAACCGCAAGTCCCAGCAGCGTCTGCCCCACCGCTTTTCTGTAGGAGGGGCTTCAGCCCCGACGCCTTATCGGTAACGCGTCGGGGCTGAAGCCCCTCCTACAGAAAAGCGCAGCGGCTCGCGCTCGCGCAACACCATCGAATCCCCAATCCCGAATCCCGGCCCGCTGTGCTTCCCGCAACATGCAAGCGATAATGTCGCGATGAACATCTGACCGACCGCGTGTCTCCGGAGCGCGGCCTCACCCCAAGGGAGCAGCGCATGGCCGATGCCGTCCGCCACGACAAGACCGCGCGGCAGCTGCGCATGCTGTCCGATGCGCTGGACAGCGGGCGCCTGGGCCCGGTGCGGCGGCTGGTCAACACGCTGGCGCCGGCCGAGATCGGCAACCTGCTGGAGTCGCTGCCGCCCGGCAAGCGCGAGGTGGTGTGGGGGCTGGTCGACCCGGAGGACGACGGCGAGGTGCTGCTGCACGTCGGCGAGGAAGTGCGCGAGAGCCTGCTCGCGGACATGGACCCGGACGAAATCGTCGCCGCGGTCGAAGACCTGGACATCGACGACCTCGCCAACCTGGTCGAGGATCTGCCCGACACGGTCATCGACGAAGTGCTCAAGTCGATGGATCGCGAGAACCGCGAGCGCCTGGAGCAGGTGCTGTCCTATCCCGAGGACAGCGCCGGGCGCCTGATGAATCCGGACGTGGTGACCGTGCGCGCCGACGTCAATGTCGACGTGGTGCTGCGCTACCTGCGCCTGCGCGGCGAGTTGCCCGACCACACCGACCACCTGTTCGTGGTCAGTCGCCGCCACCAGTACCTGGGCCGGGTGTCGCTGGCGTCGCTGGTCACCCACGAGGACTCCACCCCGATCAACCGGCTGATCGACGACGAGCAGCCGGCCATCGACGTGGGCGAAGGCGCCGACGAGGTCGCGCGCCGGTTCTCCGATCACGACTGGATCTCCGCGCCGGTGGTGGACGACAACAACATCCTGCTCGGCCGCATCACCATCGACGACGTGGTCGACATCATCCGCGACCAGGCCGAGCACCAGGCGTTCAGCGCCGCCGGCCTGGACGAGGACGAGGACATGTTCAGCCCGGTGCGGCGCGCGTTCCGGCGCCGCCTGCTGTGGCTGACCATCAACCTCGGCACCGCCTTCATCGCCTCCAGCGTGGTCAGCCAGTTCGAGGGCACCATCTCCAAGCTGGTGGCGCTGGCGGCGCTGATGCCGATCGTGGCCGGCATGGGCGGCAACGCCGGCACCCAGGTGCTGGCGCTGATGGTGCGCGGCCTGGCGCTGGGTCAGATCGGCGCCTCCAACTTCACCGTGCTGCTGCGCAAGGAGCTGGCGGTGGCGCTGATCAACGGCCTGGCGCTGGGCATCGGCCTGGGCCTGATCGTGCTGCTGTGGTTCCACCAGCCGCTGCTGTCGCTGGTGATCGGCTCGGCGCTGACCATCAACCTGCTCACCGCCGCGCTCGGCGGCGTGCTGGTGCCGCTGACGCTCAAGCGCCTGGGCTTCGATCCGGCGCTGGCCGGCGGGGTGATCCTGACCACGCTGACCGACGTGATGGGCTTCCTGAGCTTCCTCGGCCTGGCCACGCTGGTGCTGCTGTAAGGGCGCGTCGGTGCGGCGGGCGCGGTTCCCGCCGGCCCACCGCGCGCGGCAACAACGGCCATCGTCGCGCACCCGGCGCCGCCATCCGCTCCTTGCACGGCCGGCACGCCGCGCCAGCCGGCGCCTTGGCCGCCGGCTGACTGGCGCATGTCCGCCGCCCCTGCCCGGGTTGTCGGGGAGACGCCCAGGCCACGATACTGCGGCCTTCCCATCCGAGGGCCGGCCATGTCGATGCGTTCGTTGCTGCTTCTGCTGTGCCTGTCGATGGTCGGATGCAGCAGCTTGCCCAGCGACCCGGCCACCGGCCACTTCGTCAGCCGCCAGCTCACCCTCGACGGGCGCGTCTACCGCTACCAGGTGTTCGTGCCGGCCCCGGCGCAGCGCCAGGGGCCGCTGCCGGTGGTGCTGTTCCTGCATGGGTCGGGCGAGCGCGGCAGCGACGGCAGGCAGCAGGCCGATTCAGGCCTCGGCCCCTACCTGCGCCGCCACCTGGCCGATTTCCCGGCGCTGGTGGTGATGCCGCAGGTGCCGGACGAACAGGAATGGAACGGGGTCAACGCGACCATGGCGCTGCAGGCGCTGGACGCGGCCAGCGCCGAATTCAACGGCGATCCGCAGCGCACCTATCTGACCGGCATGTCGATGGGCGGCTACGGCACCTGGGAAATCGCGCTGCAGCAGCCGCAGCGCTTCGCCGCGCTGGTGCCGGTGTGCGGCGCGATCCTGTCCCCGCACGAGGACCGCGAATACCTGGTGGTCACCCCGGTGGCGACCCTGGCCGATCCCTACACCGCGCTGGCCGAACGCCTGCGGCGGATTCCGGTCTGGATCTTCCACGGCGCGCAGGACGACGTGGTGCTGCCGCACGACGACCGCAAGATCTACCGCGCGTTCAAGAACCTCGACGCCGACGTGCGCTACACCGAGTACCCGCAAGGCAACCACAATGCCTGGGACGCCACCTACCGCGACCCGAAGATGTGGCAGTGGCTGTTCGCGCAGAAGCGCAGCGACACGGACACGGAAACCGCCGGCAACTGAGCCGCGGGCGCGGCGCACGCGGCCGCCAGGCGTCGCGGCCGGCGGCGCACGGCCAGGTCGCGACGCGGTCGCGGGCGCGCCCGATGACGCTTCGGCCACGGCACGGCGGTGCGCTGGCTGCGCATCGATGCGCTTGTGCAACCCGGCGGCAGCATGCCGCGGGCGCCGCTGTCGACGGCATGCATGCCAACGAGGACGGCCGCAGCCGCTGGGCGATGCGACCTGCGCCATGGACGCTGGGCAAACCGGCGTGGCACGCCTCCGCACGACGCGACGCGGGCGGCAGCGATGCACTTGACAAGCCGCCGGGTGCCGCGGCGATGATGCGCCACGCCATCGCGTCGGGAGGACGCATGCACGGCACGCAAGGATGGACACGCAGGACACGCTGGGCATGGCGGTTCGCCATCGCGGCGCTGCTGGCCAGCGGCACGCACACCGTGGTGGCACAGGTCAGCACCCACTTGAACACGGAGGCGGCGCCGCGTCCCGGCGCCGAGTACCGCAAGGAACTGGGCGCGCTGCAGGCGCGCCTGGAAGCGCTCGACGACGCCGATATCGCGCTGCTGGACCGCGTCGTCGCCTATTGCCGCGGCCAGCAACGCCCCGGCCTGCGCGCGGTCAGCGTTGCCGACGTGCGCGAGTATGAAGCGTTTCTCGCTGCGCACGCCGATGGCCAGCCCACCGAGTGGATCGACATCAGCTGCGCCCAGGCGCTGCAGATGCGCGGCTACGCGGCCGCGGCACGGCAGCAGTGGCCGCAGGCGCTGGACTGGCTGGACCAGGCGGTGGCGATCGGGCCGTACCTGGCGCCGGCCTACATCGAGCGCGGCTATGTCCTGCGCGGCATGCAACGGCTGGACGAGGCGCTGTCCAGCTACCGGCAGGCGCTGGCGTTGAGCGAAACCTTTCCGAAGGCGCGCCCGGCGCAGGCGATGGCGCTGCGCGGCATCGGCGTGGTCTTGATCGACCTGCAGGACCTGGACGGCGCCCGCGCGAGCCTGAAGCGCTCGCTGGAGGTCGAACCGGGCAATGCCGTCGCGCTGAACGAACTGGAGTACATCGACCGCCTGCAATCGGCGCGCGAGTGACCGCGGCAGATCGAGCCGCAGATCCAGGAAACCCGCTCGGACTACGACCACGAGACGCCGCGGGAGCGCGTGGCCGAGCTGGCGGGCGGCGTGGCGGCGATCAACAAGCCTCCCTCCTCGTTCCACGCTGTGCCCTTGGTCGGCGCGATGCGCTCGCGCAGGCGCAGCCTTAGGCGATGGCGCCTTTTCCGGCGAAGATCAGATCCCCGATTCGACCCGGCCGCGCGCGTCGCGCCTCGGCGACACTGCGCGCAACGCGCACCGGCAGCGGCGAAACCCCGTAAAGTCCGCGGTTTCGCGCGAAGGCCGAGCATGGCGTCCCCTCCCTCCTTTCCCCAAGCCGCGTTCGTCGAGCGGCTGCGTGGCCTCGACCCGACGCTGGCGGTGCGCGCCGATGCCGCGATCCCGCCGCTGCGGGTCGCCACCTCGGATCCGGCGGCACCATGGCAACTCAGCGACACCGGGCACTGGCTGCTGCAGTTGCTGCTCGCCCGGCAGTCACTGCTGCAGGCCACGCACGCCACCACGCTGTCGGCCGACGCCCTGCGGCGCGACCAGAAGTTCGCGCCGCCGGGACGGCCGCCGCTGCACCTGGTGCAGTTGCGCCAGCAACAGGCCGCGGCGCAGCAGGCACTGCGCCGCGCGAAGCAGGACCTCGCCCAGGCCGCGGTGGGCTTCGCGCGCAGCGCGGGGCTTTCGCCGCCGGGCAAGCAAGGGCTGAGCGATTTTTTGCTGGGCTGGATCGAGCGTAACGTCGTGTAGCGGGGATTGGGGATTGGGGATTGGGGATTGGCGGGCGGCGGGCGGCGACCAGAGAAAAAGCGTGCAACCCCGACACCAGCCGCGTTGCACGCGTGGAAGGCTTCGTCCCTGCGTTCGCGCCGGCCGATCCGGATTCGGCGCCGCCCGTCCCGGTGCCGAACCGCGGCTCTCCACCCGCTGAACGATCGCGCCGCCGTGCGAGCCGGCGGCGACCGGCTTGTTATCCTTGCCGGCCGATTTTTCCCGCCCGCGCCCCGCCGATCGCCGCCATGCCCGTCCTTTCCCACGCGTACGCCGCGGACCGCACTCCCCTCCGCCGCCGTCGCCACCAATGGCGCGGCGCGCCCTGCCCGAGCGCGGTGGCGGCCTGGCCATGCTGAGCGGGCACGCGGCGAACCTCGCCACCTGGAGCATCTGCGCGCTGGCCACCGCCGGCGTGATCGCGCGGCCGTTCAAGCTGCCGGAGGCGTTGTGGGCGGTGCTCGGCGCCGCGCTGCTGATGCTGCTCGGGCTGATGCCCGGCGCCGACGCCTGGCATGCGGTGCTGAAGGGCTACGATGTCTATCTGTTCCTGATCGGGATGATGCTGCTGTCGGAAACCGCGCGCGCCGAAGGCCTGTTCGACTGGGTGGCGATGCACGCGGTGAACCTGGCCAAGGGCTCGCCGCGGCGCCTGTTCGCGCTGGTCTTCGGCGTCGGCATCGTGGTCACCGCATTCCTGTCCAACGACGCCACCGCGGTGGTGCTGACCCCGGCGGTGTACGCGGCCGCGCGCAAGGCCGGGGCCAAGCCGCTGCCGCTGCTGTTCGCCTGCGCGCTGATCGCCAACGCCGCCAGCTTCGTGCTGCCGATCTCCAACCCCGCCAACCTGGTGCTGTACGGCGGCACCATGCCGACGCTGGGCGCCTGGATGGCCGCGTTCGCGCTGCCGTCGCTGCTGGCGATCGGCGTCACCTTCGGCATGCTGTACTGGGCCGAGCGCAAGGACCTGCGCGGGCGCTGCGCCGACCGCGTGGACACGGTGCCGCTCAGCCGCGGCGGCGCGTTCGCGCTGGCCGGGATCCTGGCCACCGCGGCGCTGCTGGTCGGCGTCTCGGCGCTGGGCCTGGAATTGGGCCTGCCCACCTGCCTGGCCGGCCTGGCCACGCTGGCCGCGGTCTGCCTGGGCGGCCGGCAATCGCCGCTGCCGCTGACGCGGGCGGTCTCGTGGGCGGTGCTGCCGCTGGTGGCCGGGCTGTTCGTGCTGGTCGAGGCGCTGTCGCGCACCGGCGTCATCGGCTGGCTGGCGCAGGCGCTTTCCGGCGCCGCCGCGCACTCGCCTGTGGCCACCGCCGGCGTCGCCGGCAGCCTGCTGGCCTTCGCCTCCAACCTGATGAACAACCTGCCGGCCGGCTTGATCGCCAGCACCACCATCGCCCAGGCGCACCCGCCGCAGTTGGTGGTCGATGCGCTGCTGATCGGCGTGGACCTGGGGCCGAACCTGTCGATCACCGGCTCGCTGGCGACCATCCTGTGGCTGACCGCGATCCGCCGCGAAGGCGAGGACGTGGGCTTCTGGCGCTTCCTGAAAGTCGGCGCGCTGGTGATGCCGCCGGCGCTGCTGTGCGCGCTGGGCGCGCGGTTGCTGCTGGGCTGAGCACCGCCGCTTTTCTGTAGGAGCGGCTTCAGCCGCGACGAACGCGAGCCCGCCGCTCTGCGTTCCCGCAAAAACGCAGCGCGCTTCAAGCCTTCCGCGCGGTGGCCGGCATCCTGTCGCGGCTGAAGCCGCTCCTACAGGGAAGCGCGGTGCCCTACCGCGCGCGCAGCCGCCGCGCCATGCCGCTGATCAGCGCGATCGCGGCGGTCAGCGCGGCCATCGACAGGAACTGCGCGCGGGTGTCGGGCGAGGCCACCAGCAGGCCGAAGATCAGCGCCAGGATCGCCAGCGCCAGCAGGGTCAGCACCGGGAAGCCGCGCATGCGGAACGGCAGGCGGATGCCGGCGCGGTCGGCGCGCGTGCGCAGGATCAACTGCGACAGCAGCGAGATGGTCCACACCAGCAGGCAGGTGGCGCCGACGATGTTCAGCAGTACCGGCAGCACCCGGTTCGGGTACAGCAGTTCCAGCACCGCGGCGACGAAGCCGAACAGCACGCTCGCCAGCACCGCCAGCAGCGGCACCTGGCGGCCGTTGGTGGCGGCCAGCGCGCGCGGCGCCTCGCCGCGCTGCGCCAGCGAGAAGATCATCCGCGAGGCGCCGTACAGATTGGCGTTGAGCGCCGACAGCAGCGCGATCACCGCGATCAGGGTGATGCCGGTGGCCGCGCCGGGGATCCGCGCCGCCTGCAGCACCGCGGCGAACGGCGAACTCAGCGCCTCGCTCTGCCACGGCACCACCGCGATGATCACGCTCAGCGAGCCGATGTAGAACACCAGGATGCGCCAGGCCACGGTGCGGATCGCGCGGGCGATGCTGCGCTCCGGATCGGCGGTCTCGGCCGCGGCCACCGCCACGATCTCGGTGCCGCCGAAGGCGAACACCACCACCAGCAGCGCCGCGCCGATGCCGGCCAGCCCCTTGGGCGCGAAGCCGCCGTTGCCGGTGACGTTGGACCAACCGGGCGACGCCACGTTCGGCAGCCAGCCAGCCAGCAGCGCCACGCCGACCAGGATGAAGGCGAGGATCGCCACCACCTTGAGGATCGCGAACCAGAATTCGAACTCGCCGAAATTGCGCACGCCCAGCAGGTTGATCGCGGTGAACGCGGCCATGAACACCACCGCGACCAACGGCACCGGCAACGCCGGCCAGACCGTGGCCAGCAGGCCGGCCGCGCCCACCGCCTCGGCGGCGATCACGATCACCAGTTGCAGCCACCACAGCCAGCCCACCGTGGCCCCGGCGGTGGCGCCCATCGCATCGGCCGCGTACACCGAGAACGCGCCGCTGGCCGGCTTGGCCGCGGCCATCTCGCCCAGCGCGTTCATCACGATGATCACCAAGGCGCCGGCGACGAGATAGGAAATCAGCACCGCCGGTCCGGCGGCGTGCACGCCCACGCCCGAGCCCAGGAACAGGCCGGCGCCGATCGCGCTGCCCAGGCCCATCATGATCAGCTGCCGCGGCTTCAGCGCGTGGCTCAGCGCGGGCGTGGCGGAAGTGGCGGCGGAACCGGAAGGCGTGGACGGGTGCGGCATCGGGCTGGTCGCTGAAAGGAATCCGGACACGATACCGCGTCGCGGTCGCGGCGTGCTCGCCCAGGACCGAACGCGGCGATCGAGCCGGCGCCCTGGCCTGGCTGCGCGCGCCCGCCGCGCGTGGCGCGGGCGCGGCCTCGGGCGGATGCGCACGGCCGCACCTCCCCACGAAACCCGTGACATGCGTCGGCGCGACGCCACCGTTCGGGCGACATGGCGGCCGCGGCGCTGCACGCGGTCGCATTCCCCATCCGCACGCCGGGCGCGGTACGTGGTCCGCCGGCCATGCACCGAGGTGCGGAGATACAAAACCTTCGATTTCGTTGTAGACAATTACATGTCATTGATTTCATTGATTGACAGCGATACTAACGTCAGAAATACTGAACCCGTGTCGAGTTGGAAGCCCCGCCTCGACGATCGGGTCGCCGCCATCAGTGCGCTGCCACGGTCGTTTCGCCGGGTTCCCGCCCGTACGCGTGATGACAGGCCTGGAGACGGCCTGCACCGAGCGGCCTGCCGGAAAGGACCACGGCGCCGCGCGGCCCCGACGCAACGGTCCGCTGCATCAGACAAGGAGAAAGACCCATGTTCAAACCCCTGTTGACCCTGGCCGTGCTGGCCGCCGCCTTCACCGCGGGGCAAACCCAGGCCGCCGGGCAGAAGCTCGAAGCGAACGACGTCGTCCAGGGCCTGGGCGACCGCATCCCGGCCGGCAAGAAGAACGTCAGCCTGTCGCCACTGTTCAAGGTCTACACGTTCGAGAAGTCCGGGCTCAAGTTCGCGCAGATCAACTCGGCGAAGGACGAGGTGATCACGGTGGTGTCGATCACCCCGGGCACCGAATCGCGCCTGCCGATCGGCTCGGCCGCCGAGTCGCAACTGATCGCGGTCAACGACGACAAGGACCGCCCGCTCGGCATGGTCACCGCCGCCGCGAGCTGCCCGTGCAGCGCCACCGTGGTCTATCAGGACGCCAAGACCACCATCGTCGTGATCTACGGCTCCAACGGCGAGTACATCACCTCGTACGTGATCTCCCGCAGGGCGCCGACACCACAATAACCGCGATTCATGCGCCACCAACGCCGCGGCGTGCGACGGCCGCGGCGGTTTCGTTTCGGGCTTCACGCCCAGATACGTTACGTGTGCGATCCACAGCTCGCGCACGATCGCGCGCATTGCATGATTGCGTGATCGTCCTCCAGATACTCCCGGTCGATACGACCATCGATGTGAGCAGCGCTATGTCGAAGCGCTCAGTCGCGCGGCGATCCGCGCCTGAAGACCAGGCTGGCGCAGTGAGGCGCTGCGTTCAGCAACGCGCGGCAGCGCAGGCCATTTCCGCCCTCATGGCCCGCGTTTCTGGAACTCGACCGGGCCGGCATGGCCCGGATACTTCTTCTTGACCAGGATCCTGTCGCCGGGCGCGACGCAGGCATCCTCCAGCGATCCTGGCACGTGGCCCTCGTCGACAAAAAACTGGGTGTAGGGCAACGCCAGCACGCGCGTCTTGCCATCGGCGCTGAAGGTCAGCAGCAGCGCGTCGCCGCGCTCGAAGCAAAGACGCTGCCACGGGAACGCGGTCAGCGCCGACGCGGGCACCTCCACCGCATCGCGCCCCTCCAGCAGCGTGGCGATCCGGCTGGCGAACTGCTCCCTGGACAGCGGCGCATCGGCCATCGCGCATCCAACGACGCTGGCACACGCGGTGGCCAGCAGGCCGAGACGGCGGACCCACGGCGCTCGCCCGCACGGGCGCACGCCACCGACGGCGTGGCCCCATGCACGTCGCGCTGTGGCAATGGAATCGAACATGGGGTGGCCCCTGCCGCCGTCGATGCCGCATTCTGTAATACGGCGGCGCGGCGCTCAACACCGCGCCGCCAGCGAGGGCCTTGCAAGGCGCCGCGACAGGCGGCGCCTACGGCACGACGCGCGCCGGCCGCCGACCGTCCCGTACCAAATGGGCGAAGCCGCCCTCCCGCAGGAGGACGGCGAACCCGCGGCCGCCGATCAGAACTCGGCCCAGTCCTTGTCGCCGGCCAGCGCGACCGCGCGCGGGCGCGGCGCCTGCGCCGGTGCGGCAGGACGTGCCCGCGCCCGCGTCGGCGCCACCGCGGCGACCGCCAGCGCCGCCCGCGCGGGGGCTACGCCATCCTCCAGCTTGAACACGGCCACCGCCTGGGTCAGCCCGGTCGCCTGCTGCTCCATCGCGCGTGCCGCGGCGCTGGCCTCTTCCACCAGCGCGGCGTTCTGCTGGGTGGCCTCGTCCATCTGGGTGACGGTCTGGTTGACCTGCTCGATGCCGGCGTACTGCTCCTGCGACGCCGCCGAGATCTCGCTCATGATGTCGGTGACGCGCCGCACCGAGGCCACGATCTCCTGCATGGTCTGGCCGGCCTGGCCGACCAGCACCGAGCCCGCGGCGACACGGCCGACCGAATCGTCGATCAATGCCTTGATCTCCTTGGCCGCGCTGGCCGAGCGCTGCGCCAGGGTGCGCACTTCCGAGGCGACCACGGCGAAGCCGCGGCCCTGTTCGCCGGCGCGCGCCGCTTCCACGGCCGCATTCAAGGCCAGGATATTGGTCTGGAAGGCGATACCGTCGATCACCGAGATGATGTCGACGATCTTCTTCGACGCGGCCTCGATCCCGCTCATCGTGTCCACGACCTGGCCGACCACCTCGCCGCCTTCCGAGGCGACCGCAGCCGCGCCAGCCGCGAGCTGGTTGGCCTGCCGCGCATGTTCGGCGTTCTGCTTGACCGTGGAGGTCAGTTCTTCCATCGAGGCGGCGGTTTCTTCCAGGCTGGCCGCCTGCTGCTCGGTGCGCCGCGACAGGTCGTCGTTGCCGGTGGCGATCTCGCTGGCCGCGGCATTGATCGACACCGCCGAGTCCTTGATCCGGCCGACGATCTGCGCCAGTTGCTCGGCGGTGGCGTTGGCGTCGTCGCGCATCTGCGCGAACACGCCATGGAACTGGCCGTACATGCGCGCGGTCAGGTCGCCGTCGGCGATCGAGCGCAGCAACGCCGACAGGGACTGCAGGTTGCCGTCGGCGGTGGCCATCAGCTGGTTGAGGCTCTCCACCATGACCCGGAAGTCGAACTGGAACCGGGCGGCGTCGCCGCGCGCGCTGAAGTCGCCGGCGGCGGCCGACGTCGCCAGTTGCTTGATCTGCCCGTTCATCGCCGACAGATTGGCCTTGACCTCGTCCATGGTCAGGCTCAACACCGCCTCCTCGCCCGGCAGACGATCCATGTCCTGCGACAGGTCGCCGATCGCATAGCGGCCCATGATCTGCGCCAGGCGCGTCTTCACCGCCAGGTGCGACGCCACCAGCGCATTGGTCTCGGCCGCCATGCGCCCGTAGTCGCCGGGGAAGGCCTGCGCGTCAATGCGATGACTGACTTCGCCGGCATCGTGGCGCCTGGCCATCTCCAACTGCGCGTCGATCAGGCTGCCGACCCGCTGCTGCATGCCCTGCATCGCGATCAGCAGGCGCCCGGTCTCGTCGCGGGCGTCGGTCCGAACGTCGTTGTCGAGCTTGCCGCTGGCGATGGCTTCGGCCACGCGGGTGGCGCGGTTCAGGGGCACGGTCAGACTCCGGGTGATCAACCAGGCGAGCAGGCCGCTGACGATGACCACGATGACGCCGCCGGCGACCAGCAGGCCGCGGCCGCGGTCCATCGCCACGTTGGCGCTGGCATAGGCCTCGGCGCCGCGCTGGCGCTGCCGGTTGGCGTAGGTGGTGATCGCCTCCTGCCATTGCAGGTTGGCCGGCGCGGCCTGGTCCAGCATCACCTTCAGCGCCTCGTCGGCCTTGTTGGCCATGCCCAGGTCCAGCACCTGCTGGTTGGCCGCGCGGGTGCGCTGGTAGGCGTCGTCGATCCGCTTGCGCATCTGCGCGCCGGTGGCGTCGGTGACCGGAATCGCATAGAGCTTGTCGTGGAGCTGGTCGTAGTAGCGGCGCTGCTCCTCGACGATCCTGGCGAAGCCCTCGTTTTGTTCCTGCGTGGTCGGCAGCACGATGTTGCGCAGATTGATCGCGATCAGCGCGCTGGCGCTGCGCATCTCGCCGGTGTAGTCGAGGATCTGCATGCGCCGATTGACGATGGTATCCATCATCTCGCGCGCCTGTTTCAACGTCAGCAGGCCAGCGACCACGAGGCCACAGGACAGCAGGATGAGGACGCTGAAGGCGGACGCGAGCCGCGTCCCGACGTTGTAGCGCTGAAGGAATCCGATCATGAGGGGGCACCAAGTGGGAAAAGGAGACGAGCCCGCGCCACGACCTGGATCGCGCAGGACTCCCTCAGGCCGACGGCCTGGACGCGATGCGACGGAGAAGAAGGGGCAGCCACTTCCAGCACCGACCGCATCCGGGATGTCCCGTGCGGGTACTCGCAATAGGTAACGGCGGTCGCCTGCGATTCTTGATGCGCAACTGCGCACAGTTTTTGAATTCGCTCAACGTTGTGAGCAGCGCGTGCACGTCGCACACCACGCTTCACCCGATTGGGAGAGACAGGTGAATTTTGCGTGAAATCGCAATATTTGCAGGTGCTACTGCCGCGACGCGCCCAAAATGGTCGCCGTCGCGGTTGCGGCAATGGCTACGGTTGATATGCGGCAAACGGCATATTTTCCGTCCACCACAGGCGACCGCCTCCGCGCCATCGGGCGCGGAGGCGGCGTGCGTCATTCGGCCAGGTTGGTCCCCGCCCCGGCCGTGGCGATCACCTTGGCCTTGACCTGCGCCGCGGGCGTGGCGGTGTACACGTAGCCCAGCGGCTCGGGGAAGGTCTTCGACGAGATCCAGGTGGTGGCGTTGGCGTAGGGCTTGCTGGCGCTGTCGGGCACGCTCCAGGTGATGCCGCTGCCGACGTAGTTGTTGACCAGATCCCAGTAGCCGATGGCGCTGCTGTCGCGCGCGGTGACCGGATTCTTCGCGTTCTCGAAGTAATTGGCCTCGATCAACGCCACCCCGCCCATGCGCACGTTGATGCCGGAGGTGAGCACGTTGTTGAAGTAGTTGTTGTAGATGTGGCTCAGGCCGCGGCGCTGCAACGGCAGCCGCGATTCCACGTTCTCGAAGCGGTTGTGGTGGTAGGTGGTGCGCGCGGCGGCGTTCTGCGTGTCGTTGTCGCTGTAGCCGTTGAGCGCGACCTTCTGGTAATCGTGGATGTAGTTGTAGGAGACGGTGACATGATGCACGCCCTTCTTCATGTCGATGCCGCCATCGAAGGACGCATCGCCGGCGCCGGGGCATTTGGTCAGCGACGCGAAGAGCGTGTTGTGGTCGATCCAGATGTTGGACGGCGCGCCGCTGGAATTGCCTTCCAGCGAGATCGAATCGGCGTCCTCGCCGCCCGGCAGCAGGCCGATGGTCATGTTGCGGATGACCACGTTGTGCGCGTTGCCGACCACGCGCAGGCCGAAATTGGCCGAGGAACCGCTCGCGCCCTTGATGGTGATGTCGCTCTTGTTCTTGATCTGCACGGTCTTGGCCGGCAACTGCCACTGCGCGCAGACGTTGCCGATGCTGGCGAAGTCGAACTGGCCGGTGTAGTGCAGCACCAGGCCGCCGCTGCCTGCGTAGCCGTCGATGGCGGCCTGCATCGCCTCCAATGTGGCGACATTGACCGGGACGGCGTTGCCGCCGCCGGTGGTGGCGGCGCCGTAGCCGACCGGACCGGCGATGGCCGGCGCGGCGCAGGACAGCAGGGCCAGCGCGAGCGCGCGCGTGAGCGGTTGGATGTTCATCGGACTCTCCCATCTAGCAGCATTGAGTGCCTGGCGCACGACGCGATCGGCGGCGGGCGGCGGCACGGGGCGTGGGGGCCGCGCGCAGTCTTCGCCGCTGCCGGTGCCTGCGCAATCGCCCGCATGCGGAAGCTAGATCGGCGCCTCCGATCGGCGCGCGGGACATCCGAAGCGGACACGAACGGACACGCGGGGACAGACAACGACAGCCGCGGACAGATGCGCGCGCATGCCGGCTCGACGCGTGCGCAACCTAGCCGACCTCCGCGCGGGACCGCGTTCCGCCTTGCGAATCGGCACCGCGCGCCGCGTGCGCCCATGCCGTGACCGGGACAAGCGCGCGTCATTGGCGCGTTTCGCCGGATGCGAGCGATTTGCGCACGCAGCACGGCGACGCGCGATCGCCGATGGCGGCCATTGCCGGAAACGGCGACCCAGGCGGGGGGAGCGGCGGGCGCCGCGCGCCCGCCAGCGTGAATCAGCTCACCGTGTCGAGTTCGTTGTCGCCACGGTCGGCGTCGGGCAGCCGGTGCTCCGGATCCAGGGTCACGTGCAGCACTTTCTGCGTGCTCGGCACGCGCAGCTGCGGCTGCGCCTGCTGCATCCAGGTCTCCACCGGCACGCGCTGGTCGAGGTGGCTGCCGTCGGCGAAGTCGATGCGCAAGATCGCCGGCATCACCAGCTTCTGCCGGCTCTGCAGGGTCACCAGCAGGCCCTTGGCGGGGTCGTGATCGACATAGCGGGCCGCGCGTACGCCCATGTCCAGTTGCCAGTTGTTGAGGTACCAGCCGCGCCACCACCACGACAGGTCCTCGCCGGACTCGCTTTCCATCAGCCGGAAGAAGTCCGACGGGGTCGGATGCTTGTACGCCCAGGTGGCGATGTACTTGCGGAACGCCGGGTCGAAGCGCGCCGGGCCGAGGATCTGTTCGCGCAGCAGCACCAGGCCCAGCGCGCCCTTGAAGTAGGTCAGCGGATGCCGGTAGTGCTCGCTGGTGGCATCGGCGCGGTCGAGCAGGGTCGGCGCCTGCGCGTCGGCCAGCAGCGGCAGGATCTCGTCGACCGGGTTGCCGCCCTTGGGCGCATATTCGCTGTCGCGCTTGGGCGCGAATTCGCCGTGGTTGATCGCGTCGGAGGCGTAGACATCGATGAAGGTGTTGAAGCCTTCGTCCATGAACGCATCGCGGCGCTCGTTGGAGCCGACGATCATCGGGAACCAGCCGTGGCCCAGTTCGTGCGCGGTGATCCAGAACAGTTCCTTGCCGCCGTCGCGCATGTCGTCGAAGACGATGCCCGGATACTCCATGCCGGCGCCGTGGCCGCCGAGGTTCACCGCCACCGGCCACGGATACGGGTACCACTGCGAAAAGTGTTCGATCGACGCCTTGACGAACTCGGTGGAGCGGTTCCACTTGTCGGCGCCGACGCCCTCGCGCGGATACACCGACATCGCCAGCGCATGCTTGCCGTCGGGCAGGTTGATGCGCGCGGCGTCCCAGACGAACGCCGGCGAGGCGGCGAAGGCCACGTCGCGGGTATGCGCCATGTGGAAGCGCCAGGTCTGGGTGCCGCTGGCGGTGGGCCGGCTGGCCGCATCGCCGATGTCGTCCACGCCGCGGATGGTCACCGTGCGGTCGCTGGCCGCGGCCTGGGCCAGGCGCTGGCGTTGCGTGGCGGTCAGCACCTGCGCCGGGTTCACCAGTTCGCCCGAACCGGCCACCAGGTAGTTCCACGGCACCGTCACCGCATAGTCGAAATCGCCGTACTCCAGGTAGAACTCCGAGCCCAGGTAGGGCTGCGTGTCCCAGCCGCGCAGGTCGTCGTACACCGCCATGCGCGGATACCATTGCGCGATCTCGTAGATGTCGCCGTCGCCGGTGGGCGTGACCGCGGTGCGGCCGCCCCAGGTGCCGGGCACGGTGTAGGCGTAGTCGAGATGCAGCTTCAGCGCCTTGCCGCTGGCCAGCGGCTGCGGCAGGTCCACGCGCATGCGCGTGTCGTCGATCAGGAACGTGGCCGGCACGCGCTTGCCGCCCTGCTCCACTTCCACCTTGGCGATGCGGTAACCGTCGCTGGACGGTGCCGGCGGACGGTCGGCCCGCGCCGCGCGCACGCCGCGGGCGCGTGCGTCGGCACGGTAGATGTTCTGGTCCAACTGCAGCCACAGCACGTCCAGCGTGTCCGGGCTGCGGTTGCCGTAGGTGATGGTTTCCTGGCCACTGAGCGTCTGCGTGGCCGGATCGAGGGTGGCGTGCAGGTCGTAGTCGGCGCGGTTCTGCCAGTACAGCGGCCCGGGCACGCCGCCGCCGCTGCGGTAGGCGGTGGCGGGCTGCGGCAGTTGCAAGGGCGCGAACAGGGCCAGCGGGTCGTAGCCGCCAGCGGGCGCGGCGGCGGCCGGCGCGGCGGCGCTGGCCTGGGCGAACGCGACGAGGGAAGCGCAAGCCGCGGCGAAGCCGGCGCGGCGCAGGACATGGATCATGCGGGGCATCCGTGGGGAGGATCGCCCCCGATGGTAGGCCGAATCGGCGTGGCGTGGATGTGCCGGTCGGCCCCCACATCGCGAGGTCGGTGGCGGGGGCGACGTCAGTGCAGCTCTAGCAACCTGCTTTCGCCCAATCAACGCTGCAGGAGCGGCTTTAGCCGCGACGAGGCGTTCCCGGTAGAGCCTGTCGCGGCTGAAGCCGCTCCTACAGGACACGTCCCGAAGCATTGGAAGTGCCCTTCGGTCGCGATCACGCGCCAGGCTCAGCCCAGCAACGTCTCCAGCACCGCCATGCGCACCGCCACGCCGTTGGCGACCTGGCGCAGGACGCAGGACTGCGGACCGTCGGCGACCTCGTCGGTGATCTCCACGCCGCGGTTGATCGGCCCCGGATGCAGCACCACCGCGCCGGGCGCGGCGCGGCGCAGGCGCTCGGCGGTGAGACCGTAGCGGCCGTGGTAATCCGCCAGCGAGGACACCAGCCCCTCCTCCATGCGCTCGCGTTGCAGGCGCAGCATCATCACCGCGTCCACGCCCTCGAGCATCGCGTCGAAGTCGTCGCCGACCACGCAGCCGTCCAGGGTGGCGTCGTCGGGCAGCAACGCCTGCGGGCCGCAGACGCGCACTTCGCCGGCGCCCAGCGTGCGCAGCGCGTGCAGGTCCGAGCGCGCCACGCGCGAATGCTTGACGTCGCCGACGATGACCAGCTTGAGCTTGGAGAAATCGCCGCCCTTGGCATGGCGCAGGGTCAGCATGTCGAGCAGGCCCTGGGTCGGATGCGCGCTGCGGCCGTCGCCGGCGTTGATCAGCGCGGTGCCCTCGCCGGCCGCTTCGGCCAGGCGCTCGACCGCGCCGTCCTCGGGATGGCGCACGACGAAGCCGCGCACGCCCATCGCTTCCAGGTTCTTCAGCGTGTCGCGCGCGGTCTCGCCCTTGCGCGTGGACGAGGTGGAGGCATCGAAGCTCAGCACGTCCGCGCCCAGCCGCTGCGCGGCCAACTGGAACGAGCTGCGGGTGCGCGTGGACGGTTCGAAGAACAGCGTGCATACCGCGGTGCCGGCCAGCACGTTGCGCTTGCCGACCCGGCCCACCGCGGCGTCGCGGATCTGCCCGGCGCGGTCGAGCAGTTGCAGCAGGGTCGCGCGCGGCAGGCCTTCCAGGGTCAGCAGGTGGCGCAGGCGCCCGTTGGAATCGAGTTGCGGATCAGTCATGGCGGGTCCGGACAGGGAATCAGGAAATGGGAGTGGCGTCGTCGGGCGCGGCCAGCCAGCGCTCGATGATCACCGCGGCGGCGACCGCGTCCAGCGCGGCGGCATCGCGGCGGCGCTTGCGGCCTTCGGCGCGGTCCACCGCGAAGCGCTGCGCGGCCTCCACCGAGCTGGAGCGCTCGTCCACCAGCACCACCGGCAGCTTGTAGCGCGCGCCGAGTGCGCGGGCGAAGGCATGCGCGCGCTTGCGGTTGGGTTGGTCGGCGCCGTCCAGGGTCAGCGGGTCGCCGACCACCAGGCCGTGCGGGCGCCATTCGGCATGCAGGCGGTCCAGCGCCGGCCAGTCCGGCCCCTGCGCGTGCACGTCGACCACGGCCAGGGCGCGCGCGCCGCTGCCGAAGCCGCTGCCGACGGCCACGCCGATGCGGCGATGGCCGACGTCGAAGCCGAGCACGGTGCCGTCGCGGCGGATCGTCGCCGGCGGCGCGGTGCCGGGCGCGGGAACGCCGGACTCAGGCATGCCCGCTGTAGTCGGTGAGGCGGAACAGGTCCACGCCGATGCGCCCGGCCGCGGTCTGCCAGCGCCGCTCCAGCGGCAGCTCGAACAGCAGTTCGGCATCGGCCGGCGCGGTCAGCCAGCTGTTCTCGCCCAGTTTGTACTCGAGCTGGCCGGCGCCCCAGCCGGCGCAGCCCAGCGCGACCACCGCGTGGCGCGGCCCCTCGCCGCGCGCCATCGCCTCCAGCACGTCGCGCGAGGTGGTCAGGAACAGGCCGTCGCCGAACGCCAGGCTCGAATCCCAGGCGCGTTCGCCGTCGTGGATCACGAAGCCGCGCTCCGGATGCACCGGGCCGCCGCTGAGCACCACCTGTTCGCGCAGGCGCTCGTCGATGGTGTCGATGCCCATCTGCGCCAGCACCTCGCCGAGCGTGTACTCGGAGGCGCGGTTGACCAGCACGCCCATCGCACCGTTGGCGTCGTGCTGGCAGATCAGGGCCACGCCGCGCGCGAAGTTGGGATCGGACAGCGCCGGCAGCGCGATCAGCAGTTGGTTGGCCAGGGGGGTAGGCAAAGCGGACATGGCCCCATTCTATCGTCCCTCCCGGGCCGGCGCTGCGCCGGCCCGGATCGGGCTGCCATAATCGCCCCCGCTCGCGCCGCCGCGCCAACAAGGATGCTGTCCCGCATGGAAACCTCGCCCGACCCGACGCTGCCGCGCCAGACGCGCGCCTTCATCGTCCTGGTGGCGCTGCTGCAAGGCGCGCTGATGTACCTGGCCCAGCGCGGCGCCGAGGCCGGCCTGTGGCCGTTCGCGGCGCTGGGCGGCCGGATCTGCTGGTACACGCTGGTGCTGACCGTGCCGACCCTGACCCTGTTGTCGGTGCGGCAATTGAACGCGTTGCGCCTGTGGCAGCACGTGATCGCGCTGGCGCTGCTGGTGACCGGGCTGTCGGCCTGGGCCGCGTGGAGCGCCACCGGCGCGCCGGGCCTGCGCAGCGACCAGGTGCTGACGCCGTTCGGCGCGGCGATCACGCTGGGCATGTTCGTGCTGCTGCCCTGGCTGCAATGCCGGCTGCAGCACGGCACCTGGCGCGCGACCTACCGCGACCTGTTCGAACACGCCTGGCAGAACGCGCTGACCCTGGCCCTGGCCTTGCTCTTCGTGGGCATCTGCTGGCTGGTGCTGAGCCTGTGGGGCGCGCTGTTCGCGCTGGTCAAGCTGACCTTCTTCCGCGACCTGTTCCGCGAGACCGCCTTCATCTATCTCGCCACCGGCACCATGTTCGGCCTGGGCCTGCTGATCGGCCGCACCCAGCAGCGCGCGGTGCAGGTGCTGCGGCAGATCCTGTTCGCGATCTGCACCGGACTGCTGCCGCTGCTGGCGTTCGTGGCGGTGCTGTTCGCGCTGAGCCTGCCGTTCACCGGGCTGCAGCCGTTGTGGGAGACGCGCGCCGCGGCGACCATCCTGATCTGGCTGGCGGTGCTGCTGGTGGTGTTCGTCAACGCGGTGTACCAGGACGGCGCGGCCACCCCGCCCTATCCGCAATGGCTGCGGCGGTTGATCGACGCCGGCCTGCTGAGCCTGCCGCTGTACGCGTTGCTGGCGCTGTACGCGCTGTGGCTGCGCATCGCCCAGTACGGCTGGAGCGCGGAGCGCTTCGGCGGCGTGCTGGTGGCGCTGGTCGTCTGCGGCTATGCGTTCGGCTATGCCTGGGCGGTGCTGCGGCCGGGCGGGCGCTGGCTGCGCCCGCTGGCCGCGGTCAACCGCGGCATGTCCTGGGTGGTGATCGGCCTGGCGCTGGCCAGCGCATCGCCGCTGCTGGACCCGTACCGCATCGTCGTCGGCAACCAACTGCAGCGCCTGGCCGATGGCCGCACCACGGCCGCGCAGATGGACCTGGAGTACCTGCGCTTCGACAGCGGCCGCCGCGGCTACCGCGCCGTGCAGGCGCTGCGCGCCGCGCCGGGGTTCGCCGACGATCCGAAACAAGGCGACCGCCTGCAGCGCGTCCTGCAACGCACGCAGCGCTGGGGCGAGCCGCCCGACACGCGCGAACGCGAGCGCATCGCCGACCCGGCGCAGTTGCATCAGCACATCCCGCTCGCGGCCGGCAGCGTCGATCCAGGCGCCGCCTGGTGGCAGGCCCTGGGTGCCGGGCAGGTCGACGACGGCAACTGCCGTCAGCCAGACAGCCGCTGCGTCGTGCTGCTGCGCGACCTGGACGGCGACGGGAGCGACGACGCGCTGCTGTGCAACGGCAGCGAGGTCTATGGCATGCAATGCCGCCTCCACGCACGCGCGCAGGACCGCTGGCGCAACGCGGGGCGCGTGCAGTTCTTCCCGCGCGGCAGCAAGCAGCAGGACGCGCTGCTGGAGACGCTGCGCGCCGGCAAGCTGGAACCGGCGCCGCGACGCTGGCCGGACCTGACGCTGCCCAACGCCTCGCGCGCGCAAATCACGCCCGACGACGAACAAGACGAGTAAGGAACCCACCCAGCATGAGCGCCTACTGCGACTTCGCCCCCGGCCATGCCCTGCATGGTCCCTATCACGACGCCGAGTACGGCGTTCCGCAGCGTGCCGAAGCCGAGCTGTTCGAACGGCTGGTGCTGGAGATCAACCAGGCCGGGTTGAGCTGGGAGCTGATGCTGAAGAAGCGCGCCGGCTTCCGCGCCGCCTACGCCGGGTTCGACGTGGACACGGTGGCCGCGTTCGGCGAAGCCGACGTGCTGCGCCTGCTCGCCGATGCCGGCATCGTCCGCAACCGGCTCAAGGTGCAGGCCGCGATCCACAATGCGCAGGTGATCCAGCGGATGCGCGCCTCGCATGGCGGTTTCGCCGCCTGGCTGGACGCGCACCATCCGCGTGCCAAGGCCGACTGGATCAAGCTGTTCAAGCGCAGCTTCCGTTTCACCGGCGGCGAGATCACCGGCGAATTCCTGATGAGCCTGGGCTACCTGCCGGGCGCGCACCGCGCCGACTGCCCGGCGTTCGCGCGCATCGCGCGGCTCGACCCGCCGTGGATGCGCAGCACGTGAACCGTGCCGCGGCGACTGCCGCGCGTGCGCGCGGCGCCGACGCGGCACCGCGGCGGGCGCCACGGACATGGCCGTCAGCGTGGGCTGCGGCAGCGCTGCTCGCGCTGGCCACCGCCAGCGCGACGCAAGCGCGTGCGGCCGATCGCGGGACGACGACGCTACCGCAGGTCCTGGAACAGTTGCGCCGCGAGATCGAGGCCGCACCGGCCACCGACCCCACCCCGATCGACACGGTGCTGCGGCGCCACGCCGACACCACCGCCGTGAGCTTCGACATCGCCACGGCGGGCGCGGACGGCGCCGCGGCGGCGGCGCCCACGCAGCCGCCCGGCATCACCGCCGCCGAATGGCAGGCGGTGCGCACCTACCTGGATGCCGCGGGCAGCATGCAACTCGACGTCTCCGAAAACGGCAACCACCGTTACACCCTGCTCGACCTGGACGAAGACGGGCAACGCGACCTGCTCGACAGCGCCTATGTCGGCGGCACCGGCCTGTACACCGAGATCGCGGTGCTGCGCCGCGACCCCGCGCACGGCTTCCGCGCCCCGCCCAACGCCGCATCCGAAGCGGAACCGGCAACGGGGGTGTTCAGCATCAACGGCCGCGGCGGCGACCAGGCGCTGTACTGGCTGCGCATCGGCGGCCGCAGCTATGCGGCCTATCGCGACGGCGACTACTTCCAGGACACGCTGACCCTGTCGCGGCCGCTGTCGCCGCTGTCCGACGGGCGCAACGGCCCGCAGGTGCTGCAGGTGCGCTATCGCTACCGGCACACGCTGGCGCCTTCGCCGGACCCCACGCAGGCCACGCCCGAGGACCAGGAGGCGGCGCGCTGGCTGACGCAGCATCCGCAACTGCGCGCGCTCGCGGACCGGGAGTTGCAGCGGCTCGGCTTCGACGCAAAGGGCCGGCAACGCCGTCCCGACCCGAACGCACGCTGCCCGGTACCGGCCGGGGCCGACAACGCCGATGAACGCGCGCAATGGCCGTGGCGCGATGCCGGCCACTACACCTTCGACTACGTCGCCGACCTGCGCCTGCGCGACGGATCGGACTGCTATAGCGCCAGCATCGTCGCCTTCCGAAGCAGCTACCTGACCTCCTACGCCGCCTGCTGCGCGCTGTGGGTGTACGCCGCGCCCGGCCAGCAGGCGGCGACCTTGCCGCTGCTGTCCAGGCGCCAGCGCGCCGGCGTCGCGGTGATTGGGGCGACGCCGGCACAGGAATGAGCGCCGACGGCTGATTTTCTTGCGTCGCGCCGGCAGTCGACGCCGCCTTTCCACGCCATGCACGGTGCTTGAACGCCGCCGCCGGCATGGTCGGCGCATGAGCCTGCGTATCGGCATCTCCGGCTGGCGTTACCCGCGGTGGCGCGGCGTGTTCTATCCGCCCGACCTGGTGCAGCGGCGCGAACTCGAATACGCCGCGCGCTGCTTCCGCTCGGTCGAACTCAACGGCTCGTTCTACTCGCTGCAGACGCCGAAGAGCTACGCCGCCTGGCACGATGCGACGCCGCGCGGCTTCGTGTTCGCGGTGAAGGGACCGCGCTTCGTGACGCACCTGAAGCGACTGCGCGATTGCGAGCAACCGCTGGCCAACTTCTTCGCCTCCGGCCTGCTCGGCCTCGGCGCCAAACTGGGACCGCTGCTGTGGCAACTGCCGCCGTCGCTGGCCTTCGACCACGCGCTGCTGGACGACTTCCTGTCGCTGTTGCCGCGCACCAGCGCGGCGGCGCTGGCGCTGGCCGGCAAGCGCGACGCCGCACGCATGCGCGGGCGCAGCCTGCTCCACATCGACCGCAACCGGCGCCTGCGCCATGCGCTGGAAGTGCGCCATCCCAGCTTCGCCACGCCGCAGGCGATCGCGCTGCTGCGCAAGCATCGCATCGCCCTGGTGCAGGCCGACACCGCCGGCAAGTTTCCGTACCTGGAGGACGTGACCGCCGATTTCCTGTACCTGCGCCTGCATGGCGACGCGCAGTTGTACGCCAGCGGCTACAGCGATGAGGCGCTGGACGCCTGGACCGAACGGATCGACGCCTGGCACCGCGGCGGCGAGCCGGCGGCGCCGCAACGCGCAGGCCCGGCCGCCGCGCGGCGCGCGCGCCGCGACGTGTACTGCTACTTCGACAACGACATGAAGGTGCATGCGCCGTTCGATGCGCGGCGCCTGGCGCAGCGGCTGGGCGTCGCGACGCCGTGTCCGGATCGCGACCAGGGCGACGACGGCTGACCTCGGCACGCGCGTATGGCGGCAGGCACGGCACCACTGTTGCGCCGCGGCACCGGCCAAGCGCCGCGCCGCAGCCGGATCACGCCGCCAGGCGCGCCTGCCAGAACGGCGCGTTCGCCCAGCGCCGTTCGCGCGCGTACAAGGCCCCGCGCTCGCTCAGATAGGCGCGGAAGCGCGCGAACACGCCCTCCTGATAGGCCGCCAGCGGCGCTCGGCCGGCGCCCTGCAACTGCGCCGCCAGGGCATGCGCCGCGGCTTCGCCGTCCTGCAGCGCCTTGACGATGCCGTGCGCGGTCAAGGGATCGTAGGCGCTGGCCGCATCGCCCACCGCCAGCCAGTCCTCCCCGACCACGCGACTGAGGATCGCCGACGGGCCCAGCGCGGCGATCAGGCCGCCCGTCGCGGGCAAGCGCGCACCGCTGCGCGCCAGCCAGTGCGCGACGTGCCGCGTCTGCTGCGCCGCCGCCAGCCACACCGCCGTGTCCAGGAAATGCCGCTGCCGCCGCGGCTCCAGCGCCAGCGCCAGCATCATGCGCGCGCCCGGCAACTTCGCCGCGTACCACCAGCCATCGCGGCAGGCCTCCAGCAAGGCCTGCGACGGAACCGCCTCCGCGCGCTCCAGCGCGAACACGCCCGCGACGAAGGCCAGGCAGTCCACCGCGTTGCGCGCCACGCCCAGCCGCCGCACCGCCGCGGCGGCGATGCCGCTGGCATCCACCAGGAAACCGGCGCGCAAGCGGCGCACCGCGCCGTGCTCGCCGTGCAGGTCCAGGACGTGGTTGCCGTCCGCGTCGCGGCCGATCGCGCCCAGGCGCAGGCCGCGCAGCAGCGTGCCGCCCCGCGCTGGAACCGCCGCCGCCAGCATCGCGTCGAAGGCGGCACGATCCACGTGCCAGCCCTTGCCCTGGCCGGCGACGATGAAGTCGTTGTAGCCCAGCTCCGGCGTGCCCCAACTGGCGCAACTGCCGGCCGAGGCCAGCGGCCGCTGCGCCAGGAACGCATCCCACACGCCCAGGCGCTGCAGCGCCGCGCTGGCGGTCGGCGCCAGCGCCTCGCCCAGCCGCCAGCCGGCGGCGCGGCCCATGTCGACCACGACGACATCCTCGATCCCCCGCGCAGCCAGCGCCAATGCGGTGGCGCAGCCGGCCGCGCCGCCGCCGACGACGGCCACGGCGTGGCGTGCCTCGGTCCGGCCTGCGCCGCTAGGCACGGCCATCGGCGCTGGCGGTCGCGGCCTTCGACGGCGCCGGCGGCGCCGGGACGTTCGCCATCGGCCAGGCGGTGACCGGGTCCTGGCCAACCTCGAAAAGGCTGGCCACCTCCAGCAACATCTCCGCCGGGTACGGGGGCATGCCCGGCGGCGGCTGGATCTGCGAGCCGCTGACGACGAACCCGAGCTTGGCCCAATTGGCGACGAAATCGGCGTACTGCTGGAAGCGACCGGCCTGTGCCGGATAGTCGCTTTCGGTGCCGGCGCCGCGCACCGCGTAGACCTGCCGGCCGAGATACCACTGCTTGTCGTCCGGATCGACCGCGCACAACGACACCGGGTACACCGCGAACGGCCGTTCCGCCGGCCACGACCAGAACAGGGTGTTGTTCGGATTGCCGGACGGCGTCGGATTGGGATCGGGCAGATGGGTGGCGCAGGAGTTGTAGTCGGTATGCCACGGCACCGACATGAACTTGGACAGGTCGCCCGGTTCCACCGGGTGCGACTGCAACGGCACGTAGCCGAAGCTCAGGAATGCCTTGTCCTTCTGCGCGGTGCCGTAATCCAGCGGCGCCTGGTTGATGCGGAACGGGCCGCAGTCCTGGGTCTTCCAATCCTGCACGTACAGATTGACGTCGCGGATCGGGAACGACACCTCGATGCCCGGGCTGTAGCGGCCGCCCAGACAGTTCTGCAGGGTGGCCCGGTCCAGCGCTTCGCCAGCCCCCAGCGTCGGTGCGCCCACCTGCACGTAGTTCTTGTCGTGCCACTGGCACAGCAGGAAGTACTGGGTGGAACTGACGCTGAGGAAGCTCTTTTGCGCATCGCCGAGCGACAGCGGCATCATCGGCGAGCCGGTCTGGGTGTCGAGGGTGGAGGCCGGGTCGCGGATCAGTTTCTTCAGGTCGGAAATCTTCGTGGTCGGATCGTCGGTCGGCTGGATCTGCCCGATCGTGTCGTGGCCCTTGATCGCCTGCGACGGCAGGTTGGTGTTCCAGCGCTGCAGCATCGCCGCGTGGAAGATGGGCTGGATGTCGTCGCTGAAGGACGGCTGGTAGGCGGTGACGAACTTCCCACTCGCGTACAGCGACGGCACCAGCCCCAGTTCGCGCACCCACACGTCGTAGACGTCGTCCCAGGTGGAGACCACATTGCGCGTTTGTGGCGCGTAGCCCGGATCGCCGGTGACGTACCACGCACCCTGCACGCTGGCGCTGCTGCCGTCGGTGAACAGCAGCACGGCGTTGACCGGGCCGTCGGCGGCATCGTCGTACCACAGGCCGTTCTCGGTCGCGTCCTGCAGCGGCGGATAGCTGCCGTCGTCCTGCTTCACCGCCGAGGTGCGCGCGAAGCCGCCGGCCACGACCAGCGCGCCGCTGGATTCCACCCGGAGGTCGCCCAGCGAGGTGAGCGGGCCCAGCGGCTCGTAGAGATTGCGGGGCTCGTGGAACAGGGAGGGGAAGCTGACCGGATAGTCCGGCAGCGGCTGGATCGCGCCGGCGGCATCGGCGTAGCTGGCCGGCGTCTGCAGGTCGAAGCCGACGACCGCGCTGCCGCCGCTGGCGGCGCTGATCGCGCGCGGACCGGGATCGATCACCAACTGCCGTAGGCGCGTCGGGTCGTTGGGATCTGTGGAGGCGGTGTAATCCGCATTGCGCAGTTCCAGCAGGCCCGGCGTCTCGTACGCGCCGATGCCGCGGAACTGGCCGCCCTGGCTCACCGTCGAGTAGTTGTTGAGCTTCTTGTTGGCCACATGCACGGTCCAGACGATGTCCTTGACCGTCTTGCCGTCGATCGTGCTGCCCACGTCCACGCGCGTGCCGCCGCCATTGGGATAGGTGCCGGAACTGCCGCCGGGATAGGCGTAGATGTGGAAGCGCGCGGCCTGGCGCTTCACGTTGCCGTCCGGATCGCGAAAATCCTCGGCGCCGATCGGCGTCGCCTCGGTGCCGGGCTGCACCGGCAGGCCACCGAGCACGCCATCGGCGCCGCGCGTGCCGGCCGCCGTCACCGGCGCCAGATAGATCTGCTGACTGTCGCCGACGCGACCGATGCCGATCGCCGGATGTACGCGGAATACGTTGCTGGTCATGATGACGGGCTCCTGGTCCAGATGAGATGGCGCGCGATCAGCGTTGCGAGGCCGGCGCGGATCGCGCCTTCGTCCTGGACGACGCCTGCGCCTGGAAGTACTCGTTGATCAGCACGTGGCTGAGATTGACGTTCAACCCCGGCAACGACGCCATGCCCGGATCCGGAGCGATCACCTGGGTGGTGTTGTGGCAGGCGAAGCAGTTGCTCTGCGTGCTCTGCACCTGGGTGAAGGTCTCGATGGTGGAGTTGGACAACTGCATCGAGCCGGTGAGCAGCGGCGATTTGGCTGTCGCCGGGACGCATTCCAGCGCCGAACCAGGCTGGAAGGTGCAATCGGGCTGCAGCGCATCCAACTGGTTGAACCAGATCGCGCCGACCTCGAAGTAGTTCTTCCACACACCGTCCAACTGGCTTTGCACCGAGGTGTTCATCGACACGATGTTGGGGATGTTGCAATCCGTCGCCCCGGGCGGGCATGGCTTCTGCCCGCCGTAGGGCACCATGCGGCACACCTGGGTGACCGGGCTGAGCGTCTGCGTCTGCGCGTTCAAGGTCAGCATGCCAGACCCGGCCGCGTTGACATTGCACTGCTTCATCGGGGTATTGGCCTGATAGAACGTCCAGTCCTTGCCGGAGACGATGTCGTTGGGCTGCATCTCCTGCATCGGCCGCGGCAGGTCCGGCGCGTTGCTCTGGTGCTCGAAGGTCGCCCAGATCATTTCCGGATGGTGGTTCACGGTGCCGCCGATATGGAAGCCGACCAGCGCCACCGTCTGGGTTTCGGTCTCTCCGGTGGTCACGATCTTGCCCTTGCGCATGCCCAGCTTCACGATCTGCGCCTGGCGCGTGTAGAAGGACGACACGTCCTCGTTGGGCTGCACCACCTTCCAGGCCGCCTTCAGGGTCATGCTGCCCACCGGGAACTCGGCCGTCGGGCTGAACGCGCGCAGCACGCTGGGGTTCTTGAGATTGTGGCTGGCGATGAAATCGCCGAACACGTCGTTGGAGTGGATCGAGTAATAGACCGCGCGACCGTTGCGATCCACCAGCACGCCGTCCGGGCCGGCCTGGTCGATCAGTTCCAGGGTGCGCGCCTGCTGCGAGCGGCCGATCAGCGGATCGAGCGTGCCATCCGCGACACCGCCGATGCCATCGGCGCTCATGCTCAGGAACCGCGGCTGCCCGCCCACGTCCTGGGTCAGCCACAGGAACGCGTTCCACGACCAGATGTGGAAGTCACAATTGGTGCTGTCGGGACCGAAATCCGTCGAATCCGGTGCCGGCGTGTTCGCGTGCGGAAACCACGGCGAATGCGGTGAACCGGGTGGCACACAGGCAGCAACCGGTCCCGGCGGAAGCGGAACCGCGCCGCGCACGCTCCCCTGTTCCGCCCCCGGTCCAGGCCCAGGGCCTGGATTGACGGCCGAACACGCCACGACCAACGCACAGACAAACGCCGCGAACCCTAGCGCACGCTTCATCGCATTCTCCCTCGGTGCTCGAAAGACAGCTGAAAACGCCCCTTCCCACGACGGCGCGCGACAATGCGGCAGCTCACGATGCCGGACCGGCAAGCGCTCAAAAATCCAGGTCGGTTCCCCCCACCGCAGGCACGATGACTCCCGTGAATCGCGTCATGTCATTCGCGCGTATTGCCGCTCGCCTGCGCAGCCAGCATGCGCCGACGACGAATGCGCCCACAAGGCCATTTCGTAGACACGCGGAATATCCCGTAGACAGTTGCAGCGCGGCCGATCGCTGCACGCGGGCCATGCGCGCATGGCGGCAATCGCGAGATCGATCACGCAGCCACGCGGCGTGCGATGCGCATCGATGCACCGCACCGACACGCGCGAACGCGATTGCAGCGCGCAGGAAAATCAGCGTCGCATCGTTTCGGCGCTGTGCCATGCATCGGCATCGTGGCCCGCCGCGCGACGCAGCGCAGCGAGCACGCCGCAAGGCAGGTGCCGCGGCCTGCCGCTCACACGCCCATGTAGCGCCCGGAACGATGGTTGAACATCAGCACCAGACTCAGCACCACCGCGCCGATCGCCGAGTACAGCACCTGCTGCGGCGCCAGCACGCAGAACGCGATGAGCATCAGCGCCGCGTCGAAGCCCATCTGCACCTTGCCCGCGCTCCAGCCGCGGCTGCGCTGCAGGTAGACCGCCAGGATGCCGACGCCGCCGAGGCTGGCGCGGTGGCGGATGAAGAACAGGATCGCCAGCCCGACCAGCGCGCCGCCGACCAGCGCCGAGTACAGCGGCGTCATCGTCGCGTACTGCGCCCAACGCGGCAGCAGATCGGTCAGCACGCCGCAGGCGGCGACCGCGACGAAGGTCTTCAGGGTGAACTCCCAGCCCATGCGCCGCACCGACAGCCAATAGAACGGCAGGTTCACCAGCACGAACACCACGCCGAAGTTCCAGCCCAGCGCGTAGTGCAGCAGGAACGCCACCCCGGCCATGCCGCCGATCATCAGCCCGCCCTTGGCGAACACCGCCAGGCCCAGCGAGGCCACCAGCGTCGCCAACAGCATGCCCTGCATATCCTCGGCCACGCTATGCCGCAGCGCCCGCGCGTCCTGCGCGGTGCCGGCCGAATCGGCAGGCGGCGTCAACGGGCCGGAGGTGACGACGGTGCCATCGTCGGGCAACGGGTCCAGGTCCGGACGCAGATCGGAATCGGGGAGGCTCACGGGAGGGGGCACGGCGTGGGGGCCGGTATTAGACACCAGTCCCGGTGTAGTTGCACATGAAACTTTGGTGGCTACCGGCATGACCGCGTTGCCTGCATGAACGCGTCGCCTTGCCCCAATGGCACACCGTCACCCAATCAGGCCGGCAAGTCGGCCTTGATGTGGTTTTGCATGTATTGCATTCCTGGCCGACCGCCCCTCATCCGCCCCTTCGGGCATCTTCCCGGCGGGAGAAGGAAACACAGACGAGCCCCTCTCCCCCCGGCCAGATTAGCGCTGTGTCTCAGCTGATGATGCCGCCTTGGCTTAGAAATGCATGATCTTCAATGAGATACGGCGATGACGTTCAATCGGATCCAATTTCAGCATGGTGGCATGCCTGGCTAGACCGGACGGCCCACAGAGCAGCAACTGCGCACGCCAGCTGAGACACAGCGCTAATCAGGTCCCCCCGGGAGAGGGGTTGGGGTGAGGGGCCGGCGCGAAGCGTCCCGCTGAAACAAGAACGGGAACCCCGCTCAGCGCACGGCCACGGCGCGGTGCTTGCGCTTGTCCGCGTACATCGCCGCGTCGGCGCGTTCGAGCAGTTCCTCCAGCGCCTCCGCGTCCAGATCCCGCCGGTTGCACAGGGCCAGGCCGAAGCTGGCCGACAGCCCGGTCGCGAATCCGTCGTCCTCGCCGGGCTTGGCGAGCGCCGCGCGCAGCGCATCGATCAGCCCGCGCGCGCGCTCCGGCGTGGTCAGCGGCAGGTACAGCGCGAACTCGTCGCCGCCGCGGCGGCCAAGCAGTTGGCCCGGCCGCAGGCAGCTCCGGCAGCGCCAGACGAAGGCGCGCAAGGCGGCATCGCCGGCGGCGTGCCCGAACTGGTCGTTGATCGCCTTGAGGTTGTCCATGTCGGCGACGATCACCGCCAACGGACGCGGATCTTCCGCGACCAGGTGCAGATCGTTGAGCACCTGCTCCAGGAATCCGGTCCGCGACAGCGCCCCGGTCACCGGATCGCGCACCAGCGCATGGCGCAGCCGCGTGTTGTCGGCGTAGAGCCCGGGGACGGCCAGGCCGAAGTAGCTGTTCGCCGCCAGGCTGATCATGGCGAACTGCAGCGCCAGCGCCTGCGCCTCCAGCCGCAGCAGCGGCGTGGCCAGGGCGATCAGCAGGCTGAAGGCGGCGATCGCCACCAACGCCTGCAGCATCCCGTGGGTATGCACGATCCACAACTGGATCACCACCACCACGAACAACGCGAACACCACCGCCGGCTGGCGCGGCAACGCGGCCGCCAGCCACATCACCACCAGGGTGACGCCGAGCAGCAGCCCGAGCTTGACCAGATAGCCGGTGGCGCTTCCGCTCGGCGCGATCATCCCCGACAGGCGCGGGATGCCGGGCCGCGGCGCGATGCCCAGGGCCTCGGCCAGCCGCAGCACCGCGAGGATCGCCAACGGTCCGAGCGCCAGCAGGCCGGCGTAGTCGCCGATCGCCCACGGGATCGACTGGGCGAACATGGTCGGCAGGTCGATGGCGCCGGTGACGACCAGCCCCGCGCCGCCCAGGCAGGCGGACAGCAGCGAGGCTACCCCGCCGCCCAGGATGAAGTAGGTGACCGCGCGCGGCAGGCTGGTCGAGGACATCCCCTGGCCGACCCGGCGCAGCAGCCAGGCCAGGCCGCCCCAGATGCAGAACTGTTGCGCGGTGAACAGCAGCGCGTAGCCCAGCACCGCCCGATCGGGGATGGCCGCCTGGCCGCTCGTGCGATAGAAGCTGAGCAGCGTGGCCAGCACGCACGCGATCGCGATCGCCGGCGCGCCGCGCCAGCCCAGCACCATGAAGGCCGCGAGCGTCACCGCCACCGGCGGGAACCACAGGCTCGCATGCGCCTGGTAGCCCAGCACCCGCGCCAACTCGAAGCCCGCCAGCCATGCCGCCACCAGCACGACCGACAGCACCAGCAGCGCGCCGGGACGGCGCGGCGCCGCGGCGCGCATGCGGGACGGCGCCTCGGCGTCCCAGCCTGTCATCCATCCGTCTCCGGCCGCCCTCCCGCGCGCGCCGCACCGGGGCCGACGAAGGCCGTGACCGTGCTGTCGTCGCTGCCACCGACCACCACCGACGCATCGCCGCACAGGCGGATCGGCCAGCTCATGTTGCCGGCGGCCCAGTTCCATTGCAGCGTGCCGTCGACCGCGTCCCAGAGGGTGAACCCGCCGGGCGTGCCGTCGGGGTGGCCATCGGCCAGCGCCAGCCAGCGCCCGCCGGGGTCGAACGCCAGGCAGTTGGGCGAGTGCTGGCTGGGCGATGTCCACTGCAGTCGCGCCGCGCTGCCAGCATCGGCGAACACGGCGACGATGCCGCCCTGGGCGACGTTGCCGGCGATCGCGACCTTGTCGCCGGCGCCGTCACAGGCCAGCCCGTAGATGGTCTTGGCGCCGCCGGGGACGCCCACGCTCCAGGCCGGTGCGGGCGTCCCCTGGAACGCGGCCACGTCGAACGCGTACAGCGTGCCGTCGCTGGCGCCGGCATAGGCCCTGCGCCCGTCGCCGGACAGCGCCGCGGCATGGGTGTAGGCGCCGTTGGGCAACTGCCAGCGCGCCAGCGCCGCCGGTTGTCCGGACGCGATCGAGAACAGGATGATCTCGCCGTGATAGCTGGCCACCAGTCCGATGCTGCCGTCGACCGCGATGCCGGTGGCGACGACGGTATCGCCGGCGGCGCTCAGCGCGATGCCCACAGGCGCGGCGAAGGCGGCGGCGCCGGCGCGGCAGAACAGATAGCCCTGATCGGCGCCGGCCAGCAGGGCCTGCCCGCGCCCATCCAGCGACACCATGTTGCCGCGGCCGGGAAGCGGATACGCCAGCAACTCCTCGCCGCCGGGCACCGACCAGGCCCCGATGAAGCCCGCATACGGTTGCTGGCTCTTCCAGCCACAACTGGCGACGGTGCTGCCGTTGGCCGCGACATCGACCCAGTACACGCCCTGCCAGCCCTCGAATTCCTTGGTCAGCAGCGGCTTGCCCTGGCGATCCCAGACGTAGGTGCCGAAGCACCCGTCCTGATTGCCGCGCACATCGCTGCGCGCGGCCGCCGGCGCCATGCGCTCGGCGATCTTGCGCTGTTCGACGGGGACGGCGTCCAGCCCGGCGCTCTGCGACGTGCCGCCGTACTCGTGGAAGAAGGTGCCGGCGGCGATGACGTCGCCATCGCCGGACACCGCGACCGAATTGATGTAGTAGCCGGCATGCGGCTGTGTCGACCAGAGCACTTCAGGCACGTCGTTCACGCGGACTTCCCTCCCTTGGGTTGAAGAGTCCTGGCTGGACCCCGGCGAGCATTTGGCTGAAAACACGATATCCGTGGACGCAGCTGGGTATAACCGGTGTCGCGTTGACGTCCCGTCATCCCGCCCTGCGCCCGCCCTGGCGAGCGCTGCCCGGACCGGCTCAGCGCACCTCGGCGATCTCCACCCCATCCAGCCCCTGCGCCAGGGTCTTGGCGTCGCCGCCCTGGGCCAGCTTGATGCGCAGGCGCACCTCGTTCTGCGAATCGGCGTGGCGCAGCGCGTCCTCGTAGCTGATCTCGCCAGCCTGGTACAGCTCGAACAGGCTCTGGTCGAAGGTCTTCATGCCCAGGTTGGTGGACTCCTTCATCACGTCCTTGAGCTTGTGGATCTCGCCCTCGCGGATGTAGTCCTGCACCAGCGGCGTGCCCAGCATGATTTCCATGGCCACGCGCCGGCCCTTGCCGTCCGGGGTCGGGATCAGCTGCTGCGCGACCACGCCGCGCAGGTTCAGCGACAGGTCCATCAGCAGCTGGCTGCGGCGGTCCTCGGGGAAGAAGTTGATGATGCGGTCCATCGCCTGGTTGGCGTTGTTGGCGTGCAGGGTGCACAGCACCAGGTGGCCGGTTTCGGCGAAGGAGATCGCGTGATCCATGCCCTCGCGGGTGCGCACCTCGCCGATCATGATCACGTCCGGCGCCTGGCGCAGGGTGTTCTTCAGCGCGTTCTCCCAACTGTCGGTGTCGATGCCGACCTCGCGCTGGGTGATGATGCAGCCCTCGTGCTTGTGCACGAACTCGATCGGGTCCTCGATGGTGATGATGTGCCCGGTGGAGTTCTGGTTGCGGTAGCCGATCATCGCCGCCAGCGAGGTCGACTTGCCGGTGCCGGTGGCGCCGACGAAGATGATGATGCCGCGCTTGGTCATCGCCAGGGTCTTGATCACCGGCGGCAGGTTCAGCTCGTCGACGGTGGGGATGCGCGTCTCGATCCGGCGCAGCACCATGCCGACCTGGTTGCGCTGGTAGAAGCAACTGACGCGGAAACGCCCGACCCCGGCCACGCCGATGGCGAAGTTGCACTCGTGGGTCTTCTCGAACTCCTCGCGCTGCGCGGGTGTCATCACGTTCAGCACCAGGTCGCGGCTCTGCTGCGAGGTCAGCGGCGTCTGCGTGATCGGGGTGATCTTGCCGTGCACCTTGATCGCCGGCGGCATGCCCGAGGTGATGAACAGATCCGACGCCTTCTGGTGCGCCATCAGTTTCAGGAAGGAAGTGAAGTCGATGGTGCTCATGGCGTGCTCCTTCGGAGCCGGGATTGGGGAGTCGGGATTGGGGATTGGTAACAGCGGGCTATCCTGGGATCGGTGGGAGACCCGTTTGCGAATCCCCAATCCCGACTCCCCAATCCCGGCTATTCGAAGATGCGCTTGTCCTTGGCGTACTCGCGCGCCTGGTTGCGGGTGATCAGGCTGCGCTTGACCAGGTCCTGCAGGTGCTGGTCCAGGGTCTGCATGCCGTTCTGCTGGCCGGTCTGGATCGCCGAGTACATCTGCGCGACCTTGTCCTCGCGGATCAGGTTGCGGATGGCGGGCGTGCCGACCATGATTTCCCAGGCCGCGGTGCGGCCGCCGCCGACCTTCTTCAACAGCGCCTGCGAGATCACCGCGCGCAGCGATTCGGACAGCATCGAGCGCACCATCGGCTTCTCGCCGGCGGGGAACACGTCGATGATGCGGTCGATGGTCTTGGCCGCCGAGCTGGTGTGCAGGGTGCCGAACACCAGGTGGCCGGTCTCCGCCGCGGTCAGCGCCAGGCGGATGGTTTCCAGGTCGCGCAACTCGCCGACCAGGATGATGTCCGGGTCCTCGCGCAGCGCCGAACGCAGCGCCTCGTTGAAGCCGTGGGTGTCGCGGTGCACCTCGCGCTGGTTGATCAGGCACTTCTGCGAGGTGTGCACGAATTCGATCGGATCCTCGACGGTGAGGATGTGGCCGTATTCGTTCTTGTTGATGTAGTCGATCATGCCGGCGAGCGTGGTCGACTTGCCCGAGCCGGTCGGCCCTGTGACCAGGATCAGGCCCTGCGGCTGGTCGATCAGCTGGCGGAAGATCGGCGGACAGCCCAGGTCTTCCAGGGTCAGCACTTCCGAGGGAATGGTGCGGAACACCGCGCCGGCGCCGCGGTTCTGGTTGAAGGCGTTGACGCGGAAGCGCGCCAGGCTGGGAATCTCGAACGAGAAGTCGACTTCGAGGAACTCTTCGTAGTCGCGGCGCTGCTTGTCCGACATGATGTCGTAGACAAGCGCATGCACCTGCTTGTGGTCCAGCGCCGGGATGTTGATGCGGCGCACGTCGCCGTCGACCCGGATCATCGGCGGCAGGCCGGCGGACAGGTGCAGGTCGGATGCCTTGTTCTTGACCGAGAACGCCAATAGTTCAGCGATATCCATACGCTGCTTTTCCCCTTGGGCTGCGACTGGAAGGATGATTCCCCGGCCGGCAGTATAGCGCCCTTCCCTTTGCCGGAACGCCGCCCGTGCCCCTCTCTCCGCTGCAGCAGATTCGCCTGGACATGGACCGCGCCGCCGACGCCGCAAGGCGGCCGCACGCGCGGTTGCTGGCGGTGTCCAAGACCCAGCCGGCCGCGGCCGTGGCGGCGCTGGCCGCGCAGGGGCAGCGCGCCTTCGGCGAGAACTACGTGCAGGAAGCGGCGGCCAAGATCGCCGCGCTGGCCGAGGCCGGGCTGGAGTGGCATCTGATCGGCCACCTGCAATCCAACAAGGCCGACCTGGCGGCGACGCTGTTCGACTGGGTGCAGAGCGTGGATCGGCCCAAGCTGGTCGCCGCGCTGGGCAAGGCGCGCGCGTCCGCGCCCAGCCCCTTGAACGTCCTGATCCAGGTCAACATCGACGACGAGGCCAGCAAGCACGGCTGCGCGCCCGACGCCGTGGACGCCCTGGCCGCGGCCATCGCCGCGCAGCCCGCGCTGACCCTGCGCGGTCTCATGGCCATACCCGCCCCCTGGCCCGAGGCCGAACGGCGCCGCGCCGCGTTCGTCCGGATGCGCGCGCTGTTCGAGCGGCTGCGTAGCGCGTATCCGCAGGTCGATACCTTGTCGATGGGCATGAGCGGCGACTTCGCCGACGCCATCGCCGCCGGCGCCACCATGGTGCGGGTCGGCACCGCGCTGTTCGGCGCACGCTCGCCGCGCGCTGCCGGCTAGAAAACCTGGCCGCCGTGCCGCATTACCGCAGCGCCCATGACGTGGCGATGAAATGTCTACGCGCGATTCAAATCCGATTCACCGACATCGGAAATCCGTCGTAGTGCAGCGCGTTGAAAACGCACGCGTTTTCCGATGCATGAAAGGTTCGCGTCCGGCCCGATTCCTGAACCATGCGACAGGGTTGCAAACCGTTAATCCAATCACGTTTCAGCAGCGAACACTCCGCGTTCCATGACCGCCGACCGCGGGCATTCCGCGGTCCATCGCCGAATGCGCTCGGCTCGAACGAGGTCACAGATGGAAGCATCGATCAGATTGCTGTTTGCCTCCTGCTGCATCGGTCTGCTGCACGTCCCCGCGGCACTGGCCGCGCCGACGGCGGCGCCGGCCTGGAACAACGACGAGGCGTTGATGACGCCGGCCGAAGTGCAGGCGCGCAGCGCCTGGCGCGAGACCATGGCGCATCAACCGACCCCCGCGGAGGGCTGCTTCCATGCCAGCTTCCCCGACACCCAGTGGCAAACGGACGTCTGCAAGACCCTGACCCGGCGCGTGCATCCGGTCCCGCACCGGATCCTGTTCGGCGCCACCGAGACCACCGGCAACGGCTACGACTACGCGCTGCGTTCCAGCAGCCTGATCAGCAAGGTCGTCGGCAGCTTCCCGCAGGTCACCGGGGTGACCTCGGAGAAGGGGGTCGGCGTGGCGTCCTTCGGCGGCGGCGGCATCCTCGGCCCGAACGAGTACTCGTTGCAGATCAACTCCAACTACGACGCCACCACCAGCGTCTGCAACGGCCGCTCCGGTTGCACCGTGTGGCAGCAGTTCGTCTACGCCACCGACTACGAGACCCAGGGCCAGGCGGCGGTCTTCATGCAGTACTGGCTGATCGGCTACGGCAGCGGTTGCCCCAGCGGCTGGATGAGCGGCGGCGGCTCGGACTGCTACCGCAACAGCAACGCGGTCAGCGCGCCGGACGTGCCGGCCACGCAACTGGCCAACCTCAAGCTGACCGGCGCGGCCACCGCCAACGGCAACGACACCATCACCTTCAGCAACGGCGGCACCGCCTACAGCGTCAGCGCCAAGGACAGCGTGGTCAAGCTGGCCACGGTGTGGAAGGACGCCGAGTTCAACGTGGTCGGCAACGCCGGCGGTTCCAGCGCCAACTTCAACGCCGGCTCCTCGATCACGGTGAAGGTGGCGGCGACCAACGGCTCCACCGCCGCCCCGACCTGCGCGGCCAACGCCGGCAGCACCGGCGAGACCAACAACCTCAACCTGGGCAGTTGTTCGGTGGCCGGCGGCAGCACGCCGTCGATCGCCTTCACCGAGTCGAACTGAGTCCGCCGCGCCGGATCGCGCACAGCGGCCGGCGCGTTTGGCGGCGCACGATCCGGCTGCGCCGCAGCGCAACATCGCGGCGCGGCGCAGCCGCTACCATGGCGCTCCCTCTTCGCGACGGTGTTGCGCCATGGCTTCCGCTTCTCCCGACTCCCACAGCGCCGACATCGCCTTCATCGGCGGCGGCAACATGGCGCGCAGCCTGATCGCCGGCCTGGTCCGGCAAGGCGCCGATCCGCGCCGCATCCGCGTGGCCGAGCCGGTGGCGGCATTGCGCGCGGCCTTGGCCGCCGAGTACGGCGTGCAGGCGGTCGCATCCGCGGCCGAGGCCGCCGATGGCGCGGCGCTGTGGATGTTCGCGGTCAAGCCGCAGGTGTTGCGCGGCGTCTGCGCCGAGTTGGCGACGCTGGCGCTGGCGCAGCGGCCGCTGCTGGTGTCCATCGCCGCCGGCATCACCGCCCAGCAACTGGACCGTTGGCTCGGCGGCGGCCATGCCCTGGTGCGGGCGATGCCGAACACGCCCGCCCTGCTCGGCGCCGGCGTCACCGGCCTGTTCGCCACGGCCGGGGTCGCCGCGGCGCAGCGCGCGCATGCCGAACGCGTGCTGGCCGCCGCCGGCGTCACCGTGTGGGTCGAGGACGAAGCGCTGATCGACGCGGTCACCGCGGTGTCCGGCAGCGGCCCGGCCTACGTGTTCCTGCTCGCCGAAGCGATGGAGGCGGCCGGCATCGCCCAGGGCCTGCCGGCCGACGCGGCGCGCACGCTGGTGCTGCAGACCGTGCTCGGCGCGGCGCGCATGCTCACCGAATCCGGCGAGGCGCCGAGCGAACTGCGGCGCCGGGTGACCTCGCCCAACGGCACCACCCAGGCCGCGATCGACACCTTCCAGGCCGGCGGCTTCGAGGCGCTGACCGCCGACGCCATCGCCGCCGCGGCCGCGCGCGGCCGCGCCCTGTCCGCCGCCAACGATTGATGCCGGAGCCGCCCATGCGCCACCTGTCCGCTGCGTTGCTGTCGTGCCTGACCCTGGCGGCCTGTTCGGCGCAGGACACTCCGCGTCCGGCCACCCTGGTCGCGGCCACGCCCGCGCAGGCCGACCTGGGCACGCTGCGGGTGCGCTACAACGCGCTGCCGACGCTGTCGATGAGCGACAGCGTCGCGCGCCGTTACGGCATCCGCCGCAGCGCCGATACCGCCTTGGTGATGGTCGCGCTGCGCCGCGTGCGGGACGGCGAGGAACTGCCGGCCAGCGGCCAGGTAAGCGGCGTCGCCGCCGACCTGAGCGGCCGCCGGCAGCCCATCGTCTTCCGCGACGCGGTGACCGATGCCTATACCGATTATGTCGGCACGGTGCGCATCAGCGACCACGACCAACTCAGCTTCAGCGTGGACGTCCGCAGCGCCGACGGCGGCGGCAACGTGCGCTTCGTGCGCCATTTCTAGCACGCAAGGTTCCGCGCCGCTCGCTCCTGTAGGAGCGGCTTCAGCCGCGACCGACCCTACCGAGAGAGCCAGTCGCGGCTAAAGCCGCTCCTACAGAGAAGCAGAAGCCCGGCACCGATCTGCGTCACCGCGGCGCCCAGCGCTGCGCGCCTTCGCCTTGCGCGCCCAACGCGTCGGCGGGATTGCTCAGGCGGCAGCGGCGCAGCGACAGGCAGCCGCAGCCGATGCAGTCGGTGAGCTGGTCGCGCAACTGGCTCAGCTGCAGGATGCGCGCGTCCAGTTCCTGCCGCCACGCCGCCGACATCCGCGCCCACTCCGCGCGCGTGGGCGTGCGCGCATCGGGCAACTGCGCGAACGCGGCCTTGATGCTCTCCAACGGCACGCCGACGCGCTGCGCCACGCGGATCACCGCCAGCCGACGCAGCACGTCGCGGCCATAGCGGCGCTGGTTGCCGGCGGTGCGCAAGCTATGGATCAGCCCCTTCTTCTCGTAGAAGTGCAACGCGGACACCGCCACCCCGCTGCGCGCGGCGACCTGGCCCACGCTCAGTTCCTGCTGCATCGCTTGACCTCGAGCCTGGTTGAGGTTGCATGCTGCGCGCCCATCCCCCGCCACGCAAGCGCCGCGGTCCGCGCGCGCGCCGCACAACTCGCCTGTCCAAGGTTTGCCGATGAACGACGCCGCATCCCCTCGCCTCCCACGCCACGCCACCGCGGCACCTGCGCCGCAGGCCGCCATGGCGTCGGACGCACCCGCCGACACGATCCTGGCACCGCGCTACCGCGCGACCACGCTGGGCATGGTCGCGCTGGTCGCGCTGATCGCCTTCGAAGCGCTGGCGGTGGCCACCGCGATGCCCACCGTGGCGCGCGAACTGGACGGGCTGCCCCTGTATGCGCTGGCATTCGGCGGCACCCTGGCCACCAGCGTGATCGGCATGACCATGGCCGGGCGCTGGAGCGACCTGCGCGGCCCGGCGGCGCCGCTGTGGACGGGCCTGCTGTGCTTCATCTGCGGCCTGCTGCTGGCCGGCTTCGCCGCGACCATGCCGATGCTGCTGGCCGGACGGCTGGTGCAGGGGCTGGGCGCCGGCGCGATCTCGGTGGCGCTCTACGTGATCGTCGCACGCGTGTATCCGCAGGCGATCCGGCCGCGCATCTTCGCCGCGTTCTCCGCCGGCTGGGTGGTGCCATCGCTGGTCGGGCCGAGCATCAGCGGCGCGATCGTCGAGCATGTCGGCTGGCGCTGGGTGTTCCTGGCGGTGCCGCTGCTGGCGCTGCCGTCGGCGGCGCTGTTGCTGCCGGCGCTGCGGCGGCTGTCGCCCGCGGCGGAACCGGCCGGCGCGGCGCCGGGCGCGCTGGCCTGGGCGATCGGCGCGGCGGGCGCGGTCTGCCTGCTGTACCTGGGCGGCCAGCAGCGCGGCATGGCGGCGGCCATGGTGCTGCCGGCACTGGCACTCCTGCTCGCCTGCGCCTGGCGGCTGCTGCCGCGCGGCACCTTGCGCGCGGCGCGCGGGTTGCCCAGCGTGATCGCCCTGCGCGGCATCGCCGGCTCGGCGTTCTTCGGCTGCGAGGCGTTCCTGCCGCTGCTGCTGTCGCGCGAGCGCGGGCTGTCGCCGATCTGGGCCGGCGTGGCGCTGAGCGTGGGCGCCCTGGGCTGGTTCGCGGGTTCCTGGTACCAGGGCCACTACGGCCGCGACGCGACGCGGCTGCGCCGCCTGCGCGTGGGCAGCGCGCTGATGGCGGTGGGCGTGGCGATCACCGCGCTGGCGCTGCTGCCGGCGGTGCACGCCGCCGTGGCGATCGGCGGCTGGACCGCCACCGGCCTGGGCATGGGGCTGATCTATCCGACCCTGTCGGTGCTGACCCTGACCCTGTCGCCGCCGGCGCAACAGGGCGCGAACAGTTCGGCGCTGCAACTGAGCGAGGCGATCGCGGTGGCGAGCACGCTGGCGGTCGGCGGCTCGCTGTTCGCGGCGCTGCTGGCGCGGTCGGTGACCGCGGCCTACCTGTCCACCTTCGCCGTGGCGGCGCTGCTGGCGCTGCTCGGCCTGGCGATCGCCGGCCGCACCCAGCCGTCGCCGCGCTGAGCCTGCCGCGGCGTCGCCACTACGGGCGCCGCGCCCAGGCCTGCACGATGGCGGCGATCGCGCGCACGCCGTCGGTCAGCGCCGCCGGGCCCGGCTGCAGGATCAGCGGCGACTTGATCTCGAACACCTGGCCGTCGCGCACCGCCGGGATCGCCGCCCAACCCGGCCGCGCGGCGACGCGCTCGGGACGGAAGCGCTTGCCGCACCACGAACCCAGCACGATGTCCGGCGCGCGCCGTACCACTTCGTCGCCGTCGGCCAGGATCCGCGCCTTGGCCAACGGTTCGACCGACAGTTCCGGGAACACGTCGTCGCCGCCGGCGATGCGCACCAGTTCGGCGACCCAACGGATGCCGGTGATGATCGGCTCGTCCCACTCCTCGACATACACCCTCGGCCGCCGCGGCAGCGCCGCGGCCTGCGCGGCGATCGCATCCAGCCCGCGTTGCAGGTCGTCGGCGTAGGCCTGCGCCCGCGCGCCGGCGCCGACCAGCGCACCGAGCCGGCGGATGTAGTCGAGAATGCCGTCGACGCTGCGGTGATTGGCGATCCACACCTCCACGCCGTTGCGCACCAGCTCGGCGGCGATGTCGGCCTGGATGTCGGAAAAGCCGATCGCCAGGTCCGGCTGCAATGCGAGGATCTCGCCGATCTTGGCGCTGGTGAAGGCGCTGACCTTGGGCTTGTCGCGCCGCGCCTGCGGCGGGCGCACGGTGAAGCCGCTGATGCCGACGATGCGCTCCTGCTCGCCGAGCGCGTACAGCGTTTCGGTCGGCTCCTCGGTCAGGCAGACGATGCGCCGCGGGCCCATCTCAGTCCGCCACCGGCATGCGGAAATACACCACGCGTTCGGTTTCCTCGAAGCCGCAGGCGCGATGCGCGGCCTGCGCCGCGGCATCGTCGAGCAGCGCGTCGGAGGCCAGTTCGCTGCAGCCCTGGGCGCGCGTCCATGCCTGCGCTTGGCGCAGCAGCGCGCGGCCGACCCCGCGCCCGCGCCATGCCGGCGCCACGTACCAGCCTTCCAGGAACCCCACTGGCGAACTGTCGGTGCCGTTGACGTAGTCCTGGCGCAGGGTGACGTCGGCGAAGCCGATCGCCTGGCCGTCGCCGGCGAAGGCCAGGAAGTTGGCCGCGTCCTCGCGCTGCAGCGCTTCGGCCACGGCGCCGAACGCGTCGTCCTCGTCCGGCCACAACGCCATCCGCAGCGCCGCCCAGGCGCGCAGGTCGGCGGCGCCGGCGGCGCGGATCGAAAACGCCTCGCTCACGGGAACAGCATCCGCTTGGACCAGTGGCCGGCCGCATCGGCCTCGTAGCGCCAGCGCTCGTGCAGGCGGTACTTGGCGCCGTACCAGAACTCGACGCTGCGCGGGACCACGCGGAAGCCGCTCCAGCCCTCCGGGCGCGGCACCTCGCGGCCCTCGAACGTGGCCTCGGCCTTGGCCACGCGCTCCTCGAACTCCTCGCGCGAGGCCAGGGTGCGCGACTGCGCCGACGCCCACGCGCCGATCTGGCTCATGCGCGGGCGCGAGGCGAAATAGGCATCGGCCTCGGCGGCCGCGACCAGTTGCACGTCGCCGTCGATGCGCACCTGCACCCCGTCCTCGCGCATGCGCCGCCACAGGAACAGCAGCGAGGCCTGCGGATTGGCCTGCAGCTCGCGGCCCTTCTGGCTGTCCAGATGGGTGTAGAACACGAAGCCGCGCGCGTCGTAGGCCTTCAGCAGCACCACCCGCGACGACGGGCGCGCCTCCAGCGTCGCCGAGGACACGACCATGGCGTTGTATTCGGCCTCGTCGCTGCTGCGCGCCTCGGCGAACAGGTCGGCGAACGTGGACAGGGCTTCGGCGTAGAGATCGGGCATGGCGGCAAGGCACTCGGCGGAGATGCGGCCATTGTCGCGCCATGCACGGCGCGACGCACGCGCCGCCGCGCGAGGGCCTGCGCGCGTGGCGTCTCTGCTAGCATCGGCGGATGAATCCCGCCCCCAATCTCGTGCTGGTCGGCCCGATGGGAGCCGGCAAGAGCGTCATCGGCCGGCGCCTGGCCGAGCGCTTCAGCCTGATCTTCGTCGACAGCGACCAGGCCATCGTCGAACGCACCGGCGCCAGCATCGCCTCGCTGTTCGAGCATGCCGGCGAAGCGGGTTTCCGCGACCACGAGCGCGCGGTGCTGCAGAGCGTGCTGAGCACGCCCGGCCACCTCATCTCCACCGGCGGCGGCGCGGTGCTCAACGCCGACAGCCGCCGCGAGATGCGCGAGCACGGCTTCGTGGTGTACCTGCGGGTCAGCGTGGCCTCGCAGCTGCAGCGCCTGCAGCGCGACCGCAGCCGCCCGCTGCTGCAGCGCGGCGACCGCGAACGCGTGCTGCACGAACTGCACGCGATCCGCGAGCCGCTGTACCGCGACGTCGCCGACCTGATCCTGGACACCGACCACCTCAATCCCGCCGAAGCCACCGCGCAGCTGGTCGTGCGCCTGGCCGCGTCGTGGAAGCTTCCGGAACCCACTGCATGACTGTTTCCCCGCGCACGGTCCAGGTCGAAGGCGACCCGGCCTACACCATCCGCATCGGCCCCGGCCTGCTCGACGACGGCGCGCGCCTGGCCGAGCACGTGCGCGGCCGCCACGTGCTGCTGCTCAGCGACAGCCACGTCGCCCCGCTGTACGCGGCGCAGGTGCGTGGCGCGCTGCTGGCGGCGCGCCCCGAACTCCAGATCGGCGCCTTCACGATCGCCGCCGGCGAGGCCTCCAAGACCCTGGACAACTTCGCCGCGGCGATCGCCGCGCTGGCCGACCTCGGCGCCACCCGCGACGCCTGCGTGCTGGCGCTGGGCGGCGGCGTGGTCGGCGACCTGGCCGGCTTCGCCGCCGCGTGCTGGATGCGCGGCGTGGACTGCGTGCAGCTGCCGACCACGCTGCTGGCGATGGTCGATTCCTCGGTCGGCGGCAAGACCGCGGTGGACATCCCGCAGGGCAAGAACCTGGTCGGCGCGTTCCATCCGCCGCGCGCGGTGCTGGCCGACACCGCCACCCTGCGCAGCCTGCCGCCGCGCGAACTGCGCGCCGGCCTGGCCGAGGTGATCAAGTACGGCGCGATCCGCGACCCGCTGTTCTTCGAGTGGTTGCATGCCGAGCGCCACGCGCTGCTGGCCGCCGAGCCGGCCGCGCTGGCGCAGGCGATCGCGCGCAGTTGCGAGCACAAGGCCGAGATCGTGGCCCGCGACCCGCTGGAGAAGGGCGAGCGCGCCCTGCTCAACCTCGGCCACACCTTCGGCCATGCGATCGAGACCGAGCAGGGCTACGGCGCGCCGGACAACGCCAACCTCAACCACGGCGAAGCGGTGGCGGTGGGCATGGTGCTGGCCGCGGAGCTGTCGGCGCGGCTGGGCATGGCCGGCGCCGAGGACGCGGCGCACCTGCGTGCGCTGCTGCAGGAATTCGGCCTGCCCATCGCGTTGCCGGCCGGGCTGGCGCCGGAGGCGCTGCTGGCGCGCATGCGCCTGGACAAGAAGAACCTCGCCGGGCGCCTGCGGCTGGTGCTGTGGCGCGGCATCGGCCACGCCGAGATCGTTCCCGACGTGGACGAGGCGCAGGTGCTGGCGGTGCTGGCGGCCGGCTGAGCGCAGGCACTGCCGAACCAGTGCGCCAGCGCGCGCGGCGACTGCAGGGCGCCTCCAATCCCGCGCCTCTGGAGGCGGCTCTCGTCCCCTTTCGCGGGATCCGCCGCGACGGGCCTTCCCAGGAACGCCCGTCGCGGCTGAAGCTGCTCCCATCCCACAAGGCGACGACGCGTCCCTCCGCGCAAAGGGCAAGACGCCTGGCGGGAAGCACCGCGCACTGCGCCAGTCGCGCTCAGCCTGCCTGCCGCCACGCGCGCGGGGTCTGCCCGACCTGCGCCTTGAACACACGCGACAGCGCGGCCTCGCTGCCATAGCCCACTTCGTCGGCGAGTTGCTTCAGCGGCCGCCCGTCGCGCAGGCCGCGTTGCACCAGGGCGATGCGCCAGTCCTGCAGGTACTGGCCCGGCGTGCAGCCGACGGTCTCGCGGAAGCTACGCGCGAACGCGCTGCGCGACATGCCGGCGCGGGCCGCCAGCGTCTCCAGGGTCCAGGGCTGCGCCGGGGTGTCGTGGATGCCGGCCAACGCCAGCCGCAACCGCGCGTCGGCCATGCCGGCGAGCATGCCGCCGTCGGCCAGTCCCTGTTCCATCAGTTCTCGGATCACGTGCACCAGCACCACCTCGAACAGCCGGTTCAACACCGCCTGGCGTCCGCAGTGCTGCGCGAACGCTTCCTCGAACAGGATCTGCACCAGCGCCGCGCCCTGGCCCAATGCGTCCAGCGGCAGGCAGATGCAGGCCGGCAAGGCCCGCACCAGCGGGTTGGCCGCACCGCCGCCGAAGCGCAGGTGCGCGCAGGCCAGATCCGCCCCCGACTGCGCATCGGTCTCGAAGCGGTGCGGCATCGCCTGCGGATACAGCAGCAGGCTGGGCCGCTCGATCCGCAACCGGCTGCCATCGCCGTTGTCGACGGCCACGCAGCCCTGCCGCACCAGATGCAACTGGCCGCGATCGCCATCGTCGAGCCGGTGCAGGCCGCACAGGGTCCCGGCATGGAAGACCTCGGCACTGACCGAGAAGTGGGTCAGCAAGGCGGCCAGGCGGTCGACCATTCTGCACTCCGGGTAAAGTTTTAGAGACGATTTGCCACCTATCGTACCGTCTCGGCGCGCAAAGTCACTCCTGTCGCCGGCACCTTGCCCGGCTTGCTCCCAGGAACCCGCTATGAAGACTCTTCTTCCCTTGGTCGCCACCTCGCTGTTGGCGGTTTCGATCGGCAACGCCGTGGCCGCGCCCCCCGACGCCCAGCCCGCGCCGTTGCGGCCGGTCGCGCACTTCCTCGACGCGCTCAACGGCAGCGGCGGCAAGCCGATCGAACAGCTCACCCCGACCCAGGCACGCAAGGTGCTGACCGATGCCCAGGCCAACGCGACACTGCCCCCGGCCGAGGTCAGCCGCAAAACCATCCAGGCCGACGGCAAGCCGCTGAACCTGGTGATCGTGCGGCCGCCGAACAGCAGCGGCCAGGTGTTGCCGGCCTTCATGTTCTTCCACGGCGGCGGCTGGGTGCTGGGCGACTTCCCGACCCACGAGCGCCTGATCCGCGACCTGGTCAATGCGTCGGGCGCGGTGGCGGTCTACGTGGACTACACGCCCTCGCCCGAAGCGCGGTATCCGGTGGCGATCCACCAGGCCTATGCCGCCACCCGCTGGGTCGCCGAGCACGGCGCGCAGATCGGCGTGGACGGCCAGCGCCTGGCGCTGGCCGGCAACAGCGTCGGCGGCAACATGGTCGCGGCCGTGGCGCTGCAGGCCAAGGCGGCCGGCACTCCGGCGCTGCGCTACGACCTGATGCTGTGGCCGGTGACCGACGCCAACTTCGACGATGGCTCGTACCAGCGCTTCCAGAGCGGCTACTTCCTCACCCGCAACATGATGACGTGGTTCTGGGACAACTACACCGCCGACCCCAGGGCCCGCGCCGAGATCACCGCCTCGCCGCTGCGCGCCACCCCGGCGCAACTGGCCGGGCTGCCGCCGACGCTGATCCAGACCGCCGAACTGGACGTGCTGCGCGACGAGGGCGAAGCCTTCGGCCGCAAGCTGGACCAGGCCGGGGTCACAGTCACGGTGACGCGCTACAACGGCTTGATTCACGATTTCGGCCTGCTCAATGCGCTGAGCGATGTACCCGCGGTGCGGACCGCCATCCAGCAGGCCGGCGACGGCCTGCGCGAACACCTGAAGTAAGCCGGGCGGCGGCACACCCTGCAGCGCTCGCGGCAGCGGCGTGCCGCCAGCGTCCATCCACCGCACTGTCGACGCGCGGCGCGATGGATGCGGCGGCGGCGCCGCACGCGCCTGCTCACGGACTGCCGTCGCGCTCCACCACCAGCACCCGCGCCGCCCCCTGCGGGTGCGCCACGTGCTCGGTGCCCTCCGGCGCATGGAACACGTCGCCGGCCTGCAGCAGCGCCGCCTGCTCGACGCCATGCACGCGCCAGCGCATCTGCACCTGTCCGTCCAGCACCACGAACACTTCCTGGCCATCGTTGACGTGCCAGACATAGGGCTGGTCGGTCCAGTGGATGCGCGCGCCGATCCCGTCCAGCATCGCCACCGGCAGCGCCTCCCAGGCACGGCTGCCGGTGAAGTCGCGCGCCCGCAGCACGCGCGGCATGGCGCTCATGCCAGGCCACGCGCACGGCGGTTGGACCGCAGCACGTTGTCGCGCGGCAGCGGCAGCCCCGCCTGCAATGCCGCGACCCACTGCGTGGTGTCCGCCACGGCGGCGAAGTTGCTGTGGAACACCACGCCGAACACCCGATGGATCTCCTCGGCGCTGGCCTGGCCGGCGGCGTTGGCGTACGGCAGCGCGCCGCTGGCGTCGCCCAGCACTTCCACCGCCAGCCCGCGGTGGAAGGCCTCGTACACGGTGGAGGCGTTGCAGTTGTGGGTCATGTAGCCGGCCACGGCCAGGGTGTCGATCGCCTGCGCCTGCAGCCAGCCGGCCAGGTCGGTGTCGGCGAACACGCTGGGCCGGGTCTTGCGCAGCAGGCGCGCGCGCGGCCGCGCGGCGACCTGCGGGTGCAGCTCCCAGCCGGCGCTGCCCTCGGCGAACACCGGCGCCTGCGCCGATGCGGTGTGCTGCACCACCAGCACCGGCACGCCATGCGCCTGCGCGGCGTCCATCGCACGCAGGATGTTGGGCAGCGACTGCGCCACCGGCGGATGGGCGATGGGCAGCCCACCATCGAAGTACTCGTTCTGGACATCGATGACCAGCAAGGCGCGGCGGGGAGAAGACATGCGGTGGCTCCTAGGGCGAAGAGGCGGCCAGTGTCGGCGGCCGGGCGCGCGGCGACGAGTGGCCCGAAACACCGTTTTCGCTAAAATCGGGCCATGTCGCCGCATCGCATCGCCGTGGTCGCCTTCGACCGCATCAGCCCCTTCCATCTGGCGGTGCCCTGCCAGGTGTTCGAAGCGCGGCCCGACGCCGACCTGCCGGCCTTCGACCTGCGGGTCTGCGCCGCCGAACCCGGGCCGCTGCGGACCGACGCCGGCTTTGCCATCCACGTGGAGCATGGCCTGGAAGCGCTGGACGGCGCCGAGACGGTGATCGTCCCGTCCTGGCGCGATGCCGCCGAGCCGGCCCCCGCAGTGCTGTGCCAGGCGCTGCGCCGCGCCCACGCCGCCGGCGCGCAGGTGGTGGGCCTGTGTCTGGGCACCTTCGTGCTGGCCGACGCCGGCCTGCTCGACGGCCGCCCCGCCACCACCCACTGGGCGGCGCTGGCACGCTTCGCGCAGCGCCACCCGCAGGTGCGGCTGCAGCCGGACGTGCTGTACGTGGACGACGGCGACGTGCTGACCTCGGCCGGCACCGTGGCCGGCATCGATTGCTGCCTGCACCTGGTGCGGCGCCGCCACGGCGCCGAGGTCGCCAACCGCATCGCCCGGCGCCTGGTGGTGGCGCCGCACCGCCAGGGCGGGCAGGCGCAGTACGTCGAACAGCCGCTGCCGGCCAGCCGCCGCGACGCCCAACTCGGCCCGACCCTGGACTGGATGCTGCAGCAGATGGATCGGCCGCTGCGGCTGGACGCGTTGGCCGCGCATGCGCGGATGAGCCGGCGCAGCTTCACCCGGCAGTTCCGCCAGGTCACCGGAACCACGGTGGTGCAGTGGCTGGCGCACCAGCGATTGGTCCGCGCCCAGCAGTTGCTTGAGAGCAGCGACCTGGCGCTGGAACGGATCGCCGCGGCCTGCGGTTTCGGCAGCGCCGGCGCGCTGCGCCAGCAGTTCGCGCGCGCCCTGGGCGTGCCGCCCTCGGTCTACCGCCGTGGTTTCCGCGCCGGCTGAACCGGTCCGCCGCGTCCGCCGGTGCGCGCCACGTCGCCGCGCACCGGCACCCGCTACAATCGGCGCATGCGCGTCTTCCTCCAGCAACGCCCCGGCGGCAACGAGCCGCCGCGCTACATCCAGCTGACCCTGCAACCGGACCTGTTCGGTGGCTGGGAGCTGCTGCGCGAAAGCGGCCAGATCGGCGGCCGCGCGCAGCTGCGGCGCGATCAGTACCTGCTGCAGGACGAAGCGCACGCCGCCTTCGAGAAAGCCCGCGATGCGCAACTCAAGCGCGGCTTCCAGGTCATGTTCACCCGCGGCGCCGACGCCCCGCGCTAAGGAAACTCCCATGCTCAAGAACGACCGCCTGCTGCGCACGCTGCGCCGCGAGCCCGTGGACCAGACCCCCGTATGGCTGATGCGCCAGGCCGGCCGCTACCTGCCCGAGTACCGCGCCACCCGCGCCCGTGCCGGCAGCTTCCTGGCCATGGCCAAGACCCCGGAGCTGGCCTGCGAGGTGACACTGCAGCCGCTGGCGCGGTTCCCGCTGGACGCGGCGATCCTGTTCTCGGACATCCTCACCATTCCGGACGCGATGGGCCTGGAGCTGTACTTCGTCGAAGGCGAAGGCCCCAAGTTCAAGCACCCGGTGCGCGACGCGGCGGCGATCGCCAAGCTCGGCGTGCCGGACATGGAGACCGAACTGCGCTACGTGATGGACGCGGTGCGGGTGATCCGCCGCGAACTGGACGGCAGCGTGCCGCTGATCGGTTTCTCCGGCAGCCCCTGGACCCTGGCCTGCTACATGGTCGAGGGCGGCGGCAGCGACAACTACGCGCGGATCAAGGCGCTGGCGTTGAACGATCCGGCGGCGCTGCATGCGCTGCTGTCGGTCAACACCGACGCGGTGATCGCCTACCTGGCGGCGCAGCGCGCGGCCGGCGCGCAGGCGCTGCAGGTGTTCGACACCTGGGGCGGCGTGCTGAGCCCGGCGATGTACCGCGAGTTCTCCCTGCCCTACCTGCAGCGCATCGCCCGCGAACTGGCGCGCGGCGAGGGTGCCGAGCGCACCCCGCTGATCCTGTTCGGCAAGGGCAATGCGCCCTACCTGGAGGAACTGGCCGCCTCCGGCGCCGAAGGCGTGGGCGTGGACTGGACCATCGACCTGGCCGACGCGGCGCGCCGCACCGGCGGCCGCGTCGCCCTGCAGGGCAACCTGGACCCGGCGATGCTCTACGGCACCCCGGAAGCGATCGAGCGCGAAGTGCAGCGCGTGCTGCACAGCTACGCCGACGGCAACGGCGGCGCGCTGGACGGCCACGTGTTCAACCTCGGCCACGGCCTGTCGCCGGACATGCAGCCCGAGCACGTCGGTGCGCTGGTGGCCGCGGTGCAGCGGCACAGCCGCCGCGGGCAGGCATAGCCGCGCAGCAACCGCTGGGCGCATTGCGCCCCTCGGAGGCGCGAAGCGACGCAACACGCGCTTCGGCCCTCTTGCAGTCGGCACTGAAGTCCCTCCCACAGTGCACCAGCCGGCCTGCCGCAAGCTCCTGTAGGAGCGGCTTCAGCCGCGACAGGTGAAACGGCGGCGCCGACGGTTTCGGACACCGCGCGGCTGATTGCCCCCTACAGTGACCCAACCAGCTTGCCGCAAGTCCCTGTGGGAGCGACTTCAGTCGCGACGAACGGAGCAGCGGGCCTGACGGCGTCGGATACTGTCGCGGCTGAAGCCGCTCCTACAGTGCACCCAGCCGGCTTGCCGCAAGCTCTCTGTAGGAGCGGCTTCAGCCGCGACAGGTGAAGCGGCGGACCCGACGGCTTCGGACAGCTTCGGTACTAAGCCTCCTATGGAAGCGACGACGGCACGCCGCGCCGCGCCTCGATCCGCCACCAGGGCCGGCCGCCGCGTGCACCGCGCACCACAACCGCCCGCTGCTGCACGGCGCCGCCACGCGATCTGCGCGATCCTATGCACCCCTCGCGTTGCCGTGCGTGCCGATGTCCGCGCCCTCCCCCGATCCGCTCTCGGTTCCGAATTACCGCAGTTTCCGTCCGCTGCTGTGGCTGGTGTCGCTGGCCATCTTCATGCAGATGCTGGACGCGACCATCGTCAACACCGCGCTGCCGGCGATGGCGCGCAGCCTGGGCGAGAGCCCGCTGCAGATGCAGTCGGTGGTGTTCAGTTACGCGCTGGCGGTGGCGATGTTCATTCCCGCCTCCGGCTGGATCGCCGACCGCTACGGCACCCGCCGCACCTTCCTGCTCGCGATCGTGCTGTTCACCCTCGGCTCGCTGCTGTGCGCCGCGGCGCCGCGCCTGCCCTACCTGGTCGCCGCGCGCGTGCTGCAGGGCATCGGCGGGGCGATGCTGCTGCCGGTCGGGCGGCTGGCGGTGATGCGCTCGGTGTCGCGCGCGCAGTTCCTCAACGCGATGAGCTTCATCGCGATCCCGGCGCTGATCGGGCCGCTGGTGGGGCCGACGCTCGGCGGCTGGCTGGTGCAGGTGGCGTCGTGGCACTGGGTATTCCTGATCAATCTGCCGATCGGCGCGATCGGCTTCGTCGCCGCGCTGAAGGTGATGCCGGATTTCCACGGCGAGCAGCGCACCCGCTTCGACCTGGTCGGCTACGCGATGCTGGCCTTCGGCATGGTCGCGCTGTCGCTGGCGCTGGACGGCATTTCCGAGCTGGGCCTGCGCCACGCGTTCGTGATGCTGCTGGCGATCGCCGGGCTGGCGGCGCTGATCGGCTACTGGCTGCACGCGGCCAATGCGCCCGCGGCGCTGTTCCCGCTGCATCTGTTCCAGGTCGCCAGCTTCCGCATCGGCATCCTCGGCAATCTGTTCGCGCGCGTGGGCAGCGGCAGCATGCCGTTCCTGATCCCGCTGCTGCTGCAGGTGGGCCTGGGCATGAGCCCGATGCACGCCGGGCTGATGATGATCCCGGTGGCGCTGGCCGGCATGGCCTCCAAGCGCGCGGCGGTGAAGCTGGTCGAGCGCTTCGGCTACCGCCGGGTGCTGATGACCAACACCGTGCTGGTCGGCATCGCCATGGCCAGTTTCCTGCTGTTCGACGCCGGCCAGCCGCTGGGCTGGCGACTGGTGCAACTGGCCCTGTTCGGCGCGGTCAACTCGCTGCAGTTCACCGTGATGAACACCGTGACCCTGCGCGACCTGGACCGCGACCAGGCCAGCGCCGGCAACAGCCTGCTGTCGATGGTGATGATGCTGGCCACCGGCTTCGGCGCCGCGGCCGCCGGCAGCCTGCTGGCCGCCTTCAACACCCACCTCGGCGACACCCACGGCGCCACCGCGGCGCTGCACGCCACCTTCGTCTGCGTCGGCGCGATCACCCTGACCTCGACGCTGATCTTCTGGCAACTGCCCGACGCGCGGCCGCATCCGGACAGGAAGGTGGAGGAAGTGGCGGAGTAGCGGGGAGTCGGGAATAGGGAATGGGGAATCGCAAAAGCTAGACGCTGCGCTTCTTGCGGCGATGCATTGCGCTCGCGATGCCCTGCTTTTCCCTATTCCCGTTTCCCCATTCCCGTTTCCCGGCCCCCCAGCACCTCGTCGATCGCCTCGGCCAGCATCTCCCCGGTGACCGGCTTGCGCAAGAAGCCGTCGAAGCTGGCCGCGCGCGCCTGCGGCTCGGCGTCGGCGTCGGCGCGGGCGGTGACCGCGATCAGCGGCATCTCGTAGCCGAACACGCGGAGCTGCCGGGCCAGCGCCAGGCCGTCCAGGCCGGGCAGGTCCAGATCCAGCAAGGCCACGTCGAAGGGGCTGGCGGCCACTTCGGTCAGCGCCGCCAGCGCGTGTCCGGCATGGGTGACCTGGTGGCCACGCGCGCGCAGCAGGCCGCTGACGACCTCGGCGACGGTGGGGTCGTCCTCGACCAGCAGGATGCGCAATGGCCGGGGCGCGGTCCGCGCCACGCGCTCGCCGCGCGTCTCGCCGTGCAGGGGCTGCGCGACCCAGGCCAGCGGCAGGTCGACGACGAAACGGGTGCCGGCGCCGAGCCGGCTGTGCACCTCGATGCGCCCGCCCATCGCCACCGCCAGTTCCTGGCAGATCGCCAGGCCCAGGCCACTGCCGCCGTAGCGCGCGGCGGTGCGCGGGCCGTCGCCCTGCTCGAAACGCTGGAACAGCCGCGCCTGCTGCTCGGCATTGATGCCCGGGCCGGTATCGGCGACCTCGAAGCGCACGCCCTGCTCGCCGTGCAGCGGCGCCACGCGCAGGGTCACGCCGCCGTGGTCGGTGAACTTGATCGCGTTGTTGAGCAGGTTCAACAGGATCTGCCGCACGCGGGTGGCGTCGCCGCTGGCGGTGACCTCGGCCGGCATCGTGTTGTCCAGGACGAAGCTCAGGCCGCGGCTGTGCGCCATCGGCCCCATCAGCGCCTCCAGTTCGGCGATCAGCCGGCCCAGGTCGAACGGCTGCTGGTCCAGTTCCAGGCGCCCGGCCTCGATCCGCGCCAGGTCCAGCGCGTCGTTGACCAGGCGCAGCAGGTGCGTGCCGGCGCCGCGGATCGATTCGGTGTAGCCGCGCTGCTGCGGATCCAGCGGCGTGGCCAACAGCAGTTCGCTCATGCCCAGCACCCCGGTCATCGGCGTGCGCACCTCGTGCCCGAGCGTGGCCAGGAAGCGGGTCTTGGCCAGCGAGGCCTGTTCGGCCAGCTCCTGCTTGTGCAGGGCCAGTTGCCACGCGTGGCGCCGGCGCAGGCGGCGCCGGTACAGGTGCGAGACCAGCCACAGCGCCAGCAGCGTCAGCAGCGCCAGCCCGGCCATGCCCCAGGGGCTGCGCCACCACGGCGGCAGCACGCGGAAGCGCAGCGTGATCACCTTCGACCACACCTTGTCGGCGGTGCGCGCCTGCACTTCCAGGGTGTAGTGGCCCGACGGCAGGCGCGAGAACAGGCGCTCGCCGCTGGCGCCGACATCGACCCAGTCGGGGTCGTAGCCGCTGAGCCGGAACCGGTAGGTGTTGGCGTCGCTGTCGGAGAACGACAGCAGCCGCGCGACCACGTGCAGGTCGCGGTCGCCCTCCTGCAGCACGATGCGCCCGGCATGCAGCAGGTCCAGCCCGCGCTCGCCGCGGCGCACGCCGATGCGCTCGATGAGCAGCGGCGGTTGCCGCTGCGACGGCACCACCTGCGAGGGATCGAACAGCACCACGCCGTCCGGCGTGCCGCCCAGGATCTGCCCGCTGCGCGCCTGGATCAGGGTCTGGTTGCGGAATTCCTGGTTGGGCAGGCCGTCGTGCACGCCGTAGGAGCGGATCGCCTTGCTCGCCGGATCGACCCGGATCAGGCCGCGCACGCTGCTCAGCCAGGCCACGCCGCTGGCGTCGACCACCAGCCCGTTCGGCGCCAGCGACGGGAACTCCTGCTCGGCGTCGATGCGATCGAGCAGGCTCAGCCGCGCGCCGTCCCACAGGTAGCGCTCCAGGCGGCCGGCGCTGGTCAGCCACACCACGTTGCCCTCGGTGACCGCCGCGGCGGTCAGCGGGCGCGCCGGCGCGCCCGGCACCGGGGTGAAGCACTCGCCGACCGGATCCCAGGCCAGCAAGCCGTGCTGGCCCAGCAGCCAGGGCTGGCCGAGCGGGCCGAGCCGCGCATCCTCCACGGTCAGCTCCACCGGCAGCCCGCCGGTGCCTGGCGCGACATTGCGCACGACGTGCCCCTCCGGGTCGCGCACCTGCACGCCACCGGCGTCGCTGAACATCCACAGGCGCCCGTCGTTGTCGAACAGCAGCCGGTCCACATCGCCCTGCATCGTCGCATCGGCGCCGTCCTGGCGGCCCCAGCGCCGCACCTCGCCGCTGACCGGGTCGTAGCGCAACGCGCTATTCGGCGCGGTCGCCCAGACCCGGCCCTCGTCGTCCTCGGCGAGCGCGCGCGACCATTCGCGGCCGAACAGCGCCATCACATGATGGTGGATCGCGCCGGTGGCCGGATCCAGCTTGTCCAGCACCCCGCGCGTGCCCGCCAGCCACACGCCGCCATCGCGCGAGGCGGCGGTGGCGATGACGTAGGGATTGGCCATCGAATCCGGATCGTCGGCCCGATAGGACAGCACCGAGAACTGCCGCCAGTTCGCCGGCAGATACCACAGCCCGGCATTGAAGCTGGCGAACCACAGGTCGCCTTCGCGGTCCTCGAAGGCCAGCGACCAATTGGGCTTGACCAGCCCGTGCGCGGAACTGCTGTACAGCGGCACGTTGCGGACCTGCCCGGCCTCGCTCTCGCGGCCCAGGCCGTCCAGCGTGTCGAACCAGCGGTTGCCGTGGCGGTCGTGGGCGAGCAGGCCCAGCACGTTCTCGCTGGGCGTGTTCTGCCAGTACGGCGTCACCACGCTGCCGTCGCCGCGCACCAGGCGCGCCCCGCCCTGGGTATTCACCCACAGCATGCCGTCGTGATCGACGGTCATGCTCTGCACCGCCGGTCGCGGCAGCGCCGTGTCCGGCAGCCGCTGGAAATCGCGCCCGGTCCAGCGCGCCAGGCCGCCGCGCGTGCCCACCCACAGCGTGCCGTCGGGGGTGGTGGTCAGCGCGATCACCGCCGCCGACGGCAGGCTGCGCTCGTCGCCCGGCATCGGCATGTAGCGGCTCATCGTGCCGTCCGGCCGCAGCCGATACAGGCCGCTTTTGGAGGTGCCGAACCAGATGCTGCCATCGCGGGTGGAGGTGATCACCCACACCGTGGAGCTGCCCATCTGCGGGTAGTTGCTCGAATCGTAGTAGCGGAAGGTGCGCCGGTCGGCCGAGAGCACGCCCATGCCGGCGTCCCCGGTTCCGAACCAGACCCGGTTCTGCGCATCCACGTGCACGGTCCAGATCTTGTTGTCGCGCAGCCCGTCCTCGCTGTGCCAGATGCGGTAGCCGCGGCCGTCGAAGCGCGCCAGGCCGTCGCTGCTGGCCAGCCACAGGTAGCCGAGCTGGTCTTCGGCGAAGCCGTTGATGCTGTTGGACGGCAGCCCGTCGGCCACGGTCAGCTGGCGCGGCTGCGGCGTCGGCGGCACCGCCGCGGCGGCCACCGCCGAACACAGCAGCAGCAGCCACCCCAAGATCCCTCTGGACCGCATCGTCATCTCCCTGTGCATGGGCGGCCTCCCCCGCTGCCCGCCCGCCATCGTCGGCGATTGGCGCCGCCGCTGGCAACAGATGCGGCGCCCGCCACGGGGTCGCGCCGCCATCGGTCTACCGATCGCGACACGCGGCGGCGCCAACACGCGCGCGGCGGCTACGGCCGGGTCTCCGCCGCCGCGTCCATCGCGCCGCGGATCGCCTCGGCCAGCATGTCGCCGGTCACCGGTTTACGCACGAAACGGGCGAATCCGGCCGCCCTGGCCGCGGCCTCGGCCTCGCCGTCGGAACGCGCGGTCACCGCGACCAGCGGGAAACCGTAGCCCAGCGCGCGCAACTGCCGTGCCAGCGCCAGCCCGTCCAGCGCCGGCAGGTCCAGGTCCAGCAGGGCCACATCGAAGCTGGCCTGGGTCAGCTCGGTCAACGCCTCCAGGCCGTGCGCGGCGCGGACCACGTGGTGGCCGCGGCCTTGCAGCAGTTCGGCCATCACCTGGGCGACGGTGGGTTCGTCCTCGACCAGCAGGATCCGCAGCGGCGCCTGTGGCCGGGTCGGCAGCGGCACCACGGTGACCGCCTCGGCCGGCCGCACCTGCCAGCGCAGCGGCAGCGTCACCCGGAAGCGCGCGCCATGGCCGAGCCGGCTGTCGACCTCGATGCGCCCACCCATCGCCATCGCCAGTTCCTGGCTGATCGCCAGGCCCAGGCCGCTGCCGCCATGGCGCGCCATGGTGCGCGGGCCGTCGCCCTGCTCGAAGCGCTGGAACAATCGTGCCTGCTGCTCGGCGCTGATGCCCGGGCCGGTGTCGGCGACCTCCACGCACAGGCCGTGGCCGCTGTGCAGCGGCGACACGTGCAGGGTCACCGAACCGCTGGCGGTGAACTTGATCGCGTTGCCGACCAGGTTGAGCAGGATCTGCCGCACCCGCACCGCGTCGCCGTCGACGGTCACCGCGCCCGGCAGCCGATCATGGCATTCGAAGCCCAGGCCGCGCGCCTGCGCCAGCGGCGCCATCAGGTTCGCCACGTCGGCGATCAGCGCCTGCAGCGCGAACGGCTGCAGATCCAGTTGCAGGCGCCCGGCCTCGATCCGCGCCAGGTCCAGCGCGTCGTTGACCAGGTGCAGCAGGTGCGTGCCGGCGCGGCGGATCGATTCGGTGTAGCCGCGCTGCTTCGGATCCAGCGGCGTGGCCAGCAGCAGCTCGCTCATGCCCAGCACCCCGGTCATCGGCGTACGCACCTCGTGTCCGAGCGTGGCCAGGAAGCGGGTCTTGGCCAGCGACGCCTGCTCGGCCACTTCCTGCTTGTGCAGGGCCAGTTGCCAGGCATGCTGGCGGCGCAGGCGGCGGCGGTAGGCGCGCAGCGAGACCAGCACCAGCAGCACGGCGGCGGCCAGCAGCCCGGCGATGCCCCAGACGCTGCGCCACCACGGCGGATCGACCCGGAACGGCAGCCGCAGCGTCGGCGACCAGGCGCCGTTGCGGGTGCGCGCCTGCACCTCGAGCACGTGCGCGCCGGCCGGCAACTGCGGCAGCGTGCGCTCCCCGGCGGTGCCGACCGCGACCCAGTCGCGGTCGTAGCCGGGCAACCGGAAGCGGTAGACGACGCCCTCCGGATCGACGAAGGAGAGCAGCCGCGCCACCACCCGCAGGTCGCGGTCGTCCGGCTGCAAGGCGAAGCCGCCGGCCACCGGCAGCGCCAGCAGGTGTTCGCCGCGGCGCACCTGCACGCTCTCCATGCTCAGCGTCAGCGGCACCCGCGGCGGATCCGGCAGGCGCGTGTCCAGCAGCGTCACGCTGCCGTCGGCGGCGGCGGCCACCAGCACCCCGTCGGCACCCATCAACAGCCCGCGCTTGACGATCTCCTGGCTGCTCAAGCCGTCACGGGTGCCGAACGCGCGTACCGCCGGCGTGTGCCGCGGATCGATCCGGAACAGGCCGCGCCGCGTGCCCAGCCAGGCGCGGCCCTGCTGATCGACCACCAGGCCCTGCGCCTCGGTCGCCGGCACGCCCTCGGCGGCCGTGTAGCGCTGGATCCGCCGCCACGGCCCGCCCTGGCGGCGCCACAGTTCGAGTCCGGACAGCCGAT